>R18__coassemble_1283_pt1 | contig 43914 bp, 38 predicted proteins | sample R18__metabat2_low_PE_004 | metagenome-assembled genome bin R18
TTTTTTGTCTTTTAGCGGAGTCGATTACGCCTCCAGCCAGTCGTCCACGGTGCGGGAAACAGAGGAAATATTCACACCGATTTTGTGCACAGGTCGAGGGTCCGTGAGGTACGGGAGCGCGTACTGCTGCTCTTCTATCTGATCCAGGGCCTCTTGCGCGGATTTATCGATTTTAAACTCAAAGATGTAGATATCGTTGTCGCTTTCAATGATGACATCCGCCCGGCCCTTGCTATTCTGCTTTTCAATCAGGGTGGTATAGCAGGAGAGCATGCGGAAAATCCATCCTTTCCTCGCTGAAGTGATAGCCGTCATACTGTTTTTTCAGCACGGCCTTCATTTCATCTTCGGAATACTTCCGTTTGGCTGCTTCGCCTTACAGCTCGTTGAGCTCCCGAGTGCGGTGGCAGGCGACGAAGTGGCCGGGGAGAACCTCCTCGAGGGGCGGCATTTCCGCGCGGCAGCGTTCCTCGGCATAGGGGCAGCGCGGGGCAAAGCGGCAGCCGGGCTTCGGCTCCACAGGAGAATGAATCTCGCCCTGCATAATCACGCGTTCGCGTTTGGCGTGAATGTTCGGAATCGGGATGGCGGACATCAGACCGCGGGTATAGGGGTGCATGCGGCGCTCAAAGAGCTCGTCCGAGGACGCCTTTTCCACCACGCAGCCGATGTACATCACCAGAATATCGTCGGAAATGTGCTTGACGACCGACATGTCGTGCGTAATGAACATATAGGTCAGACCCTTTGCCTGCTGCAGATCCTTGAGAAGATTGAGTATCTGGGCCTGGATGGAGACGTCCAGCGCGCTGACCGGCTCGTCGCAGACAATGAATTTCGGGTCGAGCGCGAGCGCCCGGGCAACGCCGATGCGCTGGCGCCGGCCGCCGTCAAGCTCGTGCGGGAACGAGTACGCAAGACGCCGTGCCAAGCCCACCGTGTCCATCAGCTCCGCCACACGCTCCTCCAGCTCACGCCGGGACGCGCACTGTTTATAAATCTGCAGAGGTTCCCCGATCAGATCCGCCACACACATGCGCGGATTCAGCGACGAAAAGGGGTCCTGGAAAATAATCTGCATCGAGCGGCAAAGCTCCTTGCGACGACGGTGGGAGACATGGGTCGTGTCCTCGCCCGCGAAGCGCACCGTACCGTCCGTCGGCTCGTTCAGCCCGATCACCGCCCGGCCCAGCGTGCTCTTGCCGCAGCCGGACTCGCCCACCACGCCGAGGGTTTTGCCCTCCTCGATGGTAAAGCTGACGCCGTCCACGGCATGCAGCTGACCCAGGGGCGTCTTGAAGTATTTCTTCAGATTCTCTACGCGCAGCAGCTCGCTCATTGCACCGCGCCTCCCTTCCCGGCAAAGTGGCACCGGCAGAAATGGCCCGGCTCAAGCTCCGTATACGCGGGTTCCTCCCGCGCGCAGCGCTCCGTGGCCCGCGGGCAGCGGGGATGGAACTTGCACCCCGTCGGCAGATTCGCCGGGTCCGGCATCAGACCGGCAATGGGCGTGAGCCGCTCCACCTTTCTGTCCAGACTCGGCAGCGCGCCGAACAGACTGACCGTGTAGGGGTGCGCCGTGCGGTCAAAGATGTCCTCCAGCGAGCCGTACTCCACAATCTCCCCGGCGTACATGACCGCCACGGAATCGCAGGTTTCCGCCACCACGCCCAAATCGTGCGTCACAAGCAGCATCGACGTACCGAGTTCGGTTTTCAGCTCGCGCATCATATCCAATATCTGCGCCTGAATCGTCACATCAAGCGCCGTGGTCGGCTCGTCCGCCAGCAGCAGCTTCGGCTGGCACGCCAGCGCCATCGCAATGACCACGCGCTGCTTCATGCCGCCGGAAAACTGGTGCGGATAATCCTTGCCGCGTGAGGCGGGAATACCCACCTTTTCGAGCATCTCAAGCGCCAGCTTTTCGCTTTCCAGCGCGCCGTGGCCGTGGTGCCGGATAACCTCCGCAATCTGGTCCGCCACGCGCAGCACCGGATTGAGCGCCGTCATGGGGTCCTGGAAAATCATCGAAATCTCGCCGCCGCGAATCTGCCGCATATAGCTCATGGGCTGGCTGAGCAAATCCTCGCCGCGATAGAGAATCTCGCCCGCAATAACCTTGCCGGGCGGCTCGGGCACCAGACGCAGAATGCCGAGCGCGGTCGTGGTTTTCCCCGCGCCCGTCTCGCCGACAAGTCCCAGCGTCTCCCCCTCTCGGATGGAGAGGGACACATCGTTCACGGCGCGGACGGTCGAGGCTTCGGTAAGGTAGTGGATGGTCAGATGACGTATGTCCAGAATCGTATTCATCACGCCGCCCTCCTTACTGCTTCAGACGCGGGTCCATCGCGTCGCGCAGACCGTCGCCCAGAATGTTAAAGCCGAACATCGTCAGCATGATAAACACGCCCGGGAAGGTGACCAGCGGCCAAAAGTCGCGGATATACTGCCGCCCCGCCGCCATGATCGAGCCCCATTCCGGCGTCGGCGGCTGCACGCCGAGTCCCACAAAGCTCAGACCCGAAATGGCAAGAATGTTCGCCCCGATGTGCAGCGTTGTCTCCACAATAATGGGGGAGAGCGTATTCGGAATGATATGCCGGAACAGCACGCGCATGTTCGAGTTGCCGAGGGCGCGCGCCGCCTCGGTGTATTCCTGGTCTCGGATGGCCATGACGGACGCCCGCATCAGCCGGGCGTAGCTCGGTACGCTGCCGATGGCAATGGCGATGGCCGTGTTCACCACGCCGCTGCCGAGCGCCACCGATACCGCCACAGCGAGCAGAAACTGCGGTATCGCCATGATGATATCCATGATGCGCATGATAATGCCGTCCGTCGTGCCGGAAAAATAGCCCGCGATGGCGCCGATAAAGCCGCCCACAATCAGGGCAAACACCACGCTGAGCACCGACACCAAAAGCGAAATCCGTCCGCCCACAATCAGCCGGCTTAGCAGATCGCGGCCATAGTTGTCCGTGCCGAGCCAGTGCTCCGCCGAGGGCATCTCAAAGCGCGCGGTGGGGTCCTGCTTCGCGTAGTCATAGGGCGCAATCCAGTCCGCGAAAATCGCCATCAGAATCAAAAGCACGACCACAACCAGCGCGACCATTGCCATGCGGTTTTTCGTCAGCCGGTGCCAGACGTCGCGCCACTGGCTGTGTCTGCGCGCGCCATCGCCGAGAATCGGGGCCGGGTTTGTCTGTTTCATGCCGCCGCGCCTCCTTCCGCCGGTGCTGCGCCGGCGCGCCGCTTTTTCGTTTTGCCGCCGGTGTACTGCGCCTTAATCCGCGGATCCAGAAAACCGTAGAGCAGATCCACCAGCAGATTGATCACGCACACAAAGAAGCTGACCACCAGCACGCTGCCAAGCACCATGGGGTAGTCCGCGTTCGTAATCGCCGTCTGCATCAGCATGCCGAGGCCCGGGATGGAGAAAATGCTCTCGATGACCACTGCCCCGCCGAAAATCATGCTGGCCATGTAGCCGACCGTCGTCACGACCGGAATCATCGCGTTTTTCAGCGCGTGCTTCCAGATGACCTCCCGGTCCGTCAGCCCCTTGGCATACGCCGTGCGGATATAGTCCTGGCGGATGACCTCCAGCATGCTCGAGCGGGTCATGCGCGTCACAGCTGCCAGCGGCGTCATGCCCAGCGTGATGCAGGGCATAATCCACCCCTTCCAGCTGTTAATGCCCGTGGCCGGCAGAATACCCGCCTTCAGCGACAGCAGAATAATCAGCATCAGCGCCAGCCAGAAGTTCGGCAGCGAGGCAAAAAACAGACTGAGCACCGTCACCGTGTAGTCCAGCGGCGAGTTCTGCCGCGTGGCCGACACAATGCCGAAGGGAATGCCGATAATCACCGTGATGGCAAGTCCAATCGCGCCCAGCTTGATTGTCACGCCGAGGCGTTCGCCGATCTGCACGGAAACGGGACGCTTGTTCTGATAGCTGGTGCCGAAATCAAACTCCGTCACAACTCCCTTTACATAGTTATAAAACTGCACGAAAAAGGGATCGTCCAGACCGAGCTGCTCGTATTTGGCGTCATACTGCTCCTGGGTGATGTTGTACCCCAGAATCGCGTTCACGGGGTCAGCGGGCGTAAAGTAGTTGATTGTGAAAACCACAAACAGCACGCCCAGCAGCACCGGAATGAACAGCAGTACGCGCTTGGCAATAAATTTTAACATGAGGCGTTCTCCTTGCTGCCAAAAACGGGCCCCCCGGTCCCGGAAAACGGGACGGGAGACCCGACGTAATCGTGCCTGCGATTGCCGCGGTCAGTCTGTCCCAACCGCGGCAGCCGCCCTCCGCCGAAGCGGCAGGTCAGGCAAGATGGATGTAGCGCAGGCTCGCGCACCAGTTGCCGACCAGATTCAGCTCCGCCACGCGGCTGTTGAACGCGTAGGCGCTGATGTACTCCATGACCGGAATGTGCCAGTAGTTGGCCCAGAGCCAGTCCTGAATCTCGTTGTAAAGCTCGATACGGGCCGCTTCGTCCGTCGTGCTCATCGCCTCGTCCCAGATGGCGTTATAGTCCTCGTCCATGATCCGGCAGGGCGCCAGACCGCTTTCGTCGTGCGCATGCTGCAGCAGCAGGGCGGGCTCCGCCACGGGGGTATTGGTGGTCTCGGCCAGGAACAGATCCGTCTGGCCGGTGGCAATCAGCGGCATGGCCGAGCCGGACTCCAGCGTGTCATACACCAGCGTGATGCCGACCTCGCTCAGATAATACTGAATCGTCTCATAGAAGGCCACGCTCATCGTGGAGTTCGTCGCCGTCACGTTCAGCGTCAGCCCATCGCCGTAGCCGGCCTCCGCCAGAAGCTCCTTCGCATGCTCGGGGTTATACTCGTAGCCGCCCTCGTTCTTGTAGAAGGGGACCGCCGCGCTCGACAGATTCGAGGTCGCCGTCGCGCCCAGAGAGCCGACCGCGTTCTCCACCACCACGGCCCAGTCAATCGCCTCCGTCACCGCCTGGCGCACGCGGACATCCGCAAACGCCTCGACATAGGACGGAAGAATCAGATACGCCAGCTCCAGCTCGTTCGACTGGCACGCCGTCGCGCCGGGGACATCGTCCAGCACCGTCGCATAGGTCGCGTCGTCCAGACCCAGAACCACGTCCAGCTCGCCGTTGACGAAATCCGTGTACATCGTCAGCACCTCGCTGTAGCTGCGAAGAATCAGGGTTTCAACCTCGGGATAGTTCTCCGCCTTCCAGTAATCGTCGCGCAGAGCCAGCGTCGTGTGGTCGCCGGAGATGTTCTCCACCACCGTGTACGGACCCGTGCCGCAGCAGTGATCCCACAGATCCTCGTCCGCCACGGATTCGAAGTAATCCTTGTTCACGATGTCGCTGATACGGCCGAGATAGTTGAGCAGCGGGCCGACCGGCTCGTAGGTCGCCAGAACCACCGTGTAGTCATCCTCGCAGTAGGAGTTGTCAAAGTCGAAAATCTGATAGTACGAAGCCTGGGAAAAACCGTTGTCCGGGTCCGCCAGACGGCTGTAGCTGTAGATGACGTCGTCCGCCTGCAGCTCCTCGCCGTTGGAGAACAGCACGCCCTCATGCAGCTTGATGCGAATCTGCGTGTCGGACAAAAATTCATAGCTCTCCGCCAGCCAGGGCTCCAGCTCCTCCGTGTCGGGGTTATACTGGAACAGACCCTCGTACACGCACAGGATGGCCGGGCTTGAGCCCGTCACCATGACGTCCATCGTCTCGACGCCGCGCGTCATGCCGACCACAATGGTCTTGTCGTCATCGGACGCAGTCTCCTCCGCCTCTTCCGCCGGGGCGGCATCCGTCGCGGCGGTGTCCGTCGCAGTGGTGTCCACAGCGGCGGTGTCCGTCTGCGCCGTGTCGCCGCAGGCGCACAGCGCAAAGAGCATGACAAGCGCCAGAAGCAAAGCAATCGTTTTCTTCATTTGGTTGGTCCTCCTCTTGTTTTTTTATAATGTTTGCTATTGTTTGGTTATTTTGTTTGGTTCCGCCGGAATTCACTCCTCCGGCCTGAGCAGCGGCAGCGGACGAAAGCCCATCCATCGTGTCACGGTCTCGCGCACGCGTCCCATCCGGTGCCGGTTATAGTCCTCCGCCAGCGCGGTGTAAACATCCAGAAAGGTTCCCAGCCGGCGAGCAAGCTCTCTCATCCGGGGCGTCTGCCGTCCGTGACTCTGCGCCTCCAGTTCGGCCAGCAGGATGTATTTTCGGGAGATGTTTTTTGTTCTGCGATATTGTTCCGCCGTCTGCTCGCAGCCGGGGAGCGCACCGGCCTCGGCCGCCCACTCGTCAAACAGCCCCTTCACGGCGCGAAACTGGTTCTCGACCCGAAAGCGGCGCCGGTCCTGTACCAGATAAAACACAATCAATCCAATCATAATCAGGACCAGAAAATCAACAAGGAGAATCCCCAGAACCTGCATCTGAGTCTCCCCCCCTTTGTTCGCTGTTAAGATTTTGTCTATTTTAGCATATTGCATGATATTTGTCTATCTTTTTTCTTGCGTTCCGTTCGGTTTTCTTCCGCCGTTTTCCGTTGACAGATGGTGTCACCGGGAGTAAAATCGTCCCATTATGACGGATTTGCTTTTCAGCGCGAATATTGTATTGCCGATTTTTCTGCTGATTCTGCTCGGGGCCTTCCTGGGTCGGATCGGTCTTCTGACGCCTGCGTTTCGCAAAACGGCCTCCAAGCTGGTTTTCAACGTCTCGCTGCCGGTTTCCCTGTTTCAAAGCGTGGCCGCCACGGACTTGGCCGCGGGCTTTTCCGGCCGCTTTGTGCTGTACGCGCTTGGTTCGACGCTCGTGGTGTTCGGCTTTGCGTGGATTTGCGCAAGACTGCTGCTGCGTGACCGGGCTGCCATCGGCGCGGCGGTGCACGGGTCCTTCCGCGGCAACTTCGCCTATATCGGCCTTGCCGTGGCGCGCAGTATGCTCGGTTCGGGCGAGCTGACCGCCTGCGTGATGGTCATCGCCTTCGTTGTCCCGCTGTATAACATTCTCGGCACGCTCATTCTGTCCATCTACAGCTCCGGCAAAAAGGCCACTGTCGGCTCCGTCCTGCTCGGCATTATCAAAAACCCGCTGATCATCGGCATCGTGCTGGCGCTCCCCTTTTCCTTCTTCCGTTGGGAGCTTCCCGCCGCCATTGACACAAGCTTTGACTATATCGCCCAGCTCGCCACCCCGCTGGCTCTGCTTCTCATCGGCGCCAACCTGCGCGCCGACACGCTGCGCAAAAACCCCGGCGCGATTTTGCTATCCGCCAACATCAAGATTCTTCTCGCTCCTCTGCTCGGCACTCTCGGCGCGATGGCGTTCGGCTTTGAGGGCGAGGAGCTTGTGACCATCTTTATCATGCACGGCGTCCCCTCCGCCGCCAACACCTACATCATGACCCAGAACATGGGCGGCGACGCCGAGAGCGCGGCCGGCATCGTCATGCTGACCACACTTGGCAGCATCCTCACGCTGACGGGCGGCATCTTCCTGCTGCGTCATTTCGTCCTGTAGTTACCGATAAAAAAACACAGCCTCCGCCTCCCGGCGGGGGCTTTTTGCGCGCAAAAAGGGGCGCCGCCGAAGCGACGCCCCCCAGGATTTGATTGGAACTTATTCGCCGGTGCCGTCGAGCATGGCGCCGTTGGAGAGATGGTCTACGACCTCGTACACGCCGCCGGCCGCCACAAACTCGTCAAGAGTCATGGCCGCCTCGCCGAACCAGGTGGCGTCAAAGAGCATCTCCACGGGGAAGTCCGTGTAGTTGCCGGCGTTGATGAGCGCCTTGAACTCGTCGCCCGCGCCGCTGGTCTGGATGTCCTCGCAGCTGTCCACGAAGGCGCAGAGATATTCCTGATACGCCGCCTCGCTGACATCGCCGCCGGCCGCAGGCGCCGCTTCCTCGGCAGCCTCACCGGAGGCCTCACCGGACGCCTCGCCGGAGCCGCCCGCGTTGCCCATGCCGGTGGATTCCGCCACGTTGGCCACGGCCTCCACGCCGTACTCGCCCTCGGCCAGCGCCTTATCGGACGGGGTCAGCGTCAGTGTGCCGTCGGCATTCTCGGTCAGCTCGCCGTACACGGTGCCGCCGTCAATCTTCAGATAGTTGATCAGACTCTCGCCCGTGACGGTCCAGACGCCGCCATCCTCCACGACGACATTTGCGCCGGAGTAGCCGTTGTTGTAAAGGACGTTCGCCACATGGCAGAGCATGAAGTACTGCCGCATGGAGAACTGGGTGAACTGGATGAAGGCCGCGTCCTTCGCGTCCTCAACAATGCTGCCGTCCGCGCCGATGAGCACATAGGCCACGTCATCGCCGTAGGCCTCGGCCGCCGCGACAGCCTCTTCGCTGTAGGGCATGCCGTGGAAAGTCTGGGTCAGCGCAATCGCGCCGTCGAGCGTGGCGCCCTCGCCCACCGTGACGATCATCACGTCACCGGCCTGGCCGTAATAGCCGGTGCCGTTGAGGCAGTCGCCGACATACGCGCCGTTGGTAAGATTCAGCTTGACCTCGGCGTTATATTCGCTCTCGCCGGTCTCGTTGCCGTTGGAGGAGGGCATGCCGGCGTCCTCGTACAGGAACTCATTGAAGGGGCTGAAGCCGCCGACGGTGGAGTCATCGTCGTCCATCATCTGCAGCAGGATGCCCGCGTTGCTGTTGAGCTCGGCGTTATCCGCCGTGAACACGGAATGGCCGGAGGAACGATAGAGATACACGGCCTCCTCCGCGTTGACAATCGTGCCGTCGAGATAGGAAACCGCCGTGTCCTCGCTGGAGTGAACCTGGCAGCCGAAGACGCAGTTGATGGTGGAGACATTGCCCTGGCCCTCGGCCACGCCGTAGACCTCGCCGTCATCGGCCGCAATGACCTCGATTTCGCCGGAGGAGCTCTGATACTCCACCGTGCCCTCGCGGGCGATGGCGCCGAAGGTCGCGCCGCTGACATCGGAGCCGTAATACTGCTCGTTCACGTTGCCGATGATGTAGGCGCCATAGCCGGAGCCGTAAGCATCCTCGTCATAGCCGTACAGCGCCCAGCCGCTGTCCATGCCGCCCTCGCTCTCGGCGAGAATCTCAAGCTGAGAATCGATGACATAAATCAGAGGGTTGGTGCAGCCGTCGGTCGAGATGACGCCCCAGCCGCCGGATGCCGCATACACATTCTGCAGCACCAGCGTGGCCTCGTTATCGAGGACGTTGATGGTGCGGATGCCGCCCTGAATGCCCAGCACCCAGGGGGGAGAGAGCATCATGCCGGTGTTGGCGCTGTTATAATAGCCGTCCCAGGCCTCGGTCAGAGGATCGGCGCCGTAGGTGACAAAGGAGCTGTCCTTCACCCAGGCACGGGCATAGTTGTCCAGAATCAGCGCCGCGCGGACAAATCCGTCGGTCTCGATGTCGAGATCCTGCACATCGAGCACGGCGTAATCCACGCCGACCAGCGCCGCGCCGACGCCGGAGAAGTCGCTGGCGTGCACGCCCTGCGCGTCGTCCGCCGGGTCATAGAGCTTCAGCTCGCCGCTGACGGAGACATTGCTGCCGGCGCCGGAGGCGCGGACCGCCGTGAAGGCGGCGCCCTCCACCTCGTTCGCGAGGGTAATGTCAAAGGAGTCCGACTCCCAGTTGCCCTCGTCCGTGAAGGCGCCATTGACCACGTCGTAGCCGACATAGACATAGCCGCCGTCATCGCGGTTGAACTTGTCGAGCGTCTTGTAGGACGAGACGGTCATATCCGCCGTCTTTTCGACAGCAGCGTCACCGGATGCATCACCGGACGCGCCGCCGGAGGGCTCACCGCTTGCAAACGCGCCCAGACTGAAAACCAGGCACAGAACCATCACAAGCGCAAGAATACGGGATGTGCTCTTCATATTGGTATCCTCCTATAAAATTCGGCCGGCTTTCTGCCTGCCATATTGTGCAATTGTTATCATATCATATTGTCAGAAAAAAAGCGATTGACTTTTTCGACAATTTTCGGCGCCAGTTTTACAGCATACCGCCTTGACCGACGGGCAAGCCTTGTGATTAAATGACAAGAAAGAGTATGAAAAGGAGGGTCTGTCATGTATGAGCTGCCGCTCGCGCTGGCGCCGGAGCTACTCGCCTGGTATGAGCGATCCGCCCGTCCCCTTCCCTGGCGGGACCATCCGGACCCCTACCGCGTGTGGCTGTCGGAAATCATGCTGCAACAGACCCGCATCGAGGCCGTCCGCCCGTATTTCGAGCGTTTTCTGGCCGCCTATCCCACGCTGGAGGCGCTGGCCGCGGCGGACGAGGACGCCGTCATGAAGCAATGGGAAGGCCTCGGCTATTATTCCCGCGCCCGCCATCTTCGCGAAACCGCGAGAATTCTGGTCACCGAACACAACGGACAATTCCCCCAAACCGCATCCGAATTGCGCGCCCTGCCCGGCATCGGCGACTATACGTCCGGCGCCATTGCCTCCATCGCCTTTGACCGGCCGGAGCCCGCCGTGGACGGCAATGTGCTGCGTCTGTGCGCGCGGCTGACCCGCTGCCCCGATTCGGTCGCCTCCGCCGCGGTCCGCGCCTGTTTTCGCGAGGCGCTGCGTCCGCTGTATCCCGAGGGCCGGTGCGGCGCGTTTACCTCGGCGCTGATGGAGCTGGGCGAAACCATCTGTCTGCCGGGCACACCGGACTGCGACCGCTGCCCGCTTGCCGCCCTCTGCGCCGCCCACACCGCCGGGGACGAAACCGCCTATCCCGTCCTGCCGGACAAAAAGCCCCGCCGGATTGAGGAACGAACCGTCCTCCTGCTCCAATGCGACGGGCACACCGCCCTCCGCCGCCGCCCGGAAAAGGGGCTTCTCGCCGGACTGTGGGAGCTGCCAAACATTGTTGGCTTTGCTTGTTTGGATGACATAACGAATTTTACAGAAACCCACCGCTGTACACCGCTGCGCATAGATCCCTGCGAGCAGACAATCCATGTTTTCAGCCACGTGGAGTGGCACATGCGTTCCTACCGCATTCTCTGCGCCGAGCAAAGCCCGGATTTTGTCTGGGTTCCGAATCTGGAAAATCACGCCCTTCCCACCGCCTTCCGTGCCTGGAAAAAGTATATCGACAGCCCATAAATTGCGCCAAACACAAACCCAACATTCCATAAGAAAACGCCCGCAAACCATTCGGCTGCGGGCATTTTCTTATGTTTGCTGCTTCAGTTTTTAAAGCTGTGAACCGGGGCCGGGATGCGGCCCGGACGATTGACAAAGCCGTCGCAGGCAAAGCGATTCACCGCCATGACCGGCGCGTGCCCCAACAGCCCGCCAAACTCCACATTATCCCCCACGCTCTTGCCGCAGGCAGGAATCAGACGGACGGCAGTGGTCTTCTGGTTGATCATGCCGATGGCCATCTCGTCGGCGATGATGCCGGCCAGCGTCTCGGCCCGCGTGTCGCCGGGGACCGCAATCATGTCAAGTCCCACCGAGCACACACAGGTCATCGCCTCCAGTTTTTCCAGCGTGAGGGCGCCGGCCTCCACGGCGTTGATCATCGCCTGGTCCTCGCTGACGGGGATGAAGGCGCCGCTCAAGCCGCCGACATAGGACGAGGCCATGATACCGCCCTTTTTCACCTGGTCGTTGAGCAGAGCCAGCGCCGCCGTGGTTCCCGGCGCGCCTGCGTATTCCAACCCCATTTCCTGCAGAATCTCCGCCACGGAATCGCCGACGGCCGGCGTCGGAGCAAGCGACAGATCCACAATCCCGAAGGGCACATCGAGCCGCCGTGACACCTCCTGCGCCACCAGCTGGCCCGCGCGCGTGATTTTGAAGGCCGTTCTCTTGATGGTTTCGCTCAGCACCTCAAAACTGGAGGCATGCGCCTCCTCCAGAGCATGCTTGACAACGCCGGGGCCGCTGACCCCGATGTTGATAACGCAGTCTCCCTCTGTGACGCCGTGGAAGGCGCCCGCCATAAAGGGATTGTCATCCGGCGCGTTGCAGAACACCACCAGCTTCGCGCAGCCAAGTCCGTCCCGGTCGGCTGTGCGTTCCGCCGTTGCGCGGATGATATCGCCCATCAGCCGCACGGCGTCCATGTTAATCCCGGTTCGTGTGGAGCCCACATTGACCGAGCTGCAGACCAGATCGGTGACAGCAAGCGCCTCGGGAATAGACCGGATCAGAAGCTCGTCCGCCGCCGTCATGCTCTTGGACACCACGGCGGAGTATCCGCCCAGAAAGTCCACGCCCACGGCCTTCGCAGCCCGGTCGAGCGTCTGCGCAATGCGGACAAAATCATCACTTTCACGGCAGGCGCCGCCGCCCACCAGCGCAATCGGCGTGACGGAGATGCGCTTGTTGACAATGGGAATGCCGTATTCCGCGGCGACCGTCTCGGCCGTTTCCTTCAGCCGTCCCGCGCAGCGGGTAATTTTTTCGTATATCCTCTCACATACGCGGTCCACCGACCCGTCCGTACAGTCCATCAGACTGATGCCCATGGTCACCGTGCGGATGTCCAGATTCTCGCGTTCAATCATGCGGTTGGTTTCCAGAATCTCGCTGATATTGATCATACCGCGCCCCTCAAATCCGGTGCATACGGGTGAAAATATCCTCCAGCTGGCTGTGGATAGACACTCCGAGCGTCATCCCAAGACGCTTCAGCTCCTCCGACACCAGCGAGAAGTGCTTTTCACACCCGCCAACATCCGTAATCATAATCATGTTGAACCAGCCGTCCGTAATCGTCTGGGAGATGTCCAGAATGTTAATGTTGTTCTCCGCCAGGTACGCGCAGACCCCCGCCGTAATGCCGACGCGGTCCTTACCCAGGACGGTAATAATCGCTTTTGTCATCGTCGTCTTTCCTCCTCTGTCGTCGGATAGGGCATTATACCACGGATTTCCGCGTTGCAACAGAGGCAATCATGCCGAAAAAACCGCCCTCGGGTCCCTGTCTTTTCGTGACAGAAGGCGAGGACGGTTTGTTTTATGTTTTTTCTTACGGCAGAAGGCCACGGTCGCGGAGGTATTGGTCGAGGACGGAGGCATCGGCTTCGGGGACGGCGTAGTAGAGAACGGAGTCGGGATCTTCGTCGTATTCAAGGTAATAGTCACCGTCCGAGGAGCGGAAAAGGAAGAAATACGTATCCGAGAGGCCGAGAGCGTCGGTGGCGTCAACGGTGAGGTAGAGCGCGTAGTCCGAAAACCAGACCTCCTCGGCCAGCGCAGCGGCGCGGTCGGCCTCAACGCCGGAGAGCGGGGTGAGGACAGCCGGAGCGAGGACGGCGGAGACGGCTTCGTCCTCGGTGGGCGTGTCGGTGCCAGTCCAGAGGTAAAACCGGGTCAGAGGGGCGTCCGTGGGTAAGGCGGAGAGCTCGGAGAGCTTGTCCTCGCGGCAGTAGGTAAGAATGTCCCAGGTAACGACGCCGCTTTCGGGGTCGGTGGCATAATTGCCGTAGCACAATAGCAGCGCGCCATCCCAGGCGGGGGCGAGCTCCTCTCCTACCGTGGTGACGAGAAGGAGCGGGACATCACCGTCCGCCACATAGACGGAATCGGCGGGGTAAAAGACCGTTTCAAAGGAAAGGGATGTGGAAACAAGGACATAGCGTTCGCCGTTTAGCGTGAGAGCGGTGTGGGACTCGTCGGTCCAGTAAGCGCAGCGCGCCTCGAGACGGTCAAGCTGGATGCAGCCCGTAAGCGAAAGCAGCGCCGCCAGACACAAAAACAGCGCAAAGGCGCGCAGGACACGAGGTTTCATCGTGGAAAGACCTCCCTTTTCATTCGAGATTAAGATGGCGGCGGAGCACCCGCAGACCGATCCCCGTGAAGAGTGCCGTCAGGCCCAGCGCCACCGCGAGAGAGATCAGCAGCGCCTCATGCGCGGCCGCCGTCGGATTGGAACCCAGCAGAGTCAGAAACTGCTGCGCGAGGGCGGTCTGCTCCAGGCGGTCGAGAAAAACCAGACACAGCGTCGCCCCCAGCTGGCCGAGAAGCCAGAGCGCCAGAAAAACCCCGAAGGACAGCAGAAGCCGCAGCCGGTTCGCCAGCTGGCCGAGGCAGAGGCAGGCATAGAACACACTGAACACCAGCGCCAAAAACGCAATCGCGTTCGCCGCGAGCTCGAGCGCGTAGAAGGTCAGATTCGCCGCGCTTACACCGTACCCGGTCACCTTGTGAAAAAGCCAGAAGAGCGCCTTGAGGCCCTCTGCGAGCGGCCGCCCCGCCGCGGCGAGACAGACGGATGCCAAAATCACAAGAAGCGAAAGCACACAAAGCCCCACGGCCGAGACCAGCTTGACCCGCAGAAGCTGCCACGGGGTAACGGGCAGGGTGAAGGTCAGATACCCCTCGGAGGAAAAGAAATGGCGGTAAAAACGAACGAGCAGGACAGCCGCCGTCATCGCGCAGCACACCACCGCTCCGACGCCGAGGGCAACCACCGCGGACCAGAATACGATCCGGTAGACCGTTGTGTCGCTTTCCGCAAGCTGCAGCAGACGCAGCGCGAGCGCAAGCGCCGCCACCACCGCGTACATCGGCAGTATGCGGTTCCCGAGCGCGGAAAACTCGTATTTATACAGCTTCTTTACCATCGGTACACCTCCCGGAAGGTCGCATCAACACCGGTTCCCCGCTCGGCGCGAAGCGCTTCCACATCCCGGTGCAGGAGGACTTTTCCCTCCCGGAGGAAGACAACGTCCTCCAGAATCGGCTCAATGTCCGAAATCAGGTGCGTGGAGAGCAGGATTGCCGCCTCGGGGTTGTAGTTTTCCAGAATCGTAGAAAGAACAAAATCCCGCGTCGCCGGATCCACGCCCGCTATCGGTTCATCGAGCAGATACAGCCGCGCGTCCCGGCTCATTGCGAGAATCAGGCAGACCTTCTCCCGGTTGCCCTTCGAGAGCGAGGACAGCCGCGCCTGCGGCTCAATCGCAAGCGTGCCGAGAAGCTCCCGGGCAAGCCCCGGGCGGAAGTCCGCGTAAAAATCCGTAAACATCGTGACCATCCGTTCCACGGTCATCCGTCCGTCGAGATACGGCGTGTCCGGCAGATAGGACACCAGCGCCTTCGTCTCGGGCCCCGGTACCTTGCCGCAGATGGTAATCCGGCCGCCGTCCGGCGTCAGAAGACCCGCGAGCAGCTTCATAAGCGTGGTCTTGCCGGAGCCGTTGGGGCCGAGAAGCCCCACAATGGCGCCGCGCTCAATCGTCAGCTCCACCCCATCGAGCGCCGGGGCCTTTTTTCGGCCGTAGCGCTTGGTCAGCGCCTCGCAGCGCAGAATTTCGCTCATTCCGACCACTCCTTTACTATCTGCAAAATTTCCTCCCGGCTGAGTCCCAGAAGCTCCATCTGGCGCAGATATTCCGCCGTTTTCTCCCGCAGAACCTGCTCCACAAACGCCTGCGCCGCCGCCGTGTTCTCCCGCACGAACCAGCCGACGCTGCGCACCGAGGTGATCAGCCCCTGCCGCTCCAGCTCCTCGAAGGACTTTTGCGCCGTATTCGGGTTCACCCCCGCCTGCGCCGCAATCTCCCGCACCGAGGGCAGCCGCGCCCCCGGCGGGTACTCCCCCGTCGCAATCGCCACGCTGAGCGTCCGGCACAGCTGCGGGGTCAGCGGCCGGTTCTTATCCAGCTCCCATTGCATCCGCGCCCCTCCTTGGTTGTATTAGTGTATTATTCAGGTAGTACAGTACACCCATACGACGGTTTTGTCAAGAGGCGGGAAGAGAGAAAAAAGAAAAAACGAAAAAAGAACATCCATGCCCGGGCTTTTTCACACCGCCATGGGGGAAGGGCATGGATGTTCTTTTTTCGCAAAAATTCGCGGGGGGTTATTCGTGTTTGCCTAAAAAGCGTTCGAGGGGGGCGGCGGTGGTTTTGGTGAGGAGCTTGACCACCTGGCCGACGCAGAGCGCCATGACGACGGTTCCCTCGCGGATGACGATGGAGTCGCCGGTGAAGGATTGCAGTCCGCCGAGAAATACGAGCTGCAGAAGCAGCGCCAGGAGGATCATGCCTGTGTCGACGGCGGTTTTGCAGTCGCCGAAGAGCTTGCCGGTCACCGTGGAGATCGCGCCGGCGAGTCCCTCGGAGGGCATCGGGACCCACCGGGGGCGCAGGTAGAGATAGACCCCGAGCCCAATAATCCCGAGCGCCGCGACGAGGTAGACCAGACGAAGAAGGTAGGTTTCCGGCCGGGGGAAGTTCAATAGAAGATGCCCGAAGGCGGCGGGGTCCGTGCCGAGAAGGTCGATCATCCAGCCGAAAACCACCGCCACGGCGATCCCCAGAAGATTCCGGAGCGGGAATTTCTTGCGCAGGACCAGAAGCTGCGCCAGGACCAGAAGACAGTAAATAATCATCGTGGTCGTGCCGAGCGTGAAGCCCCAGATCAGCTCGCAGGCGCGGGGTACGGAGCTGACCGGCGAGATGCCGAGGGAAGATAATTTCGAGATGTTAATGCCGAGGGCAATGAGCAGAAGGCCCGCAAGATAGCATACGCCCTGGCGCAGAAGATAGCGAGGGGTTCGTTTCATGGTTTCGTTCGCCTCCCGGGTGAATTCAGGTCAAACCGAGCTCGTTGGGCTCGGCCGGGGCAAAGCCCCGTTCCGTCAGCAGCGCCGCCACCGCGTCCGGCTCCGGTACGCGCAGAATCATGTACGCGCGGCCGTTTCGCTCGCCGAAGAGCGAATACATGTACTCCAGGTCCACGTTCGCCTCCTCCAGCACCGCCAGCACCGACGCCAGCCCGCCCGGTCGGTCCGGTACCGCTACCGCCAGCACCGGCGTGACGGACAGGACAAAATTCTTTTCAGACAGCGCATACGCCGCCCGGCGCGCGTCCGAGACAATCAGGCGCGCGACGCCGTAGTCCACCGTTTCGGCGATGTGGATCGCCCGCAGGTCCACTTGTTCCTCCGCCAGCGCCCGCGTGATCGCATAGAGGCGCCCGGCCCGGTTTTCCAGAAAGACAGATAGCTGTTGGATGCTCATGGGTTTGCCTCCCCTACCATTCTTAAATATGCCGACGGTCGATGACCCGGATCGCCTTGCCCTCGCTGCGCGGAATCGAGCCCGGCGCCGTCAGTCGCACCTTCGCATAGATGCCGAGCATGCTTTTGAGCTCCGCGACCAGCGTCTTCTCCCGTTCGTTCAGTCGGCCGAGATTGTCCGAGAAGGTCTCCGGCGTCATCTCCACCAGAACCTCCATCGTGTCCGTCGTGCCGACGCGGTCCACGAGGATTTGGTAATTCGCGGGATACCCCTGCGCCAGCAGCACCGCCTCCACCTGCGACGGGAAGACGTTCACGCCCTTGACGATGAGCATGTCGTCGCTGCGGCCCATGGGTTTGGACATTTTGATGAACGTCCGGCCGCAGGCGCAGGTCTCCCGACGCAGCACGCAGATGTCCCGCGTGCGGTAGCGCAGAAGCGGAAACGCCTGCTTATCCAGCGCCGTGAACACCAGCTCCCCCACGCTGCCCTCCGGCAGCGGCTCGCCCGTGTCCGGGTCGATGATCTCCGCGAGGAAGTGGTCCTCGTTAATATGCATGCCGTTCTGCTCGCTGCATTCGTAGGCGACCCCGGGGCCGCTCAGCTCCGTCAGGCCGTAGATATCATAGGCGCGAAGGCCGAGCCGCGCCTCCAGATCCCGGCGCATCGGCTCGCTCCACGCCTCGGCGCCGAAGATCCCCGCCCGGAGTTTCAGCCGGTCCCGCAGGCCCCGCTGCTCCACGCACTCCGCCAGATACGCGGCGTAGGACGGCGTGCAGCACAACAGCGTCGTGCCCAGGTCCTCCATGAGCTGCAGCTGGCGGTCCGTCGAGCCGGAGGACGTCGGGACGGTGAGACAGCCTGCCTTGTGGCTGCCGTCATGAAAGCCCGCGCCGCCCGTAAACAGACCGTAGCCGTAGGAAATCTGGCACACGTCCTCCGGTCCGCAGTCCGCCGCCGTGATCGCCCGCGCTACGCAGTCACTCCACAGGGCCAGATCCGCTTCGGTGTAATACGCGATCACGCGCTTGCCCGTCGTGCCGGACGTCGAATGGATCCGCACGCAGTCCCGCCGCGGCACCGCGCACAGGCCGTCCGGGTAGCTGTCGCGCAGGTCCGCCTTCGTCAGAAACGGGAGCTTCCGGATGTCCGAAAGCGTCCGGATGTCCTCCGGCGTGACGCCTTGCGCCTCCATTTTGCGCCGGTAATAGGGTACGTGGTCCCAGACGCGGCGCACCTGGCGCAGCAGCTTTTGCTCCTGCAGAGCGCGGAGGGTCTCCCGCGGGGCGCATTCCAGCTCCGGTTGAAAATACCGCACCGTCGCCATCCTCATTGCCCCGCTTCGCAGCCGAGCAGGAACGCGCGGCGGTTCAGCTCCAGGAACTTCGCGGGTACGCTCTGCTCCATCGCCGTGAGCCATTCCTCCCGGGTGAAATCGAAAAAGCGGGACACATAGCCCATCAATACCAGATTCACCGCCTTCGACGAGCCCGCCTGCTCCGCCAGAGGCAGCGCGTCCACCGTCTGAAGTCGCAGCCCCTGCGCCCGGATCGCCTCCTCCGGCGCCGCCGGGTACTCCGCCGCACCCGTGATCACCGGCATCGGGTTGACCCGCTGGAGGTTCGTCACAATCACGCCCTCCGGCTTGAGATACTCCGTGTAGCGCGCCGCCTCCAGCAATTCAAAAGACAAAATCAGGTCCGCCCGGCCCCGGTCTATGATCGGGGAACGCACCGCGTCGCCCCAGCGGACGTACGTCACCACGCTGCCGCCCCGCTGGCTCATGCCGTGCACCTCGCTGACCTTGACGTCATACCCCCGCGTCAACAGCAGCCGCCCCAGCAGCTTGCTCGCCAGAAGCGTGCCCTGGCCGCCGACGCCCACGATCATCATGCTCTTCGTGTCCATGCTTACGCCTCCTTTTGCGCGCCGAGCGCGCCCGTTTTGCATAGCTGAGCGCAGATGCCGCAGCCGACGCACAGTGTGTTGTCGATCCGCGCCTTGCCCTCCGTGACGGAAATCGCGGGACAGCCGAGCTTCATGCACGCCCGGCAGCCCACGCAGCGCGCCGTGTCCACCGCAATCGGGCCCGGGTGCTTCACATACTTCAAGAGCGCGCAGGGACGCCGGGAGATCACCACCGAGGGCTCCCGCGCCGCCAGCTCCTCCCGGAGCGCCGTCTCGCACTGCGCCAAATCGTACGGATCCACCACCCGCACCCGGCGGATGCCCACCGCGCGGCAGAGCGTCTCCAGGTCGATCTTCGCGCAGGGGTCCCCCTTGAGATTGTAGCCCGTCGTCGGGTTTTGCTGGTGCCCGGTCATGCCCGTGATGGAGTTATCCAGGATGATCACCGTCGAGGGCGATTCGTTATACGCAATATTCACCAGCCCCGTGATGCCGGAGTGCATGAACGTCGAGTCCCCGATGACCGCCACGGTATGCGACGCCGTTTCCGGTCCCGCCGCCTTGTTGAACCCGTGCAGCCCCGACACCGACGCGCCCATGCAGATCGTCGTATCCAGCGCCTCCAGCGGCGCCGCCGAGCCCAGCGTGTAGCACCCGATGTCCCCCAGCACCGTCGTCTTGAGCTTTTTGAGCACATAAAACAGACCCCGGTGCGGACAGCCCGCGCACATCACCGGCGGACGCCCCGGTACGCTCTGCGCCGCCGGAATCGCTCCTACCGGCAGCCCCAGCGCCGCCGCCACCGCGTTCGGACTGAGCTCCCCGATGGGGCCGAAGAGGCGTTTGCCCTCCACCGCGATGCCCTGCGTAAGGCAGTGGGTCTCGATCACGCCGTCGAGCTCCTCCACCACTACCACGCGCTCCACCTCCGCCGCAAAGGCCCGGAGCTTCTCCACCGGGAGCGGGTGGATCATGCCGAGCTTCAGCACCGGATACCGGTCCCCGCACGCCTCCTTGACGTACTGGTAACAGGTCGAGGACGTAATAATCCCCAGCGAGCGGTCCCGTCCGGGCTCCACGCGGTTGATCGCCGCCGTCTCCGCGTACGCCGTCAGCGCCGCCAGCCGCGCCTCCACCACCGGATGCCGCCGCCGCGCGTTCGCCGGCGTCATAATGTATTTCCCCGGGTCGCGCACATACCCGCGCTCCGGCGGCGTGATCCGCTCCGACGTCTCCACCACGCTTTGGGAGTGCGCCACGCGGGTGCACATCTTAAGAATAACCGGCGTGTCGAAGCGCTCCGAAAGCTCGTACGCGAGCTTGGCATACGCCAGCGCCTCCGCGCTGTCCGACGGCTCGAGCATCGGCAGCTTCGCCGCCCGGGCGTAATGGCGGCTGTCCTGCTCGTTCTGGGAGCTGTGCATCCCCGCGTCGTCCGCCACCACAATCACCATGCCCGCGTTTACGCCCGTATACGAAATCGTGAACAGCGGGTCCGCCGCCACGTTCATCCCCACGTGCTTCATGCCGCAGAAGCTCCGCGTCCCCGCCAGCGACGCCCCGAAGGCGCTTTCCATCGCCACCTTCTCGTTCGGCGCCCACTCCGCGTAAATCTCCGCGTACTCCGCCGCCTTCTCCGTCACCTCCGTGCTGGGCGTCCCGGGATACGACGAGACAAAGCCGCAGCCCGCCTCGTACAGACCCCGCGCCAGCGCCTCGTTGCCGAGCATCAATGTCTTCATATTCCTTCTCCGTCCTTTCCCCGGGGCTCAGCCCATGTTCTGCGCCTCAACCAGACGCATGCCGCAGTACCGCTCCCGCAGCACCGGTTTCTCGATCTTTCCCGTCGGGTTGCGCGGGACCTCCGCAAAGATGATCTTCCGCGGCCGCTTGTACCGCGGCAGCTCCGCGCAGAAGTCCAATATCTCCTGCTCCGTGCACGTCATGTCCGGCTTTACCTCTATGATCGCCGCCGCAATCTCGCCCAGGCGCGCGTCCGGCAGTCCGATCACCGCCACATCCTTTATCTTATCATAGGCGCGCAGATAGTCCTCAATCTGCACCGGGTACAGGTTCTCGCCGCCCGAGATCACCACGTCCTTCTTCCGGTCCACCAGGAAGATAAAGCCGTCCTCGTCCACCCGCGCCATGTCCCCCGTCCACAGCCACTCGCCGTGCAGGACCTCCGCCGTCGCCTCCGGGTTCTTGTAGTAGCAGCACATCACCCCGGGGCCCGCTACCGCAAGCTCCCCAACCTCGCCCTGCGGGACCTCCTCGCCCCGCTCGTCAATCACCTTCGCGCGCCATCCCTTGCCCGGCTTGCCGATCGCGCCCACCTTGTGGAGGTTCTCCACCCCCAGGTGCACGCAGCCCGGCCCCAGCGACTCGCTCAGCCCGTAGTTCGTGTCGTACGCGTGATGCGGGAAGTGCTTTTTCCAGCGGGCGATCAGACTGGGCGGGACCGGCTGCGCCCCTATGTGCATCAGCCGCCACTGGTCCAATAGATAGTGATTCAAATCAATCCGCCCCGCCTCGATGTCATCCAGCATGTCCTGCGCCCAGGGGACCAGAAGCCACACGATCGTGCACTTCTCCTCCGTGATCGCTCGCAAAATCCATTCCGGCTTGATCCCGCGCAGCAAGACCGCCTTGCTTCCCGCCAGCAGACTCCCAAACCAGTGCATCTTCGCCCCCGTGTGGTACAGCGGCGGGATGCACAAAAACACATCCTCTCGTGTCTGCCCGTGGTGCGCCTGCTCCGTCACGCACGACTCGTACAGCCCCCGGTGCTTATGCAAGATCGCCTTCGGGAAGCCCGTCGTCCCCGACGAGAAGTAGATCGCCCCGTAGTCCTCCGCCTCCACCGCCACCGGCGGCGCGCTCGTCGAACAATACCCCATCAGCCGAATGCAGTCCTCCGTGTACGCAGGCCCGTCCTTGCCCACATAGAACATCGTCCGCACCCCCGGGATCTCCTCCCGGATCGCGTCCATCCGCTCCACAAACTCCGGCCCGAACACCAATACCTCGATGTCCGCCAGCTCCAGACAGTACCGGATCTCGTCCGACGCGTACCGGTAGTTCATCGGCACCACAATGCACCCCGCCTTGAGAATCCCAAAGTAGATCGGCAGAAACTCCAGGCAGTTCATCATCAGCATCCCTACCTTCGCGCCCCGCCGCACCCCGCGGCTCAACAGCAGATTCGCAAACCGGTTCGCCCGCCGGTCAAACTCGCTCCAGCTCAGCTCCCGACGGTACGGCGCGTCCGGCTGCGTCTGCTCGATCAGACTCGCCTCCCGCCACGTCACCGCCGCATCCCGATCCTCCGACGGGTTGATCTCCACCAGCGCCGCCTCCCCGCCGTACAGCCGCGCATTGCGCTCCAGCAATTCCGTAATTACCATGGGGCTCCTCCTTATGTTTGTTTCTTATTAAATTTCTTTTCTCCTTCTCCGGCAACCAAAAAGCGGCCCCGCCCGACGGGCAGGACCGCTGCTTTCGCTGCCGTATGGCATTCAGTCGGTCATGCCCGTTCCCTGCCGTAATAATAATAGGAATAGGCAGCGCAAAACAGGACTGCATTGCAGCCCGTAAACGCGAAGGTAGCGGCGGTATTCATGACAGCATTGGCTTTGACGGACATATCCCCCGCTCCTTTCCGAATGAATGATAGGGGTACTATATCGCTTTAAATGGCAAAAGTCAAGCCTTTTATCCCCATTCTTTCGCCATGCGAATTTTTTATATAAAACTCTTGACATCCGGCACGCACGGTGCTAATATACTTCAGCAGACATCGCGGAGTAGAGCAGTCTGGTAGCTCGTCGGGCTCATAACCCGGAGGTCATGTGGTTCAAATCCCATCTCCGCAACCATAAGCAATACGGTAATTGACGCAATTTGTCGATTACCGTATTGTTTTTTATTGCCCGCAAAAGGCCCTCGAAATATAACACAAGTTATTTCTCTTCCGTGACAAAAACATTGGCAATCTGCCCTCAAACGTGGTATTCTGTCAAAAACACCACTGCATGTTGCGATATTGCCTTATATCTCAGGATTTCGAATTCTTTCTGTGACGGAGGATTCCCCGTATGACACCGGTTGCCATTATCGAGTTTACGGCGGCATTGTTTGTGCTGATCTTGCTCATCGGCCGATTTATCTCCCACGAGGAGGGAGAAAGCGCCGTATACGCGAACATCCTTTTGGGAATCATCGTCGCGTGGCTCGCCTCGGACGCGTTCTGCTACGCAATGGACGGCCCGCAGACACCGGCGTGGCTTCTCAATTTCGTAAACATGCTCGCGTATCTGCTGACCGCGGCGCAGCTGGCCGGTTTTTTGTGCTACAGCTACATCTATCTCAGCGAAAAGACAACCTTCCACAAGGCGTTTTTCCGCGTTCCGCTGATTGTGCTTTCGCTGGACATTCTGGTCGATATTCTCTGGTTCCGCGCGGGCAGACTCGGCACAATCGAAAACGGATATTTCATCGACTCCGGCGGCTTACCGATCCCCGTAATGCTGACCTATCTTGTTTTTCTTTTCCTTCCGCCGGTGCTGGCCATCGTGAAACGAAGGGATACCGGCTGGCGTTCCATCCTCCTGCTTTCGGCATACTCGGTTCCCCTGCTTGTTTCCGCGCTTATTCTGGTTATCACCGGTGAGGATTACACCATTCTGACCGGCGCGATATCCGCCGTATTCACCCTCACCATCCTGCAGCAGGAGGTGATCGCGCGCCACAACGAAGAGCGTCTTCTCGGCGCCGTCCCTCTGTCCGCGGATGTTCTTGTCAAGGCGAACATCGGTCTTTGGGCCTTTGAGCTGGACGAGGGCAAGCCGCCCCGCATGTATGTGGACGAGGCCATGCTTGCGCTCATCGGTCTGACGCGCCAGATTTCCCCGGAGGAAACCTATCACGCCTGGTACGATAACATCGACGATGATTCCTATCCGCTGGTGGCCGACGCCGTGGCAAGAATGACCGCCGGCGAGCACGCCGAAGTGCAGTATCCCTGGCACCACCCCAACGGGGACACCTGGATTGTGCGATGCGGCGGCATGCGCAACCACGAATACACCCGCGGCATCCGCATCGAGGGCACGCACCAGAACATGACGGATGTGCTGCACCTCCAGGAGGACAAGCTGAAGGAAAACAAAATCCTGATCGACTATTTCCTGCAGTCCTTCACATCGGCGTATTCCGTCAATTTAGAGGACGACTCGTTTGAAATTCTGAACATGTCCCATGAATTTTCCGATGTGTTCACCATGGACGGCAATCGAGAGGACATGGACCGATTCATTTCCGAGCATGTGCATCCGGACGATCAGGCGGCCATGCGGCGGATTGTCGACAAGGAGTATGTGACCGGCCGCCTCCGAAACGAGCCCAGCTTCACCTTCGTCGTCCGCGAAATATACGGCGGCATGGAGCGCACCATGCGCGGGGTCATCATCCGCGGTCTGGACGAATACCACATTGCCATCGGCTTCATGGACATAACCGCCGACCTGGAGGAGGAGCGCGCGCACCGCGCGCGGCTGGCGGAGGCCCTTTCCATGGCGGAAAGCGCCAACCGCGCCAAGACCACCTTCCTCAACAACATGTCCCACGATATCCGCACGCCCATGAACGCCATCATCGGCTACACCGGGCTGGCGGCCGGCCACATCGACAACAAACCGCAGGTCCAGGATTATCTGCGCAAAATCGCGCAGTCCTCCAATCACCTGCTGTCCCTGATTAACGACGTGCTGGACATGAGCCGCATCGAATCCGGCAAAATGAATCTGGACGAAAAGCCGGAAAATCTGCCGGAAATCATTCACACCCTGCGGGATATCGTGCAGGCGGATATCCATGCCAAGCAGCACGATTTTTCCATCGACATCGTGAATGTGACCGACGAGAATATCGTGTGCGACAAGCTGCGGCTCAACCAGGTGCTGCTGAACATCCTCTCCAACTCCATCAAATACACGGCAGCCGGCGGCACCCTCTCCATGCGCATCACCGAAAAAGCCGTCAAGCCCAACGGCTACGCCACCTTTGAGTTCCTTATCAAAGACAACGGCATGGGCATGGAGCCGGAATTCGTAAAAACCATTTTCGATCCGTTTACCCGGGCGAAATCCTCCACGGTTTCCGGCGTACAGGGCACCGGGCTCGGCATGGCCATCACCAAGAACATCGTGGACATGATGGGCGGAACCATCCTTATCCAAAGCGAGCCCGGAAAAGGAACGGAAACCACCGTCATCTTTGATTTCAAGCTGCAGGACGCGCACCCGGAACCCGTCGTCACTCCCGAGCCGCAGGATCTCCGAGCTCCGTCGGTGGGCGACGCCGCGTTCGATTTCACCGGGAAAAAGATTCTCCTCGTGGAGGACAACGAGCTCAACCGCGAAATCGCGACGGAGATTCTGGAGGAAGAGGGCTTTATCATCGACACCGCCGAGGACGGAACCATCGCCGTGGAAAAAATAAGAATGGCCGGGCCGGGGGATTACGATCTGATTCTCATGGACATCCAGATGCCAATCATGAACGGCTACGAAGCGACGCGGCAGATCCGGGCTCTGGGCACCGAAATCTCGACCATTCCCATCCTCGCCATGACGGCCAACGCCTTCGAGGAGGACCGCAAGGCCGCGCTGGAGGCCGGCATGAACGAGCACATCGCCAAGCCCATTGATGTGAAAAAGCTGAAAACCACACTGGCAAGGTTTGTGTGACCACAGCCTTTATGGAATAAAAAACGCGGGTGACGAAAAAACCGTCACCCGCGTTTTTTTCAGCCGTCCGCTTTTCCGCCGGCCGGTACGCCCGTCCTTGCCGCAAGACAGCAGGCCGCGCACAAAAACCGGCGAACGAATCGCGGATAGAATCCGGGAGAGAGAATGACCGATTCTCTTACCCTCTTGCCTCCCCGTAGAAAAACAGCGCTACTGTTCCCGGGCCTGTGTGGCAGCCGATGACCGGGCCGATGCTGTTGATTTCGATACGCCCTGTCAGCGCGGGGAAGGTCTGCTCAAGCTGGTCGACCAGCGCCTGCGCGTCCTCAAGACAGACCGAGTGGCAGATATAGCACTTGCCGTCGTATGCCGCGCCGTTTTCGGCTTTTTCCTCCATCTTCTGCGCCAGACGGCGAATGGCCTGTTTCTTGCCCCGCACCTTTTCCCGAGGGATCAGACGCCCCTCTTCATTCATATCCAGAACGGGGCAGATGTTCAGCACGCCGCCGAAGAACGCGGCCGTCTTGCTGATACGCCCGCCGCGCACGTAATAGCTCAGATCCTGGGAGAAAAACAGGTGGGACAGCGTCAGCTTGTGTTCCTCCGCCCAGGCGGCTATCTCGTCCAGCGTGGCGCCGCTGTCGCGCCGGTCCGCCAGCGTGTCCATGAACATTCCATACCCGGAGGACGCCCCCAGCGAGTCCACCACCACCACGCGCCGGTCCGGGAATTGCTCCCCGGCAATCAGCGCGGCATTGCGCGCCGCGTGCTGCGCCCCGGACAGTCCACCCGACAGACACACATGCAGCACATCCAGTCCCTTGGATAAAAACCCGGTGAAATGCTCCAGATATTCCCCGATGCTCGGCTGGGCCGTCTGCACGGACGCGCCGGTCTGTAATTCGGCATAAAATTCGTCAATGCTCAGCCCGTTCCCCTCGGCATCGGGGTATTCCCTGTCATCCATCCGGTAGTGGAACGGAACCGTATAAATATTCCGGCGCGCAAAATGCTCCGCCGTCAGATCCGCCGTATCGCAGCAGCTCAAAACAAAGGCCATGAATTCATCCTCCTGCCGTTATTGCCCCCAGAATACCCGGGCTCGGCCGTCCGGTCAACCTACTCCCACGAGGTCCGACTCTACGGAAGCGAATTGCATATTCTACCGGATAAAACAAGGACTCTACAAATCGTAGAGTCCTTGTTATTGCTTGTGTTTTCGCTTGGATTTATAGCCCTTTGTGCGGATCTTACAGGCAAGAAAGACAATGCCCTCCGCCGGGATAATCACCAGCAGCAGCTGCCATAAACTATACTTGAAATGAACGGCAATCAGGTTCGCCAACAATATCAACGCAGCCACCGACGCCCCGATGATATAGGAATTATGCTTCCCCTGATACCAGACGCTGTTCATGATCAGCACCGCAATCAGCGACAGCGGCACCGCGGAAAACAGCACCGCCCAGTGAAACCGGTCCACAATCATCCATACCATCACGAATTCCAACAGACACAGCGTGCAAATGCTCGCAATGCAGGTCAGCATGACGTAATGCGGGCTGAAATCCACTCGGCCGCCGCGTCCCGTCACGGGGGTAAAGCTGTCCTCGGTCAGCATGGAGTCGACGCTCACGCCGAATAATGCCGCCATCTGCGTCAGCACAAAGGCGTCGGGGATGGCCTCGCCGCGCTCCCACTTGGATATGCTTTTATCGGAATAGTTTATTTTTTCCGCCAGCCCCGCCTGCGTCAAGCCGGCCGCCTGTCGCAGCCGAATCAGATTGGAGGCGAAAACAAGCTTCAGTTCATCGGAAGTCATCAATGCTTTTATCCTGTGTATAAAATTTGTCCACCGCTGCGGGGACATTCTGTTCGCGGACCAGTATAGCACAGTCCTCCCCCCGCGCGCAACGGGCGGGCGCCAAATTTTCTAATTGTTAGCCAACTTTAACTTGAATCCCGTCCGCCGCTCTGCTATACTGCTTCGCGGAAAGGATATGATTTTCTATGCATGACCATTCGCATACACACTCCCATTCCCACGGCAAAACCGAACGGAATATTCTCATTGCCTTTTTGCTGAATCTCTCGTTTTCCGTCTTCGAGCTTTTCGGCGGCTTTTTCACCCACTCCGTGGCGATTCTGTCCGACTCGGTTCACGATTTCGGCGACGCGCTGAGCATCGGCCTGTCCTATCTTTTAGAGCGCCGGAGCGTCCGCCGCCCCGACGCGCGCCACAGCTACGGCTATCGCCGCTACTCCGTGCTCGGCAGTCTGATTACCACCGTGATTTTGCTTGTCGGCTCTGCTCTTGTGATTATCAGCTCCGTCACCCGTCTGATTCACCCGGTGGAGGTCAACTATCACGGCATGATTGGCTTTGCCGTGGTGGGCGTCGTTCTCAACCTCGCTGCTGCGCTGGTCACCCGGGAGGGTGATTCTCTCAACCAGAGGGCCGTCAATCTCCACATGCTCGAGGACGTGCTGGGCTGGGCCATCGTCCTGGTCGGCGCCGTCATTATGAACTTCACGGACCTGCGTCTTCTCGACCCGCTGATGAGCATCGGTGTTTCGATTTTCATCGCCGTCCACGCTCTCGGAAACCTCGGCTCCGTTCTGGACCTGTTTCTGGAGAAAACCCCCGCCGGCATCGACATGGCTGCGCTGACCGAGCAGCTTCAGTCACTGCCCGGCGTGGAGAATGTCCACCATCTGCACATCTGGAGTCTCGACGGCGAGAGCCACCGCGCCACGCTGCATGCCGTCGTCACCGCCCCGGACGCCAAGCAGCGTCTGCGCGACGAGCTGAAGACCCACGGCATCTCCCACGCCACCATCGAGACCGAAGCCCCCGGCGATCTCTGCCCCGAGCCGGAGTGCCCCACCGACACGCCTCCCTCCGCCGGGACACATCATCACCACCATCACCACAACTAAACGCCGAATCGCAGACAGACAGAGAGCGCATCGTTCTCCTTGCCAATTCCGCCGTTTTCGGGTAAGATAGAAACAGATTACGAAAGGCGGTTTAGGGAAATGAAAAAAATTCTTTCGCTGCTTCTGGTTCTTGCGTGCCTGTGTGTCTGCGTCAGCTGCGGGACCGGGACCGACTCGGCGGACAGCGCGGCACAGGACGCCAGCGCGCCTGTTGAGGAACTTGCAAACGATCCGGAGGCGGAGTCTCTCGCGGCGGAGCAGCCGGCGACCGGTTCGTACGAAACGCCGGAGAGCTACACCACCTCTCTGGTGGTCAAGATCAACCCCGAGTTTCAGCTCTATCTCAGCGACGGAGAGGAGGTCCTGGCCGTTGTCCCGCTCAACGCGGACGCCGAATCGCTGATGGACAGCATTGTCTATCAGGAGGGGGATTTCTGCCGGGGCTTTGACGACGTGCTGGAGGACATTTTGCGCGCGGCGGACAACGGCGGTTTTCTGAAAGAAGACGCCGAGGTAAAGCTGACCGTCACTGCCACGGATGCCTCCGAGGATTTCAACGACCGGATTCTGGACCGGTTTGAAACCGCCGTGCTGACCTACGCGGACGAAAACGAGCTGGCCCTGTCCCCCGCCATGACCATTGCGGAGGATGTCTCCTTCACCGACCGCGAGCCGGAGCCCACGGCGGAATCGGAGCACGACCACTCCGACGGCGGGGTGGATGTGCTGTGCGCCGACTGCGGCGGCGAAGGTCGGGTCACCTGCCCCGACTGCGGCGGCGCCGGCTCCGTAACCTGCGACGAGTGCGGCGGCTCCGGCAGCACCTCCTACACGCTTACGCAGGAAAAGCAGGTCCGCAACGGCTATGTCTGCCCCTACTGCGGCGGCGCCGGCGTGCTGGACGACGGCATGCACGGCGGGGAGACCGCCGTCTGCGGCTACTGCACGCTCAACGGCGGCAACGGCGAGTGGAACGAGCTTGCCTACGACACCGTGACCTACGAGGAAACCATCTACGAAACCTGCACCCGCTGCGGCGGCGCGGGAAGCTACACCTGCAACCAGTGCGGCGGCAGCATCATCATCGACTGCCCCACCTGCGGCGGCAGCGGCGTACAAAACTGATTCCTCTCCAACGAAAAAAAGGATGCCATCGGATTTTCCGATGACATCCTTTTTTCGTATACGCCGAGCCCATGATTTATTTCCGCTCAAAATGGCAAGGATTCAGGGCTGCTCATTCCGCCGCGGCGCGCCCCTCAAAGCGCAGGGCCAGCACCGTCACGTCGTCATACTGGTCCTCCCCGGCGGCATAGCGGTCCACCTCGGCGTTGATCTGGTCCACCGTCTCCCGGCTGTTCGCCGCCGTCCGGGCGTTTAAGAAGGACGCCAGCCTCTCCTCTCCCATCAGCTCGCCGGCCGGATTGCGGCTTTCCGTCACGCCGTCCGTGTACAGCACGAGGCGGTCCCCCGGGGCCAGCGTCAGCTCCTCGCTCTTATAGCGATAGGTATCAAAAGCGCCGAGCACCAGATTCTTTTTCATTGCCAGATACTCATACGCGCCGTCGCCGCGCCGCACCAGCGGCGGGTTGTGTCCCGCGTTGACATAGCGCAGCTGCCCGCTTTCCAGATCCAGCAGTCCCAGCCATGCCGTCACAAACAGTCCCATGCGGTTGCCCACGCAGACGGCCGCGTTGACGCGGGTGAAAATATCCGCCGGCTCCGCGCTGACCGCCACATGGTCCCGAATGCTCATCTTCGTCGTGGCCATGAACAGCGAGGCCGGCATGCCCTTGCCGGAGACATCCGCAATCACGATGGCCAGATGGCGCTCATCGGCCATAAAGCAGTCGTAAAAATCACCACCGACGTTTTTGGCCGGCCGGGAGCTTGCGTACAGCTCCACACCGGCGGCAAAATCAAACTCATCCGGCAGCAGACCCATCTGGATCTCCCGGGCGTTTTCCATCTCGCGCTCCACAGCGGCCTCGCGGCGGATGGACTGCAGCTGGTGCGCGCGCAGCGACCGGCCGTTTTTGCCGAGCAGTATCGCCAACACCGTGATGACCATCAGTTGCACACATTCCGGCAAAACGGCAAAGACAATCACATCGTTGAGATAATAGGTCATGTCCACGTAGGGCATCACCCCCGACTGAAACTCCCGCCCGTTTTCGATCAGCGTGTTGTTCAGTATGGAAACCACGTTCAGATCGTACATGCCGATGGCCCAGCCGACGAATTCCTTCAGCAAAATGGACAGAAAGCTGCACACAATCACGTGGTTCAAAAACCGCCTGTTGTGATACCGGCACGCAAGCATAATGGGAAAGCTCAGCAGCAGCGGCATCATCATCCGCGTATAGCCCTCCAGCGAGATGCCGGCCATGAACAGCACGCCCATCATCAGATATTTGATGACATAGTCGCAGTGCCTCCGGCACCAGTTGTAGGTAAGCATCACCGCGCCGACTGCCACAAGGAAAAACAGCAGCATGATGGCGTATTCCCGTATCGTATAGCGGGTCACTCCCGTCAGCACCGCGACCAGCAGCCCGATATACAGCAGCGCGCAGGAGGCGATGGCAATCTGAGCCGTGATGTTGGCGTTGACCTCGTCCTGTCGGTTTTTTACCGCTTCCGGTCCCAAAATAGCCTGATAACGATTGCGTATACCCATGATCTTTGTCCTTCCCATTGCGCGGATATTCCCGTCCGGTCCCCGTTCGCCGGGAAAAAATTTCTTCCGTCTCCGCCTCAGCGGATATTGCCGCTGCCGCGGACGATGTATTTGTACGACGTCAGCTCCCGCAATCCCATGGGCCCCCGCGCGTGGAGCTTTTGGGTGGAGATGCCCATCTCACAGCCCAGACCGAACTCGCCCCCGTCGGTAAAGCGGGTGGAGGCGTTGACATAGACCGCCGCGCTGTCCACCGCCGTGCAGAAAATCTCCGCCGCCGCCTCGTCCGCGGTGACGATGGCGTCGCTGTGGTGGGTGGAGTGCGCCGCAATGTGCTCCACCGCTCCGCGCACGCCGTCCACGGCCGCGACAGCCAGAACGTAATCCAGAAATTCCGTATCGAAGTCCGCCTCCCCCGCCGGGACACCCTCGGCCGCGAAGGCCAGACACGCCGCGTCCATGCGAAGCTCCACCGCCCTGCCGCCGTCATGCAGACGCCGCTCGAGCAGAGGGACAAACTCCGCCGCGATGCTCCGGTCCACCAAACACACCTCCGCCGCGTTGCACACGGAGGGGCGGCTGGTCTTGGCGTTTTCCAGAATATCCAGCGCCATCGCAAAATCCGCGCTCCGGTCCACATAAATATGGCAGATGCCCGTGCCCGTCTGAATGCAGGGCACGGTGGCCTCGCGGACACAGCGGTCAATCAGCCCCTTGCCCCCGCGAGGAATGAGCAGATCGATATAGCCGCTGCCCTTCATCAGCTGCTGCGCGCTGTCGCGGTCGGTGTCCTCCACCAGCAGCACGGCGTCCTCCGGCAGTCCGGCGCGGCGCAGCCCCTCGCGCATGGCGCCGGTAATCACTCCCGCCGTCTCGTGCGCGTCGCGGCCGCAGCGCAAAATGCAGGCATTGCCGCTTTTGATGGCCAGTGAGGCCGCGTCTGAGGTCACGTTCGGCCGGCTTTCATAGATAATGGCGACCACGCCCAGCGGCACCGTGACCTTGCGGATTTCCAGCCCGCCGGGGCGGTGAACCGTTTCCAGCACACGGCCCACGGGGTCCTCCAGCTCCACGACCTCGCGGATGCCCTGCGCCATGGCCTCGATGCGCTCCCGCGTCAGCCGCAGCCGGTCCATCATCACGGCGGAGATATTCCCCTCGGCCCGCCGCAGATCCTCCGCGTTAACGCGCAGAATTTCCTCTTCCGCCTCCAGAAGGCACTCCGCCATCGCGAGCAGCGCCCTGTTTTTCGTCTCGGAGGAAACCCCGGTGATTTCCGTCGCGGCCCGTTTGGCCCGCTGCATACATTCAAGCGTGGTCATGTCGGTTTCCTCCCCACAAAGCGTGTGCCCACGGTCTTCCCGTCCAGAATGTCATAGAGCACGGACGGGTCCTTGCCGTTGGCGATGATCATATCACAGCCGGCGCCGGTGGCGATTTTCGCGGCCTCGAGCTTGGTCACCATGCCGCCCGTGCCCACGCCGGACAGCGCCCCGCCGGCCAAAGCCTCTATGTCCGGCGTGATTTGCTCCACAAGCTCCAGACGCGTCGCGGTTGGGTCGGCGGCGGGATTGGCGGTATACAGCCCGTCCACATCCGACAGCAGCACCAGCAGCTCCGCTCCGACGCTTTGAGCCACAATGGCCGCCAGCGTGTCGTTGTCGCCGATAATCAGCTCGTTGACGGCGACGGTGTCGTTTTCGTTGATAATGGGAATCACGCCCAGCGCGAGCAGACGGTCGATGGTGTTGGTGAAGTTTGCGTGCTGCTCCTCGTCGCGCAGATTGCCCGCCGTCAGCAGCACCTGAGCCACCGTGTGGTTATATTCGCCGAACTGCCGGTCATAGGCGTACATCAGCTCGCACTGGCCCACGGCCGCGGCCGCCTGCTTCATAGCCAGTTCCCTCGGCCGCTCTCGCAGTCCCAGCTTGCCCATGCCCATGCCCACGGCGCCGGAGGAGACCACAATGACCTCATAGCCCGCGTTTTTGATGTCACTGACCACCTTGCAGAAATTCTCGATGTGGCGAATGTTCAGATTTCCCGTGGAATAGGTCAGCGTGGAGGTCCCGATTTTTATCACCAGGCGCATACATCGCCCTCCTGTTATTTGCATATTTTATTCATTCTACCATCCCCGTCCTTTTTGTCAAGCAAGACGCCCCCACCGCGCGGTCCTGCCGAAAAAAAGCACGGCGGCTCTCCCCACAACAGAGAAAGCCGCCGTGTATTGTTTTTGGCATCAGATATAGCCGAGTTCCTTTGCCTGCCGGGTCAGATCCGCGCGGTGATCCGGGTGGGCAATGGCAATCAGCGCCAGCGCCCGCTCGCGCACGGTACGGCCGCGCAGCGCGGCGATGCCGTATTCCGTCACGATGTAGTCGGCGTAGTTGCGCGGGATGGTCACCTGCGCCCCGGGCTGCAGCATGGCGTTGATTTTCGACAAACCCTTGGAGCTGACGCTGGTGAAGGCATAGATGCCGCGTCCGCCTCTGGAGTGCAGCGCGCCGTAGGCGAAATCAAAGGCCCCGCCGCTTCCGGAAAACTGGCGCGCGCCCACGCTTTCAGCCGTAATCTGGCCGGTCAGATCCACCTCGATGGCGGTGTTGATGGACACCATGTTGTCGTTTTGCTTGATAACGAACGGGTCCACCACCCAGACGCCGGGCATCATGCGGCATTTCGGGTCGTTGGCCACGGTTTCATACAGCGCCGCGTCCCCGCCGGCAAAGCAGGCAATGTGCTCCCCTGGGTGGAAGTTCTTCCGCTCGCCGGTCACGATGCCGCGGCGAATCATCTCGCCCATGGTGGCGGTCATCATCTCCGTGTGGATGCCCAGATCCTTCAGATCGTACATGGCCTCGGCAATCGCGTTCGGCAGCCCGCCGATGCCCAGCTGGATGCAGTCGCCGTCGCGCAGCAGCTCCCGACAGTTCGCCGCGACCTTGCGCTCCGCCTCCGACGAATGAATGGTGGGCAGATCCCACAGCCCGTGGTCGGTCTCGTACAGCGCCGACACGTCCTCCAGACGGATTTTCAGCCCCGTCTTCATGTGCGGCAGCGCGGGGTTGATCTCCAGAATGATGCGGTCGGCGGTGCGGATGAATTCCTCGCCCCACTGGTTGGCAAGCCCCGCGACAAAGCAGCCGTCCTCCTCCATCGTCGGCACGCTCGCCACAAACACACTGCACGGATGCACCGCGCCGAAAAACGGCTCGAAATCCGGAATGTCACAGGCGACATAGCTGACATTGCCGTGCGGATACCCCGCCCGGTGGGCCGGCCCGAAATAATAGGCCGTGGAGTGGATGTGCCCGTCCATGCCGGGGTCTGTGATAAAGCGGTACTGGTTGTTCGCGCCCTTTTGCAAAATGACGTTTTCCACCCGGGGCGCGATGGTGTGCAGCTCCGTCAGAAAATCATACGGCTCGTGACAGTCCGCCATTGCCACCACGCAGTCCCCGCTGCGCACCAGCGCCAGACATTCCGCCACGGATTTTTTCTTTTCCGCATAGAGCTTGCGGTAATCCTCGGTTGTGTACATAGCCGTTTCCCCTTGCTTACTTCAGCAGATTGCGGGCGATGACCATCAGCTGCACCTCGGCCGTGCCGTCATAGATGGGCAAAATCCGCGCATCGCGGTAAAACTGCTCAATCCGGCTGGATTTCATATAGCCCTCTCCGCCGTGAATCTGCACCGCGCGATAGGCCACTTCGTTGGCTGCCTCGGCCGCGTAATATTTTGCGATGGCCGCGGCCTGCGTCGCGCTTTCGCCGGCGTCGAGCTTTTTCGCCGCCGTGTAGACAAGCTGCCGCGCCGCCTCCACCTTGACGGCCATTTCCGCCAGCTTGAACTGGGTGTTCTGCATGGCGGCAAGCGGCTTGCCGAACTGCACCCGGCTCTTTGCGTGCGCCACCGCCAGATCCAGCGCGCCCTGCGCCACACCCAGACACTGCGCCGCCACGGTCACGCGCCCCGTGTCCAGCGTGCCGAGCGCCACGTGCATGCCCTTGCCGATTTCGCCGAGGATGTTCTCCTCCGGCACGCGGACGTTATCCAGAAACAGCTCGCTGATGGGGTCACCGTGGATGCCCATTTTCTCCACAGCCGGTCCCACCGTGAAGCCCGGCGTATCCCGCTCCACGATAAAGGCGGTCATCCCGCGGCTGCCGGCGTCCGGGTCGGTCTTGGCAAACACGGTGAAGAAATCCGCATAGGGCGCCATGATGATATAGCGCTTATGCCCGTTTAGAACATACTCCGTCCCGTCCTTCACCGCTGTGGTCTGCACGTTGGCGGCGTCGCAGCCGGCCTCCGGCTCCGTCAGCGCGAAGGAGGCGCGCTTTGTTCCCTCCGCCAGGGGGCGCAGATATTTTTCCTTCTGCTCCGGCGTCGCGAAGAGCTTGAGCGGCGAGCCGGAGAGCGTGTTGCCCATCAGCAGCGCCGAGGCCGACGGGTCCACCCGGCACAGCTCCTCCGTCACAACGCACAGCGACAGATAATCCCCGCCCTGTCCGCCGTATTCCGTCGGGTGCACAATGCCCGTATAGCCGGCCTCCGCAATGGCGCGCACGACCTCCGCGGGGTATTCGCCCGTACGGTCCACCTCCTGCGCGCAGGGAGCCAGCCACTTCTGCGCAAACGCCGCCGCCTCCCGGCGAATCTCTTCCAACGTCTTTCCCTTTATAGCCATGAAAATTCACCTCAAAACTCAAATTTATCTATTTTACCCAAAAAGAACAGAAAATACAAGTGTTTTTTGCGCAAGTTATGAATTTTACAAAAAAATATCGGGAACCGTTCCGTTTTGAAGCGCGGTCCCCGATATTGACGATTCCTTTCTTATAAGCCCAGGTTTACGACCGCGTCATAGCCGTCGCGCGTGGCCTTCATGATGGTGCCGCCCTTCACGCAGTTGCCGATGGCGTAAAACTCGTCGCACAGCGGCCGCAGGCGCTCCACCTCCTCATAGCACGGGCGCATGCCCGCCGCCATGACCACGCTGTCACAGGGCAGGAACCGCTCCGTTCCTTCCTCGTCAAGCGCGTAGACGCCCTCCCCCGTAATCCGGGTGCACTTGAGTCCCATGGCCTGCCGGACCCCGGCGCTCTCCACCTGGTGCAGCAGACTCAGCCGGTACATAAAGCCGCTTTCCACCGCGAGCTCGTGGGTCATTTCCACAATGGTGACCTCCTTGCCCTCCCGGGCGAGAATCACAGCCTCCTCGCAGCCGATAAAGCCGCCGCCGATGACAACTACCCTGTCGCCGATGGGCGTATCCGGCATAATGTCCGCGCCGATGAACACGTTCTCTCCGTCCGCGCCCGGCAGCGGCAGCACCAGCGGCGCCGCGCCCACGGCGGCGATGAGAACGTCCGGCTTCACCTCCGCCACCAGCGCCTCGTCCACACGGGTATTGAGCCGCACCTCGATGGGCAGCGCCATCACCTTTTTTGCCTGCTGCTCGCGATAGCGCAAAATGGGCTTTTTGAAATCCGCGCCGCTGTCGGCAAACTTCAGCGCGCCGCCGAGCTTTGGCCCGGCCTCACACAAAATGACCTCGTGCCCGCGGGCATGGGCCTCCAGCGCGGCCTGCATACCGCCGGGGCCGCCGCCGGCAATGAGCACCCTGCGATGCGGGATGCGGGTCGGCACGGGGTGGAAGAAATCGTTCTCCCGCCCAATGACCGGGTTCACCGCGCAGCGAAGCTGGCCGCACTTGATAAGCCCGGACAAGCACTCCGTACAGCGCAGGCAGTAGGTAATCCGGTCCTCCTCGCCGCGCAGCATCTTTTTCGGCAGGAAGGGGTCGGCAATCAGCGCGCGGCCCATCGCCACCGCGTCCACGCCGGTCTCGGCCATGTATCCCTCGATATCCGCCGGGACATTGAACGCGCCGATGGCGCAGACCGGGGTCTGCACATGCTTTTTGATCTCCGCCGCAAGCCCGGCGTTTTCCATGTCCTTTTCAAAAGGCGAGGGGTGCATCAGCACGGCGGAATAGGGCACCTGCTGCGTTCCGGCGGACACATGAATCATGTCCACCCTGCCGTCCAACGCCTTCGCGATTTCGATGCCGTAATCCAGACCGTAGCCGCCCTCGGTCCGTTCCGAGCCGGAGATGCGGATGTCGATGGGGAAATTGCGCCCCACCGCCTCGCGCACGGCGTCCACCACAGCGAGCATAAAGTTGAGCCGCTTTTGCGGCGTTCCGCCCCACTCGTCGGTGCGGAAATTCGTCAGCGGGGACAAAAACTGGTGAATCAGCCAGCCGTGCCCGGCGTGGATCATCACCATGTCAAAGCCGAGCCGTTTGGCGTTGGCCGCGCCCTCGGCATAGCCGGCGATGGCCTCGCGGATATTCTCCTCGGTCATGGCCTCGATGGGGTCGCCCCAGGGGTCCGTATAGGCCGAGGGCCCCTTCACCGTCCCCTCCACCGTGGCCAGCGCGCCGCCGTGATCGAGCTCGATTGAGCAGGCCGCGCCCTGGGAATGAATGGCGTCCGCCATGCGGGCAAGATGCGGCCACTGCTCCGGCTCGTTGATGCCCACCTGAATCGGATGGGACCGGCCCTTTTCCAGGTCAACCATTCCCTCACCGATGGTGACCATGGCAGCGCCGCCGGCGGCCCGGAGCATGTAATACTCAAAGTTTTCCGTCGTATAGCTCGCCCCCGGACCCGCCGGGTCCATCGAGGTAGGCGAGGCAAAAATCCGGTTTTTCAGCGTCAGCCCGCGCAGCTTCAGCGGCTGAAACACATGGGGATAGGAAGATCGCATCGTTTTCCGTTTCCTTTCTTCTCACTTTCCGTCGCGTCCGACGGCCGGGTAGCGCCGCGAATGGCCGACATAAGAACAGAGCAACACCGCGCCAGTGCGACGCGTGTAAGGCGCCGACGATGCGCGGTGTTGTTTATTGACTTACAGCCGTTCGCCCCGTTCGATGTCGAGGAAGTACTTATAGGTGTCCACCATCAGCTCGCCGCAGGCAGCCTCGTCGCAGGCGATGATGGCGGCGGGGTGCAGCTGCAGCGCGCTGCAGGTCCACCGCTGGCTGACGCCGCCCTCCACGCTGGCCGCGAGGGCGCGGGCCTTGTTGTGGCCGCTGATGAGAATCAGCACCTCGCGCGCGTCCGTCACGGTGCCGATGCCGACGGAAAGCGCCTGCGCGGGGACCTTTTCCGCGTCGCCGCCGAAGAAACGGGCGTTGACGATGCGCGTATCCGTGGTCAGATTGCGCAGCCCCGTGCGGGAGCTCAGCGAGGTATAGGGCTCGTTGAAGGCCAGATGGCCGTCCACGCCGATGCCGCCCATGAACAGGTCGATGCCGCCGAAGGAGGCAATCTGTTCCTCATAGCGGGCGCACTCGCCCTCCGGGTCATCGGTCATGCCGTTGAGGATGTGGACGTTTTCCTTCGGGATGTCGATGTGGTCGAAGAAATTGCTCCACATGAAGTACCAGTAGCTCTGGTCGTGCTCGCGCGGCAGACCGAGATATTCGTCCATGTTGAAGGTGACCACGTTTTTGAAGCTGATCTCCCCCGCCTTGTTCTTGCGGATGAGCTCGGCGTACACGCCCAGCGGCGAGCTGCCGGTCGGCAGCCCCAGCACAAAGGGCCGATCCCCGGTGTGGGAACGGATTTTGTCCGCGATATAATTGGCGGCCCACTGACACATTTTGTCGTAATCGTTCTGAATGACAACGCGCATGGCGGTGCATCTCCTTTTTTATGGAGCCGGCTCGCAGACCGACCCCGGATTTTTCCGCCCGTATTATAACGCAGGACCGGGCGATTGAAAAGTGTTTTTTTGTCACCGCGTCCTCCCGGACGGCAAAAAAATTCTGCCCGCCCTCCGCTTGCCCGCCCGCAATTTCCGTTGCCCGCCGGGCGGATTTGGTATATGATAGATTCAACCGAAAGCACAAGGAGCATTTTGTTATGATTCAAAGTGAAACAATTCGTCTGCCGGGCGGGGCCGCGCTGGTCAGCTGCGTGCAGAACTGGCGCATGGCGCCGGACACCCGCATCCGCCGCGGCGCGGTCATCGTATGCCCCGGCGGCGGCTACGCCATGCTGTCCCCCACGGAGGGGGAGGCCGTGGTCCCGGCCTTTGCCGCGGAGGGGTACCAGTCGTTTTTGCTGCGCTACCGCACCGGCGGTGACGCCGTCTGGCCAAACCCGCTGATTGATTTGGGGCAGGCCGTTGCCTATGTCCGCGCTCACGCGCATGAGCTCATGCTCGACCCGGACAAAATCGCGATTTGCGGCTTTTCCGCCGGGGCGCATCTGTGCGCCATGCTGGGCACGGTCTGGAACCGGCCCGAAACCGCGGCCGCAGCGGGCTGTACCGCGGAACAGATGCGGCCGAACGCCATGATTTTGTGCTATCCGCCGACGCATCTTCGCATCGCGGGCGACGGCGCGACGCTGCGTCTGCTCGCGGGCGGGGACGAGATTGGGGATCTGGGCGAGAGGACCGATGCCAACCGCCTTGTCGGGACGCACACGCCGCCGACCTTCGTCTGGTCGATGTTTGACGACGCCGACGTGCCGGTGGAGCTCTCGCTGGAATTCTGCCGCGCGCTCACGGCGGCGGAGGTCCCCTTTGAGCTGCACACCTTTTCCCACGGGCTGCACGCGTGCTCGCTGGCCACGGCGGTCACGGCCTTCGCCGGGTCCGAAAACCCCCACGCGGCCCACTGGTTCCCCCTGTGCCGGGAGTGGCTGCTGTCGCTGTTCGGTCCCCCCGTCTGGGAGGGCGGGCATTCCATGGACCACCTTTTCATCGGCCCCCGCGCCCACGTCGCGGAATAAAACAACATCGCCCGGTTTCGGTACCACAGGACCAAGACCGGGCGATGTTCTTTTGTTGTTGTCACAGCCGGGCGCGCTCCAGACACCGCTCGAAGCACAGCGCGTCGTTGATGGTACCCTCCGTTTCCACGGCAAGGGAGGCCGCCGCCAGCGCGAAGGCCGCGCCGGCGGCCGCGGTCATGCCCGCGCGATAGGCGCGCACCAGTCCCGCCGTCATGGCGTCTCCGCCGCCGGTTGTGTCCCGCGGCGCGCCCTCGGGCGCGGGCAGGCGGGTAAAGCTCCGCCCGTCAAAGGCAAGGAGCCCCTCGCCTCCCAGCGAGAGGAACACGTTTCGCACGCCCCGGTCCGCGATGCTCTCCGCCATGCGGCGCAAAGCCTCCTCGTCCCGCGCCTCGATGCCGGTCAGCATTTGCGCCTCGTATTCGTTCACCTTCAGCGCGTACAGCCGCTCCAGCGAGGGCGCGAGCCGCCGCACCTTGGCCGCGGAAACTCCGTCGGCAAACACCGGCGCCGTCACCTGCTCCGTCAGACAGCGGAGCGTCTCCTCCGTCAGATTGGCGTCGACCACCACGGCGTCCGCCGTCTGCAGCCGGTCCGCCTGCGTGGCAAGATAGTCCCCGTCGATTCGCTCCGTCACCGCCATGTCGTTGACCGCCAGCGCCATGTCGCCGTCCGGTCCCGCGATGTAAAGATAGACGGAGGTTCTCTCTCCCGGCACGATCCGCACCGCATCGTCCGCCACGCCGTACCGCCGGCACTCCCGGCGAATCCGCGGGGCGTATTCGTCCTCGCCCACGGCGGAGAGCATCGTCACTTGCTCGCCGAGCAGCGCCAGATTGCGCGCGATGTTAAAGCCCACGCCGCCCGGGCGGACGGAGATTTGCCCGGGGTTTGAGTCCCGTTCCCGGAGCGCCGCGAAGGAGCGGGCTCCGATATCCATATTGATGCCGCCGACGACGGTTGTCATCTTCGTCCGCCGCCCCGGTCAGTCGATGGCCATCGGGCGCAGATCCTCCGCCACGCGCACCGCAAAGGGCAGCCGGTCGAGAATGTCCCTTTGCAGGTCGATGCCGGGCGCCACCTCGCACAGCTCCAGCCCGCCCTCCGTCAGCCGAAAGACGCAGCGCTCCGTGATATACAGCACGTTCTGGCCGTTTTTCAGCCCGTTTTTCGCGGAAAAGCTGATGCCACCGACATGCTCCACCAGCTTCGGCACCGTGCCCTCCCGGTCGATGTGCACCTGCTCGCCGTCAAAATGCCCCGCCAGCCCCTTCGCGTCAAAGGTGAAGCAGAAGACCACGTTCTTCGTCGCCTGCGAGATGTTGGCAAAGCCGCCGATGCCGGACAGCTTCCCCGCGGTGTGGTGGCCGTTGACGTTGCCCTCGGCATCCACCTCCAGCGCGCCGATAAAGCACAGATCCAGTCCCCCGCCCTCGTAAAAGTCGAACTGACGCGCCATGTCCAGCATGGTGTCGGGACTGATGGCCGCGCCGAAGCCCTTGCCGCCGAGCGGATACCCGCCCGTATGGCCGGATTCCACGGACAGGTGCACGGTGTCGAGCATGTCGTGGCTGAGCACCTCCTCGGCAATCAGCTCGGGAATGCCGATGCCGATGTTGATAATCTGCTCCGGCTGAATCTCACGGAAGGCGCGCCGCGCGATGACATAGTGCAGATCGTTGCGGGCGTGCGTCGCCCCCACCTTTTCCTGGATTTCGTCCTTGCACGCGCGCAGAATGCGTCCGCGGGGGATATAGTTGCCGCTGATGTAGTCATAGTAGCCGTCGATGTTGGTCAGCTGCTGCTGCTCCGGACAGACCACGATGGCGTCCACCAGCGCCGCCGGAATGGTGACCTCCGACGGGGTCAGATAGTGTGTGGTTTTGAGCACCTGTACGATGACCTTGCCGCCGTTGCGGTGCGTCGCCTGGGCCACGCTGAGCGCGTCGATGGAGGCGCAGTCCCGGCGGAAGGAGATGTTGCCGCGCAGATCGGCCTCCGTCGCCTTGAGAAAGGCGATGTCCACCTGCGGAATGTCGTAGACCAGTCCCTCCTGTCCGTCCAGATCCACCGCCACGCGCACGAGCTGTTTGGTGGAGCGCTCGTTCAGACCGCAGCTGCCCACCCGGGGATCGACAAACAGGTTGACCCCGATTTTGGACCACAGCGAGCGCGAGCCGCGGGCCGCCGCCCGGATCATGTGCGACATGACGCCGCCCGGGATATTATAGGCCTCGATTTCGTTGCGCTGTATGGCGCCGCAGGTGCGCTCCAGCGAGCCGAAAAAGCCCGCCACCAGCATGTCCACCGCGCCCTCGCAGATATAGCCCTCCACGTCGCTGTCCTTTTTCCAGTCCGAAAAGCTGAACGCGCTGTATACCTTCAGCCCGCGCGGATGGCCCGTTTCGCGAAAGCGGCGCGTCAGCGCCCGGTTCAGATCCACCGGCGAGGCGATGGCGGAAAAGGCGTTGATCCAGATGGTGTCGCCGTCTTTCACGAGCGAAACCGCTTCCTCCAGCGACATGCATTTATTTTCAAGCATCGTGTGTCACGCTCCTTTACGGGGCCAATTTGCCCCTGTCAGCATAAAATCCTTCATGTTCTATTATATTCAAAACCTCCCCCGATTGCAACCAGCCGCCCGGTCTGTGGATTTTCTGACGGATTTCTTGTATCGATTCGGCACTTGTGATAGAATAAACAAAACTATTTTATAAGCAGAAAGGAGAACACCCCATGAAAAAAGCATTGTCCCTTCTTCTGGCGGCCCTGCTTGTGCTGGGTCTCGGCGTTTCCGGCTTTGCCTCCGGAGAGGCCTCCGGCGAAAGCACATCCGAAGCCACCGAGGTCGTCCCGCCCGACGCGGCCATCGTGCTGACCGACGACGGCGAGGATGACGCCTCCGAGCGCGCGGTCGGCGACGGCTACACGCTCGATTATTTCGCCGGCGGCGAAAAGACGGCGGACGGCATCTCCGGCTTCCTCTTCGAAACCGAGGACTCCGACCTCGCCTTCCTCTACTCCGGCCTGTATGAAGACACCGGCGATTTCTACACCGTCGGCGGCAGCGGCGCGAACATCGCCCTGGACGAATACGACGTGACGGAGACCGCCGCCGAGTGGCTTTCAGACCTTGGCATCACGGGCTTTGACAGCGCCCTGATTCTCGGTGACGAGGCCGTTGCCGAGTCCTGCCCGCCGGTGCTGTCCGCCAAGGGCTACACCTATCTGACCATCGAGGGCACGCTGGTGCTGGCCGAGGGCGCCGCCCGCAGCGCCTTCTATTCCGACGTGGTGGACGGCAGCACCGTGGCCGGACCCCAGTCCGCCATGGCCTCCGGCCAGGAAATCCCCGTTGTCATCGTGCGCAGCTCTCTTCTGGAGACCACCGGCGGCGAGGGCGTCACCGGCGCCATCTCCGTCGGCAACACCGGCTCCCGCGCCCGCGGCATCCAGCCCCAGGGCAAGAGCATCACCTACCTGTACGACTCCGCCATCGTCTCCCGTACCTGGGGTGCCTGGAGCACCGACTCCGCCCGCAGCAGTCTGGAGCTGGTGGCCTATCGGTCGCTCGCGCTGTGCACCGGGGGCTACGGTTCCTACGCCGACACCAGCTGCCACATCTTTATGTACGGCAGCGCCTCCATCGGCAGCGCGGACGGCATTACCGCCTCCAACAACGGCGAGATTTACGCCGTCTCCAGCGACTGCACGCTGACCGGCACGGAGCTTCGCGCGCTGATGGGCAAGACCGCGACGCGCGACGTCTCCTGGCAGGACTACGCCGATCAGGACGCCTCCGGCGAGGCCAGCGGTGAGGCCAGCGG
>R18__coassemble_1293_pt1 | contig 42529 bp, 32 predicted proteins | sample R18__metabat2_low_PE_004 | metagenome-assembled genome bin R18
GAGCTCTTGGCTCTATTTTGTTTTCAATTTTACACCATTATACGGACGCAACCCGGCGAAGCCGAACCACTGGGCATTAAAGAGCATTTCCGCCGGGAACTGCGCAAAGTCGCCCGCCTCGATGGCATCGTAGAATTCCTGCGTCTGGTCGGTGATGGCGGGGCAGGCATCCACAAAGGCCTTCAGATAGGCAATGTAATCCGCGTCATCCGCGCCGGCGCCGGGCGTGAAGTCGTCGCTGCGCTCCTGCGCGACCGCGCCGCCGCCCCCCGCGGGCTCGCCGCTGCCTTCCGCGCCGGGCGTGCCGCCGTCACCCTGCGAAACCACATTCGCGGTGTCGGCCGCCGGGCAGCCCTGCGCCACCCACTCATCAAAGGTGGGAAGACCGATGGCCTCGAAAAACACGCTGACCTGATCACAGGCAAGAAGCTCGTCCATCGTGCCGCAGGCAACAATGGCTTCCTTCGTGGTGGCAAAATCCTCCTCCGAAGGGGCGCCGGCCTCGGCATACGCCAGAATATAATCCAGGTAAGCAGACCAATCGCCGCCATCTGCGGTCTCTGCCGCAGCGGGCTCGGCCGCCGTATCCGCGGCTGCCGCGGGTTCGGTCGCCGTGTCGCCGCAGCCGGTGAACAGGCACAGAACCATCATCAGAGAAAGAAGCAGTGCAAGAGTCTTTTTCATTGTTGAGTAAGTCCTTTCATTCAATTCCGGTTTCCCCGGTTAAGGTTTCTTTAAGGATAGCACATAATCATATTTTTCACAAGAGCGAATTTGTTTTTCAGCCGTTGACCTTGCATGATACAATGGTGACAGAACCGATGAATCTCCGTTTGGAGGAAAAAGGCGTATGAACACGATTCCCACCGCGCGGATATTGGACAGGCTGGACGCACATCTTGCCGAACACGATTATGATAACGCCGAAAGGCTTCTTGTCTACTGGTTGAAGGAGGCGGAAAGCGGCGGGGACGACCGGGGCATGCTCACCGTGCTCAACGAGCAGATCGGGCTGTACCGAAAGCTCGAAGACGAACGGAAAGGACTTGCCGCCATGGACAGGGCGCTGGCGCTTTGCGAGAAGGAGGGCGTCTGCGGAGAGGTATCCGTCGGCACGACGCTGTTAAACGCTGCGACGGCCTATAAAGCCTTTGGGATGGCCGGGAAGGCGCTGCCGCTGTATGAAAAAGCCCTCAAGCTCTATGAACGGTCTCTGGACGAGAAAGACGGTCGATTCGGCGGGCTGTACAACAATCTGGCTTTGACACTGACGGAGCTGGGGCAGCACCGGGACGCACGGGCGTATTTTCTGCGCGCGTTGGACATCATGAAGGCACAGCCGGGCGGGGCGTGCGAGCAGGCCATCACCTATCTCAATCTCGCCGACCTTGCCATGGCGGAGCGCGGGGAGGAAGACGGCGCGGAGGAGGCGGAAAGCTTCTGCCAAAAAGCCGCCGAGCTTCTTCTCGACGATGACATAGAGCAGGATGCGCATTACCGCTATACCTGTGAAAGGTGCGCGCCGGTGTTGGGATATTACGGCTTCTTTGCCGCCGAGGACGAACTGAAAGCGAGGATGGAAAAAGCACATGAAGGGACCGGAGCTGGCTGAGCAATTTTTCCGTGAATGCGGGCTGCCGATGCTGGAAGAGAACTTTCCGGAGCTGCTGCCCTATCTGGCCGCCGGGTTTACGGGCAGCGGCTCGGAGCATTACGGATATGACGACGAGGTATCCCGCGACCACGATTTCGAACCCGGCTTTTGTCTGTTCCTGCCGGGTGAGGAGGTCGTTTCCAGACGGCAGGCGTTTTTGCTGGAGCGGGCCTACGCCGGACTGCCGAAGGAATGGAACGGACTGCGGCGGCTTACGCTCTCCCCCGTCGGGGGCAATCGGCACGGCGTATTCCGAACAGCGGACTTTTACGAAAACGCCGTCGGCTCTCCGGATGGCACGCTCGACACGGACCAGTGGCTGCACATCCCCGATTACGCGCTGGCCGAGGCCGTGAACGGCAAACTGTTTGCGGACAACTACGGCGCGGTTACGCGCATTCGCGAGAGACTGCGAGCCATGCCGGAGGACGTAAAAAGAAAACGGATCGCCGGAAATCTGCTTCTGATGGCCCAGGGGGGACAATATAATTTCACGCGCTGCCTTCGCCACGGGGAACCGGAGGCAGCGCAGCTGGCGTGCCATGAATACGTCTGGGCGGGGATGAAAATCCTGTTTTTGCTGCGTGGGCGGTATATGCCGTTTTATAAATGGAGCTTTCGCGCGCTGCGCGAGGAGCTGGGCGAAGCCGAGACGGCGGAGGATTTTTCTTTTCTTCTCCGCGGCGACAACCGCGAAAAAGCCGTTCAAAAGGCGAAAGCCGAGCGAATCGAGAAGACAGCCGTCTATCTGGTCGAGCAGCTGAAGACAGGCGGCATGACCGACACCGATACCTCGGAGCTGGAGACCCAGGCCTATGCCGTCAACCAGCGGATTCAAGACGAAGCCATCCGCAACCGCCATATTCTGACTGCCGTATAAGGCGCTGCCCGCTCGCCGACCGCCGAACGAGGCAAAATTGGGATAACTATACCGTCAGTGGAGCGTTTTTGCGGGCCATTTTTATGCATTTGTGCTATTTACATAATCCCCAAGCCGTGGTATGATGCACACAACCGAATATTGCAATTAAAGGATAGAGGCGCAGTTGTCATGAGTAACGCCGGTGCAAGGTACGCAAAACCGTTGCCGGCGCAAAAGGGGCCGCTGCCGAAGGAGAGACGTTGCGAATCTCCCCTGGGCAAACGGAGAACATCCGTTTGACTGTCGCATTTGCGGAGAGCTATGAATTGATTGTAATTTTTCTTCCGATTTTACGCGGAGGGAAAACACGATGACAAATGGCCGATGCAAAGACGCATTGGTCGTTTTTTTATCCCGGATTGCAGTTGCAGGCAATATACGTAAAGGAGATTTCCACCATGACTACCAACCCCATCTTTCGCGGCGCCGCGACTGCGCTGATCACCCCGACCACCGCCGAGGGCGTGGACTACGCGGCCTTCGGACGGCTGCTCGACTGGCAGATTGAGTCCGGCATCAACGCGCTGGTCATCGCCGGCACCACCGGCGAGGGCTCCACGCTGAGCGATGCGGAGCACCGGGACGTTCTGCGCTTCTGCGCGGAGCACGTGGCCGGACGCGTCCCCATGATTGCGGGCACCGGCTCGAACGACACGGCCTACGCCGTAAGTCTGTCGCAGTACGCCTGCGAGCTCGGCTATGACGGACTGCTGGTCGTGACCCCGTATTACAACAAGGCCACGCAAAACGGTCTGATCCGCATGTACCGGACCATCGCGGACGCCGTGACAAAGCCCATCATCATGTATAACGTCCCGTCGCGCACGGGCGTGAACATCGAGCCGGCCACCTATCTGGCGCTGGCAGACCACCCGAATATTCAGGCCATCAAGGAGGCCAACAGCAACATCTCCAAGATTGTCGAAACCGCGTCGCTGGTCGGCGACAAGCTGGACATCTACTCCGGCAACGACGACCAGGTGATTCCGATTTTGTCCATGGGCGGCAGCGGCGTCATCTCCGTGTTGAGCAACGTGATGCCGGCGCAGACGGCGGAGATGTGTGCGCGCTTCTTCCGCGGCGACGTGGCGGGCAGCGCGGCGATGCAGTGCGAGTATCTGCCGCTGATTAACGCTCTGTTCAGCGAGGTCAACCCCATCCCCGTCAAGGCCGCAATGGCCGCGATGGGCTGGTGCGAGAACTATGTGCGGCTGCCGCTGACCGAGATGGAAGACGCGCACAGAGAAACACTCTTTGCCATCATGCGCCGCTTCGCGCTGATTTGACAGGGAGAGACGATATGAGAATTCTGCTGAACGGCTATTGCGGCCATATGGGCGCGGAGGTAATCCGACTGTGTGAGGCGGGTTACCGCGGAGCGGAGCTCGTGGCGGGGGTGGACCCCCACGCGCCGACGGACGCTCCGGTCCCCTGCGCGACGGATTTCTCGGGCGCGGCGCGCAACGTGGACTGCATTGTGGATTTTTCCCACCACGACTGCACGAGGGCGCTGCTTGCCTTCGCGGTGGAAAACCATCTGCCGCTGGTGCTGGCCACCACGGGCCAGACAGAGGCTGAGCGCGCCGCCATCGCGGAGGCCGCGAGGGAAATTCCGCTGTTTTTCGCGGCGAACTATTCGCTGGGCATCGCGCTGCTGGTGGAGCTGGCCAAAAAGACCGCCGCCGCCATGCCGGACGCGGAGATTGAAATCATCGAAAAGCACCATAACCGCAAGCTCGACGCCCCCAGCGGGACCGCCTTGGCGCTGGCCGAGGCCATCCGCAGCGTACGCACGGATGCGGAATTTGTGTGCGGACGGAGCGGCGCGGGCAAAAGAAAGCCCAACGACATCGGCATCCACGCCATCCGCATGGGCAACATCGTCGGTGAGCACGAGGTCATCATCGGCACCGCCAACCAGACCATCACCCTCCGGCATGAGGCCCACAGCCGGGCGCTGTTTGCCGAGGGCGCGCTGGCCGCAGCCGAATTTCTGTGCAGCGTGGACAGAGCGGGGCTGTACGACATGAAGAGTCTGGTCGCCTTTTAAGGCATTACGAGGGAGCGAAAACCATGAAGCTTGGCATTTACGGCTACGGAAACATCGGGCGGGGGGTGGAATGCGCCGTCCGCTATAACCCGGATATGGAGCTGGTCGGCGTTTTTACGCGGCGGGACCCCGCCGAGGTAAACACGGCGACGGGAACGCCGGTCTACAGCGCGCAGGAGCTTGCCCGCTTTCGGGAGGATATCGATGTGCTGATGGTCTGCGGCGGCAGCGCCACGGATTTGCCGGTGTTGTCCCCCGCGCTGGCGGAGCAATTCAATCTGGTCGACAGCTTTGACACGCACGCGAGAATTCCGGAGCACTTCGCTGCGGTGGATGCAGCCGCGCGCCGGGGCAATAATCTGTGTCTGATTTCCGGCGGATGGGATCCGGGACTGTTCTCCATAAACCGGCTGATTGCCGCCGCAGTGCTGCCGGAGGGAAACGATTACACCTTCTGGGGCCGCGGCGTCAGCCAGGGGCACTCCGACGCCATTCGGCGCATCGAGGGCGTTGCGGACGCAAGGCAATATACCGTCCCCATCGACGCTGCGCTGGACGCGGTGCGCGCGGGCGAGGCACCGGCGTTTACCCCACGGCAGATGCACCGGCGGGAATGCTGCGTGGTGGCCGAGGACGGCGCGGACCGCGCTGCCATCGAACGGGAAATCCGCACCATGCCGAATTACTTCGCGCCCTACGACACCACGGTCACCTTTATCTCCGCCGAGGAAATGAAGCGGAACCACAGCGCGCTGCCCCACGGCGGCACAGTCATCCGCAGCGGGCGGACCGGCCCGAACGCAGAGCATGGAGCCACGGTGGAATACCGTCTGACGCTCGACTCGAACCCCGAGTTCACGGCGCTGGTGCTGACCGCCTGCGCCCGCGCGGTGTACAAGATGCGAAGCCGGGGCGAAACCGGCTGCCGCACGGTGTTTGACGTAGCGCCGGCGGATTTATCCCCCTTAAGCGCGGAGGAGCTGCGCGCCCATTATCTCTAAGGCAGGAACCGATTATGAACAAATTCCCGTGTGAAAATCTCTCGGTCAATGAGCAGGGCCACCTTCTCTTTGCCGGACAGAATACCGTCGCGCTTGCCGGGCAGTACGGCACGCCGCTGTATCTGATGGACGAGGAGCGCATCCGCCATAACTGCCGCGTCTATACCGAGGCCTTTCGTGCCAGCTTTGGGAACAACGCCCTGCCGCTGTACGCAAGCAAGGCCTGCAGCTTCGGCGGGATGTACCGCATTGTACAGGAAGAGAGACTCGGCATCGACGTGGTCTCCTGCGGCGAGATATATACAGCCCGCCGCGCCGGCTTCCCGATGGAAAAGGCCTATTTTCACAGCAACAACAAAACAGACGAGGATATCCGCTTCGCGATGGACCACGGCGTCGGCTGCTTTGTGGCCGACCACCGGGAGGAGGTCGAAGCCATCGAGGCCGAGGCCGCCCGGCGCGGCATCCGGCAAAAGCTGCTGCTGCGGCTGACGCCGGGCATCGATCCGCACACCTACGAGGCGGTGGCCACCGGCAAGGTGGACTCCAAGTTCGGCACCGCGATCGAGACCGGCCAGGCGGACGAAATTCTGGACTATGCGCTGTCGTTGAAGCACATCGAGTTGGCCGGATTTCACTGCCATGTGGGCTCGCAGGTGTTCGCCGAGGACGTATTCGAGCGTTCGGTACGCGTGATGCTGCGGTATATGGCCGGGGCGCGGAAGCGCTGCGGCTTTGTGGCGCGCGAGCTGGATCTCGGCGGCGGATACGGCGTGCGGTACACCGCGGACGAGCCGACACTGGATATCGGGAAAAAAATCGCCTCCGTGGCCGCGACGCTGAAAGACTGCTGCGAGGAGTACGGATATCCGATTCCCTTTTTGCTGATGGAGCCCGGGCGAAGCATCGTTGCCGATGCGGGGCTGACGCTGTATACCGTGGGCAGCGTCAAGCGCATTCCGGGATACAAAAACTACGTCTCCATCGACGGCGGCATGACGGACAACCCGCGCTATGCGCTGTACGGCTCGGCATATACGGTTTTGCCGGCCGACAATATGAATGCGGAACGGGCGCTCCCCTGCTCGCTGGTGGGACGCTGCTGTGAAAGCGGCGATATTATCCAGGAGAACATTACGCTCCCGGCGGATACGCAGCGCGGCAGTCTTGTCGCCGTCTGCACCACCGGCGCGTATAACTACTCCATGGCCTCCAATTACAACCGGCTGCCCCGGCCGCCCATCGTCCTGTTAAACGGCGGCAAATCCGAACTCGCCGTCCGGCGGGAAAGTCTGGACGACATCGTCCGGCTGGACATCATGGAATAATCTTTTTTCTTCCATCGATACCGCATTGCCAATTTTGCGGTATTGATGGATTTTTCTTGCGAAGAGAACCGACAACCGATATAATAAAATCATTCTATATATGAAAGAGAGGCAGATTAAAATGAAATCGGCTGTACGTACACTGAGCATCGTCCTTACCCTCGCCATGGTGTTCACGCTTTGTCTGGGTGGCGGCGCGCTGGCCTCCTCCGGGGAAAGCGGCGCCTCCGGCGAAAGCGACGCCATCGAGATTATCACGCTCGAGCCCGAAACGCTCGACGAGCTGATTATCGACGAGGACGGCTATGAATTCACCACCGACATGATCATCGGGCATGTCGAGGTCGCCGAGGGCGCGGAGCTGACGGCGGATTACCCCGTGATTGTCTTCTTTGAAGAATCCGACAGTGTGGAAAACGGCGATGTTTACGGCAGCGTCCAGTTTGTCTGTGACTACGACGAAAAAATCGTCATCGTCCACACCAACGACGAACACGGCCACATCGACGTGGAGCCCTATGTCAAGGGGCTGGCCGACGAGCTGAAGGAAAGCGGCGAATACTCCCTGGTGCTGACCGCCAGCGCCGGTGACGTTTACGGCGGCGGCGAGGCCGTCGCGGGCTCCTATGCCGGAGAACTGATTCCGGCCATCATGGACAAGGTCTACGACCTGCTGTGCCCGGGCAACAACGACTTTGGTCTGAGCGGCGTTGCCAAGCAGGATCTGCTGCTGAGCGCGCTGTATGAGCACACCATTACGCTGTGCGCGAACGTAGAAGCCATCGAGGACGGCCTGGCGCTGGCCGACTACGCCGAGAATTACGAGTCCGTGCTTGACCCGGTTTTGTTCGATGAGTTGTACGAAAAGGTCACGCTCAAGGAGGACGGCTCGCTGGATCTGTCCGGACTGGGGCTGGAAAACATCGAGGGCGGCGAGAATCCCTATCCCGCCACCACCACCTTCACCACGGATAACGGCACGGTGGTCGGCGTGTTCGGTCTGACCACCACGGGCGGCGCGCTGAGCACAGATCTGGATAGTCTTTCCAGCATTCAGACCGCCCAGAGCTGCGTGGACGCGCTGCGCGAGGACGGCGCCACCGTCGTGGTGGGCGTCGGTCACACCGGCTGGGAGGGCGACGGCTCCACCTCTGCCTCCAGCAACGACACGAACTCCTGGCAGCTGGCAAACAGCGTGACCGGACTGGACGCCTATGTGGACTCCCACAGCCATTCCATCATCCATAAGGGCCAGGGCGTGCTGGTCGGAGAGGACCCGACGCTGGTCAACCAGGCGCAGAGCTTTGGCTACTGCATCGGCGTCATGACTCTGTACATCAAAGACGGTGTCGTGATTGCGAAGGACGGCAATGTCATCTCCGATGTCACGGATATCACCCCGGACGAGGAGGTCCAGGCGATAGTCGATCTGGCGCATAACCGCGTCGAGGAGGATCTGGGCAAGGCCGTGGCGTATACGGAGTATTACCTCAACGGCGAACGGCTCTCCGCCGGCAACGAGGGCGGTACGGTCCGCGGCAACGAAACCAATCTGGGCGATCTGATGACGGACGTCATTCTGGCCGCCTGCTCGGAAAAGATGGGCGTGGATTACGACATCTGCGTCTACCCCGGCTATTGGCTGCGCTCCTCCATCGAGGCGGGCGACATCACGCTTGAGAGTATTCAGAGCGTCTTTGCAAACTCCACGGTGCTGTATTACGACACCTGCACCGCCACGGAGCTGATGAGTCTTGTGAACAAGGGGCTGAGCAGCGTGTACCCCGACAAGGAGGAGAACACCTTCTTCCAGTATTCCGGCATGAGCGTGACCTACACCTACTCCGCCGGTAAGGGCACGCCGGTCACCGTCACGGTCGGCGACACGCTGATTTACGACGCGAAAAACGGCGGCATTCAGGTGGACGACGACTGGACCGTGGAGGGCATTTTCACCATGACCGGCGGCGAGATTGACAGCTATACCGGTGATGAGGCCAACTGGATCTGCCACGACAAGACCGAGGTGCAGGACCTGGTGGCCGAGTGGTTTGAAAACCACACCGACGCGGACTACACCATTCTGCCGAACACCGTGGCCCCGGGCGGCCGCATCGTGGAAGTCGACGGCTGAGTCGACAACACGGAAAAAAGCGAATATAACAACAAAAGAGGCATCCGACGGATGCCTCTTTTGTTGTTATGGAAACCAAAAATCGGGGTATACAGAATGTAATCAAAAGCCGATTCGAACGGTTTTTTTCTCCTCCGGCAGGGCAAATTCGGCCGCGGCGGCGTCAAAGTCCTCCGCCGTCAGCATAACGGAGGCCAGACCGGCGGCCGACGAACGGGTCACCGCCTTGCTCCAGACACGCTCGTACACATTGCGGACAAAGCGGGCGTTGCCAAAGGCCTTTTCATCAATCATGCGCTGCGGCAGAGAGTGGAAAAACTCCGCCGCGCGTTCCTCGAAGCCGGGCGCCAGCTCGAATTTGCCGGAGGCCATTTTCATGAAAATCTGATGCAGCTGGTCGGGATTGTAGGACGGGAAGTGCAGCGTATAGGGTACGCGGCTGCGAAGACCGGGGTTCATCGACAGAAGATGCTGCATATCGTCGGGATAGCCGGCCAGAATCACAACCAGGTCGTTATAATGGTTTTCCATCTCGGCGATGAGCGTATCGATGGCCTCGTGGCCGTAATCGCGTGAATTATCCTCGGAATAAAGGGAGTAGGCCTCGTCAATAAACAGGACGGAACCGTACGCCTGCTGGCAGATGGCCGTGGTTTTCGGCGCTGTGTGGCCGACATATTCGCCGCACAAATCGCGGCCGCGGTGTTCATAGAACTTGCCAATGCGAAGAATGCCGCGTTTTTTCAGCTCCGCGCCGAGAATGCGCGCAACGGTGGTCTTGCCGGTGCCTGGATTGCCGACGAAGCACATGTGCATGCAGGGCTTCTGCCCCATGCCCGTCGCGGCGGCGTACTGGATCTGGGCCAGAATTTCGTCGAGCTGCGCTTTGACGTTATCCATGGCAATCATGTCGTCAAAGCCGATGCCCTCTTCTTCCTCGGGCAGGGCGGAATCGGACTGCGCAAGTTCCGCCGTAATGACACGAGAGGCCGCGCCGCTTGTCTCCAACTGGCGGACAAGCTCGCCGACGATTTTCTGCACGGTGTGAACGCCGTAGAAGTAGCCGTCGCGCTTTTCCTCGCGAATGCGACGGTTGAAGACCTCCCGGGCATCGTCGGAGAACGTGATGTTGAACGGCGCGAGAAAACGGCAGGCAAGCGTCTGCAGCTCCTCGTCGGAAAACGGCTCGAACGGCACAGGGCGCACCGTCATGATATCGGACAGATCCTGCGCCATTTCGTGGAGCGTTTCCGCCCCGACATAGGGCATACGGAAAAGGACCACGCAGCTGCGATTATGGACAAAAACATTCATGAGAAGCTGCTTGAAATCCTTGCGGTCGGCCGCCCCGATCCAGGCGGAAATGTCAAGCGTGACAACGCGCTGAGAGGTAAGAACATCCTCGAGTGTGCCGGCAAGATTGGCAAGCTTCTGCGCCGCCTCCGAATCACGGGGAGAGGGCAGCTCAAAGCTGCGCGGCGTCTTCGCATCCGAAAACAGCCCACATTCGCTGAGAAGATCGGATAAAATCTCGGACGCGGTGCCGAAGCCGCTGCCGGAATCCGCCGCAAAAAGATAACCCTCACGGAAGAAAAATTCCTGCGTGCCGTTTTGCAGAACATGCGGCGCGCGCTCCGCGATTTCATGGCAGAGATTGCGGAAGGCAGCGCAGCCGACCAGACTGTCCGCCCGTTCAAGCGCCGTGGGCCCCTCCGGCTCCGCAGGAGGCGGAGAGGACGGTTCCTCCGATGTTTTGTCCTCCATTGGCGGACGCTCGGAGGACGATGCATTCCGCCCGGTGAGGACCTCCTCCACGGTATCGCCGACGGATTGCGACGAGGAAGCGGAGGAAGAACCGGAGTCTTTTTTGCCAAGCTGGGAGGCAACGCCGCGGATCAGATCCTGCAGTGAGGACGGACTCTTCCCTCCCGTGCCGGACGAAGCGAACGGAACCGTCTGCTCCGTTCCGTCATCGCGCGTGACACGCAGAGAATAGCCCTCGCCGCCGGAACCGGAAGCCTTGCAAATCAGGCGATGCAGCTGCTCGAAAAGCGGCTGCTCCGGGCGGCCACCGGACCGAAGATTGAAGGCGCACGCCGTATCATCCACATAAATGGACGAAAAATCCGAACCGAACTCATTGCGCAGGGTATCCCAGACGCGGTCCATCGCATCTGCGCGGGACCGATTTCCACGAAGCCAATCGTTATCAAATCGAATGTGAAAAAGCACCGAATCACTCCTTAATAATACAGTATGTGGGACACCCTTTTGCTGTCCCACCGAGTTATACAATTATAATACCATATCACACCGATATATGACAACAGGAAATCTTTCTCCGGCAGTGCAGAACAAACGCGGCCGGCAGCCAAAGCAATTCCAACAATTCCGCAGCCGGACAGCCCGCAAATATCGCCATGTGATTTACATAACAACAAGACAATCAAAAAGTTTTATTCACTTTATGCATTATCAACATTCTAACAAAGGCTCAGAGCCGTTCTATTTTCAATACCAAAACCCCCGGGCTTGCATATATTCTGTTGTTATTCATTTTTTGTGAATAACTCGGAAACAATCTGTAATCCGTGTAACCTTTTGAAATTGAATTCAAATTCATCTATGTTTATAATACTTGGTGTATGAAAGCAAAAATTTTTGGAAAAAGGAGTTTCAAACATGAAGACTGTCAACCGCATTCTTTCCATCGCTGTTGCTCTCTGCCTGGTGTTCTCCCTGGGCGTGACCGCAATGGCCAGCGGCGATGATGTTGCCGCGGCCTATGCCGAGTACGTTCACGAGTTCCTCCTGGCCGAGCTCGAAGTCAACAGCTCCATGACCATCGACCAGGTCGAGGACGAGTTCATGCCCCTCATCGAGGCCGGCGACTACGAGACCTTCCCCGCCGATATGCTTTACGGCGGCATGCTGGAATCCGGCGTTGCCATGACCTTCGAGGAATTCGCTGCTCAGTATGACGGCGCGGCCGCTGCCGCTCCCGCCGCTTCCGGCGAAGCCGCTGCGGAAGGCAATGTTGCCGACACCGCCGACATGGAGGCCGCTGAGTACTCTCACCTCACCAACTACACCAGCCGCAACGACACGGGCTACATCTTCATCGGCAGCGATGTCATCGGCGAGGAAGCCTCTGTTGAGCTCAACGACACCGTGACCGGCGTTGGCTACACCGCCGTGTACGCTCATGACGGCGCCGACGTCACCGTGACCGGCTATCTGAACATGAGCGACGACACCGACGGCCAGTACGCCTCCGACTTCTCCGGCCAGGGCGCTGCCTTCGTCGCCTACACCGACTCCAACATCGAGATCGCGGACGCCGAGATCCTCTGCTCCGGCTTTGGCCGCTCCGCCGCGATTGTCTCCTCCACCTCCACCGTCACCTTCCGTGACAGCTATGTCGAGGCTCTCGGCAAGAACCCTCTGACCGAGATCTATGACGGCTATGTCAACAGCGCCAACCAGGACATCATGCTCTCTCCCCCCTGGGTCCTGGGCATTCAGGGCGGCTCCCGCGTGGTCAACATGATCGGCGAGGTCCCCACCCTCAACCTCATCAACACGACCTTCGTCTCCGGCGGCTGGGCTCTGATCTCCACCGACTCCGGCTCCGACATGGTCGTCAACGTGGTTGACAGCGAGCTCGACATGCTGGCCGAATCCGAGGGCGGCATGGACAGCGGCTGGCGTATCTTCGGTTACGAAGAGGATGCCTACGGCTCCGGCTACGGCTCCTACTACATCGGCAACCCCAGCCAGTACTACTACGGCACCACGTTTGACGGCGTGACCTACGCCGCCATCGTCACCGGCGCCACCACCGGCCACTATGCTTCCTCCAACGGCAGCATCGACCTGTACGACGCCCAGGGCAACTTCCTCGAGACCGTCGAGGGCGCCGGCAACCCGACCGTCATCAACGGCGTGTTCGGCTTCATGGTTCACAACAGCTGCTCCAACGGCATGTGGATTGAGGACGGCACCATCGTCAACGCCGAGGATGCCATCGTCATCTACAAGGCTGCCAACTCCGATTGGTACTTCGACAATGCCGAGCTGAACTCCGCCAAGGGCGTTCTGTTCCAGATGATCGATAACGACGACGACAGCCGCGTCGGCATGGTCTCCATGGCCGAGGGCTTCAGCACCACCTATGTCGAGAGCAACGTCTCCGGCGAGATGGGCTTCCCCGGACTGACCTATGACGCCAGCGAGAAGAGCGGCGGCAACACCGTCACCGCCACCTACACCAACGGCGATTACGTTGGCGACATCTTCAACGGCACCGGTTACTACTCTCAGGCCGGCGACGACCTGTACGTCACCATCGGTGAGGGCGCGACCCTGACCGGCGACATCGCTCTGACCTCCACCATCAAGGGTATCCCCTACTCCGCCGAAGCCGTCGAGGGCATTGCCTACTACGGCGACGACATCGAGTACTGCTTCCTGGATGCCGACGGCAATGTCTGCGAAGAGGCGGACGCCGCTTACATCCAGTTCCTGGCCTACACCATCAACCAGTACTTCCTGCAGGGCCACGTTGAGAACAAGCTCTACTACAACGGCACCTCCACCATCGACGTCGTTGTTTCCGCCGGCGCCGAATGGACCGTCGAGGAAGAGTCCCTGATCACCAGCCTGACCGTCGCCGACGGCGCGGTTGTCAAGGGCGAGATCGTCGAGAATGCGGACGGCTCTCTGACCATCGTGGCTTCCGATAACGAAATCGCGGCCGGTGCTTACGGCTCCATCGCTGCCATCGGCGGCGGTGAGAACGTCGGCGGCGGCGTGACCGACGACGGCACGCTGGACGTCGAGGCTGCTGCCGGCGCCATCGCCGTGGGCGGCGACAAGGCTGCTTCCGGTGAGGCTTCCGAGGAGCCTGCTGCCTCCGAAGAGCCCGCTGCCTCCGAAGAGCCCGCTGACGACACCGTCACCGTGGGCGGCTACACCTTCACCGTGTACACCTTCGACGGCGTTGAGTATGTCAAGCTCGCCGATGTCGAGAGCGCTCTGGCCGGCGAATCCGCTGCCGAGGGCGGCGACTGGGCTGCTTATCAGGAATATCTGATCGAGGCCGCCGGCGGCAACGCCCCCGACCTGGACGAGTTCAAGAGCCAGGTTTACTCCTTCTCCGACTGGGATTCCATTCCTCAGGACGAGTCCCCCTGGGATCAGCTGTTCAGCACGCTGGGCATCTCCACCTGGGAGCAGTTCCAGGCCGGTGACCGCGCCGAGTCCGCCGAGAGCGGCTCCATGGTCGATGCTTCCGGCGAGGCTGAGGAAGCCGCTGCCGGTGGCGACACCAGCGAGGCTGCTTATCAGGCCTATCTGATCGAGTACGTCGATGCCTGCCCCGCCGTTTCCGACGACCAGGTTCTCGAGTTTGCCGCTCTGATCAACGCCGGTGACTATGTCTCCTTCCCCGTTGAGATGTGCTTCACCGATGCTTACTGGGGCTTCACCGCCATGACGCTCGACGAGTTCGTCGCGGCCGGCGGCGTGTACGAGATCCCCGCCTTCGATCCGACTCTGACGCAGGACGCGGAAGCGTAATCTCATCCCCAATCCATAAAACAGGGCCTGTCTTCGGACAGGTCCTGTTTTTTTCATGCGGTGGTTGTAAGAAGAAAGAATTTGTGTTATACTACTTTGTAACTAATTGATATCTCTTTGGAACCATTTCAAAAGGAGGCTGCACGATGCTCGTCCTGCACGGAGGCTCGGTCATTACGGACAAGGGCCTGATTCGCAAAGATTTATACATCAACACCAAGACAGGAAAAATCGCCGAAGGACCGGACCGCAGCAACCAGATTGTCGACGTGACCGGGCGGATTCTGTTCCCCGGGTTTATCGACAGCCACACGCATCTGGACATGCCGGTGGCCGGCACAAGGACCGCCGATGACTTCCGCTCCGGCACCGCCGCGGCGCTGGTCGGCGGCACCACCTGTATTTTGGACTTTGCCACCCAGGACCGCGGGCACACGCTGGCGGAGGCGCTGGACACCTGGCACCGCCGCGCCGACAAAAAATGCGCCTGCGACTACGGCTTTCACATGGCCGTGACCGATTGGAACGATCAGACACGTCAGGAGCTTCTGACCATGCCGGATAAAGGCGTCACCAGCTTCAAGGCCTATATGGCCTACCCCGCGCTGCGGCTGACGGACGAGGAACTTTTTTCTCTGCTAAAAACCACGGGGCAGATGGGCGCCTGGGTCGGCGTTCACTGCGAGCTGGGCGACGAGGTGGAGGCCAACACAAAGGCCCTTCTCGAGGCCGGCAAGACCGCCCCCTACTGGCACGCCTGTTCCCGCCCGAACGCCGTGGAAGGCGACGCCGTTCGGCGGCTGATGGAGCTTGCGAAGGAGGCCGACGCCCCCGTCTGGATTGTGCATCTGTCCACAAAGGAAGGGCTTCGCGCCATTCGGAGCGCCCGGCGCGAGGGCTGTCGGGTGCTGGCGGAAACCTGCCCCCAGTATCTGACGCTGGACGAGAGTCTGTATGCCATTCCCGGCTTTGAGTCCGCGCGGTATGTATGCTCTCCGCCGCTTCGCTCCAAGGCGGATCAGGGCATGCTGTGGGACGCCGTACAGAAAAGAGAAATCAATCTGATTTCCACAGACCACTGCTGCTTCCGCTACGAGGACCAGAAAACATTGGGCCGCGAGGATTTCTCCAAAATCCCCAACGGTCTGCCCGCCATCGAATTGCGGCCGGCTCTGATCTGGAACGCCGTGGCAGCCGGAAAGCTGTCGGTCGGCGATATGGCCGGACTTCTCAGCGAGATGCCGGCCAGGGCCTTTGGCATGTGGCCGCAGAAGGGTTCGCTGGAGGTGGGCGCGGACGCCGACGTGGTAGTCTGGGATCCGACCTGGCGCGGCACCGTAAAGGCCGCCAATCTGCTGACCGCAAGCGATTACTCCCCCTGGGAGGGCACACCGCTGTCCGGTCGGGCCGAGATGGTCTATCTGCGCGGCAGACTGAGCGCGGAAAAAGGCGCCGTCCTTCGCAAAACCGGTGGCAAATTCATCAAGAGAACGCTTTCACAAGGCTAAATTAGCCAACGAAAAAGGGCTTTCCTCAACGGGAAAGCCCTTTTTTGATTCTACATTATTATCAGTCTTTCTTCCGACGGATACCATAAACCGTCAGCCCAACGACGCCGATGACACCGATGGCAAGCATCGAAATCCAGAAGACCGGCCGGAAACGGTCGCCGGTATCGGCGGAGATTTCGTCCGAGGCATCGTCTTTTTCGTTGTCATCGGATGTCGAGCCGCTGCTCTTGCTCTTTGAGGAATCGGAGGAGTCATCCGTAGTGCGGGAAGACGGCGCCGCCGAGGGAGAGGGGCTCGGAGAGGCCGAGGGCGAAGGACTGGGGGAAGCGCTCGGCGAGGGAGAGGGCGACACGGATTTTTCCCACGCAAGCAGCACAGGGCTGGTTCCGCTGACCACAAAGGACACGCCGTCTTCTGTGTTCGTAACCGTCGGGGTTTCCATGTCGCCGAGCTTGTACGAGCCGTTATCCTCGCCGAACAGATGCGCGACACGGATGGTTATGCCGCTGTCCGTTCCATCGGGATAAGGGATTGTAACCTTCACGCCCGTCGCAGGGAAGATTTCCGCCGGGAGGTCGGACCAGACGGCGTCCGCGCCGACATCATTGGTGTAGAGAAGCTTCAGATTGTAAAGAACGCAGTCGCCGTCCTCGGCGGTATAGCCGAGCTTGGTGAGCATGGCGGTCTTCATCATGGCAATCGACGCATAGGAATTGCGCAGGCTGACGGGGACGGAGGACAGCGTTGACAGTTGGCATTTATAGCGCGTGGAGTCCGTAATCGGGGTGACCACGGTCAGCGTGCCGAGCGTCACGGTCTGGTTCTTGTAGCCGCCGGTGCCGTTCGTCGTCGCGGTGACTGTGTAGGAGCCGAGGCCGGTGGGGGGCTGATCGGTCGTTTCCTGAGATCCGCCCTGCAGCGTGTAATAGAGCTTGACCTCAGGCCGGCCGGAGGCCGTGGAAGCGGGCTTCGCCGACGCGCTGACCGCGATGGGAGCGCCGGTATAGAAAACCTCGACCGTCTCGCTCGAGGGCAGAACCGCGTCCTCGCCAAAGAGAATCTCAAAGGCCTCCGCCGTCAGTTCCGCCGAGCCGACACTGAGCGGCAGATCGGTCCGGCAGGCCGAAACCACACCGTTTGACGCATAGCTGACGGGAACGGTCAGCGTGGTGCCGGCGGCAATGCAGTCGGTATCGAGCGTGAACACCGCCGTGCCATCGCTGCCCACCTCCACGGTGGAGGAAACGCTGTTGAAGGTGTAGGAGAGCTTGCCGCCCGCGGCGTAAGCGCCGGCGGAGAGCGTCGCGGTAATCTCGATTGTATCGCCGGCCGCAGCCGTAACGGAAGCGGGCGAGAGCGTCAGGGTCGAATCCGTCATCCGGGTGAAGGTTGTCTGCCCTTTGCCATCGAAGTCCTGCGAGGAGATGACCAGCGTTTGGACCCCGGGCGTGATATTCGTCATGGGAATCGTGGTCTGTACCACGCCGGTGTCGCCCATCTGCGCGGTGCCGAGCGTCGTGGTCTCCTCCCCTTCCAGAAGGGAAAAGGTGAGCGTGGTCCCTGCGAAGGCGCCATCCCCCTCGCCGGCGTCATAGGGCCCGGCCGGGCTTTCCAGCGTCACGGTCACGGTGAGCCCCTCGTCCGCGGGAAGCACCTTGGCATTCTCCGGCGTGACGGTCAGAGTAAACTGCTGCTCGAGCGTGACGTCGCACAGGGCATAGTCCCCTTCCGTCACGTTGACGACCGCCGCCTGATACTCGGCTGCATCCTCGGCGTCGGGAAGAATCGTATCCACCCGATAAAGGCCGGTTTTGTCGTCAAGGTTGTCCTCATCAAAGGTGGCGACCGGCTCGCAGTCGACAAAGGCGCCGTTTTCAAACGCCGGGAGAGAATCCTGCCGGGGCTCCTGCTGTTGGGGATCCTGCTGCTGTTGCTGCTGGGGATCCTGCTGCTGCGACGGCTCCGGTTTTTCGAACAGATAAAGAGCAAACTCCGCGTCGTCCGTCTGGCACATCAGGCCGATATCGAGGACATAGCCCTTGGAATTGTAGCCCACGGAGGTGACATTCAGCTCCGTGATCGAGCAGGGGGCCGCCGCGGGCGGCTCCTGCGCCGCAGCCGCCGGCAGCATGCCGAACGACGCAATCAGCAGCAAAATCAGAACCGAACCAATCCCGCGCAGAGCAAAGGGTTTTTTCATGGTATGGAATCCTCCTGTACAAAAAATAGGAAGAGCGCAGCGCGCACAAGTATACATAATACCTATATCAATACATTTTGCATTATAAAACGCTTCCCACCTTCTGTCAACCGTGAAAAATCCGCCTTTCGCAGGGAGAAAGGCGGATTTCTTGTGAAGACGAGGTCAGCGAAGCAAATCGCTGCGGTCGACATAATTTGTATGGAGAAGCCGGTGGGATTCCTCGCCGCAGGGTTGACCCAGAAATTCTGTGTACAGCTGCTGCACGAAGGGGTTTTCGTGGCTGAGACGGATGGGAAGCTCCTTTTCGGCGGCGTAGATAGCCTCGGCGCGGGCGCGGACCTTGGCATTGGTGCGCGGCGCATTGCCGCCGCCGCCGATGCAGCCGCCCGGACAGGCCATAATCTCGATAAAATCCCAGGGGGCGGTGCCGGCCTTGACCCGCTCCATGACGGCGCGGGCGTTGCCAAGACCGTGGGCGATGCAGACGCGGACGGTTTTGTCCTTGAGCGAAACAGAGGCCTCGCGCACGCCCTCCATGCCGCGTACGGCGGTAAACTCAATCGGGTCCAGACGCTCGCCGGTGGTCAGCTCGTATACGGTACGCAGGGCCGCCTCCATCACGCCGCCCGTGGCGCCGAAAATCAGTCCGGCGCCGGAGCCTGTGCCCGTGGGCGAATCAAAGGGCGTTTCCTCCAGACGACGAAAATCGATGCCGGCGGCGCGGATCATATTCGCCAATTCCTGCACCGTGATGGAGATGTCCACATCCTGATAGCCGCTGTCGCGCATCTCCGGGCGGGTCAGCTCGAATTTTTTGGCCGTGCAGGGCATAACGGAAACGGAACAGATATTCTCCGGCGAAAGATCCAGCTTTTGCGCGCACCAGGTTTTGATGAGCGCGCCGAACATCTGCTGCGGCGATTTGCAGGTGGACAGATGGGAACGCTGCTTGGGGTAATAGGTTTCGCAGAACTTGATCCACGCCGGACAGCAGGACGTAATCATGGGCATGACGCCCTCCCCGCCCATGCGGTGGAGAAGCTCGGTCCCCTCCTCCATAATGGTCAAATCCGCCGTGAAGTCCGCGTCAAGAACATAGCGGAAACCCAGCCGCTTGAGCGCGGTGACCAGACGCCCCGTAGACACGGTCCCCGGCGCCTCCCCGAGACATTCCGCCAGGTTGATGCGCACGGAAGGAGCCACCTGGACCACCAGGTCCTTCCCCTCGTCGTATTCCTCGTAAATGCGCCAGGTATCGTCGTGTATGGTAATGGCGCCGGTTGGACAGGCCTGATAGCACTGGCCGCAGTTGACACAGGGCGTATCGGCCAGCTTTTTGCCGAAGACCGGCAGAATATTGGTGCGGTAGCCGCGGTTTTCCAGACTGATGACGTCCACCGTCTGCATGCGGGCGCAGGCCTCGATACAGCGGCGGCACAGGACGCACTTGGACGGCTCGCGCGTGATGGCCGGGCTGGAACGGTCCGCCGGGATCTTGCGCGGGTCATAGACATAGCGCACCTTGTGCGGCTGACGGCCCAGTTCCGCCGCCAGCTTCTGCAGCTCGCACATGCCGTTTTTGGCGCAGGAGAGACAGTTTTGCGGATGGCGGGCAAAAATCAGCTCCAGAATGTTCCGGCGGTAACGGATGACCCGCGGCGTGGAGGTGCGGACCACCATCCCCTCTGCCACCTGGGTGGAGCAGGAGGTCTGCAGCGTTTCGCCGCCGTTGATCTCCACCACACACAGACGACAGGCGGCCTTAATCTGCTGGTCCTCGTGCCAGCAGAGGGTGGGAATGTTGATATGAATTTGGCGCGCCGCCTCGAGAACGGTGGTTCCCTCCGGCACGGATACGGCAATGCCGTCAATCTCCAGATTAATCATCGTACACATCACCTTTGCTGCAGATCGGGCAGAACTCGCGGTCGAGGTGTGCAAGGAACGCCGCACGGAAGTTGCGCAGACAGGTCAGCACCGGCACGGTGTTGGAAACACCGAGTCCGCACAGCGCCGTGTTTTTCATGATTTCGCAAAGCTCCTCGATGGTCTCGAGGTCCTTAACGCGCCCTTCCCCGTCGGCAATGCGGCGGATGATGCGGTACAGCTGCGTGCTGCCCTCGCGGCAGGGCGTGCACTTGCCGCAGGATTCTTCACGGAAAAAGTCGAGGTCGTTGAGCAGAATGTCCACGATGCAGTTGCGGTCGGAGAAGACCATGATGGTCCCGCAGGAAAGCCGGCCGCCCGTGGCGGAGACCGCGTCGATGTCCAGACACATGTCCACCTGTTCGGCGTTGATGATGGCGCCGGAGGCGCCGCCCGTCTGAACGCCCAGAAGCTGACGCCCGTCGGCGCAGCCGCCGCAGAAATCGTAAATCAGTTCCTTGAGGTTGATGCCCATAGGCAGCTCGTAGACACCCTTGTGCAGGATGTTGCCGGAAACGGTGAAAAGCTTGGTCCCCGGACTGCCGGCTGTGCCGTAGCCGCGGTACCACTCCGGCCCCATGCGGAAAATCAGCGGGAGATTGGCCAGCGTCTCGACATTATTGAGAAGCGTCGGCTTGCCGAACAGACCGTGGTCCGCCGGGAAGGGCGGCTTGACGCGCGGCTCGCCGCGGTGCCCCTCCACGGACTCGAACAGAGCCGTCTCCTCGCCGCAGATATAAGCGCCGTTGCCAAGACGAAGCTCGATGTCAAAATCAAAGGCGGAGCCGAGGATATTTTGGCCCAGACACCGATGGGCGCGGCAGCTGTCAAGCGCCGCGAAAATATCCGCAATCATGAAGCTGTATTCCGCCCGCAGATAGATAAAGCCGTAGTGCGCCCCGATGGCGCGGCCGGCAATGGCCATGCCCTCAAACACGGCGCAAGGGTCCACAGTCAGCAGCACGCGGTCCTTGTTGGTGCCGGGTTCGCCCTCGTCGGCGTTGCAGACGACATACTTGGTCTCGTCGGCCGTGCTGTCGGCGCAATAGACGAATTTTTTCCACGTGGGAAAGCCCGCGCCGCCGCGGCCGCGAAGACCGGAGGCCTTGGTGGTCTCGATGACCTCCTCCGGCGTCATGGAAAGCGCTTTTTTCAGCCCCTCAAAGCCGCCGGTCGCGATATACTCGCCGGCGTCGAGCGGATGATAATCCCCCGTCTCCCAGGCGGGGCGATTGCGCAGAAGAAGCAGTTCTTCCTTCATTCCGTCACCTCCCCACGAAGATAGGCCTTAAGGATGGCCCGGGCCGATTCGGGCGTCAGACTGCCGTAGACACGGCGGTTGATCATCATAGCCGGCGCGGACTCACACAGACCGAGGCAGGAGGTATACTCCAGCGAGAACATGCCGTCCTCCGTCGTCTGGCCGACGCGAATGCCGAGCTGGTCCTCGATGGCGCGGACCACATCCGCCGCGCCGTTGACATGGCAGGAGACGTTCTTGCACAGACGGACAGTATAGCGTCCGTGCGGACGAGTGGACAGCATGGCGTAGAAGGTGACGAAGTTGTAAACCTCGTTGATGCTGAGTCCCATCTCGCGCGCGATGACGTTGATGACGTCGTAGGAAAAGACGGATACGATTTTTTGCGTTTCGGTGGCGACCAGATTGAGCTGGTCCGGACGGCCGCGAAATTGCGCCGCCAGGGTAGCCACCTGCACCAGCTGGGAGGCCGGTGTGCGGTAGTTGAAGGAGTCAATCTGCATAAAGCGCTCCCCTTTCGTCTCTGTACTCAAAGGAAGTATATCATAGGGTTCGCTGTTTGAAAATGTAATCTGAAGAATAACGAGCCAAACAGAAAAATAACGAAGGGAGAGCCGCCGCTTCGGCCGCTCTCCCCGTCCATATCGTTATCGTTTGGCAAGCGCCGCGCGCAGCAGCGCCATGTCGGGCGGCAGACGCAGAGGCTCGCCGGCGGCGCGAATGCCGTTTGCCGTGTCCTTCAAGCCGTTGCCGGTGACGATGGTAACCACCTCGGCCTCCGGGGGGATTTTCCCCTCGGCGCAGAGCTTGATAAGACCCGCGCTGCCGGCCGCGCCGGCAGGTTCGCCGAAGACGCCGCAGCTGCGGCCGACGATGCGCATGGCGTCGAGAATTTCGTCGTCCGTGACCTGCACGGTCAGTCCGTTTGACTCGCGAATGGCGGCGATGGCCTTGTCCGCATTGCGGGGCACCCCGACGGAAATGCTGTCGGCCAGGGTGTTTTCCTCCATGGGCGACCAGGGCTCTCCCGTTTCCACCGCCCGGTTGATGGGGCAGGTGTTGACGGCCTGCGCGCTGATGAGACGGGGCAGCCGGTCGATAAAGCCGGCCGCATAAAGATCCTTAAAGCCCTTCCACACGCCGGCGATGGTGCAGCCGTCCCCCACGCTGAGCGCGACAAAGTCCGGCACATGCCATCCGAGCTGCTCGGCAATCTCGAGAGAGACGGTTTTTTTGCCCTCCATCAGATAGGGGTTGATGGCCGCGTTGCGGTTATACCAGCCGTACTCGTCGATCGCCGCCGCCGAGAGCGTGAAGGCGTCCTCGTAGTTGCCCTGAACGGAAATCACCGTCGCGCCGAAAATCAGCAGCTGCGCGACTTTGCCGATCGGCGCGCGCTCCGGGACAAAGATGAAGGTTTCAAGCCCCGCGGCCGCCGCATTGCCCGCCAGAGAGGAGGCCGCGTTGCCCGTGGAGGAGCAGGCGATTTTGGTGTAACCGGCCTCGACGGCCTTGGCCACCGCCATGGAGGAGGCCCGGTCCTTGAGCGAGGAGGTGGGGTTCTGGCCGTCATCCTTCAGCCACAGACGGCGCAGACCGAGGCGCTCCGCCAGGCGGGGAACGTCATACAACGGGCTGTTGCCCACACGCAGGGGTGGGGCCGCCGTCCCCTCCTCCACCGGAAGGAAAGGACGATAGTGCCACATGCTGCGGTCCGGGTCGGCCGCAAGCGAGGCCCGCGAGGAAACAGAGCGGATATAATCGTAATCGTATACCACATCGAGCATGCCGCCGCAGGAGCAGACGGTCGCATCCGGCGCAGCCTCGACCTCCGCGCCGCAGCGGACGCAGCGAAGACATTGGACATTTTTCAAAATGAGTGCCTCCCGAAAAGTATATTCCTTACCGGAATTATAACAGTCGAGACCGCAAATGAAAAGGGCTTCTGTGAAAAATACACAAAGATACGCGGACAGAAGGGAAAAAATTCTGAACAATTTTTCTTGTCAAAAATAAATTTATAATTGCCAAAGCGGAGAAAAGAGTTTACAATATATAAGCTTTAGTCAAAAACAAATATTTTTTAAGAACAGGAGAGAATGTAAAGATGAAGAGAATGAGCAAATTCCTCGTCATCCTCCTCGCGCTCAGTCTGATTCTGTGCGTGGGCGTTTGCGCAAGCGGCGCTCCCACCGTCAGCACTGTCCCCGCGGGGAACACTTCGTCCGCCTCCGGCGAGCCCGCTGCCGCGGCTGCCGCTGACGCGACCGTCTCTGCGGAAGCCGCCACGGCGGAGCCCGCTGCTGCCTCGGAAGAGGCCGTCTCGGAGGAGCCCGTCGCTTCCGAAGAGGCTGCCGCCACCGAAGAGCCCGCCGCCGTCGAGGAAGAATCCTCCGGCTGGCTGATGGACAACCTGTGGCTGATCAGTCTGATTGCTTCCATCGTCGCTCTGGCGTTTGTCGTGTACCAGGCGAAGCTGGTCCTCAGCTTTGACGAGGGCACCGACAAGATGAAGAAAATCAGCCAGTCCGTCCGTTCCGGCGCCAACGCGTTCCTCAAGCGCCAGTACAAGACCGTCGGCATCTTCTTCATCTGCATGATCGTCATCATCTGCATCATGGCCGCGCTGAACATGCTGACCTGGTATGTGCCGTTTGCGTTCCTGACCGGCGGTTTCTTCTCCGGTCTGTCCGGCTTCATCGGCATGAAGATCGCCACCGCCTCCAACGACCGTACCGCCGCTGCCGCGCAGCAGGGTCTGAACAAGGGCCTGCGTGTCGCCTTCGGCGCCGGCTCCGTCATGGGCTTCACGGTTGTCGGTCTGGGTCTGCTCGACATTTCTCTTTGGTACTGCATCATGAAGCTCTGCTTCCATGAGACCATCGAGGTCATCACCTCCACCATGATCACCTTCGGCATGGGCGCCTCCTCCATGGCTCTGTTTGCCCGTGTGGGCGGCGGCATCTTCACCAAGGCCGCCGACGTCGGCGCCGACCTGGTCGGCAAGGTCGAGGCCGGTATCCCCGAGGACGACCCCCGCAACCCCGCTGCCATCGCCGACAACGTCGGTGATAACGTCGGCGACGTGGCCGGCATGGGCGCGGACCTGTACGAGAGCTATGTCGGCTCCATTCTGTCCACCTGCGCGCTGGGCGTTGTGGCCTTCAACCAGATCGCCTCGATCGACCGCACCCGCGCCGTGGCTCTGCCTCTGATCATGGCCGCTGTCGGCGTCCTGTGCTCCCTGGTCGGCACGTTCTTTGTCCAGACCAAGGAAGAGGCCAGCCAGAAGCAGCTGCTGAAGGCTCTGTCCCGCGGCACCAACCTGGCCGCCATCGCCACCGCTGTCATCAGCTTCTTCGCCGTCTGGGCTCTGTTCGGCATTGCCTACTACGGCATCTATCTGGCCGTTCTGGCCGGTCTGGCCGCCGGTGTTGCCATCGGCAAGGTCACCGAGTACTACACCTCCGACACCTACAAGCCCACCCAGAATCTGGCCGCCTCCTCCGAGACCGGCACGGCCACTCTGGTCATCAGCGGTCTGTCCCTCGGCATGATGAGCACGCTGCTGCCCATCCTGATTGTCGGCGCCGCCGTCGTTATCGCTTACTTCTGCTCCACCAACCTGACCGGCAACGGCGGCAACGCCAGCCTCGGTCTGTACGGCATCTCCATCGCCGCGGTCGGCATGCTGTCCACCCTCGGCATCACGCTGTCCACCGACGCTTACGGCCCCGTGGCCGACAACGCCGGCGGCATCGCCGAGATGGCCGGTCTGCCCGAAGAGGTCCGCGAGCGTACCGACGCTCTCGACTCCCTGGGCAACACCACCGCTGCCACCGGCAAGGGCTTTGCCATCGGCTCCGCCGCTCTGACCGCCCTGGCTCTGATCGCCAACTTCGTCGAGAAGCTCGACGGCAACGGCGCCAGCTATTCTCTGAGTCTGATGGATCCGTCCGTTCTGGTCGGCATCTTCGTCGGCGCCATGCTCCCCTTCCTGTTCTCCGCTCTGACCATGAGCGCTGTCGGCCGCGCCGCGCAGAGCATCGTGGTGGAGGTTCGTCGTCAGTTCAAGGAAATCCCCGGCCTGCTCGAGGGCAAGGAGGGTGTCGAGGCTGACTACGCCACCTGCGTGGATATGTGCTCCAAGAACAGTCTGAAGGAAATGGTCCTGCCCGCCGTCTGCGGTATCGTCAGCCCGATTATCGTCGGTCTGCTCCTCGGCGGCAGCGGCGTCATCGGCCTGCTGTGCGGCTCCACCGCCTCCGGTTTCATCATGGCCATCTTCATGTCCAACTCCGGCGGTGCCTGGGACAACGCCAAGAAGTATATCGAGGCCGGCCACTTCGGCGGCAAGGGCTCCGAGAACCACAAGGCCGGCGTCGTCGGCGACACCATCGGCGACCCGTTCAAGGATACCTCCGGCCCCAGCATCAACATCCTGATCAAGCTGATGAGCATGGTTTCCATCGTGTTCGCCGGTCTGATTGCGAAGGGCGGCATCTTCTGATTCCGCTGACCTTATGAACCCTTATATGGGCCGATGCGCAAGCACCGGCCCATTGCTTTATCTCCCCTTTTGAACGGAGCGTATCGTATGAAAGAAAAAACCGTTATCAACGACCTGACCCACGGCCCCATCGGACGGCAGATTCTGCTGTTTTGTCTGCCGATTATGCTGAGCAATGTGCTTGACACGCTGTATAATCTCGTAGACATGGCCATCGTGGGCCAGTTTGTCGGCAGCGTGGGACTGTCTGCCGTATCCACCTCCGGCCAGATTACCATTTTGCTGTACTGCATGGGAATCGGCTTTGCCACGGGCGGCCAGATTCTCATTTCCCAGCAGGTCGGTGTCGGCGACCGGCGCGGCGTGCGCATCACCATCGGCACCAGCATCAGCTTTACCGTGATTCTGGGCATCAGCGTGGCCGTTATCGGACTGTTGCTCCACCAGCCGCTGCTGCGGATGGTGAACACCCCTTCCGAGGCCATGCAGGACGCCAACGAATACATGGTCTGGTGCTGTCTGGGCGTTCCGTTCACCTATTTTTACGCCGGCATGACGGCGCTGCTGCGCGGCATGGGCGACTCGAAACATCCGCTGCTGTTCACCACGGCCTCCGCCGTGACGAATATCGTGCTCGACCTGGTGCTGGTCGCGGGCTTCGGCCTGCGGGCCAAGGGCGCCGCCATCGCCACCAGCTTTGCCCAGATGATGGGGTGCGTGTGCTGCGTAATCTACCTGTACAAAAACCGGGACGCCATCGGCTTTGATTTCCGGAAGGAAAGCTTCCGCATGGAGAAAAACACGCTGGGACGCATCGTCAAGCTGGCAGCGCCGATTGCCGTGCAGGTGGTCGCCATCAATGTGTCCATGCTGTTTGTCAACGCCCGGGTGAACAGCTACGGCGTTGTCGCCTCCGCCGTAAACGGTATCGGCTCCAAGCTCTATTCCATGGTGACCATCGTCACAAACGCGACCCAGAGCGCGGTCGCCACCTTTACAGGCCAGAATGTCGCCGCGGGACAGCATTCCCGTGTGCGGCGCATGATGGGCTACGCGACGGGCATCAACATGGCATTCTGGCTGATCAGCGTGCTGGCCTGCACGGTGCTGCCGCGGGCTATCTTCTCCATCTTCACCACGGAGAGCGAGGTGCTCGCACTGGCGCCGGATTACATGCACATTATGATTCTGATGTACCTGACCTTCGCGCTGCTGTCCATCCCCTGCGGCTTCATCAACGGCGTGGGCAACGTGGGGCTGAATCTGGTCATCGCCATTCTGGACGGCGTGGTGGCCCGGATTGGACTGGGACTGCTGATCGCCGTTTCCATGGGCGTGGGACTGTACGGCTACTGGTGGGGCAACGCGCTGGCCGGACTGGTCTCCGTGTTCGGCGGCTGGGGATATTACTTCACCGGCCGGTGGAAAAAACGCGAACGGCTGACCGACGGACTGTAATCAACCATATACAACCGAATTTTCAGACGCCTCGCGGCGAAGGAGCCAAATGGTACCTTCCGCCGCGAGGCGTCTGTCACAAACAACGCAAAACCGGCATGAACAACACAATTTTCTCTCCGTCGCTTGCTTGAGGAATGAAAAGAGAAGGATTAAAATAAGGAACAGATACATGAAAAGGAGGAATTTCTCATGAAAAAAACACTATGTCTTTTCTTGGCCATGGTGATGACGCTTTCGCTCGGCGTGGGCAGCTTTGCTTCCTCGTCCGAGGAACCGGCGGCTGCGGGGCAGGGCGATTTGATCTGCCCCGCAGCCTATCTGGACGCGGACGGCGCCTTCACGGACAGCGTTGTAAACGGCTATTACGCCGAGACGGCGCCCATTTTGCTCAACGTCGGCGGAGTCATCGATTCCGAGGCCGCCGTGCAGAAGGGCTACGTCGTGGCGGAAATTGCGGTCGACGACCTCGCTTCCGCCGTGCAGGCTCTGCACGAAAACGACGCTCTGCTCGCCGGAGACAGCAATCTAATCGTTCTCATCGCCTCGGGTGACGATGCGGCCGCTGCGGCGCAGTACGCCGTATCCGGAGATCTCTACGCCGCCGTGCTGTATAACCCGGCCGTGGCCGGCGCCGCCGATTCCGAGGCGCTGCGTCAGGCCTACGAGACGGCGCTGAACCGCTATCTGCTTGCAAGCTACCAGTCCTCCCGCCAGGACGGGCCCAACATCGTCTATACCATCGACGCGGAGAGCGCCGCGGCCTATTGCGAGGAAAACGCGGCGGACTTTGCGGTGGACTATGACACACTGGACGTCGAACTGGCCGAGGCGCCCGCTGTGACCGGCGCCGCCGGCGATGCGGTGATTACGGCCGAAGAGGGCGCGGGCGCCGCGTATTACTATGTACGCGGCAGCGCGGACGACACGGCGGTTGCCTCTGCCGCGCTGGCGCTGGGCGATACGCTGCGGAGCGCGGGCAGCACGGTCAACTGCGCCGTCAGCTGGGAGTCGGAGGACGAGAGCGCCCTTTTTGACTGGCTGGAGCGCGTGTGCAAATACGAGGTAAGCTATACGCCCGAAGAGGTGGAAACGCTTCTGGACCTCTCAAACGGCATTGCCGGCGGACAATACAGCTGGAAGGCCGGTGACACAGCCTACACTCTCAACAAGGTCATCGCCGTGGCAAACCCGGAGCTTGCGGACTATCAGGGGCTGTCCGTGTCCGTTCCCGCGGAATACGTAAAGGGTCTGGATGACGACGGCAATCTGATCATTGACTGGGAGGCCGAAATCACGACGCCCAACGGCGCCGTCTATACGGCGGCCACCGCCCCCATCATCATCAATACCGGCGCCGCCGGCTATTCCTCCCAGACCACCGGCAATGCCGGCAGCAGCTATGCCTCCTACGGCTACATCAACGTGTCCTGCGGCAACCGCGGCAAAAACAACGTCTGCACCGACGCCGAGGGCAACACCTATTACACCGGCGACGCTCCTTACTGTCTGGTGGACCAGAAGGCCACGGTCCGCTGGTTGAAGTACAACATCGCGCTTGGGAATCTTTGCGGCGATGCCGACCGGATTGTTTCCACCGGCGGCAGCGGCGGCGGCGCGCACAGTCTGATGCTGGCCGCCACGGGCAATCACTCGGACTTCTGGCCGTATCTGGCCGAATCCGGCGCGGTGGGCGCATATTACGATGCGGCGGACGATTGCTATTACGCCACCATTTCCGACGCAATCTGGGGCTGCTGCCCGTACAGCCCGATTACCAATCTGGAAGAGGCCGACATGGCCTATGAATGGGAATCGCTGCTGTCTCTGACGGCGCTGGACGACATCGACGCGTCCGAATTCAAGCGCACGCTCAGCGCGTATCTGGCAGAGGTTTACACGGACTATGTCAATTCGCTCGGACTGGTGTATGACCTGGACGGCGACGGTGTCGCCGAGGCCATGACGCTCAGCGAGGACGGAACCTCCGGCAGCTATGTGGACTTCATGGTCGCGCAGGCAGAGGAGGATCTGGCCTGGTTTTTGGACCATATTGACTCGGTTTCTCTGAACGTGGACTGGCAGGAACAGAACGGCGAGAGCCGCGCCGAGGCCTATTTCTACGGACATTACAGCTATACGCAGTCCATCGACGGGCTGGAGCTTTCCGGCTATGATCTGAGCAGCTTTGACATGACGCTGTCCGGCAGTGAGAGCGAGGGCTGGCAGGTCGAGATGACGGCCGAGGGCTTCCTGAGCTACCGCAGCCGCAGCAAGGGCTGCACCAGCTTTGACCGGCTGGGCTTCCTGGACGAAAACGGCGACTATAACGCCGAAAACATGGAGTTCGGCAACGACACGCAGGATTATCGCCATTGGGACCGCTATCTGCTGGCTGTGCTGGAGGAGCACGAAGAGGAGCTGTCCGCCCTGTATTCCCCGTCCGATTCGGAAAACGTCTACGACACCTACGAGGATATGCTGGCTGCCTTCCGGGAGGATGTGGCCATCATTGAGGGCGGCGATGAGTATACCGCCTATACCGGCAGCACGATTGTGGAACTGTATAACCCCCTGCGCTATATCCTCGACGAGGAAACCGAGCAGCCCGCCTGGGTCCGCATCGTACACGGCACGCAGGACAAGGACGTCTCTTTGATGGCCAGCCAGAACGATGCCATCGCCTGGACGATGATGGGCGTGAACACCGGTCTGTTCTGGAGCTGGGACAACGTCCACGTGGCGGAGGATCCGCTGGACACCTCCAAGACCAGCTACATTGACGCCATGGCCATGCTGGAAGAAGGCGCGGAGCTTTCCGGCCCCATTACATCCGAGGCCGAATCAGCCGCCAGCGGTGAGGTGAACACCTCCGCCAGCGGCGACGCCTCGTAAAACACCTTCCATAAAATAAGGAGCAGACGGGTTTTCCCCGTCTGCTTCTTGTTTTATTGCACAAGATCCATAGTATCCAGGAAGCGGACGTAGTCCTCACCGGTGGAGCGCAGATAGAGACGCGTGGTTTCCACGGAGCTGTGTCCGAGCAGATCGGCCAGACTGACCACATCGTTTGTGGCGCGGTAAAACTCCCCGGCAAACAGGTGGCGCAGATTGTGGGGATAAACTTTGGACGGTTCGACCCGCGCCGGGACGCAAAGTTCCTTCATCCGATCCCAGATCCTCTTGCGGGAAAAGGAACGGCCGCCAACAGTAAGAAAGATTTTTCCTGTCCGGATGCCATTGTCGCGTGCGTAGCATAAGAGCTTCCGGCACAGCCTTGCGGGCAGAAGAATGACGCGGATCTTGCCCTTGAGATAAATCTGCGCACGACCGTCCTTCGCGGCCTCAACTGTGATATACACAAGCTCCGAAACCCGGATTCCCGTAGAGGCGATGGTCTGCATAATCAGGGCGAGGCTTTCGTCCTGCGCGCTTTGCGCGGCGCACAGGAGGCGTTTATATTCCTCCTTGGTCAGCTCGCGGCTTTTGTCCCGGAAAAGCTGCCGCTGAATGCGAAGATATTTGACGCTCCAACCCAGCGACCGAAACCGGCACCAGGCATTGACCGCCGCCAGCTTTGCGTTGACCGTGACAGGCGCGAGAGTCTCCGCGAGCGTCTGCTTCCACAGGGCGGCCGCCTCCGGCGTCAACGGGCGCCCGTCCAGCCAGCGGGCAAGGGACGCAATGTCCCGGGTGTAGTTTTCAATCGTACCGGCGCTGCGGTCCTCCGCGCGGAGAAACCGGGCAAAGGCGTCGATACTCTTCGGGGTAATGACGGTTTTCATGGAATAAACCTCCTGCAAAGAAAAATAGAATACAGACCGGCAGTCTTTACAAACTGCCGGCCTGTATCAATATAAACCATGTAGGAGTCACGATACCATCAGCGCATAAAAAGCTTCATAAACCAGTACTTGATCTTGCGATACGGGAAAAAGCGCAAACCGCCCTGCGGGTGGGCAAAGCTGCGCAGAAGGACGCGCTCGTGACTGAAGGTGCGCCAGGAGTCCCGGCCGCCGATGGCGCCCATGCCGCTCTCGCCCACCGCATAGCATCCGCGTCCGGTGCCCGCCGCCTGCAAAAGCGTATTGTTGGCGCAGCCGCTGCCAAAGGAGCAGGAGGAGAGCACTTTGCGTCGGACCGTTTTGTCCTTACTGAACAAATACAGCGCCGGAGCCTTCGGCCGGGCGTTGATAAAGGCAATGGCCTCGTCCAGAGTTTCGTAGGTAATCACCGGAAGCACGGGGCCGAGAATCGGCTCATCCATCAGCGCAGAGCCGGCCTCCCCCACCGAAACCAGCGTCGGCTCGATGAAGCGGTGCTCCGCGTCGGTCTCGCCGCCGAGGAGAATATCCTGTCCCTCCAAAAGGGCCTGAAGACGCTCGAAATGCGCGTCGTCCACCAGCGACGTCATACCGGAATGGTTGTCGCGGGGGAAGAATTTTTTGAGGGTGCGGCGGTAGGCCTCGACAAAGGAGTCCTTTTCCGCCACAGGCAGCAGCAGATAATCCGGCGCCAGCGCCGACTGGCCGGCATCCACCACCTTGCCGGCGGCGATGCGGCGGGCGGCTTTTTTGAGGGAGACACCGGCATCGAGAATAACAGGGCTTTTGCCCGTCAGAGACAGACAGACGGGGGTGAGCTTTTCCGCCGCGGCGGCCGCCACGGCGCGGCCCTCGGCCTCGTCCCCGGCAAAATAAACGACGTCCCACCGCTCCGCAAGCCAGGCATCGCGCCCTTCGTCCTCCACAGGAACGACGGCGACATAGTCCTCGGAAAAGACACTGCCGAGAAGCTCCGCCACGAGGCGGGCGGTCTCCGGCGCAGCGGCCGAAGGAACCAGCGTGACGCAGTTGCCCGCGGCAACGGCGCCGATCACGGCCATCAGACACCCGCGGAACGGGCAGTCCCACGAGGGCGCGGCCAGCGCCAGACCGTAAGGCTCCGGGCTGAGAATGGTGTGACCCGGCATCTGACGCCAGGAGGCCGGACGAAAGCGGTCGCGGGCATTGCGGCGCAGATGCCGCCGCTGCCAGCGCAGCTCGCCCAGCACAAGGGCAATCTCGCACAGGTAGGTTTCGTACGGGTGCTTGTCCATATCGGCAGTCAGCGCGACATCAATGCGGGAACGGAAGGCCTTTACCGCCGTCTCCATACGGCGCAGAGCATCCCGCCGCTTCTCCACCGAGCGGGTGGAACCCGAAAGGAAATACGCGCGCTGTTTATCCTGCAGCTGTTTATAATCCATAATACGCAAGACCTCCCCGGATACAGTTATCCTTATACAAACTTATCATACCACAGCCGTAAGGGAATTACACGATTACAATTGATACAAATAATTACACCCGGTCGCTGACGACCGGGTGCATATTGTTTGCATCGTTCATTCGGATATCACGGTGATGAAGGAGGAATAGATGAAGACCTCCTGTTCCTGGTATATAACGCGGCTCCAGGAGCCGTCGCTGGTGATGCCGGTGCGGCCGAATTCCTCGCCGTAATAGACGGTACCGAGTAGATCATAGTCCGAGCCCGGGCCGCTGCGGAGATTGGAGCCGTTATAGGTGACCATCACGCGGTCGTTTTGCGCGACGATGCCGTCGGTCAGCTCGTCCGCCTCGGTGACGACGGCCTCGCCGTCGATGGTGGGATTGAAGTTATCCTTGCTGACAGGCTGCTCCACCTTGTCCGGCTGCTCCGTGGCAAGCGCCGTCCCACTGTAGGTATAGCTGCTGCCGCGAAGCGTGGAAAAATCCGCGGCGCTTTGCGAGTCGTCCAACTGCACATCGCGGAGCGTGGCGCTCCACACCAGCAGCAACACACCGAACACGGCGGCAATGATGCCGGAGGACACCGTGCCGATATCCAGCGCGCCGCGAACGCGCCGGGTCTGCTGCTGTAAATCCAGATAGCGACGCAGAAACAAGCCCGCCAGCAGCGCCAGCACAGCCAGGATGAAGAAAAACAACAGCACGCCGTGCAGAAATTGAATCAGATTCATAAACTAACCGGTTCCTTTTGCAATACTCGCTCCGGCGCAATCAGTCCGCAGAAAGAGCGCTGTCCGGAATATAAGCGGAAACGCCGTTATAGGTCACCAGAGACCAGCCCCAGTCCTCGCCGTTGGTGGTGTGGCCGGTGCGTGAGACCTCGGTGCCGGCGGGGATGGTGCAAAGTGAATCGAAGTTTTCGCTGGGACGCTCATAGCCGACGACGGCTTCATCACCGACTGTCACGGTATCGGTGCAGGGCACGGTGACAAGACCCATGGACACATAGCAGACATAGTTGCCGTAGCGGACCTCGAACCAGTGATAATCGCTGTCATACAGATCTTCCTCCACGACGGAGAGGAAATCGAGCTTATCCCCGGCATAGAGAGTGTCCACCTTGTCGGACTTTTCCGACGGCTCGGCGCGCAGATTGGTCACGTCGCCCCAAACGGTCAGATAGGTGCCGTAGGGAATCGGCGTGGTCGCGGGCTCAGGTTCGGGCTCGGGCGTGGGTGTGGGAGAGGGCGAAGGGGTGGGCGTTGTCTCCACCGGCTCCGGCGTGACAACCACGACCGCCGTATCCTCCCGGACAGGCTCCTCAACGGCTTCCGTCTGCGCCGGCGTGGGCGTTGCGGAAAGTTCGGACTGCTCCGTTTCCGGAGAGGAAACGCCGAGAAGAAGGCTCACAATCAAAAAGGCGATCATAACCACAATGAACACAAGGGACACAACAATGCCCCACACAAGCCCCGTGCAGCTGCTCTGGGGATTGTTTTTACGTCTGGAGACAAAGACCACGACACAGACAATCAGCGCAATCAGCGCCAGAATCAACACGCCGAGAGAGAGAAGAGTCGTCACGGATAACATGGAAAAATACCTCCTTTTCCGTTATGAGGGGAAGGAAACTTACAGCTTGGCCAGAACCTTATCGATAAGGTCGTCAAAGGTCCGGCGGATTTGGACTGACAGGACAAAAAGCTTGGTTTCAAGCCATGCGCCGAAGGAGCCGGACTCCACGCCGCTTAATTGCTCAAGCATGGCCGAGACATCGTCGGCGGCGTCCGTCAGCGCGCCGCGATCTCCTTCCGCGAAGGCATGAGCGAGCGTGACAAGCCGCTGCATCATGGCCGAGGTGAGAATGCGTCCCTGCTGCGTTGCGGCCGAGGTGATGATATCCTCCAGCTGCTCGTCCGTTTTGCCATGCAGATCGCCGGCGCGGCCCTTGAGCTCGTTGACAATCGCCAGAGCCGTGTATTCATCCGTCTGCTCCAGCAGAAGACGGGTCGTTTCCATCTCCAGCAGGGCAAGAGCGCGGTCCGTCTCGGTCACAGAGCCGCCGGCCTGCTCATAGGCGGCAAAGACGGCCGTCAGACCGTCCGCGCCGGAAACGGAATACGGCGCCGCAATCAGCACCGCCGCGTTGTCCAGCCCGGCTGTACGCAGCGCCGCGTAATAAAGCGCGGACGAATAGCGGTTCATATTGGACGTTTCAACCGTCAGACCCGCCCCGTCGGAAAGACGGCACACATAGGCGCTTGTCCGATGCTGAGAATCAATCAGCTCGTCCTCCACAACGCCCTGCGTCGCGGACGAAAAGTCCACCGCCGGCACAACGCTCTCCGTCACAGAGCCGCGGGTCAAACCGATGCACTCATAGACAAGGGCAATCTGGTCCTCGGTCAAATCCGGGGCCAGCGCCACAGAGCTTTGTCCCTCGGCCGCTGCAGCGCCGAAAATCAGCGCCGCGGAGAAAATGCACACCGCCAGAAGGACTCGGAACGTATGTTTCAATTGGCGCTCCCTTCCCCGTCGCACAGACGACGGGCCTCCGATTCGCAGGCATCCGCCGTCGCCGCGCAAAGGGAGGCGTCCTCCTGCTGAATGAGAAAATAAAACTTGATTTTCGGCTCGGTGCCGGAGGGACGAACGATGAACGCCGTCCGGTCCTCCAGTTCAAAGTAGAGCACGTTGCTGCCGACAATCGGCGTGCGGTCCACCATGCCGAGACCGGGCACGGACACCGTGCCGTCACTGTAGTCGCGTACGCGCAGAACCCGCCGTCCCGCCAGAGCCATGGGCGGCGTTTCACGCAGCGACTGCATCAGGGCGTTCATGCGTTCCTTGCCGTCAAGACCTTCCATATAGACGCTGATGGAACGCTCCTCGCGCCGGCCGTAGCGGACATAGAGCCCGTCGAGCGCCCGGCGCAGCGTCATTCCCTGCGCGTGGTATACAGCCGCCATTTCGGTCACGAGCATGGCCGCCGTGACAGCGTCCTTATCCCGGACATAGTCGCCGGTCATATAACCGTAGCTTTCCTCAAAGGCGAAGATATACCGCCAGTCGGCCGCCGATTCGTAGGCGGCGATTTTCTCCGCCATGAACTTGAAGCCGGTGAAGGTTTCGTCAAAGTGAATGCCGTTTGTCTCGCAGATGGCGCGCACCATACCGGTGGACACGATGGTGGAAACCGCCGCCGCGTTATCCGGCAGCGTGCCGCTGCGCTTGCGGGAGGAGACAATGTAATCGAGCAGCAGCGCGCCGACCTGATTGCCCGTAAGGTGGACATAGCCGCCGCAGCCGTCCGGCGTCAGCACGCCGAGCCGGTCGGAATCCGGATCCGTGCCCAGGATGAGGGAGGCATTATACTCCTTAGCCAGCGCAACCGCCAGCGCAAAGCCCTCGGGATTTTCGGGGTTGGGGCTTGCCACTGTGGGGAAGGTGCCGTCCGGCTCCATCTGTTCGGCAACGGGATAGAGCGTTTGAACCCCCAGGCGGCGCAGCATCTCCGGCACAATGCGGTATCCCGCGCCGTGAAACGGCGTATAGACCACGGAGAAATCTCCCGCCGCCTCCAACGCGCCGGGTGTGACGCTCTCGCCGAGAACGCGCGCGATGAAAAGCTCGTCCGTCTCCGCCCCGAGCCAGGTGATGTCGCCCTTTTCGACGGCCTCCTCCAGCGGCATGGTGGCGATGTCCTCGAACAGGTCGATGGACTGCATCATATCGGCCACAGCCTTTGCATGCTGCGGGGGCAGCTGGGCCCCGTCGGACCAGTAGACCTTGTAGCCGTTGTATTCCTTCGTATTGTGGCTGGCGGTGATGTTGATGCCGGCCATGGTGTGGTAATGGCGGATGGCAAAGCTGAGCTCCGGGGTTGGGCGGAGCGACTCAAACAGACGCACCCGCACGCCGTTGGCCGCGCAGACACAGGCCGCCTCCCGGGCAAACAGCTCGGAATTCTCGCGGCAGTCATAAGCAATCGCAACACCGCGGCGCCGCGCCTCGTCCCCTTCGGCCGCAATCAGCCGGGAGAGCGCCTGCGTGGTCCAGCGGACAATGTGCACGTTCAGCCGGGACAGACCGATGCCCATCTTGCCGCGCAGACCGGCGGTGCCGAATTCCGGCGGCGCGGAAAAACGCTCGCGCTGCTCCGCCTCATCCGAACGCATGGCATCCAGCTCGCGCCACTCCTCCGCGGAAAGGGCCGGGCTGTCCAGCCAGCGGCGAAATTCGTCCTTATAGCTCATCCGATTCCTCCTCCGGTTCCGCCTCGAGCAGAGCGCGGGCGTCCGCTTCCAGAGACGCCGGGACATAGAGATCGGTCCCCTCCCCGCTCATACCGAGGATCAACTGGCCAAAAGCTCCTTGCCCCGGCAGAACCCGCACCGTGGGAATGCCAAAGGCCTCGAGCATGTTCTGCACCAGCTGGGTATCCATATCCAGTGGGGAGCAATGCGTGAGAAAGACGGGCTGCTCCGGCTCGCCGGCATCCGTCTTTGGCCAGGCTTCGTATAGTTTTCCGTATTCGTGGCGACCCCAATCGCCCATGATAATTCCTCCCATAACGCGGCACGAAGGACAGGACCCTCGTGACAGCACCCTTTATTTGTGATAGCGCGTACCGGCGGTGATGGTAAAGGCGCGATACAGCTGCTCAAGGAGCATGACGCGAGCCAGGTGGTGCGGAAAGGTCATATCCGACATGCTCAGTCGGAAGGCCGCCGCCGCCTTGGCCGCGGGAGGCAGTCCCTCGGAACCGCCGATTAAAAAACAGAAGCTGCTGTCCCCCGCCACGGCGCGCTGCTCAAGCAGACGGGCCAGCGACGGACTGTCGAGCTTATCGCCCTCGATGCACAGGGCGATGGTGTAGGCCCCCTTGGGGATGGCCGGCACGGGGTCTGCGTCCTCCGCAAGCTCCGTCACCTCCACACGGCAAAAGCCGGACAGGCGCTTGAGATATTCCTCGCAGGCGGCGATATAAAACCGTTCCTTCAGCCGCCCGAGGCACACCACACGGACCCGAAGCATGCTCTGTCAGCCCGCGTTGATGCCGGCGGGGTCGGTTTCCTCCTCCGGCACGTCGACGCAGCGGATGTCCGCGCCCAGGGCGCGCAGCTTACCCACCAGATCCTGATAGCCGCGCTCGATAAAGCGGACGTCCTCGATCTCGGTGACACCCTCTGCCGCAAGACCGGCGATTACCATGGCCGCTCCCGCGCGCAGATCGTGAGCGCGCACCTTGGCGCCGGTCAGACGGGGAACCCCCTGAATGACAGCCGTGCGGCCGTTGACATCCACCACGGCACCCATTTTGCGAAGCTCCGCAATATACTTGAAGCGGTTGTCCCACACGCCCTCGGTCAGAGAGCTGATGCCGTTGGCGCAGCAGAGAACCGCGCCGGCCTGGGGCTGCATATCCGTGGGAAAGCCGGGGTACGGCAGTGTTTTGATGTTGGTATTGCGCAGCGCGCCCTCGCGACGGACAAGCACGCTGTCGCCGAACTCCGTCACCTCAACCCCCATCTCACGCAGCTTGGCGCTGATGCAGTCAAGGTGCTTGGGGATGACGTTGGTCAGCTTGACGGCGCCGCCGGCGGCGGCCACAGCCGCCATGTAGGTGCCGGCCTCGATCTGGTCCGGGATGAGAGCGTAGGTGCCCCCGTGCAGGGAAGAGACGCCGCGGATTTTGATGACATCCGTACCGGCGCCGCGCACATCCGCGCCCATGGAGTTGAGGAAGTTGGCCAGGTCCACGATGTGCGGCTCGCGGGCGACGTTTTCGATGACGGTAAGCCCCTCGGCCGTGGCGGCGGCAATCATGATATTGATGGTGGCGCCGACCGAGACCTTGTCAAGATAAATGTGGCTGCCGCGCAGACGACCGCTCGAGGCCCGCGCCGTGATGAAGCCGCTGCCGACCTCCACCTGCGCCCCGAGGGCGGTGAAGCCCTTGACATGCTGATCAATCGGACGCTCGCCGAAATTGCAGCCGCCGGGCATGGTGCTGCGGGCGGCGCCGAAGCGCCCCAGCATGGAGCCAATGAGGTAATAGCTGGCGCGAATGCGGCGGGTCATCTCGAACATTTCGTCCGGCAGAGGGTCCAGACGGACATCGGCCGCGTCGATTTCGACCGTACCGCGGTCGAGCGTGCGGACACGCGCGCCCATGCATGTGAGAATGTGCAGAAGGGTGTCCGTGTCGCTGATTTCGGGAAGATTTTCGATACGGCAGACGCCATGGCAGAGAATGGCCGCCGGAATGATCGCCACCGCGGCGTTCTTGGCGCCGGAGATTTCCACTTCCCCATGGAGGGGGTTGCCGCCTTGTATTAGATAATGGTCCATAAAGGAACTCCAATCTGTTAAAAATCAAACAAGCTCATAAGAAAAGCGCTTTATTATAGCACTTATCCGGTACAAAAGCAAATCAGCGTTGCTCGCTCGCGAGATAGCGCGCGGTCTTGAGGATGCCGACAACGGTTTTGCCGTCGCGCAGCTCGTCCGCCATAACCCGGCGTTCAAGCTCCGCGAGCGGCACAAAGGCCGCGTCCAGAAATTCGTTGGGGTCGGGATGGGCATCGCCCCGGTGCAGACCGCGGGCCAGATACAGATACAGCCGTTCCGTGGAAAAACCGGGACTGGCGAGAATGCTGCCAAGAGAAATCCACTCGTCGGCCGACAGGCCCGTCTCCTCCGACAGCTCGCGCATGGCGGCGGGAAGAGGCTCCTCCCCCGGCTCAAGCTTGCCGGCGGGAAGCTCCCACATATGCTCGGCAAAGGGAAAGCGGTATTGCCGCACCATGGCGACCCGATTGTCCCCGTCCAGGGCCAGCACGCAGACCCCGCCCGGATGGTGCACCACCTCGCGCATGGAGACCGCGTGGTTCGGCAGTCCGACCATGTCCACCGTCAGGTCCACAATGATGCCGTGGTATTCGTTCACGCGCCGCAGCACGGATTCGGTATAATCATTTTCTATCAAAACGGTAAAAACCACCTTTTAACCCTATTGTAACTATTGTCATGAATTGTACCACTACAGCGCACAAAAAGCAAGCCCCTCTGCCGTGGAGGGCAGAGGGGCGAAAAGGGTTATAAATTGAGGATAAAATCCGTGCTGTTTTGGTCCCGGTGAAAACCGAGAATGCGAAGCTCGGGCCACAGCGTGTCCATTGCCTGCGCCAGGGCCAGACGTTCCACAAACGAAGCGGGCGAAGAAAAAGGAAACAGCTGCTGTTTATATACCCGGCGGCACAAAATGCCCTCCGGACGGACGGATACGGCGGCTCCCGTTTGGTCAAAGGAAACCTCGTGCGTGTCCCAGAACCAGCGGATGCAGGGGCGCAGCAGCCCCTCCGCATCCACGCGCTCCGGACCGCAAAGCGCCGCGCAGCGCGCGTTCACTCGCTCCGTGACGGCCGCGAGGAGAAGCTCGCGGTTTGTGACATTGACCAGCAGATAGACCGACCCCGCCTCCTGCAGCACATCGGCGTCAAAAAACACGCGAAAGCCGCCGAGCTGGTCCACCGCGGCCGATTTGGGAAAGGCTCTCGCGTCGGTCAGCCATTGTTTATACTGAACATATTCCTGACGGCGTTCCGCCGTGCTCATGGAATAAAAATTGGGAACCACACGGGTGGAGGCAAGACGGTTTTTCTTTTCCACCGGGAGCAGACCGAGCGTCCAGGCCAGCAGCTCGTCCTCCGTCAAAAAGCGATTTTGCATAGCGATGTCTCCTTACTCTCTTCGGCAAGAGTATACCACAGATTTCACCAATCGAAAAGGGGCTCCTCCGGTTCCATCGGGATGGTCTGCTCCCGGAGCACGGTTTCCTGCGTCCGGCGGTCCGATTCCGCCATAACCTCGTCCAGCCCCGTCAGCGCCGCGAAGGGAGCAAACTGGGCCGCGCGCTCCGCCGCCGGCATAGGCGGATGCAAAGCGGAAACCGGACGCGGAAGGTCCAGAATATCCCCATAGCGTTCGAGCACTTCCCTCTCCTCCGGCGTCATGCTTTGTGTCCTCCAATCTGTTCGCTGCGTTCCATGGCGGTGGCCCCCTGCTGCAGATTCATGCCGCGGACAATGGCGTTGCTGCCATAGCGCTCGCGAATGGCCAGAATGGTCTGCTGCATGCGTTTTTCCCGTTCCGGGTCCGTGCGTTCCCGCTCCGGCACAGGCTCGTCAAAAAGCGAGAGCTGGCGTTCCTCCGGCGGCGCGGTCTCTCCCGCCGGGCGGACATCCTCCGCCGTCACGGTCACGCGCCGCACCAGCAGCTGCGGCTCCGCAATGCGTTCAAACAGCGCATCCATCGCGGCGGTCATCTGCCGTCCGGAGGATGTGAATGTTTCCAGTCGGACGCTGCCGTGGGCGTGACCGGGCGCCGGGCGGCCGTACCAATCCGTCGCCGTCTGCTTCACCGCCGCGCGGCGGGCGGGGTCCGAAAGATTGACCCGGTCATAATGCAGCGTCAGCGTCAACTGGGCCGTGACAAGCTGTTTTTCGACCAGATTCATGACCATCGCGTCCGTCATCTCGCGTACAATCAGACGCGCCTGTTCATAGGGATAGGGCCGGGGCAGCACTTGGGAACTCGAGAGGCTCGAGGACGCCGGGCGGCAGGCGCGGATGTCCGCGATGGTGCAACTTTCCCAGCCCCAGGCATGGTCAATGAGCAGCCCCGCGTTGACGCCCAGCAGCCGGTAGAGCAGCTCTTCGTTATATAAATCCGTCTGCGTTCCCAGACTGCAGCGGGCCACATCTCCCATGGTGTAAAGACCGTTTTTCTCCAGGCGCCGGGCCGTTCCGGGGCCGACGCGCCAGAAGTCCGTCAGCGGCCGATGCGCCCAAAGGGCGCGGCGATAGGACATTTCGTCCAGCTCCGCGATGCGCACGCCATCCGCGTCCGGCGCCATCCGTTTGGCGACGATGTCCATCGCGATTTTGGCCAGATACAGGTTGGTGCCAATGCCGGCCGTGGCCGTAATCCCCGTGCGGCGCAGCACCTCGCGCACGAGGAGCATGGTGTATTCCCGGGGCGAGATGCGTCGGGTGCGGATATAATCTGTCGCGTCGATAAAGACCTCATCCACGGAATAGACATGGATATCCTCCGGCGCGGCATAGCGCAGATAGCAGGAATAGACCTCGCCGCTGACCGCCATGTACCGCGCCATGCGCGGCGGCGCAACGACCACGTCCAGCGACAGCTCCGGGCGCGCTTCCAGCGTCGGCGCATCGGAGCAGCCGCCCGCAAACGTCCCGCCGGGCGCCGCCTCGCGGCGGGAGCTGTTGATTTGCTCAACCAGACGGCGCACCTCGAACAGCCGGGGTCTGCCCGGAATGCCCATCGCCTTGAGCGCGGGCGAAACCGCCAGACAGATGGTCCCGTCCGTGCGGCTCTCGTCCGCCACCACCAGACAGCTGCGCAGCGGATCCAGCCCCCGGTCCACGCACTCCACCGAGGCATAGAAGGACTTGAGGTCAATGGCAACATAAGTTTTATCCATCGGCGCTGTCCTCCTTCCCCGTTTTTTCTTTTCGAAGTATACCATGAATTATATTTTATGTCACCGTCGGCATAAGTTTTTTTATGCCGACGGTGACATAAAATATAACAAAAGCAACAGAGTTTCCCACAAATACGACGCCCCTCGAAAATCTTTTGGGATTTCCGAGGGGCTTTTGGCACCCACGAGAGGATTCGAACCTCC
>R18__coassemble_1297_pt1 | contig 41505 bp, 44 predicted proteins | sample R18__metabat2_low_PE_004 | metagenome-assembled genome bin R18
ATATTGCGCCCAGTTTTGCCCCACTGCTTTTTACCCCCTGCCCCCCCCCCCGCGGGGGGGCGCGGCTCTGGTGTTTTTTCATTCAAAAAGCTCCTCCAGCTCTGCGAACCGCTCGAGCGTATACACACTGCCCGGCACCTCGCCGAAGCCGTACGCCGCGTGGATAAAGGGGATCCCCGCCTCTTTTGCGGCGCGGGCATCGCCCTGCGTATCCCCGATGTACCAGGCGTCCTCGCACCCGTTGCGGCGCATGACCAGACGGATGTTCTCCCCCTTGGAGCGGCCCGTCCGGCCCCATTCCTCGTAGTCGCAGAAAAAGCCGCCCAGTCCCATTGTCTCGAAAAAGGCCGGCACATATCCCGTCTGGCAGTTTGACACCACCGCCATCCGGTACCCCCGCTCCCGCAGGCGCTCCAGCGTTTCGAGCACGCCGGGCATCAGCACGCCGCCCTGCCGGCGGATATACTCCATCTCGCTTTGCTCGCAGCGCGCAAGCAGCGCCGCCCGGCGGACGGGGTCCGGCTCCGAAAAGAGCGTCTCGGCAATTTCGTCCATCGTGCGGCCCATCACACGGTGAATGCTCTCCGTGGTCAGCGCCTCGCGCCCCGGCTGCTCCGCCGTCAGCACGGCGTTCCACCCGGCGGCCACCGTCGCCCCGGAATCCCACAGCGTCCCGTCCAGATCAAAAAGCAGCATGGTATCCTTCATTCCGTTGCCCTCCGTTGTCTTTCGACTCACAGGGTATTCCTCCCCGGCGGCGCTGTCAAGAGGGGGGGGCGCCACCTTTCCTCCTTGCGTCCAACCGCCGCCCGTGTTACAATTAGGGCAACCCCCGCTTTGGGAAAGGAGGTCTTCGCCGTGCCGCATCCGTCCGAGCTCCCGGTCCATACGCATATCTCCGCCGACAGCCGGCGGCCCTCGCTCCATCTGCGGGAACTGGCGCGTTACCGCGATCTGATCCGCCTGTTCACGCGCCGCACCTTCACGGTCTCCTATAAGCAAACCATCCTCGGCCCACTGTGGCTGTTTATTAACCCATTGCTGACCTGTCTTGTGCAGGTAATTCTCTTCGGCCGCATCGCCAAGCTCAGCACCGAGGGGGTCCCCCAGCTGCTGTTTTATCTGACGGGCAACGCCCTGTGGGTGTATTTTTCCTCCTGCGTCACGGAGACCGCCTCCACCTTCACCTCCAACGCGCATCTGTTCGGCAAGGTATGGTTCCCGCGGATGACGGTGCCGGTGTCACGGGTGCTGTACGCCCTGGCCCGCTTCGGCATCCAGATGACGCTGGTGCTGGTACTGCTGATTATCTACGCCATTGTCGGCCGGGTGCGTCCGGTGCTGTGGGTCTGGCTGCTGCTGCCGCTGATTTTGGCGGAGCTCGGGCTGCTCGGCATGGGCATCGGCGTGCTGATTTCCTCTCTGACCACCAAATACCGCGATCTGTCCGTGCTGGTCGGCTTCGGCATGCATCTGTGGATGTACGCCACGCCCGTGGTCTATCCGCTCAGCGCCGTGGCGGACGGACCGATTCGCGCACTGCTGCTGTGCAACCCCGTGACCCCGGCGATGGAGCTGTTTCGCTATGCCGTGCTTGGCACGGGCACGATTCTGCCGCTGCCGGGTCTGATCTCCTGCGTGGTAACGCTGGCAGCGGCCATCGGCGGCATGCTGCTGTTTGACCGGGTGGAGCGCTGCTTCACCGACACGGTCTGAGAGGGGGCTCACGATGGACGACATTTCGATCCGCGTCCGCGGCGTCAGCAAGGAATACCGTCTCGGCGAATTCGGCGCCAAAACCCTGCAGCAGGAGCTTCAGTCCCGCCGGGCACGCCGCCGCGGCCGGGAGGACCCCAATCTGCGTCTCGGCGTCGACCCCACCCGCATCGGCCAGCGCTTCCTGGCTCTGGACGACATCTCTCTGACCGTCCGCCGAGGCGAGCGTCTCGGCATCATCGGCCCGAACGGCGCCGGCAAATCCACACTGCTCAAGCTATTATGCCGCATCACCGCCCCCACAAAGGGCGAGATCGATCTCTACGGCCGGGTGTCCTCCATGCTGGAGGTCGGCACCGGCTTTCACCGCGAGATGACCGGACGGGAAAATATTTATATGAACGGCGCCATCCTCGGCATGACCCGGCGGGAAATCGACGAGCGCATGGAGGATATCATCGCCTTTTCCGAAATCGGACCCTTTATCGACACTCCTGTCAAGCGCTATTCCAGCGGCATGTATGTCAAGCTGGCCTTCTCCGTCGCCGCCCACCTCCATTCCGAGATTCTCATCATGGACGAGGTGCTGGCCGTCGGCGACCTGGCCTTCCGGCAGAAATGTCTGGACAAGCTGCGCGCCACGGCGGAGGAGGAAAACCGCACCATCCTCTACGTCAGTCACAGCATGGACACCATCCGCCGCCTGTGCGACCGCTGCATCGTGTTGGGCGAAGGGCATCTGCTCTACGACGGAGATCCCGACCGCGCCATCGCCGTCTATATGGACCGCACCCTGGGCGAAAACGGCACGGACGCCGACCTGCGGAATCTGCCCCGCAACGGCCGTCTGCTCGGCGACCGGGCGCGGCTGACCCATGTGACGCTGCCGGACCGGGATCTGCCCGTCTTTGCACCCGGCGAGCCGCTGCGTCTGCGTCTGCGCGTACAGACCGGGGAGCCGCTTAAAAATCTCTGCTTTCGTCTGACGCTCCGGACGGAGACCGACACCGGCATCGGCACCGCCTGGTCCGAGCCCTTTTCCCTGCCCGCGGCGGGGGAATACGACCTGGATTTCTCCTTCCCGACGGAGAACATCATGAAGGGCATCTTCTATCTCTCCCTCGGTCTCTACCGTCCCAACGAGGGCGGCCGGCGCGTCGCGCTCGACCATCTGCGCAACGCCCTGCGCGTCGAATGCAGCGGCGGCCCCGTCTGGAACACCCAGGCCTTCGGTCCTCTGCAGCTGCGCATCGACTCCGGTCCCATCACGCCGCTTTTTGAAACAACATAAAAAAAGAGAGACGCCCGTCTCTCTTTTTTTATGTCTTATTCCCCCGGCTGTGACGGTTCTGCGTCAACCGGCTCCGCGGATTCTTCGGTCCGTTCCGGCTCGGATGGGAGCGGCTCCCCGTCCGCCTCGGCCGACGCGGCGGGCTCCGCGGAAAGCTCGCTTCCCGTATCGGCCGCCTCCTCGGCTTCGTCCGCCGTGGTCTCGGCCTCCGGCCGCTTTTTCAGCGCCACCAGCAGACCCAGCGCAAAAATCAGAATCAGGATGGAGATAAACTGACTGGTGCTCAGTGCGCCCACCGTACCGCGCGCGTCCGACCGGAAAAATTCCACGACAAAACGTCCCACGGCATACAAAAGCAGATACGCCGTGCCGACCAGACCGCTGCGCCGTTTTTTGCGGCTCAGACACAGCAAAATCACGCAGATGACAAAGTCGCCCCCCGCCGAAAACAGCTGGGCCGGCCACAGCTTTATCCCCGCCGGCGCCATGCTCCCCTCCGGGAACACCACGCCCAGCGCGCTGTCCGTCGGCGACCCGTAGCAGCACCCCGCCAGAAAGCACCCGAGTCGCCCAAAGCCCTGCCCCAGCGCCACCGCCGGCATCAGCAGATCGAAATAGCGCAAAAAGGGCAGTCCCTTGCGCCGGTTATACGCCCACACGCAGAACGTGCCGAAGATAATCCCGCCGTAGGCCACAAAGCCCTCCGACCCAATTACGCTCATCGGCGAGGCGAGAAAATCTCCAAAATGCACGATGATATACAGCAGCTTAGCGCCCAGAAAGCCCGTGATAATGGCAATGAGCACCATGCTCTCCACCGCGTCCGTGGAAAGCCCCTTCCTCTTGGCCCGCACGTCCGACAGCGCCAGCGCCAGAATCAGCCCCAGCGCAATCATCAGCCCGTACCCATGTATGGTCAGCGACCCGATGGTGAACAAATCGTTATACATATCTCTCTCCCTCTCCTTCCGGAATATCGCCGCCGCGCAGCGCGGCGCACAGCGCAAGCCCGGCCAGCTCCGCCGCCGGAATGGCCAGCCAGATACCGTCCGTCCCCAACCACCTCGTCAGCAGCGCCAGCAGTCCCGCCGGAAATACCAGACACCGCATCATCGACAGCACGCCCGCTCTCCTCCCGCGTCCCACCGCCGTGTGGTACGCGCAGAAAAAGCAGCCTGCCCCCGCCGGCAGATAGCACAAGCTGAACAGCTGGTTCGCCGGCACGGCAAGCTCTGTCACCGCCGGGTCCGCGCTGAAGATGCCGACCAGCGCCCCGGAGCCCAGGATGCTCAGCGCCGTCACACCGGGACTGAGCCACAGCAGCGTGCGCCGTGAATACCGCAGCAGCTCCCGCTCCTTCCACGCCGTGCCGGCGCCGCGGCTGTAGCTGACGGGCGGCGCCATGCTCACGCACAACCCCATATACACCGCGATGAAAAAGTAATACAGGAAAAACAAAATGGTAATCGCGGCCACGCCGTCCTCCCCCTCGCGCCGCAGCAGCACAAGGTTAAACAACAGCGTCACAATCCCCGTGGAAATCTCCGTCATAAACTGCGACGCCCCGTTGGCGCACGAGCGCCCCACAAAGCGCGCCCCGCCCGTCGGTCTTGTCAGCCGCAGGACGGATTTTTTCCCCGTAAAATAAAATACGCCGATCATCGTTGAGCCCAGCACGCTCAACATTGTCCCGAGCCCCGCGCCCAGAATGCCCAGCGGCAGCACCGCCGTCAGCAGCGCGTCGAGCACGACATTCGCAATCAGCCCCGTCACGGCCATTCGCGACGACAGCCGCGTGTTCCCGTCCACCCGGACCATCTGCTCCAGATAGAGCTTGAACATCAGCGGAACCACCGTCCCGGCTGTGCACAGCCCGTATATCCGGGTGTAGGGGTGCAGCTGTTCTGTAGAGCCGAGCAGCCGCAGCAGCGGCTCGAGAAACACCACGGTCCCCGCGCTCAGCGCAAGCCCGACCCCCAGCAAGACCGCCGAGGTCAGCGTGAACCGCCCGCAGGCCCGATCGAGCTCGCCCTCCCCCATGTCCATGGAAATATAAGCCCCGGCCCCCGTGGCCAGCATCATCGCAATGGCATAAATCAGACAGCTGTACGGGATGATGATGTTGATGGCCGCCAGCGCGTCGGAATTGACAAACCGCGACACAAAAAATCCGTCCACCGCCGTATAAAACGACGCCGCCGTCATCGACAGCACCCCCGGCAGCACATACCGCAGCCACTCGCCGTATCCCGTGCGTTCGGTAAACAGCCGGGGCAGCGTATCCTGATTCATAGCTGTCCGCTTCTCCTTGAAAAACAATGATCCGTCCGTCATTATAACGGTTTTCCCCGCCCCGCGCAAGAGCCCGTCCCACATACCGCCAACGCGGAAGCGTGGAACTTATTTTCACATTTTTTGTTTGTGGAGGAAGTCACTCCCGTAACCCGGGAAAAGCAGCAGGAAATCCGCACGGGACAAAAGAGCGGTTACCGACTCTCCTTTGCCGTATAAACACTATCAGGCCCACATACAACATAGCAGCATCCCCGGATTTCCGTATCGATCGAAAATCCGGGGATGCTGTGATTTTATGTTCGGAACCACCGCGAAACCTCAGCTTGCGTTGTTCAGAATTTTTGCCAGCGCCTCGAAGCCCGACAGATAGCTTTTGCTTATCCTCATGAAAATTTCATCCGCCGTCCGTTCGTCGTAGAGGTGGGACGTGCGATTGCGGTCCTCCAGAATAGACAGCCACATCGTTTCATCGGCCAGCAGACCATCCGCATATGCCTTGCGCATCACGCTTTTGGGGCTGTTGAGCTCCACATACCCCTGGTCAAGCAAATATTCCCGCAGAGCCTTCCACGCCAGCTCCGTACAGAACTCAAAACGCTGAATCAACCCGTCCTTCATAATATCCGTCGCGCCCTTTTCGCATTCCAAAACAGCCTCCCGCAGCCGAAGAACGGACAGGGAGAATTTTTCTCGTTTTTCCTGAAATTTTGTCATAGAACAACCCCATCCCTATTAATATTGACCAGCAATTCCGGGCTCGTCCCCTCGGACGCAAACACCACGTCAAACTCCAACAGCGTCGGCAGCTCGTCAATTTCCCGCAAAAACGCAGCCTGCTTCTGTTCCGCCAGGCCGAACACCGCAATGTCCACGTCGCTGCGCTCACGATTGTCACCTCTGGCCCGGGAACCGTAGAGCACAACCCGTTCCGCGCCCAATCGGACGCCCAACGCATGAATTTCCGCATAAAGCGCCGCCCGATCCATCACCGCAAACCACCTCCGCAAATTGTACGGAAAAATCTCCACGCCGCAAATGACACAGCATGACTCTTTGGACTATTTTACACCATAGTTTTCTTTCTTTGCAACGGGTGATTGCAGATCAAATTAGTCTCAAAAACCAACCATCGCTTTTAGGGGTGTCCATTGACAAACTATCACCGCGGTGATACAATTCAACTCAATTCAGAACGGAGGCAGCTCTATGGATACACAGATGATTCTGTACCATGGCTCGGACAAGATCATTGACAAACCGATCTACGGAGTTGGAAGAAAAAACAACGATTTCGGTCTTGGCTTCTATTGCACGGAAAGTGACGCATTGGCCAGGGAATGGGCCGTAAATTCACTGCGAGACGGTTTCTCCAACCGGTACACACTGGACACAGAGTACCTGAACATCCTGCGTTTAAACAGTCCGGAATATACAATTCTGAACTGGATAGCGATTTTGGTGGAACACCGATTGTTCGCCATAAAGACCCCGGGAACAGCAAGAGCCAAGCGCTATCTGATTGAAAATTTCGGCGTAAATGTAAACGCCTTTGATTTGATTATCGGCTATCGCGCGGACGATTCCTATTTCGACTATGCCGAATCCTTTCTCAACAACGGAATTTCCGTTGAGCAATTGGCACGCGCCATGCGTCTCGGAAAACTTGGTGAACAAATTGTCCTCAAATCACAATTCGCGTTTTCAAAACTGCAGTACGAGGGATTCGAAATTGCGGACAGAGACACATACTATATCCTTCGCAAAGCCAGAAACGAGGACGCGAATCTTCGCTATACACAAATGCTGGAAGAGGATGACGACGGATTGTATATCCGGGATATTATGAGAGGCGGCATTACAAACAATGATTTACGCATACCAAGAAATATATCTGAGTAAAGCGCAATCGCTGCTGGGAGAGGCCTTTGATTACGCCGTGAACAGCTGCCATATACCGGGAGAAATCTTCGTAAAACAGTTTACCGCCAGTTCACTCAGCCAACGGCTGGAAAACGGTGACCCTGCCATTCTCGCGGGAAAAAGCGGCATTGAGCTCGCGGTGGATATTATAGCGGAAACCACAGGAAAAGCGCCTTCCACCGAAATCATTCCGCCGGTCGGACGAACCCCGGAATACTGGATTGGTTGGGCTGTCGCCTATTATCAATGGCGCTCCGGAAGGTCATACCGATGTATTTTTCAGGTCCTCTCCTTTGAGAATCTGCATCGGATGTATTTTACGCTTCATGAAGCGGATATCTCCAAATTCGCGGATATCGCGGACGCACGGATAAAAGAGGCATTCCCCGAGACCCGCTTAAAACGCCTTCGAACGGCGTACGGCTGTACCCAGGCCGCGCTTGCCAAAAACGCCGGCGTCAGTCTTCGCTCCATTCAAATGTACGAACAGCGAAACAAAGACATAAACAAAGCGAGCGCGGACAGTCTGTACCGCATCGCCAAAACGCTGGGATGCCGTATGGAAGATTTGCTGGAGCCGACATAACATAGAGCAAACTTTGCTGTTTGTTTGGTTATGAGATTTTTCTTTTAGGGCAACCCGAATATGGAAGCCGCGATACAGGAAGGTCACAACCCGCGCGCGGGGTTGCTTTGGCAAGTTGTTCGTGTTACGATAACGGGGATAAAAACGCAGGGGTTTCCCCCTGTCTGCGGAAGGAATCGGCGGCGATATGATGGTCAACTCCACCTTTGAGCGGGAGCTTGCGGAGCGCGGGCGGCTGGTCTACCCCAACACCGGCGTGAGCATGCTTCCTCTGCTGCGCGAGCATCGCGATCTGATGGTCATCGAGCCGCGGCCGGCGGGGCGGCTGCGCGTTGGAGACGCCGTCTTGTTCCGCCGGGGCAACCGGTATGTCCTGCACCGCGTGCTGCGCGTCCGGCGGACAGACTACGTCATCGTCGGCGACAACCAGCGCGTACCGGAGCGCGGCGTAAAGGACGAGCAGATTCTCGGCATTCTGACCGCCGTCATCCGCGACGGGCGGCAGTGGGAGGTCTCCTCCCCGTGGATGCGGCTGTACGGGCTGGGCTGCGTGGTGTTTTTCCCGGCGCGGTATGTTTTGTTTCTCTTCCGGGACGGGTGGCGCATCGCCCGGCATAAGTTATTACAAAAAGCAAAGGATGGCACCGCATGAAAAAAACAATCGGCATCATCGGCGGTATGGGGCCCGCCGCCACGGTGGACCTGTTCGGCAAGATCGTGGACAACACCGCCGCCGCCTCCGACCAGGAGCACATTCACATTCTGGTGGACTGCAACACCGCGGTCCCGGACCGCACCGCCGCCATTTTGTCCGGCGGCGCCGACCCCCTGCCGGAGCTGACGGCCTCGGCCCGGCGGCTGCAGGAGGCGGGCGCGGACTTTTTGGTCATGGCCTGCAACACGGCGCATTATTTCTGCGACCGGGTGGCCGCCGCGGTGGACATCCCCATCCTGAGCATGATCGAGACCGCCGCCGACTACATCGCCGCGCAGGGCGGCTCCTCCGCCGTGATTCTGGCCACGGACGGCACCATCCGCTCCGACGTGTACGGACGGTGTCTGCGCGCGCGAGGCATTGATCCCGTCTGCCCTCCGGCTGAGCTTCAAAGCGAGATTATGCGCATCATCTACGAGGGGGTCAAGGCCGGACGACCGGACTGGGACGCGGACTTTTTCAACCGGGAGCTTGAAAAACTGGAGACAGAGCATAACGCGCTGTCGCTGACCGCCTGCACCGAGCTGCCGCTCGCCGTGCGGCTGTACGGGCTGCGGGGCCATTTTGCCGACCCGACGCTGCTGCTGGCCCGCGCCGCCGTCCGCGCCGCCGGGTACGAGCTGAAGGGAGCGGACTGACCGCTCTTTTGAGCCGCCGTACCTTTTCGACAACTATAAAAAAATACCGGATGAACACCCCGTCGAGGGGATGGGTCCATCCGGTATTTTTTTGATGAATTTCAGCCAATATCGCTGTCGGAGGCATCGGCGATGTAGAGGTCCTCCTCGTCATCCATGAAGGTGATGACGCCCTCGTCGTCCGTCGTCTGCGGCACGACGCTCTGGGCCTCGGGCAGGACGTAATCGTCGGTGGAGCCGCTCTGCTCCACGATGTAGTAGGTATCCGTCAGCTCGTCATAGTAAACCTCGCCCGTCTTTTTCAGCCCGTCGCTGGAAAAGGCCGGCTCGGCCTGCTGTCGCATGGCGTCCATCTCCTCGGCGGTGACGGTCTCGGCCGCGTCCGCGTCGACGGGTTCCGTCTCCTCGACGGATTCGGCCGGGTCTTGGATTTCCTCGTCGACGGCCTCGATTTTCTCTCCGTCCTGCAGCGTATCCGCCACGCCGGAAACGTCTACGTTCCAGTGCACGATGACCGCCAGCAGCACGCCCACGGCGAAAATGAGCATAATGTCCGACAGGTTCGAGACATAGCTCATTGGGTCGACCATGCCCCCGTCGTCAAAGCGGTCGATATGCCCTCTGTGCTTTTTCATTGCTCACGCTCCAGCTCCAGCACGCACTCCGTCAGCGCTTCCAAATCGTTCATGTAAAGATTGTACCAGCGCTTGCGGATCGTGGTGATGACCAGGAAAACCGCCGCCGCGATCAGACCGGCCACAGTCGTGTCAAAGGCGGTCAGCAGCGAGGCGCTGAGCGTCACGGTGTCACCCTGTCCCAGGGCGATGATGCCGGGACCCAGGGGAATCAGCGTGCCGAGCAGACCGAACATCGGCGACAGCTTGCTGGCAAGCTCCGTCCGGCGCACGGCGCGGTCATAATGGCTCTGCTCTCCCTCGAGCAGATTCGCCGCCAGCCCCTCCCGCATGCCGGGCGTGAAGTCCGGGTGCCACAGCAGCTCGCGCAGAATATTCTTCTGCCGGGTCAGAAGACCGCTGCCGCGGATGATGTCCGAGATATCCTCCCGCTCCGCGTCACGCAGCTCGTCCATCAGCTGGGGCACGGAGGCCCGCATCAGACGCCGCTCGGTGAAAAACTCCACAATCAGCCACCCGATGGAAAACACCGCGAAGGCCAAAAATAAAATCAGAATGACTACCACGGGCACCTCAAGAATCTCGGCCACCCCGCGCAAAACGTCATGTACGGCATTGCTCATCGTCTGTTCCTCCTAAAATCCAGGGCGCAGCTGCCGGCCCCGGCCATGCCGAGCACCATGAAGGCGCCTCCTGTAATCCAACCCTGTCCCAACGTCATCTCGCCGTCCGCCGCGCCGGCGGAATCGGTCCCGCCGCCGTTTGCGTCCGTTGAGGTTTGTTTTTCGCTCGCTGTATTGCCCGGCTCTGCGTCGGGGTCGAGCGCGGCTTGCGTCTGCTCGCCGCCCATCCGCAGCGGGAACATGCTGTAGTCGCTCTGGGCCCGGAGGTAGACACCCTCTCCCGTGATGACCACGTCGCCCATATCCACAACAACGTGGTTGCCCTCGTCATCAAGATAGAAATAGTTTCCGTCCTCGTCCTGCTGCAGCTCCACGCCGTCGTCAATCATGGCCACATAGCTTTGGTACCCCGTCGTCGACTGGGCGCCCTCTGCCGGCACCAGCGTCACATAGTTATAGCCGGGGACGTCGCTGCCGCTGGCCGTGCCTCTGGGCTCCACGTCCGAACCGGAGGCCGTCCCCGTCTCGGAATCGCCGGAATCCGAACCGGAGTCCGAGCCGGAACCCGGTGTGGGGCTCGGCGAGGGACTGGGGGAATCGCCGGGCGAGGGACTGGGCGAATCACTCGGCGAGGGACTGGGCGAATCACTCGGTGAGGGACTGGGGGAATCGCCGGGCGTCGGGGTCACGGTCTTCCACGTCTCCGACCCCACGAGCTCCTTCCCACCGAAACGAACCGTAATCGACGCCTCGCCCTCGGTGAGGACGGTATAGGGGATGGTCACGGTAACGCAGTTTTCCTCCGTTGGGTCCGTCGTGGAAATCGCTCCCACAGTCAAAACCGTATCGTCCGAGGATATCACCGTCAGCAGACTTCCGATGGCCTCCCGCAATCTTGAATCCGTCACAGTCAGCTTCAGAGTAAGGGAATGTTTGCCGATTTCGCTGTCGACCGTGCCGAGGTTTTCGCTGTCCACGGTGACCGCGTCCGCGGGGAGCGTCACCAGAATTTTGCCCGCGTCATCCGCGACGCACTCGTCGATGGTGGAGGTGGCGCTTTCCATACCGAACAGCACCAGCGGCGTCCGGTCATGGAAGGGGCTGAGCTCGGCATCTTCCGGGGTGATTTCGTCCCCGATGGTGTAGGAGGGCGCCGGCGGTTCCTCCTCGCCCTCCGCCGGGGCGGTTTCTTCCGTCGTCGTATGATAGAAGTGAACCTCGGTGATGTCGGCCGCGTCCGTCACGAGCAGCGCCGGCACGACATCGCGGGTCCGGTTTTCCTCGGTATGTTTGTCCCATGCGGTCGCGAGCGTCTTGTCGGCTTTCAGTGTGCCGAGAGGGTCATGCGGGGCGAAACGCTCGCTGTCCAACAGCTCCGTGATGTCCTTGTCGCCGACCTTCACCGCCGCCTCGGAAAGTCCCAGCCCCTTGAGCGCCGCCGCGAGGTCATAGCCCTGCGCCGTCACGACCGCCATGGCCGCCGTCCCGTCGCCGAGCGTGCAGAACATGGTGTAGGTATATGTTTGTTTGCTAAGGCCGATCTGGTCCACCAGCTCGACAAACGAAGCCGTGTCCATCCCCTCGCAGCCGACGAAAATCGTCACATCGGACCCGGGAATGGTCCCCGCGGCGGCAATCACGCCCGGCATGAAGGCCACGACCAGCACGCAGCACAGTAAAAACGCCGATAAACGATGATGCTTCAATCGTATGCCCCCCTTCATAGTAATGAAAAACGGCCGTTCTGTCAGCAAACAGAACAGCCGTCGGCACAGTTTTTCTGTCCCATATATTGTATACCCTGCAACCTTGCTTTGTCAATCGGTTGGGATGGATTTCGTCACTGCAGCGCGGGGCGGATTCCGTCGGGATAGAGGTCCGCCGCCGTAATCCTCTCTCCCGGCGCCTTGCGGACAAAGCGCTCTGCCGGCCAGGGCCCGGTCAGAAGCTGCTCGAGATACTCCGTTCCCGCGGGGAACACCACGGTCCGCAGACCGATTTTGTCCGCGATGGGCGCCGTCTGCTCCGCCACGCGCTCCACGGGGACCAGACCGCTGTCGAGCAGTCCCAGCGTCCGGTAGTGGCCGAACATCATCCCCATCAGCTCATCCGTCGTCTCGCGGCCGTATTTTTCCTCCGTGTCCCGGTACAGAGCGAAAAGATTCCGCTCTCCCCGCAGCCAGCCCTCGGTCAGAAAGTACGCGGCGTATTCCTCCCCAATCCGCATCCGCCGCTCCACCGAGCCGAGCAGCAGCGAGATGCAGTCATCCACCCGGGGAAGCACCAGCTCGCACCCCCCCGCGCGCAGTCCCTCCAGCGCGCCGCCGCAGCTGCCGAGCGCCAGCAGCACCCGCTCCGCCCGGATTTCATCGACCAGCTCCTGCAGCGCCGCGCCGAGCTTTTTCGGCCGCTCGTGCAGCCCGGATTCCAGCCACAGCACCTCCGCCTCGCAGCCCGTCCGCTCCATGGCGGCCGCCAGTTCGTCCTCGATGGTGCGGCAGGCAATCACCGTCTGATTCATATCGTTCCGTCCCCTTCTCCGGCGCGCAAAAAAGCGCCGACCGCGCTCCGCGCGGCCGGTGCCTGGTGCCGGTGACGGGATTTGAACCCGTACGTCCAAAGGGGACAACGGATTTTAAGTCCGTGGCGTCTGCCGATTCCGCCACACCGGCGCGCTTATTTGGCGCTTTCTTAAAATACACCATTGCGTTTCACAAGTCAAATGTTGCAAAACCAAACGGTTTGTCCTATAATGATACGTTAAGAGAATAATAAAATAAAATAGATATAGGACGAATCATCATGAAAGAAAAGGTATGGAATCTCCCGCCGAAGGCGACCATACCCGAGGAGCTTCTCCGCGCCGGTTGTACCCCGCTGTTGGCGGCCGTTCTGGCCTCCCGCGGGCTGTGCACCGTGGCGGAGGCCGACGCATTCCTTGACAGCGGACCGGACACGCTTTCGGATCCACTGCTGATGGCCGATATCATGCCGGCCATCGGCCGGATTACGCGTGCCGTTCAGCAGAAGGAAAAGGTCGCCGTGTACGGCGACTACGATGTGGACGGCATCACCTCGGCTTGTCTTCTGACGGAATATCTGCAGGGCATTGGCCTGAACACCAAAATCTACATCCCCGACCGTCTCGGGGAGGGCTACGGTCTGAACACCGGCGCCATCGAGCACCTGCGCGACCAGGGCGTCACGCTGATCATCACCGTGGACTGCGGCGTCACCGCCGTGGAGGAAACCGACTTTGCCGCCTCCATTGGGGTGGACATGGTCATCACCGACCACCACGAGTGCCGGGACATTCTGCCGAACGCCGTGGCGGTCGTGGACCCCAAGCGGCCCGACTGCCCCTATCCCAGCCGGGATCTGGCCGGGGTCGGCGTCGCCTTCAAGCTGGTCTGCGCCATGGACGGCAGCTCCGAGCGCATGCTCGAACGCTTCTCCGATCTGGTCACCGTGGGCACCATCGCCGACGTGATGCCGCTGACCGGCGAAAACCGCCGCATCGTCCGCGCGGGACTGGAAAAGCTGCGCACCAACCCCCGCCCGGGTCTGGCCGCGCTGATTATCGAGTCCGGGGCCGGCGACAAGCGGCTCAACGCCTCCACCATCGGCTTTTCGTTGGCGCCGCGCATCAACGCCGCGGGCCGACTGGGCCGGGTGGCCCACGCGGCGGAGCTGATGATGGAGCAAAACCCCTCCCGCGCCATGCGTCTGGCCACGGAGCTGTGCGACATGAACCGCGAGCGTCAGCGGCTGGAGACCGAGGCCTGGGAGCAGGCGCTGGACATGCTGGGCGGCACCCCGCCCACGGACCCGATCATTCTCTCCGGCGAGGGCTGGCACCAGGGCGTCATCGGCATCGCCGCCTCGCGTCTGGCCGAGGCCTATTGTCTGCCCTCCATCATGATCAGTCTCAACGGCGACATGGGCAAGGGCAGCTGCCGCAGCTACGGCGGCTTCAATCTTTTCGACGCGCTCAGCGCCTGCGGCGATCTGCTGGAAAGCTACGGCGGACACATGCTGGCGGCCGGGCTGAACATCCGGCGCGAGAACATCCCCGCCTTCCGCGAGGCCTTCAGCGCCTATTACGCCGAGCACATCCCCGACGGCATCGAAGGGCTCAGCCCCGACGTCATCGTCGACCGCGCCGATTTTCTTACGATGAACGCCATCCGTTCCCTTGAGCAGCTGGAGCCCTGCGGCAACGGCAACCCGCGGCCGTGTCTGTGCATGCTGCGCGCACGGCTGACCGCGGTCACGCCCATCGGCGGCGGCAAGCATCTGCGTCTGACGGTTCAGCGCTTCAACAACTCCTACGACTGCGTCTGGTTCTCGCATGGTCTGCGCGATCTGGCGGCGGAGGTCGGCGACTGGGTCGACCTGATTTTCTTCCCTCAGATCAGCGAATTTCGCGGGCGCCGCTCGGTGCAGCTGCTGATGGAGGATCTGCGTCCCGCGGACTGCCGTGATCTCTGGGCCGAGGCGCAGGCCGGCTGCTGCGAGCCGGAGGGCTTTTGCCTGACGCGGGACATTCTCGGCCGGCTCTGGCGCCGGCTGGAGGAGGAGCCCGTCGAGCTGACGGTCAACCTCAAGACCCTGAGCCGTCTGGATAACCGCCTGTACCCGACCCAGCTGGTCGAGGGGCTTCACGTGCTGGAGGAGGTCGGTCTTCTGACCGCCGAGCGTCTGCCGGACGACCGGCTCCGGCTGCGCCGGGACACCACCGGCAAAAAAGCCGATCTGACCGCCTCACCCACCTGGCGGAGGTATATGTGATATGACAGAATACAACCAGCTGCAGGAAACGCTGTACGAGGATTTATCCGCCGCCATACGACAAAACGTCCCCGGGGCGCGCATGGACTTGATTCGCGACGCCTATGATTTCGCCTGGACCGCGCACGAGGGCCAAAAGCGCCGCGACGGCACCCCCTACGCCACCCACGTGGTCGCCGCCGCGAAAATCGCGGCCCAGATGGGTCTGGATGACGAGGCGCTGGCCGCCTGTCTTCTGCACGACACGCTGGAGGACACCCCCGTCGACTACGACACGCTGAAAAAACGCTTCGGCAAGCCCGTGGCGGACATTGTCGAGGGCGTCACCAAGCTGACCCGCGTCCAGTTCAGCACCAAGGAAGAGGCGCAGATGGAAAACCTGCGCAAGATGCTGCTGGCCATGTCCAACGACATCCGCGTCATCCTTATCAAGATTGCCGATCGTCTGCACAACATGCGGACCATGGAATTCCAAAGCCCCGAAAAGCAGCGCGAAAAATCCCGCGAAACGATGGAGATTTACGCCCCCATCGCCCACCGTCTCGGCATCCAGAAGCTCAAGCAGGAGTTGGAGGACCTCTCCCTGCGCTATCTCGACCCCGTGGGATACAAAGAGATTATCAACACGCTCTCGCGGCGGATGGAAATCATGCGCCATTTTCTCACCGGCATGGAGCAGCGCATCCGCGAGCGTCTGAACGAGGAAAACATCCGCTGCGACGTTTACGGCCGCATCAAGCACACCTATTCCATCTATCGCAAGATGTACGCCCAGCGGCTCGGCATCGAGGAAATCTTCGACCTGTGCGGCATGCGCGTCATCGTGGACAGCGTGGCCGACTGCTACAACGTTCTCGGCATTGTGCACGAGATGTTCCGCCCGGTCCCCGGCCGTTTCAAGGACTATATCTCCACCCCCAAGCCCAACGGTTACCAAAGTCTGCACACCACGCTGATCGGCAGCGAGGGCATCCCCTTCGAAATCCAGATCCGCACGCGCGAGATGCATCTGACGGCGGAATACGGCGTGGCCGCCCACTGGAAATACAAAACCGGAGAGACGGGCGTCGGCTCCGGCGACGTGCAGGAATACGCCTGGATCCGCCGTCTGCTGGAAAACCAGGCCGACACCGACGAGGTGGACTTCTTCCACGATTTAAGCGTGGACATGTTCAACGACGAGGTGTTCGTCTTCACCCCGAACGGCGACGTCAAAAGTCTGCCGGCGGGCGCCACCCCCATCGACTTTGCTTATTCCATCCACTCCGCCGTCGGCAACCGCATGGTCGGGGCCAAAATCAACGGCCGCATCGTGCCGCTGACCACCGCCCTCTCCAACGGCGACATCGTGGACATCATCACCTCCAACAACGCCACCGGCCCCAGCCGCGACTGGCTGAGCATCGCCCGCAGCGGCGAGGCCCGCAGCAAAATCCGCCAGTGGTTCAAAAAAGAAAAGCGCGAGGAAAACATCGTCCAGGGCCGCGCCATGTTCGAGTCCGAAATCCGCCGCTACGGTCTGACCATGGCGGAGATCACGGACGCGGAGATGCTGCCCGCCATTCTCAAAAAGCTCGCCGTGGTGGAGCTCGACGATCTGTTCGCCTCCATCGGCTACGGCGGCATGACCGCCGCCAAGGCCGCCAACCGCGTCCGCGACGAGCTGAACCGCCAGCGCAGCCCCAAAAACAAAACCGAGCTTGACAAAATGCAGGAACGGGCCGAGCGCCGCGAGCAGCACGCCGCCCGCGCCATGCACGGCGTACTGGTGGAGGGACTGGACAACTGCCTGATCAAGTTTGCCTATTGCTGCACGCCGGTGCCCGGCGACCCCATCGTGGGCTTTATCACGCGGGGCTCGGGCGTGTCCATCCATCGGCGCGACTGCGTCAACTGCCGTCAGGAGGAGAACTCCGGCCGCTGGATCAGCGTGAACTGGGCCTCGACGATTACGGACTTTTATCTGGCGGAGCTTCGCATCACGGGGCTGGACCGGCCGGGTCTGCTGCTGGACATCGCCACCGTGCTCAACGCGCTCAACGCGCGCGTCCGCTCCCTCAACTGCCGCAGTGTCGGCCGGGGCGACGCCGCCGCCGTGGTCCGTCTGGAGGTCCAGGACGTGCAGGAGTTGGTCGTCTGCATGAACCGTCTGCGGGCCATCCGCGGCATCACCGACATCGTGCGTGTCGGAACCGAAGAAAGGAAGAAATAACCCATGCGCGCTGTTGTAACCCGTGTAAAAAACGCCCGCGTCGAAATTGACGGCATCGTCCGCGGCTCCATCGGAACGGGCTTTCTGGTCCTGCTTGGCGTCCACACCTCGGACACGGAGGCCCAGGCCGACAAAATCTCGGACAAGCTCTGCGGTCTGCGCGTTTTCGAGGACGCCGCCGGCAAAATGAACGTCAACCCCGCCGACGCCGGCGCCGACATGCTGATTATCAGCCAGTTCACGCTTTTCGCCGACTGCCACAGCCGCCGCCCCGGCTTTACGGGCGCGGCCCGTCCCGAACAGGCTATCCCCTTGTATGAGCGCGTCATCGCCGGCTGCCGCGGCAGAGGCTTTCGCGTGGACACCGGCGAGTTCGGCGCGGACATGCAGGTATTCAGCCAGAACGACGGACCCGTCACCATTCTGCTTGATACGGAGGAACTGTAACCATGACCATACAATGCCTGCCTCTCGGCATGATCGAGGCCAACTGCTATATCGTGACGGACGAGGAAACCAAGGAATGCGCCGTCATCGACCCCGGCGACGAATCGAACACCGTCCTTGACTATATCGAGCGCAACGGTCTGACCGCGCGGTATATCTTCATCACCCACGGCCACTTTGACCACACCATGGCGGTCAACGCCGTCCGGGAGGAAACCGGCGCGGCGGTCTGCATGAACAAGCTCGACTCCGACGCCACCATCTCCGACGCGCCCTTCCGCTTTAACCCGCCGGAGGACACCATCTGGTACAAGGAGGGCGACGTGTTCCGCGTCGGCTCGCTGGAGTTTACCGTCCTCGAGACCCCGGGCCACACCCCCGGCGGCGTCAGTCTGCTGTGCGGCGACGCGCTGTTCACGGGTGACACGCTGTTCCGCGATTCCTGCGGGCGGACGGACTTCCCCGGCGGAGACATCGCCGTGCTGATGCAAAGTCTCAAAAAGCTCTATGACCTGCCCGGCAATCCGGATGTCTACCCCGGGCACATGGACGCCACCACTCTCGACCGTGAGCGCCGCTACAATTATTATATGCGCTGCGCCTGCGAAAACGGCTGAACCGGAGGCGCCCGGCATGGCTTACGAACGCAATTTTCTGACTCAGGTACTCATCCGCGCGGATTTCACACCCGACACCCCGGCACTGACCGGCGCCCCGGACCCGGAGCTGGACGCCGTTTTGGCGGAGGGCTGCCCCGTGGCCTTCAGCGCGCCGCGCACCCGCAACGAAATCCGCATCGAAAAAACACCCCGGGGTCCCGTGCGCAACACGCGCACCATCTCCTTCACCGAGTATAACCGCCAGACCGAGGACAAGCAGCAGCGCACCGCCTTGTGCAGCGAGTATCTTTTCGTCGAGCAAAAGGGCTATGACGGCTTCGCGCCCCTGCGCGACCGCTTTTGCGACGTGCTCGACGCGGTCAGCGCCCGCCGGCCGGAGCTGATGCTGCGCCGTCTCGGCATGCGCTATATCAACAACCTCCGTCTGCCCGAACCCGAGCACGGGCCCGGTCTGGGGGCGGACTTCTGGGAGAAGTTTATCAACCCCTCCCTTCTCGGCGGTCTGCGCTTTGCCGCAAACGACGGCGCGCTGGCCCGCCACATGTGCACCACGGAGCTCAATTACGGCACCGACCGCGCCACCTTCCGCTACGGCATCTTCAACGCCGAGTATCCCCGACCGAACTGCCGGCGGGAATTCATTCTGGACATCGACACCTTCCGGGAGTCCAAGCTCTCCCCCGCCGAGGTCGAGCCGATTCTGGCGGACTTCCACCGCGCCGCCTGCCAGGTGTTCGAAACCGCCGTCACCGACCGTCTGCGCGCGGTGATGAACCGGGCATAAACCAAAACCGGAAGGTCTTTTTTCCTCAGACCTTCCGGTTTTTTGACAAGTAGTCTCCGTATTTTCTATTCCCGCAGCAGCTGTACGAGCGCCTCCGCGGCCCGGTCCGTCTCCTCCTCGGTGTTGAAACAGCCGAAGGAAAAGCGGATGGTCCCCGTGTCCAGCGTGCCGAGCGTCCGGTGCGCCGACGGAGCGCAGTGCAGTCCGACCCGCGTCATAATCCCGAACCGACGGTCGAGCTCTCCGGCAACCTCCCCCGCATCCCGGCGGAGCGTCTGCACGGACACCACACCGCAGCGTCCCTCTTTGTCCCGCCGACCGACAAGACGCAGCAGTCCCTCCCGCTCGCCGTCCGCGATGGCGTTCAAAAACCGCTCCGTCAGCGCAAGCTCGTGCCGCCGGACCGCGTCGATGCCCGTTTCCTTCAGCCACACAAGACCCGCCCGCAGCCCCATCAGCCCGGGCAGATTCATGGTCCCCGCCTCCAGCCGATCCGGCAGAAAGGCGGGCATGTCCTCGCTGCGGCTTGCGCTGCCGGTGCCGCCGGCAATCAGCGGCTCGAGCCGCTCAGCCAGCGCCGGTCTTATCACCATGCCGCCGGTCCCCTGCGGTCCCATCAGACCCTTGTGCCCGGCAAACACCACGGCATCGGCGCCGATTTCGTCCATGCTCAGCGGGATAACCCCCGCCGTCTGGGCGGCATCCACCGCAAACACAAGCCCGTGCGCCCGGCAGAAAGCTCCCGCCTCGCGCACCGGCAGGATGGTCCCGCACACATTGCTCGCGTGGGTCATCACAAGCAGCCTTGTCTCCGGCCGCAGACATCCGGCGAGCGCAGCGGGGTCCATCGACCCGTCCGCGCGGCAGGGAACCACGCTCACCGTGACGCCCCGCCGCTCCAGCTGGCGCAGCGGCCGCAGAACGGCGTTATGCTCCATGGCGGACACCATCACATGGTCTCCCGCCCTCACCAGCCCCTTCACCAGCTGGTTCATGCTCTCTGTCGCGCCCGAGGAAAACACCACATTCCGCGCGTCCCCCGCGCCGAACAGCGCGCCGACAAGCTCCCGCGTTTCCAACAGCGTCTCCTCCGCCTCCCAGGCGCGGCGATAGCTGCCGCGGCGGATGCTGACCCCGCTTTGGGTGATATACTCCGCCACCGCCTGCGCGACGGCCGGCGGCTTCGGCCAGCTGGTCGCGGCGTTATCCAGATAAATCGGCTTTCTGCTCATCCGGTTCTCTCTCCTTTTCTCTACCCAAAGTATAAATCCCCGTTCTCCATCTGGCAAGAAAGGATTTCTCCGATGTCTCACCATCATGACTCTCTTCGCGTCGCCATCGCCGGTCTGATAATCGGCGTCCTCGCCTCACTGCTGACGCTGGCCGGCAATCCCGGCAACATGGGGCTTTGCATCGCCTGCTTTGTGCGCGACAGCGTCGGAGCACTTGGTCTGCACCGGGCCGCCGCCGTACAGTATCTGCGGCCGGAAATCGCCGGCATTGTGCTCGGCGCCCTCGCCGCCGCGCTGGCGGGCCGGGAGTTCCGCTCCCGCGGTGGCAGCGCCCCTATGACCCGCTTTGTCCTGGGCTTTTGCGTGATGATCGGGTGTCTGATGTTCCTGGGCTGCCCGCTGCGGATGCTTCTACGGCTGGCCGGCGGAGATCTGGGCGCGCTGGCGGGTCTGGGCGGCTTCGCGCTCGGCATCGGGGTCGGCCTGCTGTTTTTAAACCGGGGCTATTCTCTCGGCCGGTCCCGGCCGCAGCCGCTCGGCGAGGGACTGGTTCTGCCCGGGATACAGATTGCGCTGTTGGTCCTTTTGGTTGCCGCGCCTGCACTTTTGTTCTTTACCGAGGAGGGGGCCGGGCCCGGCGGCAAGCACGCGGCCATCCTCGTCAGTCTCGGCGCGGGACTGGTCGTCGGTGTTCTGGCCCAACGGACCCGCCTTTGTCTGATGGGCGGGTTCCGGGATCTGTTTTTGTTTCGGGACACACGGCTGCTCGGCGGCTTTGGCGGTCTGCTGGTCGGGTGTCTGGGCTGCAATCTGCTGCTGACCGCGGTGACGGATGGGACGTATTTTCATCTCTCCCTCGCGGACCAGCCGGTCGCGCACACAAATCTGCTGTGGAACGCGCTCGGCATGCTGACGGCGGGCCTGGGATCGGTGCTTCTGGGCGGCTGTCCGCTGCGCCAGCTCGTGCTGGCGGGCGAGGGCTCCTCGGACAGCGCGGCGGCGGTTCTGGGTCTGGCCGCCGGGGCGGCCTTCGCGCACAACCTCGGTCTCGTGTCCTCCGCCGACGGGCCAACTGCGGCCGGCCGCATCGCCGTCGGCGCGGCGCTCGCGGTGCTGCTTGTCATCGCCTGCCTCAACACCTTCCGCAAAGCTGAATAAAGGCAACACCGCATAATTCCGGTGTGTACGATGCGCCGGAAATATTTCCAAGCACGGCCCCCATGCGAAGCGGGGGTTGTGCCCGCCGCCTTCCTTTTAAGGCGGGCGATTGCGTGCCGAGAATTGTGCGGGGTTGCCTGGAAAAGGAGACTTCTTCGCCATGCAGACACTCGATACCCGCGGGCTTTCCTGCCCGGAACCCGTTTTGCTGCTGCGCCGGGCGCTCAAAACCAATCCCGACGCGCTGCGCGTTCTGACCGACCAGGCGGCCGCGCGCGAAAATGTCACCCGCGCCGCCGAGCATGCCGGCTATGTCGTGGTCCGCACCGACGACGGCGGGGATTTCATTCTGGAGCTGACACGACGGTCATGAACTCATATATCGCCACCTTCTTTTCCCACTTTGCCGCCGTGCGCTTTGCCCGCGCGTGTCGGGCGGACGGTCTGCGCGCGGAGCCGGCCCCGGTTCCCCGGTCGCTGTCCTCCGACTGCGGCACCTGCGTCCGCTACGAGGCAGAGATCCCCTTTCCGTCCGATTTTTCCCGCCGGGATATCGAACAGATTGTCCGGGTGCTGCCCGACGGCTATGAGCCCGTATACCGGGCGGAGGAATTGCCATGAACCACTCGGAAGCCGAAATCCGTCTGACCCGGCTGGCCCACTGCGCCGGCTGCGGCGCCAAGGTCGGCGCCGGTACGCTGGCCGCGCTGCTCGGCTCGCTGCCGACTCCGGCGGAGCGCGACGCGTCGCTGCTGGTCGGCTATGACCGCAGCGACGACGCCGCCGTCTACCGCGTCAGCGAGGAGCTGGCGCTGGTCCAGACCGTGGATTTTTTCCCGCCGATTGCCGACGACCCGTATCTCTTCGGCCGCATTGCGGCGGCGAACGCGCTCAGCGATATCTACGCCATGGGCGGCGAGCCGAAGGTAGCGCTGAATCTTCTGTGTCTGCCGGAGGGCACGGAGGACGCCGTCGTGCGGGAGCTTCTGCGCGGCGGTCTGGACGCCGTGACGGAGGCCGGCGCCTCCCTGGCGGGCGGCCACAGCATTTACGGCGGGGGACTGCTGTACGGGCTATCCGTGACCGGCTTTGTCCATCCCGACCGGGTGCTGACCAACGCCGGCGCCCGTCCCGGCGACGCGGTGCTGCTGACCAAGGCGCTCGGCACCGGCATTGTGACCACCGCCGCGACGGCGGGTCTTGTCGAGCCGGAGCTGCTGTCGTCGGTCCACCGTCGCATGGCCGCGCTCAATCGGGCCGCGCGGGACATGCTCGCGCGCTTTCCCGTTCACGCCTGCACGGATGTCACGGGCTTTTCCCTGCTGGGTCACGGCTGCGAGCTGGCCCAGGCAAGCTCCGTCACGCTGCGTCTGACCATGGCGGACATTCCCTATCCACCCGAGGCGTTGGAGCTGGCCGCCATGGGCTTTGTCCCGGCCGGCGCCTACCGCAACCGGGAGCACGCAGAGCCCTTTGTCCGTCTGTCGGACTCCCTCTCCCGCGCCGAGACGGATATCCTCTTTGACCCCCAGACCTCCGGAGGGCTGCTCGCCGCGCTGCCGAGTGAGGCGGCGGACGACTGTCTGGCCGCGCTTCGCGCCGCCGGAACGGAAAGCGCCCTCATCGGCCGCGTCCTCCCGCCGGAGGACGTCGCCATTGTGGTGGAATAACCCCCATCGAACACAACACCCCGCGGACCGAAAGTCCGCGGGGTGTTCTTTATGCTATATGGTATGCTTCCTTATTCGTGTACCGGGATATCCATGTCGAAGTAGGATGGGTCGTCGCAATAGATATAGGTATAGCCAAAATAATCCCCGACCAGCATCCGCACACCGTCCATCTCGGTATAAACGCCGTAAAACTCGTCGCCATCCTCGTCCGTGAAAAACAGCAGCACGCTGTCCTCCCCGTCCTCGCTGTAATCCATCGCAAACCAGCTGGTGATGTCCAGATCCAGATAGTTGAAGTTCATCGACCCGGTCCCGTCGCGGTCTAGCTCGACAAATTCGCCGTCCGTAACGTAGGTGTTTTCGTCCTTCTCGCAGTACACGGCGTAGTAATACCCGCTGCAATCCGTTTCGGTCAGACCGTAGTCGTCCGTGTAGACATCCTCGTCCTCGTACGTAAAGTCGTCCGGGTCGTCAAGCGCCGGCTCCTCCGGAATTTCCTTCGCCGCCTCCGCGGCTTCCTCCACCGGCTCCTCACCCCCGGCGTTCACAAGCTTTTTGCCACCGCCATTCGCGTTCTGTCCCTTGTTCGAGGCAACGGCGCTGCCCTCAAAGACGTAATCGTATCCGTCATAATTGCCCGTAATGGTCCCGTCGCGATAGGTACCCTGCACGGTTTCACCGAACTGGTCCGTAAAGGTGAACTTCTCACCGTCCAGCGACCAGGATATAGAGAACTCGCGCCCGTTATAGCAGATAGTGCCGCTGCCGCCCGACTCCAGCGTCAGTCCGTCGCCTTCGCAGTCGTAGTCAATGCCGTCCCGGCTGCAGTCGACCGCCTCATACGTACCGGTGATATCCTGCGTAACGACCGCGCTCTGCGTCTTGCCGCCGCGGTCCGCGCCCGAGACCTCTCTCGTCAGCGACCGAACCAGCAGCAAAAGGATAATCGCGACCACCACGACGACCCCGCCCACGACGAGAGCCCAGATGGGCAGCTTTTTCTTTCCGTCGGACGGTCCGGAGGGACCCGCCGGCTCGGACAGACCGCTCTGCCAGTAGCTGCCGTAGCTCGGCGTTTGGCCGGAACTGCCCCAATCGGTCTGCTGTTCCTCCTGCGGCGCTGCGGGTTCCTGCTGATAGCTCGGCTGCTCATAGCCGTATCCGCTGCAGCTCGGCTCCGCTTCCGGGGCCGGTACCGACTCCCGGGAGACATTCTCGGATTCCCAGCCCTGCGCCGCCTCCGGCTCCGCCGACACAGACTCTTCCGCCGGCGTCTCGGGTTCCCAAGCCGCTTCCTTCGGTTCTTCCGCCGCCGGCTTCCAGGCCGCTTCCTCCGGCTCTACCACCGCAGGCTCTTCCACCGCGGGCTCCCAACTCGTCGGCGTCGGTTCCGCGACCGGCTCGGCCGGGGCCACCGGCTCCTGCGCCGGCTGCTCCAGCTTCGTCCCGCAGTTGATACAGAACTTCGCTCCCGGATTCATTTCCTGTCCGCAATATGGACACTGCATCATCATCCACCCTCTCTTGATTTTATTTTTCTCTTTTTTGAACGAATAAAAACGCCGCCCGGCGTTTCGCAGGGCGGTTTAGCGCAACAAAGCTTACTCCCGGTTGTCGCGGAAGAGCGTGATGGCCTCGCGCATGGCAAGATAATCTCGTTCGGCAGCGACAAAAAGCTCCGTCACCTTCGCGCCGTCGGGCGGCGCGGCCGGGGCCGCCCCCGCCATGGGACTGTAGGGACGCAGCAGCTCGGTCAGTTCGCTGACGGAGCTCTGCAGCCGCACAAGACTGAGATTGGCCGCGTTGCCCTTGAGGGTGTGCGCCGCGGCAAAGGCCGCCGCCCAGTCCCCGCTTTCCAGCGCCGCCTTCAGCGCGGAGAAGTTCGTGTCGTCGAGCATGCGCAGGGCGTATTTCTCCACCCGTTCCTTTTTGCCGGCCCGGGCCAGAAAATCCTCGTAACTGCCGCCAAGGGAGGCATAGCACTGTTCAATCGTCATCCTACGATACCGCCTTTCCGCAGAGCGCGCATCTGCCCGCTCTCGTTTATGATTAAAGGAAATTATACCATGTTGCCAACCGTCACGCAAGAGGAACCCCCCGGGCAATACCGCACAATTTTTCGGCACGGAAACGGCCCGCCTTTAAAGACGGCGGGCGCATCGCACACGCCGGAAGTATGCGGCTCTGCCCTTGTGTTTCACACGCCGCCGTTTATGGCGGCGAGGTACCCCTCCAGAATCAGCGAGGCCGCCACGGCGTCCACGTTTTCGCGGTGGCGCTTTTCCCGGCGGCCGACGGCATGCAAAATGGCGTGCGCCTCCACCGTGGTCCGTCTCTCGTCCCACAGCACCACCTCCGGCGCGCCCAGCTCCTCGAGCAGCGCTTTCAGCTCCCGCGCCTTTTCCGCCCGGGGGCCCTCCGTGCCGTCCATGTTCCGCGGCAGCCCCAGCACCAGCCGTTCCGCGCCGATGGCGCGTGCCTCGGCCACAATGCGCTCCGCCAGCCGCCGCGGGTCCCATTCACGCAAAACCGTGGCCTCCCCGGCCAGAACGCCCATCGGGTCCGACCGGCACAGTCCGGTCCGCGCATCGCCGTAATCAATGGCCAGAATTCTCATCCGAAGCTCCTTCTCTCTCTTTTTTCTCATCGTACCATATTTAATAAAAATTTGCTATTGCAATTTATTTTTCCTTGTGATATGATGCATGTTACCTGCCGTCCGGGCGGGTTATACCGTTATGGCCGGAACAGGGAGGCAATAATACAAGGAGGTGCCGAAAATATGGCAGCTGACGCAAGGATTAAGGTCACGCTTCGCTGCAGCGAGTGCAAGCAGAGGAACTACAACACGTTCAAGAACAAGAAAAACACCACCGACAAGCTTGAGCTGAACAAGTACTGCCCCTTCTGCCGCAAGCACACGCAGCATCAGGAAACCAAATAAGGAGGCAGAGGAAATGGCAGAAGAGAAAAAACTTGCCGCTCCCGCCGCCGCCAAGGTCGCCGTTAAGAAGACGAACGAAAAACTCGGCTTTTTCAAACGGATCGGCAAGTGGTTCCGGGAAATGCGCAGCGAACTGAAAAAGGTCGTTTGGCCCACGCCGAAGCAGACCGCGAAGAGTACCGCCGTCGCCATCGTGATTATGGTCGCGGCCGCCTTGGTTATCTGGGCATGTGACTCGTTTGCGGATCTGATCATCAACGTGCTGTTCGATATCTTCGCATAAGATGGCAGAAAACGCAAAATGGTATGTGACGCACACATACTCCGGTTATGAAAACACCGTGGCCTCGGCCATCATGAAATCGGCCGAAAACCGCCACATGCAGGATCTGATCCTCGAAGTCCGCATCCCCACGGAAACCGTGACGGAGCACACGGACAACGGCGACAAGACCTACGAACGCAAGCTCTTCCCGGGCTACGTCCTGGTGAAGATGGTCATGACGGACGAGAGCTGGTATCTGGTCCGCAATGCCCGCGGCGTCACCGGTTTTGTTTCCATGGACGGCAAGGCCGTCCCTCTGACCGAGGAAGAGATCTTCTCGCTGGGCGTGGAGCGCCGCGAGTACGTCGTCGGCTTTGAGGTCGGCGACACCGTCAAGGTCATGGAGGGCCCGCTGGAGGGCTTCCTTGGCACCGTGGACGAGCTGGAGCCCGACAAGGACCGTGTCCGCGTCGTCGTGTCCATGTTCGGCCGCGAAACGCCGGTCGACCTGGAGCTTTACCAGGTAGAGCCGGTGAAAGAGGATTGAATAAGTTAGGAGAATAACGATATGTCACAGAAAGTTGTCGGAATTGTCAGATTCCAGGTTCCGGCCGGCAAGGCGACTCCCGCGCCCCCCGTCGGTCCGGCTCTCGGCCAGTATGGTATCAACATCGGCCAGTTCACCAAGGACTTCAACGATCGCACGAAGGGCGACATGGGCATGATGATCCCCGTGGTCATCACCGTCTACGCCGACCGCAGCTTCACCTTTATCACCAAGACTCCGCCCGCGGCTCTTCTCATCAAGAAGGCCTGCGGCATCGATCATGCCTCCGGCGTGCCCCAGCGCGACAAGGTCGCGACCATTTCCAAAGAGGACGTCCGCAAGATCGCCGAAACCAAGATGCCCGACCTCAACTGCACCGATATCGAGGCAGCCATGAGCATGATCGCCGGCACCTGCCGCAGCATGGGCGTCGTTGTCGGCGACTGAGCCGACGCATTTGTGGGAGGAACACTTCCGCTAACCACATATTTGGAGGAAATTTGAATGTTCAGAAGCAAGAATTATAAAGAGAGCTCCAAGCTCTTTGACAAGAAAGCCGTTTACGATCCCCACGAGGCGTTCGAGCTCGTCTGCCGCGCCAGCAAGGCCAAGTTTGACGAGACCGTCGAACTGCATGTCAAGCTCGGTGTCGACAGCCGCCACGCCGACCAGCAGGTCCGCGGCGCCATCGTTCTGCCCAACGGCACCGGCAAGACCCGCCGCGTGCTCGTCTTCTGCAAGCCCGAGCGCGAGGAAGAGTGCCTTGCGGCCGGCGCCGACTATGCCGGCGGCCAGGAGCTCGTGCAGAAGATCCAGGGCGAGAACTGGTTCGACTTCGACGTCGTCGTCGCCAGCCCCGACATGATGGGTGTGGTCGGTCGTCTCGGTAAGGTCCTCGGCCCCAAGGGCCTGATGCCCTCCCCCAAGGCCGGCACCGTGACCCCCAACCTGGTCCAGGCCATCGGCGAGGTCAAGGCCGGCAAGATCGAGTACCGTCTTGACAAGACCAACATCATCCACTGCCCCATCGGCAAGGTCAGCTTCGGCGCGGACAAGCTGCAGGAGAACTACGAGGCTCTCATCGGCGCCATCATCAAGGCCAAGCCCGCCGCCGCCAAGGGTCAGTACATCCGCAGCTGCGTCACCGCCTCCACCATGGGCCCCGGTGTCAAGGTCAACGCTCTCAAGAGCATGTAATTTCATTTTCACCCATTCAAAACCGCCCCGACTCCTCAAAGAGCCGGGGCGGTTTTGCTAAGGGTGTCAAGGGGACGGGTACCTTGACACCAAAAAAAGGACGCACCGCGGTGCGTCCTTTTTTCATGATTGGTTTTGTTTTCAGTCCGCCGTGGACAGGGTATTTTCCATGGCGTCGATGAAATCGGCGGAGGCGGGCATGACGGCGCGGGTCAGAGGCTCGGGCAGCTCGTCCGTTTCCTCCCAGCCGACCCAGGCATTGCCGCCGGCAATCAGCATGCGCATGACGATCCCCTCCTGCGCGTCATAGACCATGCGGGCGGACCAGCCGTCGCCGCAGGCCACGGACACGATCATCACGGTTTCCTCGTCCACCATATAGGTCAGCATGCCGACCGCGAAGCCCGGCGTATAGTCAATGGCATAGCGGCGGGTCACGCTGTCGCTGTCCCGGCCCTGGATGAATTGGATGCCCTCCTCATCCGTACCGGTGGTGGCCACGCCCATGGCGTACCCGGCCTCACGGAAGCCGGCCTTGTCCGCCGTGGTGCTGCCGGTGAAGAACCAGGCGCTCTCCTCCATCCGCTCCGCGCCGAGCTCCCAGATGGGGTCTGCGTTGGGATTGGCCTCGGCCAGGGCCTCAAAGATATCCTCATCGTCGGCCGTCGCCTTTTCGATGAGCTCCTTCCAGGTCAGCTCCTCGCCGGGTTCGTCCTGCTCGTCCTCGGACTCCACCGCCGGAGAGGGCGCCGGAGTCGGCGTGGACTCGGACTCGGCGGGCTCGGTCTCGTCATCCGGCTCCTCCGAGGTCTCCGTCGGGGCGGGGCTTGCCTCGGGGTCATCCATGCTCGCGTCCATAGTATCAATATCCGCCACAATGGCAGACAGATAATATAACTCATCCCCGTCCGCGTCCGTGCCGGCAATCCCGGCCAGCAGCACCGCGTCCGTCTCAAACCGGACCAGCAGCGTCAGCGTCCCGGACACGGCATAGTCCGGCGCATAGCCAAGCTCCGTACAAAGATCGGAGTAGGCCGCGCGCGCCACGGCGAATTCCTGCTCCAGCGCTGCCCGGCCGGACAGCCCATAGCTGTTGTTCAGCCGGTAGTAGTAGCAGTCAAAGCCGTCCGTTTCCGTCTGGGAAAACAGCTCGTACCCCAGCATCTCGCCAAGGTCCGGAATTTCGGGATGGTCGGCGTAGTAGACCACCGGGTCCTCCTCCGGTTCCACGGGCTCGGCGGACACGGGGGCCGGGGTGGCCGTCGTTTCGACGGGCGGCTCGGTCTCCTCCGCGGTGCCGAGGGCGGCGCGCCGCAGCTCGTCCACGGAGCCGGCCGTACCGACGGTGCACCCGCTCAGCGCCAGCACCAGCGCCGCGCAAAGCAGAAGACAGGTTCCTTTTTTCATCATAAAATCACCGGTTTTCCGTTATAGATTTTCAGAAAACGCTCCAGCAGCTCGCCGTCGGCGCAGTGCACCGCAATCGGCAGACGCAGCGTATACTGAGCCTCATCGAGCAAATCCAGCTCCTCGTCGTCGTGCAGCTCCAGCCGCAGCAGTTTGATGCCCATGGCCTCGTAAACAGAGGCGTTTTCCAGAATGTTTTCGTCAATGGCGATGTCGCCGATTTTCAGCCGCGGGGTCAGCTCCTGCAGCCGGAAGGGGGACGCCGCCACCGTGGGGCGTTCCTCTACCGGAGCGATTTCGTCCGGCAGCCAGTTCATCGCCGCCTCACGCAGCGCCGCGATAAGCTCCGGCCCCGTGCCGGCGCCGCCGCCGAACAGCCTCACACCGGACCCGGCCAGCTTTGGCAGCGCCGCCGCCACCTTGCCGCCGATGGGCGCATAGCACGGCACGCCGCCGCGCAGCACAGCCCGCCCGGCATCAGCCCGGACGCAAAGCGGAATCACGGCATGGCTCTTCATCCGGCTGATCTGGCGGGAAATAAGACCCATGTTGCCCGTTCCCTCCATGCCGAAGGCGCTCACACCCATATCCTGCAGCGCCACGAGCACCGAGGGCAGATCCTCCCCGTTCGGGGTCCGCCCGCTCGCGTCGCAGCGCATCGTGACCACCACGGGCTTTTCCGTGACCGCCCGCAGCGCCAGCAGCGCCGCGCGGCACTCCGCCAGCGATTCCTGGCTGCGCACGCAATAGAAGTCCACACCGGCCTCCTCCAGCGCCGCCGCCTGCTCGTAAAAAGCCCGGGTCAGCTCGTCAAAAGCGGCACTGCCCACGGGATAAATCCGCAGCCCCGTCGAACCGATGGCGCCGCCGACCGGGCGGCCGTCCGCCGCCTCGCGGGCCGCCGCCACCAGCTCGCCGTTAAGCTTGCGCACGTCCCGGCGCAGACCGCGGGCGCGAATGCGCGGGCGAATCGCCCCGTCCGTCGGCGCGCACAGCGCCTCACAGCCGGCAGCGATATCCTCACGCAAGGCCGTCACCGTCTGCTGGGCATGGGACAGCGCCCACACCGGCAAAAAGGCATCCGAGGGCATGCCGCAGCTCTGCAGCCGGACCGCGACATCGGTGTCCAGCAGCAGCAGCTTGTCCTCAGAAAATAACCTCATCTACGTAAAGCCCCTTTCGGTTTTCTCCCTATCGGTTTACATTTTTTCCGGCGCTGTCACGCCCAGTACGGACAGGGCGTTGGACAACACGGTCCTCACCGCTGCCGCCAGCGCGAGACGAGCCGACGCAACGGCCGCCTCTTCGCCGCGGATGCGGCAGGCGTTATAGAACTTGTGGAAGCGGGAGGCCAGCTCCTGCGCGTAGCGGTTGATACGGGAGGGGTCCAGTTCCTCCGCCGCCTGGCGCAGCTCGCCCGGGAAGGCCGCCAGCGTCTTGATCAGCTCGCGCTCTTGCGCCGTCGCAAGCAGCGCGGCGTCCACCTGCTCCGCCGGACGGATGCCGTCCGCCTCCAGCGCGGCCATCAGCGAGCAGATGCGCGCATGGGCGTACTGGACATAATAGACCGGGTTTTCGCTGTCCTGCCGCACGGCCAGATCCAGATCGAACTCCAGATGGGTGTCCGGCTTGGCATTGAAGAAATACCGGCAGGGATCGCAGCCGATTTCGTCCAGCAGATCCGCCAGCGTCAGCGCCTTGCCGGTCCGCTTGGAGACCTTGACCGTCTCGCCGTTGCGGGTCAGACGGACCATCTGCATAATGAGAAACTCCAGCTTGCGGCCCTCCAGCCCCAGCTCCGGGCAGGCCATGGTCGAGCCGAAGCGCACGGCGTGACCGTGGTGGTCCGCGCCCCACACGTCGATGACGCGGTCAAAGCCCCGCTCGACAAACTTGTTGCGGTGATAGGCAATGTCCACCGCGTAATAGGTCCAGGTACCGTCGGCGCGGCGCATGCACTCGTCCTTGTCGGCGCCGAAGTCCGTGTTGCGCAGCCACAGCTGGCCGTCCTTTTCGTAGGTATGACCGGCCTCGGTCAGCAGGGCAATCGTCTCGGCCACATAGCCGGACTCGTGCAGACTGCTCTCCCGGAACCAGCGGTCAAAGGTAATGTGATAGCGCTCCAGATCGGCGCGCATGCGCTCGATGTTGCGGGGAATGCCGAAGTCGATAAAGGCCTGCCGCCGTTCCTCCTCCGGCATGGAGGCGTAGCGGTCGCCGTCGCGCTCGTAAAGCTCCTGCGCAAGGGCGCGGATGTCGTCCCCGTGATAGCCGTCATCGGGGAATTCCACGTTCTCTCCGCCGGGCAGCAGCTGCAGATACCGGGCCTCCACCGAGCGGGCGAACATCTCCACCTGGTGGCCGGCGTCGTTGACATAGAACTCGCGCCACACCTGCCAGCCCGTGCGGTCAAGCACGGCGGCCATGGTGTCGCCCAGAACGCCGCCGCGGGCGTTGCCGATGGTCATCGGGCCCGTCGGGTTGGCGGAGACAAACTCCACCATCACGCGGCGTCCGCCGCCCACATCGGAGCGGCCGTAATCGGCGCCCTCGGCGCGGATGGCGTCGAGAACGGAGGCATACCACCCGTCCGACAGACGGAAATTTAAAAAGCCGGGACCCGCGCTTTCCACGGAGGCGAAGCTGCTCCCCTCCAGACGGATGCCCTCGGTAATTTTTCCGGCGATGGCCGCCGGGGCCATGCGCAAGGCGCGGGCGCCGGCCATGGCGTGGTTAGCCGCCAGATCGCCGTTGCGCGTGTCGCGCGGGGTCTGCACGCTGCCCGACACCGCGGCCAGCTCCGGCACGGCGGCGCAGATGAGCGCGTCGATTTCTTTTTTCGCCTGTTCAATCCGATCAATCATGGTATTCGTTCTCTTTCACATTGATTTTAAATACGTTGTGGCCGAGGGGCGTGTGCTCGATGTCGATGTCGTAGTCGATCTCGATATCGCCGCCGTGCTCCCCCAGCGAGTGGACCAGCCGCCGCGTCTCCACCCCCATGGTCGCGCTGCCGAAGGGCGTTTCGTAAAGGAAGTAGTGCTTGCGTCCGGGCTGGAAGACCATCTGACTGGTCATGTTCCCCTCGCGGGACATAACAACACCGAGGGGGCTCACGGTAAAGGTGGTGAAGGTCCCCTCCATGCCGGTCAGGTCGCTCTCCGGGTAGGTGAAGCGGATGTTGCCGTCCTCAAACCCGTACTCGCCCTGGGTGACAAGCTCAATCCGGTCGGTCTGGCCGGCGGGATCGCGCTGCAGTCCCTGTATGGAAATTATCGCATCTCTCATATTCATAGTACCCTATATCATAATATATCCGCGAGGACAAAGCAAGGCGTTCCCGCGCCCCAAATCGTTACGAAAAAATACGGATATTACAGAATTTTCGTTCCCTCGTTGGCATTTTTCGCCGGGTGTGCTATAATTCCCTCACCACACAGTGGGAGGTGTTTTTTCATGACGCTGGATCTGACGGACAAGGAATTCCGCCGTCTTCTGGATATGGTTTATATCGGCAACTGGGTGCTCAATTCCGCCCGCGGGGAGGACCGCTTCGAGGACTACGACCTGCTGCAGGAAAAGCTTTTTTCCGCCAGTCTTACCTGCGGCATGCGCTCGCTGGTGGAGCGGGAGGGCGGTCATGTCTACCCCTCCGCCGCCTATACCGAGGGCGGCATTCACGAGGCCATCGCCGATTACGAGGACGCCGTTTTCTTCGACATTCTGGCCGAGGAGCTCGCCCGCCGCGACATGGAGTCCGAGGGCATCGCCCAGGAGGACGAGGAGGAAATGCTCCTGCGCGCCGAGGTCTACTACCGCGAGTTTGAACAGCACGGCATCGACAATCTCTCCGTCGACACAGAATAATCCCCCGGTCATCAAAGGCAGCACCGAACGGTGCTGCCTTTTTTGGGTGTTTCCTTTATTTTCTGTGTTCCGCTTTCATGCGCTTTTCGTGGTTGAGAATGCTCTTGCGCAGACGCAGATGCTCGGGCGTGACCTCGAGCAGTTCGTCGTCGGCGATGAATTCCAGACACTGCTCCAGACTCATCTGGCGGGGCGGGATCAGCCGCAGCGCCTCGTCCGAGCCGGAGGCGCGGGTGTTGGTCAGATGCTTGGTGCGGCACACGTTGACGACCACGTCCTCCTTGCGGGGACACTCGCCGACAATCATGCCCTCGTACACCGGTGTGCCCGGACCGATGAACAGCGCGCCGCGATCCTGCGCGTTCCACAGGCCGTAGGCCACGGCTTCGCCGGTTTCAAAGGCCACCAGCGAACCGGTGTTGCGCCGCTTCAGCTCGCCCTTGGCGGGCGCATAGCCCTCAAAAACACTCGACATGATGCCCTCGCCGCGGGTATCGGTCATAAACTCGCTCCGGTATCCGAACAGACCGCGCGTCGGCGCGATAAACTCCAGCTTGATGCGCCGTCCCACGGGGTCCATCTTGATAAACTCCGCCTTGCGCAGACCCATCTTTTCCATGACGGAGCCCATGCAGTTGTCCGGCACATCGATGACCACGCGTTCCATCGGCTCGCAGCGCTTGCCGTCGATTTCCTTTTCGAGTACGCGGGGAGGCGACACCTGGAACTCGTACCCCTCGCGGCGCATGGTCTCGATGAGGATGGACAGATGCATCTCGCCGCGCCCGGCCACATAAAACGAGTCGCTGTTGGGAACCGGGGTAACGCGCAGACTGACGTCCTTCATGGTCTCGCGCAGCAGACGGTCGCGGATGTTGCGGGTGGTGACCCACTTGCCCTCCCGACCGGCGTAGGGGCTGTCGTTGACGGAGAAGGTCATCTCAATCGTGGGGGCGGAAATCTGCACAAAGGGCAGCGGCTCCGGCGCCTCCGGGGCGCAGATGGTGTCGCCGATGGTGACATCGCCGATACCGCTCATGGCGACGATGCTGCCGGCATGGGCCTCCTCCACGGGCACGCGCTGCAGACCCTCAAACTCGTAAATACTGACGGCCTTCGCCTTGCGCACGGGGCGCTCGTTGTGATCGTCACAGACCACGATTTCCTGGTTCTGGCGCAGCACGCCGCGCTCGACGCGGCCGACCGCGATGCGCCCGACGTAGTCGTTATAGTCCAGGGAGCTGACCAGCATCTGCAGCGGCCGGCTGTCGTCCTGCTCCGGCGCGGGGATATAGTCCACAATCGCGTCAAACAGCGGGCGCAGATCCGTCCCCGGGGTCTCCGGATGGACGGAGCAGATGCCGTTGCGGGCCGAGGCAAAAAGCATGGGGCTGTCCAGCTGCTCGTCCGTGCAGCCGAGATCCATCAGCAGCTCCAGCACCTCGTCGATGACCTCGTAAATCCGCTGGTCCGGACGGTCGATTTTGTTCACGACCACAATGACCTTGTGCCCCAGCTCCAGCGCGCGGCCCAGCACAAAGCGGGTCTGCGGCATGGGGCCCTCGGCCGCATCCACCAGCAGGATGACGCCGTTGACCATCTTCAAAATGCGCTCCACCTCGCCGCCGAAATCGGCGTGTCCCGGGGTGTCGATGATGTTGATCTTGGTGTCACCGTAGCGGATGGAGGTGTTCTTGGCCAGAATGGTGATGCCGCGCTCACGCTCCAGATCGCCGGAGTCCATGACGCGCTCCGCCACCTGCTGATTGGCGCGGAAGGCGCCGGACTGGCCCAGCATCGCGTCGACCAGCGTGGTTTTGCCGTGGTCGACGTGGGCAATGATAGCAATGTTTCTCAATTGTTCCATTCAATACTCACTCACTTTCACACAAATGGGGATTGTATCACCCCCGAAACAGGATTGCAATATCTTTTTTAATATGTTATATTAACCTTTAATTCGTTACATAGATAAATTGAGGTATCCCGGATGAGCAAAACCCAGGGGCTGGACATGACCGTCGGCGCGGAATGGCGGCATATTCTTCTGTTTTCCCTGCCGATTATGGCGGGCAATCTTCTCCAGCAGCTGTACAACACCGTGGACGGCATCGTCGTCGGCAACTACGTCTCGCAGGAGGCGCTGGCCGCCACCGGCAGCGCCGGCACACTGGCCATGCTGTTTCTGGCCGCCGCCATCGGCCTCGGCAACGGCGCCGGCATCATGCTGGCCCAGCTGTTCGGCGCCCGACGGACGGATTCCATCCGCACCGCCGCCACCACCTCGCTGCTTCTGCTGCTGGGCATCGGCGCGGCGCTGAGCGTGTTCGGCTTTTTCGCCTCCCGTCTTCTTTTCAGCGCGCTGCTGAACGTCGCCGAGGGGGAAACGCTGGACCTCGCCGTGGCGTATTTCCGCGTATACTCGCTGGGCTTTGTGCTCCAGTTTGCCTATAACACCGTGGCCGCGCTGCTGCGCTCGCTGGGGGACTCCCGCGCCACACTGGTGTTTTTGCTGGTCAGCGCCGTGGTCAATCTGGTGCTCGATCTGCTGTTCGTCATCGTGTTCCACTGGGGTGTTGTCGGCGCCGCCGTCGCCACGGTGGTCAGCCAGCTGGCCTCCACCGCGGTCAGCTTTGTGTACATGTACCGCCGCTATCCTCTGCTGCGGCCCAAACGGGGCGCGCCGCTGTTTCGCGGCAGTCTCTGCGCGCTGTGTCTGCGTCTCGGCATCCCCGCCACGGTGCAGCAGTGCATCGTCGGCTTCGGCAACGTGTTTGTCCAGCGGCTCATCAACTCCTTCGGCAGCGCGACCATGGCCGCCTTCACCGCCGGCAACCGCGTGGAGAACTATCTGTTCGTCCCCGCCGTCGGCTTTAACAACGGCATGGCCACCTTCGCCGCGCAGAACACCGGCGCCCGCAAGCCCGAGCGCATCCGCCGCGGCCTGTTTGAGTGCATCGTGATGAGCTTTGCCATCTGCGTGGCGCTGAGCGTGTGCACCTGGATTTTTGCCCCGGGTCTGGGCCGGCTTTTCGGTCTGGACAGCGAGGCGCTGACCCAAACCATCGGATACAACCGCTTTTTGAGCTGGTTTTTCTGGACCTTTGCCTGCTATATGCCGCTGGCCGGCATGCTGCAAGGCACCGGCGACGTCAACGCCGCGCTGATCTGCTCGCTGGTAACGCTGGGCATTCGAGTGGCGCTGGCCTACGTGTTCGCCGGCGCGCTCAGCTGGGGCTATGCCGGCATCTGGCGCGCCATGCCCATCGGCTGGGCCTCCGGCGGCGCGCTGGCTCTGATCCGTTATTTCACCGGAGCCTGGAAACGAAAGGGGATTACCGACCTTGTCTGAAAGCTCGTTTTTCGCTCTGCTCAGCCGCATGAAGAACATCGTCCGCTGGGGTCTGATGCGCAGCGTCACCCCGGAGAACATCCAGGAGCACAGCCACATGGCCGCCGTGCTGGCCCACGCGCTGGCTGTCATCGGCCGGGACGTATACGGCCGCGACTGTCAGCCGGAGCACGTCGCCGCACTGGCGCTGTACCACGACGTGCCGGAGATTCTCACCGGCGACCTTCCCACCCCCATCAAATACCACAGCCCCGAGATTCTGCAGGCCTACCGTCGGGTGGAGGACACCGCCGCGGACAAGCTGCTGGCGCTGCTGCCGGCGGAGCTGCAGGGCGCCTATCGTCCGCTTCTGTTCGGCGAGGCGCCGGAGTATGAGCGGCGTCTTGTCAAGGCGGCGGACAAGCTCTGCGCCCTCATCAAATGCGTCGAGGAACGCCGCGCCGGCAACGACGAATTCCGTCTGGCCGAGCGCAAAACGCTCGAAAAGCTCCACGCCTACGCCATGGACGAGGTGGAATATTTTCTCGCACACTTTATGCCCGGCTTTGAGCTGACGCTCGATGAGCAGGGCAGTATGGAATACAAAGAACCGTAAAGGAGACAATACATTATGATGCGTGCCCAAGACAAAACCATGGAAAAAATCAAGGCCCTGTGCCAGAACCGCGGCTTCATCTTCGCCGGTTCCGAAATCTACGGCGGCCTGGCCAACTCCTGGGACTACGGTCCCCTCGGCGTCCTGATGAAGCAGAACGTCAAGAACGCCTGGTGGAAGAAATTCGTCCAGGAGTGCCCCTACAACGTCGGTCTCGACGCCGGCATCCTCATGAACCCCCGCGTGTGGGAAGCCTCCGGCCACGTCGTCAACTTCAACGACCCCCTCATCGACTGCAAAAGCTGCAAGCGCCGCCATCGCGCGGACAAGCTGATTGAGGAGTGGGCGCTGGCCGTTTCCTTCGACGTCAATGTCGAGGCCATGTCCAACGAAGAAATGGTCGCCTTTATCCGCGAGCACGAAATCCCCTGCCCCGGCTGCGGCAAGTGCGACTTTTCCGACATCAAAAAATTCAATCTGATGTTCAAGACCCACCAGGGCGTCACCGCCGAGAGCGGCACCGACGTGTATCTGCGTCCGGAAACCGCCCAAGGCATCTTTGTCGATTACAAGAACGTCCTGCGCACCACCCGCAAGAAAATCCCCTTCGGCATCTGCCAGATCGGCAAGAGCTTCCGCAACGAAATCACCCCGGGCAACTTCACCTTCCGCATCCTCGAGTTCGAGCAGATGGAGCTGGAGTTCTTCTGCGAGCCGGGCACCGACCTGGAGTGGTTCAACTACTGGCGTGAATACTGCCACCAGTGGCTGCTGGGTCTGGGCATGAACGACGAGTATCTGCGTCTGCGCGACCACGAGCCGGAGGAGCTCAGCTTCTATTCCAAGGCCACCACGGACTTTGAGTATCTCTTCCCCTTCGGTTGGGGCGAACTCTGGGGCGTGGCCGACCGCACGGACTACGACCTGTCCCAGCACCAGAAGTTCTCCGGCGAAAAGATGGAATACAAAGAAGAAACCATGCCCGAGGGCTTCATCCCCTACGTCATCGAGCCCTCTCTCGGCGCCGACCGCGCCATGCTGGCCTTCCTGGTGGACGCCTATGACGAGGAGGTCATCGGCACCGACAAGAAGGGCAACCCCGATGTCCGCACCGTGCTTCACCTGCACCCGCAGCTGGCCCCCTACAAGTGCGCCATCCTCCCCCTGTCCAAAAAGGACGTGCTGGCCGGCCCCGCCCGGGAACTTTACGCCCGGCTTTCCAAGTCCTTCTCCTGCGACTATGACGACGCCGGCTCCATCGGCAAGCGCTACCGCCGCGAGGACGAGATCGGCACCCCCTTCTGCATCACGCTCGATTTCCAGACCGTCGGCGACGAGGAGACCCCGGCGGACCACTGCGTCACCGTGCGCGAGCGCGACAGCATGACCCAGGTCCGCATCCCCATGGACGAGGTCGAGGCCTACATTGCCGAGCGCATCCGCTACTGATTGATGGACGAGCAGAAGCTTCCTCCCAATCCGGAGGAACCCATCCGTCCCTTCACGCCCACGGCGGGCCAGACCTTTGTCAAGGGGCTGCGCCCGCTCGGCTGCGTGCTGTTTCTGGCGCTGTCCATTTTCGTCACGGTGCTGTGCTTTCTGATGAACCGGGACCCCATCCCGGGCTATGAGGCCCCGCAGGACACGGCCTACTACGCCGTCCATCTCGACGCGCTGGCCGAGGAACTGGAGCAGAACGTCTTCCCCCTGCTCGACTATGACGACCTGACCGCCGCGGTCACCGACCCCACCGTCACCGTCACCGCCGCCGAGGAAGACCTCCTCAACGCCCGCGCCGCCCTCATCCGCTACTTCGACCAGAACCTTCTCACCTTCGAGGCCCGATAACCTATCGCTCCGCAGCTCTATCAACGAGCTGCGGAGCGTTTTTTTGTCGGCAATCTCTGCGATATTCATTATTATACTTGAAATTATAATAATTTGCTGTATAATACACACAAGAAAGGAGGTCTGCCTATGAAACCATTTATTGACCGCGTGGAGGAGCTTCGCACACTGGAGAATGAATATGCGCGGAAGGATGCCTCCTTTGTCATTCTTTACGGGCGGCGCCGAGTGGGAAAAACGACCTTGATTCAGCACTTTCTTTCCCGGCATAGCGGCTGCGGTCTTTATTTTCTGGCCACCCGCGAGCCCGAGCTTCAAAACCGAAAGGCCTTTCGCGAGCTGGCCGCCGATTTTACGGGAAACGCCCTGTTGAAGGCAGCCGACGTCGACTGGCTGACCATCTTCACTCTTCTGGCGGAGCACCCATCGGCGCAGCGAAAAATCCTTGTTCTGGACGAATTTCAATACCTTGGCCATTCCAATCCGGCCTTTCCCTCTGTCATGCAAAAAATATGGGACACGGTTTTAAAGGACGCGAATGTCATGCTGATTCTCTGCGGCTCCCTGATTACCATGATGAGACAGCAAACGCTGGACTACAGCAGCCCCCTGTACGGCCGTCGCACCGCCCAGATTAAACTCAAACAGATTCGGTATTCTCATTACGGAGATTTTTATCCCGGAAAAAACGCAGAGGAGCTTATTCCCTTCTATGCCGTAACCGGCGGCATTCCCAAATATATTGAATCCTTCCGCGATTGCAGCACCGTGGAGGAGGGAATTGAAAATCTTGTCCTGAATCCTCTAAGCTATCTCTATGAGGAACCGTATTTTCTTCTTCAGAACGAAGTACAGGAAATCGGAAGCTACTTCTCGCTGATTCGCGCCATCGCCATGGGCAACCATAAACTTTCGGACATTGCGTCTTTTCTCGGCGTAAAGCAAACCGGCCTGACAAAATATCTGAAAACGCTGATGGACCTGGATTTAATCGAGCGGGAGGTTCCGGTTACCGAGCCGCGGCCGGACAGGAGCAAAAACGGTCTTTATCGTATAACCGACAACTTTATTGCTTTCTGGTTCCAGTTTGTGTATCCGTACCGCTCCTATCTGGAACGGGGCGAAAAAGCATATGTCATGGATCAAATAAAAAAAATGTTTGTCCAGAACTATGTTTCCTTTGTTTACGAAGACCTTTGCCGGGAAAAAATGTGGGATTTTGCCTTCCGGAATATGTGGGATTTTCGCTTTGACCGTCTAGGCAGATATTGGGGTCCTCTCTGCGGCGAGGTGGACATTCTGGCCCTGGATACTATGGACAGAAATATGTTAATCGGCGAATGCAAATATACGACAGGCGAAAAAGGTCTTTCCGTTTTGCATGGTCTGCAGGACAAAGCGGCCATACTGGAAAGGAGCACCGGATGCCAATGCCGTGGTTTTGTTATCTTCAGCACCGCCGGCTTTTCCGTGGGACTACAGGACGCAGCAGCTCAAAATCCGCATATTCTGCTGATTCACGGATTTACCCCACAAAAGTAAACAGAAGCCTTCTGCGCCCAAGTTGTGATAATCAAGGGCAACATAACTTCAAAGTATACCAACGCGCAGAGAACGCCTTGAACCGTTCTCTGCGCGTTGGTATTTCGGACCCGCGGCCCGGGTCAGACAAGCCATTTGTTTATAAATGGGATTTTGTTTGCCACATAGGAAAACGCAAACGAAATGAGGATCACTACGATGCTGATTACCGGCACGGACAGGATCGGATGGAACGACAGCGTATCCAGCCCCAAAATCGCCAGCGCGGAAAGGACAAACGGATGAATCAGGTACACGCCAAAGCTCTGCTTTGACAGCGAACACACGACCGCATTGAGCTTTTCCCTGTTATATTTTCCCGATTGAAAAACCAGGAAAACACCGATTGCCTCGAACGCGACATTCACCATGTGGTATTCATAGTAGTTCTCGCACGGAACGCCTGTTTTCCGGGCTATAAGGGCATGGATGGCAAAGGTGAAGACAAACCCAATGCCGCTCAGAACAAGGAGTATCGTTTTGCTCCTACGGCGAATCACGGTTTTGTTCAGATAATGCCCCAACACAAAATAAAAACCATACCCCATCACCAGATCCATAGACAT
>R18__coassemble_1327_pt1 | contig 38339 bp, 30 predicted proteins | sample R18__metabat2_low_PE_004 | metagenome-assembled genome bin R18
GCCGCCCCCGGGACAGCGAGCCCGAAAGGAAGGAAAGAATTTACCATGCATGCAATCATCGAAACCGGCGGCAAGCAGTACCGCGTGGCAGAGGGCGACAAGATTTACATCGAGAAGCTCGAGGCCGAGGACGGCGCCGCCATCACCTTTGACAAGGTCCTTGCCCTCATCGGCGAGGAAGGCAGCCAGTTCGGCACCCCCTATCTGGCCGGCGCTTCCGTTCCCGCGACCGTCGTCAAGTCCGGCCGCGCGAAGAAGATCCGCGTCTACAAGATGAAGCCCAAAAAGGGCTATCGCAGAACCAAGGGCCACAGACAGCCCTACACGCTGGTGGAGATTGGCTCCATCGCGGCGAACTGAACCGTTACGATACAGGAGGTGTAAGACATGGCACATAAGAAAGGTATGGGTTCCACCAAGAACGGACGCGACTCGAAGTCCAAGCGTCTTGGTCCCAAGAAGGCCGACGGACAGTACGTCCTGGCCGGCAACATCCTCGTCCGTCAGCGCGGCACCAAGGTGCACCCCGGCACGAACGTCGGCATCGGCGGCGACGACACGCTGTTTGCCAAGGTCAACGGCACGGTGCGTTTCGAGCGCCTCGGCCGCGACCGCAAGCAGGTTTCGGTTTACGAGGTTCAGGAGTAATTCCACAGCGGGGCGGATTCAAATCCGCCCCGTTTTTTTATGAGACAGCACCGCGTTACGCCGTGCCGTCGGAAGCGAACGGAGTATAATTATGAGTACACTTTTTACCGATAAGGTCACCATTACCGTCAAGGCCGGGGACGGCGGGGACGGCGCGATTGCCTTTCACCGGGAAAAATACATCGCGGCGGGCGGTCCCGACGGCGGCGACGGCGGGCGCGGCGGCGACATCGTTGTGCAGGTGGACCCGTCTGCCTCTACCCTACTGAGCTTTCGGTACAAACGCAAGTTTACGGCGACGAACGGCATGCCCGGCCAGGGCAAGCGCTGCAGCGGCAAGGACGGGACCGACGTCGTGCTGATGGTGCCGCGCGGCACGCTGGTCCGGGATAAACAGTCCGGCGCCATCATCCGCGACATGTCCGACTGCGACCGCTTCGTGCTGGCAAAGGGCGGACGCGGCGGCTGGGGCAACAAGCACTTTGCCACTCCCACCCGGCAGACGCCCCATTTTGCCAAGCCCGGTCTGCCCGGCGAGGCCATGGAGGTCATTTTGGAGCTGAAGCTGCTGGCCGACGCGGGTTTGGTCGGCTTTCCGAACGCGGGCAAGAGCACGCTGCTGTCCGTCGTCAGTCGGGCGCATCCGAAAATCGCGGATTATCCCTTCACCACGCTGTGGCCGAATCTGGGCGTTGTGTACGCCGCGGAGGAGACCAGCTTCGTGCTGGCGGATATCCCCGGCATCATCGAGGGCGCGAAGGACGGCGCGGGTCTGGGACACGATTTTCTGCGGCATATCGACCGGTGCCGGCTGCTGATTCATCTGGTGGACGTGTCGGACCCCGAGCGCGACCCCATCGAGGATTACGAAATCATCGAACGGGAGCTGGCCGCCTATGACGCGGAGCTTGCGGATCGGCCGAAGCTCGTGGCCGCCAGCAAGTGCGATCTGCTCGGCGGCGATCGAGAACGCGTGGACCGGCTGAAGGCATATATCGAAGAAAAGGGGCTCCCCTTCTTTGAAATCTCCGCTGCCGCCCATCAGGGGACGCAGGAGCTGATGCAGGCCGCGGCCGCGGCGCTGGCGAAGCTGCCGCCCATCACGGTGTACGAGACGGACTATGTCCCGCCGGAGGTCATATTGGGCACGGCGGAGGATCTGGTCATCCAAAAGGCGGACGGCGTATGGTCGGTGCACGGCGACTGGCTGGACCGGCTGGTGTCGCGCGTGAATTTCGGCGACTACGAATCGCGGATGTACATGGACCGCAAGCTGCGCGAGGGCGGTGTATACGACCGAATGGAGGCCATGGGTCTTGAGGACGGCGACACCATTTCCATCGCGGAAATGCAGTTTGAATACTACAGCTGATGAAGGAACTGCTCAAAGCCATCGTCCGCAGCGCCGCGAAGGGGATGGACACCGTGCTGGTCACCGTGACCGGCATCGAGGGCTCCGCCCCGCGCGGAGCGGGCGCCGCGATGCTGTGCGGACCAAAGGGGCGCATTGCGGGCACAGTGGGCGGCGGCTATTCGGAATACGACGCCATGTGTCTGACGCAAAGCGCGCGTCACTCCGACGGCGCTTTTCGCCGGTATTACGAAACCAATCGCGAGCTGACACGCTCCGACGACCTTGTCTGCGGCGGTCGGGTGGAGATGTTTTTCCGTCCGATTGCCGGCAATGACAGAGAGCTGATGGTGCTGCTGCAGCGGGCGGTGGAGCTGGCGGAGGCCGGAGAGGAATTTTGGCTTATAACCGCGCTGACCGAGAAGGCGCCGATCTATCTTCGGACCCGGAGGGACGCCTCCGGCCCGGACGGATGTCCGCTTGAGGCGGAGGCTCTCCCCCGCGCCGGCTGCAGCCGGGTGACAAAGGACGGCACGGAGTATTTTATCCGTCCGGTCAATCCCGGCAGCCGGGTTTTCCTGTACGGCGCGGGCCACGTGGGCCAGGCCGTGTGCGCGGCGCTGAGCCGGGTCGGCTTTCGCTGTACGGTGTGCGACAACCGGGCGGAGCTGCTGACCGAGGAGCTTTTTCCGGATGCGGAGCGGCGTATGACCGTCTGCTTTGACCGACTGACGCCGGAGGAACTGCCCGGCGCGGACGAGTACGCCTGCGTGATGACAAACGGCCATCGCTACGATCTGGCCGTAACGGAGGCGCTGCTCGGGACGGAGGCGCGTTATATCGGCGTCATGGGCAGCCGCAGGAAGGTCGCCTTTACCCACGAGCGGCTGCTGGAGGACGGATTTACCGAGGACGATTTTGCCCGACTGACCACACCCATCGGTCTTTCGATCGGGTCGGAAACCCCGGCCGAAATCGCGGTGTCCATCGCCGCGCAGCTGATCCGGGTCCGCTCCGGCGGCCGGCACCACGCGGACACAACCTGATTCTATGACAAAACAGGCATCGGAAGCCATGGCGGTTTCCGATGCCTGTTTCGTATTTGTCTGTTATCAGCCGCGGCGGCTGTAGGCGCGGGCAAGGCCGCCCTCCGAGGTTTCGCGGTAACGATGGCTTAAATCGCGGCCCGTCTGGTACATGCTTTTGACCACCATGTCATAGCTGATGGTCCGGGTGTCCGCGAGGAAATAGGCAAGATTGGCGGAGTTGATGGCGCGCATGGCCGCGACGGCGTTGCGTTCGATGCAGGGCACCTGCACCAGACCGCAGATGGGGTCGCAGGTCAGCCCCAGATGATGCTCGAGCGCGATTTCCGCCGCGTACTCGATCTGGCGGAGGTCATAGCCGAAAATCTGTCCCGCGGCCGCCGCCGCCATGGAGCAGGCCACGCCGATTTCCGCCTGGCAGCCGCATTCCGCGCCGGAGACGGAGGCGTTTTGCTTGACAAGCTCGCCGAAAAGACCCGCAACGCCCAGCGCGTGGAGAATCTCCCGCTCGGACAGCTGCCGCTTTTCCCGGAAATAATACAGCACCGCGGGCAGCACCCCGGCCGCGCCGCAGGTGGGCGCCGTGACGATGGTGCCGTTATCCGCATTCTGCTCGCTGACGGCGTAGGCATAGGCGCAGACGCGCTGGCATTCCGTCACCTCGGGATGGTGGGTCGGCAGAGCATAGCCATAGAGCGTCTTTGCCTTGCGGGCGATGTTCAGCCCGCCGGGCAGTGTCCCCTCGGCGGCAAGTCCCTCCTCCACCGAGCGCTGCATCACGCGCCAGATTTCGGCGAGGTAGTCCCAGATTTCCTCCCCCTCGTTGATGGTGATGTACTGCAGCAGATCGATGTGGCGATAGGCGCAGAATTCCTTGATCTCGGCAAAGGAGTTTTCGAGGTAGACCTCCTCGCGGCCGGGCTCGTTTTCGCTGCGTCCCTCAATCACAATGTCGCCGCCGCCGACGGAATAGGCGCGCATGCGAGCCAGCTCCCGCCCGCCCGAGAGCGCGATGAGGTCGAGCGTGTTGGGATGGCGCAGCGCGGAGGGGTCATCGTCGCGGAAAACAACCTCCGTCTCCAGCGGGGCAAAGACCTGCCGCACGGCGCGGTCCGTACCGTGGCCGCGGCCGGTTTTGCACAAAGAGCCATAGAGCAGCACGCGAAAGGACTCCGCCTCGGGATTTTCCCGCCGGAAAAGAGCGGCGGCCGCCGCCGGGCCCATGGTATGGGAGCTGGAGGGACCTGTGCCGATTTTGTAAATGTCACGAATGGATTTCATCTCCGGCCTCCTGATTCCAAACTGTTATCATTCCACCGCTTTTATTATAATAAATCCCAAAATAATTGCAACCGCAAAAATTATGTTTACCGGATGTCATTGAATTGTAATTTCCTGTAGACATTATATCATATCATTCCGGGCCTCGCGCGAATATAATATAGGTGTCAAAATGAATCCCATAAGGAGGAACTACCATGAAGAAATCCGCAAAGCTTCTGTCTATGGTGCTTGCGCTGGCCATGCTGCTGAGTCTGGGCAGCGTGAGTCTGGCCGCCGACGGCGACTGGGCCGAGTACCAGCAGTACGTCATCTCCTACGCGGTCGCCGGTGCCCCCACCGAGGCCGACGCCGAGAGCATGAGCGACATGATCCTCGCCTGCGCCGACATGGACGACATTGCCGCCTGCGCCGACATCCAGGTCTTTTTCGAGGTTCTGGGCGCGCTCGACTTTGACGCCTGGGTTGCCGCCGGCAAGCCCGACGCCGACATGGCGGGCAGCGCCTCCGGCGAAGCCGACGCCTCCGGTGAGGCCTCCGGCGAGGCCGGCGAGAACGCCGTTGTCTCCGTCAGCGACACCGAGGTCGTCTACATCTCCGACGGCGAGGAACTGACCGCCGCCATCGGCGAGGGCCAGTACGCCTACCTCAGCGTCGACGGCGTCAACATTCCTCTGGCCGAGGGCAGCTATGACGGCACCGTCGTCATCGACGTGGTGGACCCGATTTTCGAGTCCTCCGATTATCAGACGGGCGATAAGGATGTCAATCTGTCCACCGAGCTCGCCTCCGTCATCTATCTGACCGAGGACGGTCTGCAGGAGGGCCAGTCCATTCTGGGCGCCGCCGTGGACGGCGAGATCACCGACACCTCCGTCTCCGGCGTGACCATCCGTTCGGAGGAGGCCGGTGTGTCCGGCATCCGCGCCGGCGGCTCCGGTGAGATTGAGGTCTCCGACGTCACCATCGAGCTGACCGGCGTCGGCGGCAACGACTTCATGGGCCAGGGCGCCGCGCTGTGCGCCACCGACGGGGCCCATCTGATTGCCCGCAACGTCACCGCCACCGTGTCCGGCTTTGTCCGCGGCTGCACCTTTGCCGGCGGCCAGGCCACGCTGGAGGTTTACGACTCCACCTTCTATTGCGACGCCGGCGAGTTTGACAGCACCGGCTCCGCCGAGGGCGCCGGCATGAGCCAGCCGCCCAACGGTCTGGGTGTGTACGGCAATGCCCGTTCCAATAACCTCGTTCACTACGCCACCGAATACTTCGAAAACTGCGTGTTTGTCAACCGCAACTGGGGCTGCCTGGGCGTCGATGCCGTCAGCGACGGCACGCTGACCTGCGTGGACTGCTCCATCACCGTGACCGAGAGCGGCTACGGCGCGTACTCCATCGGCCCCTGTGTCGACACCTTCACCAACTGCACCTTTGACATCACCAACGGTGTGGTCGCGTTCATCGCCGTGGAAGGCACCGTCATTCTCGACGGCGGCACGGTTGCCAACTCCGACCGTTACGGTCTGGTCACCCATCAGGCCATGGGCGCCGTCTCCACGCTGAAGGTTCTCGGCGAGGGCACGGAGCTCAACACCGCCAAGTGCGGCATCATGGTCAAGGGTCGTTCCTCCGACATCGAGATCGGCGACGGCGCGATTGTGACCGCCTCCGAGACCGGCATTCTGGTCCAGGCGCAGGATAACGACGATACCGGCGCCGGCTCCGTCAACGACAACGCGCTTGTCTCCGTGGATATCCACGATACCGCTCTGGAGGGCGACATCGTGATGAGCATGGCTCCCGCCGACGGCAGCGACGCCACCATGGCCGTCGTTCTCAACAATGCCGAGCTGACCGGCGCCATGAGTCTTTCCAACTCCGATCTGTTCATCTCCGACGGCAGCATCGGTCTGGACAACGTTCTGTCCGTGGGTCTGATCACCAACCACTACGGCGCGCGTGAGGACGCCTGCTATCTGACCGTCGAGCTTGAAAACGGCGCTGTCTGGAACGTCACCGAGACCAGCTACGTCACCGAGCTGACCGTGGACGACAGTTCCGTCGTCAACGGCGTCATCACCGAGGTCGACGGCGGCTACGTCGTCTCCCCCGCCGAGGGCGGTGTGGAAGAAGCCTCCGCGGCCGAGGCCGGCAGTCTGACCATCAACGTCAACGGCCAGCCCATCGCCGTGACCGGTGTGGACGTCAGCGCGAACGCCGACGGCAGCTTCAGCTTTGATCTGAGCGGTCTGGTCGAGGCGCTGGGCATCGAGCTGAGCTATGACGAGGCCTCCGGTGTTGCCACGGTGCGCGACGTGTCCGAGACGGGTCTGTTCTCCGCGCTGATCGGCACGCTGCTGGGCGACATCCCCGCGGCGGAAGAGCCCGCCGAGGCCGAGGCTCCTGCCTCTGCCGAGCCCGCCGCCTCCGAGGAACCGGCCGCCGCAGCGGACGGCGACGCCTCCGAGGACGGCTACAAGGCCTATCTGAAGGCCTTTGTGGACGCGGTGCCCGCCAACGACGGTGTGGAGGAAGAATTCTACGCCGTGATTGACGCCGGCAGCTACTACGATTTCCCGATGGAAATCGGCTTCTCCGGATACTGGGGCGAGATTCCCATGACCTATGAGGAATTTGCCGCGGCGGGCGGCGTGTATACGATCCCCGACCTGTCCGGCGTGCAGGCCGACTGATTCCCGATAACACAAGCAAGAGCCATACCGCTTACGGCGGTATGGCTCTTTTTGAGGCAACAAGGTTATATTATGATTGGTTTTCGTCAACCCAGAGGCGATAGTCCTCCGGGGTGTTGAGATTGAGGTACCAGCGTTCCTCCTCCGGCAGGAGGGGAAGCTCCCGCACGCGAAGGCGCGCAAAAAGCTCTCGAAAGGAGCGGCGCCCCGTCTGAAGACATTGGCGGGCGGGCGCGAGGCAGGCGCGGGTGTAGAGTCCAAAAAGCGGCTGGCCCTCCCGGCAGCAGACATCGGCATCGCCGATTTCGTCCAGCAGACGCGCCGCCGCCGCGGGGCCCGCCAGCGGCATATCCACCGCCGTGAGAAGAATCCGGTCGGCATCCGTCTGTTCAAAGGCGGCGACGAGACCGTTGAGCGGTCCCTGTCCCGGAAAGGGGTCCGGAAGCTCTCGGCCCCGCAGACAGGCAAATCGTCCCGCGCGGTCCACGGAGTAATATACCTCCCCCAGCGCGGCAAGCCCGTCCCCCCGCGCAAGCGCGAGCGGACCGTCCCCCGCGGGCAGAAGGGCCTTGTCCCGGCCCATGCGGCGGCTTTGCCCGCCGGTCAGTACAACAACAATCATACCGCTATCTTATCACGAAATCCCTATTTTGCAAGGAAGGATCGCATGCAACAGGAAAAAGGACGCTTTGCGCCCAGTCCCTCCGGGCGGCTGCACGCGGGCAATCTGCTAAGCGCCATGCTGGCGTGGCTGGACGCCCGGTCCGTCGGGGCTGCGGTGCTGTTTCGGATGGAGGACCTCGACCCTGCGCGCTCCCGGCCGGAATATGCCGAGGCTATCGCCCGCGATTTGCGGCGGTGCGGTCTCGACTGGGACGAGGGCTGGCCGGAGCCGGGCTATGCCCAGTCGGAGCGGAGCGAAATCTACCGCGCGGTTTTTGAAGACCTGCGGGAAAAGGGGCTGGTCTATCCCTGCTTCTGTACAAGGGCGGACCGGCTCGCGGCGAGCGCGCCGCATCCCGGCGAGTCCGGCCCGCGGAGCTGCCGCTGCGCGCGCATGACGCGAAGGGAACGCGAGGCGCTGATCACCGCCGGGCGGCGCCCGGCGTGGCGGGTGCGCGTCCGGACGGAGGACATCGCCTTTTGCGATGCGCACTACGGACCGTATGAACAAAAAGCGGCGGACATCGAGGATTTTATCATCCGGCGGGCGGACGGCGTCTATGCCTATCAGCTGGCCGTGACGACGGACGACCGGCTGATGGGCGTGACGCGTGTGGTGCGGGGGCGGGATCTGCTTGCGAGCACACCGCGGCAGATTTATCTGCTGCGGCAGATGGGCGGCACGGTGCCCGTCTATGCCCACGGGCCGCTGCTGACGGAAAAGGAGCACCCGGAGGGAAAGCTGTCCAAACGCCTCGGCTCGTGCGACACGGAGCATCTGCTGGCGCGTATGACACCGGAGGCTCTGATTGGCGAGCTTGCCGCGGCCTGCGGTCTGCTGGAAAGGACCGAGGCGGTCCGTCCGGCGGAGCTGATTGCGGCGTTTTCCTGGGACAAAATCACGCGGGAGAACATCCCGGCGCCGGCCTCGCTGGCCCCTTCCGCACTTGAACCGGACCGGACGCTGTGATACAATATCGGCATGGTAGATTTTGAGGAAAACGTCCGCTACCTCAAGGGCATCGGCGAAACGCGCGCCAAGGCGCTGGCGCGGCTCGGCATCACGACACTGGGGGATCTGGTGTCGTTCTTTCCGTATGCCTACGAGGACCGAAGACAGATTTTCTCTTTGGCGGAGGCGCCGGACTCGCTTCCCGTGTGCGTGAGGGCCATGGTGGTCACGCGCCCGGTCAGCGTACGCGCCCGCACCGGCCGCGAAATGCTCAAGCTGAAAATTGCCGACGACAGCGGCTCGTGCGACGTCACGTATTTCAACCAGACCTATCTGAAGGACACGATCCACCAGGGAAAAACCTATATTTTCTACGGCCGCCTCGGCGGGCGCGGCTATAGCCGCAGCATGGTCAATCCCCTCTTCGAGCCGGAGGAATCACAGGGCACCATCACCGGGCGCATCATGCCCATCTATCATCTGACGGCCGGTCTGTCCCAGCGGACGGTGTCCGCCGCCGTCAAAAACGCCCTGCAGCTGTGCGGGGAGGAGCTGCCCGACCCGCTGCCGGCGGAAATCATCCGCCGGAACCGTCTGGCGCAGGCCCGCTTTGCCTATCAAAACATCCATTTTCCGACGGATGACCACGCGCTGGAAACCGCCCGCCGCCGCATGGTGTTTGAAGAGCTGTTTGTGCTGAGCGCCGCGCTGACGCTGCTGCGCGGACGGCGGCGCGCCGCGCCGGTACGCCCCTGGCAGGCCATTGAGGAGGACGAGTTTTACCGCACGCTCCCCTTTTCCCCCACCGGGGCGCAGCGCCGCGCCGTGCGCGAGAGCATTGCGGATCTGACCTCCGGTCGGGCGATGAGCCGTCTGCTGCAGGGCGACGTCGGCAGCGGCAAGACGCTGGTGGCGGCGGCGCTGATTGTACAGGCTGTCCGCAACGGCTCCCAGGCCGCCTTCATGGCGCCGACGGAGCTGCTGGTCAACCAGCATTACGAAACCTTATGCGGGTTTTTGCATCCGCTGGGCATCCGCGTCCAACGTCTGACCGGCTCCATGACCGCCCGCCAAAAACGCGAGGCGCGGCAGCGGCTGTCCGAGGGCGAGGTGGATGTGATTGTGGGAACGCACGCGCTTTTAAGCGAGGATGTGGTGTTTCGCGAGCTGGGTCTTGTGGTCACGGACGAGCAGCACCGCTTCGGCGTGGACCAGCGGGGCGCGCTGACAGCCAAGGGGCACAGTCCCCATCTGCTGGTCATGTCCGCAACGCCGATCCCGCGGACGCTGGCGCTGATTATCTACGGCGATCTGGATATCTCCGTGCTTGACGAGCTGCCGCCCGGACGACAGAAGGTCGACACCTTCGCCGTGGACGAGGGCATGCGGCAGCGAATTCTCGCCTTCATCCGCCGGTTAGTCGGCGAAGGACGACAGGTCTTCATCGTCTGCCCGATGGTGGAGGAAAACGAGGAGCTGCCGGAGAATATCAAAAACGCCGAAAGCTACGCCCGCGAGCTGCAGGAAACACTGCTGCCGGAGCTTCGCATCGGCTGCATCCACGGCAGGATGAAGCCGGGGCCGAAGGACGCGGTCATGAACGCCTTTGTGCAAGGGGAGCTCGACGTGCTGGTCTCCACCACGGTGATTGAGGTCGGCGTGGATGTACCGAACGCCGCGCTGATGATTGTGGAAAACGCGGAACGGTTCGGTCTGTCCCAGCTGCACCAGCTGCGCGGCCGTGTGGGACGCGGAGCGCACAAGAGCTATTGCGTGCTGTTTTCCGATTCCGCAAAGCCCGAGGCAAAGGAGCGGCTGAAGACGCTGGTCGACACGAACGACGGCTTTCGCATTGCCGAGGCGGACCTGAAAATGCGCGGCCCCGGCGACTTTTTCGGCTCGCGGCAGCACGGACTGCCCGGCATGCACGTGGCGGATCTGTCCGCCGATATGCGCGTGCTGAAAACCGCGCAGGACGAGGCGCAGGAACTATTAAAAACCGACCCTACGCTGTCCCGACCGGAAAACGCGCCCCTGCGCGAGCGCATCGACCGGCTGTTTGCCCTGCGGGCCGAGACCTTCAACTGATTTGATTTTTCCGTATACACTCTGTTTTGGGGATTGATACGAATATGAAGATAATTTATTTCGACATTGCCGCGCTCGGCATTTTGGGCATCATGGTGTTTTCCATGATTTATCGTCGAAACTACATCACGAGGAGCGCTCTGACATTTTTCACTGTTACCGCCACCATTTTTCTGACGGCGGCGTTTGATATTGCCGCGGTGGCGCTGGATAATGCCGGCGCGGGCCATGTCATCGGCAAATGGATTGCCCACTGCGGGTATCTGTCGCTGCATAGTCTGACAACCCTGCTGTATTACGGATATTTTGTCTCGCTGACGGACACAAGACACCACTACTTATCCCATCCCCTGCGGCTGATTATTCTGTTCGCGCCGATGATAGCGTATGCGGTCATGGTGCTGCTGTCCCCGGCAATGGGGCTGGTCTTTTATCTCGACGGGAGCGATGGATACACCAGAGGACCGCTGTTTCTGCTGGGATACGTTGTCGGCGGATATTATCTGATTGCCGGCATCGTGATGCTGCTGCGAAACCGCAGGCTGTTTATGCAAAGAGAGATTTATTTCCTCTTTATCATCTATCCGCTGCTGCTGGCCTCCATGCTGATTCAGTATTTTTATCCGAAGCTGATTGTCGAGCTGTTCGCGAACACACTGGGGCTGCTGCTGGTCTGGGCCAACATTCAGCGGCCGGAAAAGCTGATTGACGCCACGACGGGTTTCGGCAATCTGACCACCTATTCCGAGGCGTGCCGGCGCATCTTTATGAACGGAAAGACCGTGCACAATATCCGCGTGGAAATCCGCGGCTTCCGCAGTCTGCGCGAGGTCATCGGCGGCAGCGCGCGGGACGAGCTGCTCGACAGAATCGGCGGCATTCTGCGCCGCGCCAACCGCAAAGTCGGAGCCAGGGCGGACATCTTCCATCTGGAGGATGGGCTGTTCTATCTGCAGACAGACAGCCGCCACTTTGACAAAAGCGATGCGCTGATGAAGGCGCTGTGTGAGGAGCTGCGCTTTCCCTACGACTTTCACGGCATTCCGCTGGATATCCGGTGCTACGTGTGTCTGTTCCGCATCCCGGAGGACATCAGCGAGTCGGAGCACATCTACAATCTGGGCAATCTGTTTGACGAAAACAGTCTGCTGCCGACCAACACACCGCTCTATGCCGAGAATCTGCTGCGCGAGGACCGCAACCGCGTGCTGCTCGACATCAACCGCATCACGGAGCGAGCGCTGAACGACAACCGGTTCGAGATGTATTATCAGCCGATTTATTCCCGGGAGGCGGGACGATTTGTGATGGCGGAGGCGCTGCTGCGGCTGAAGGACCCGGAGCACGGCTTTATCAACCCGGAGCTGCTGATCGTCACGGCGGAGAAAAACGGCATCATCGGACAGCTCAGCGACATTATTCTCGAAAAGGTCTGCGCCTTTGCCGGAGACGGCGCGCTGCAGCAGCTGGGTCTGGACAGCATCGAAATCAATCTGTCCGCCAAGCAGTGCATGCAGGAAAATCTGACCGAGCACATTCTGGAGGTCCTGCATCGCAATCAGCTGACCCCCGCGCAGATTCATTTTGAAATCACGGAGACCGCTATGGCGGAGGAACCCGCCGCCATGGCGCAAACCGCCGGGAAGCTGGCCGCGGCGGGCTTTGGTCTGCTGCTGGACGACTTCGGCAGCGGGTACTCCAACTTCTCCCGTCTGCAGGAAATCCCGGTGGAAATCATCAAACTGGACCGCTCGCTGATTATCGGCGAGGACACAACCGAGCACAACGCCATGCTCAAGGGGCTGATCGACATGATTCACAGCCAGGGCAAGCAGGTTCTGGCCGAGGGCGTGGAGACCGAGCAGAAGGCCCGGCTCCTCTACAGCTTTGGCTGCGATCTGATTCAGGGCTATTTCTATTCCCGTCCCCTGCCGCCGGACGCGCTTCCGCGGAAGCTGGCGCAGATGGACTGACAGACAAGACCTTCAATGTGTCGTGGGTTTCCCCCCCACGACACATCTTTTTTTAAAAAAAATACGCGCCCGGATTACTCCGGACGCGTATTTTTATTGTTTTGAATCGGAAGGAATTACTCCTCGACGAGCTCGTCCTCTTCGGGGGCAAGGCCGGTGGCGGTGCCGTCGGAGGAAATCTCGTACACCAGGGCGTCGGCCTCGGGCTTGCGCTCGCGGCGCTCACGACGCTCCTCGCGCTCCTCGGACTGTTCGCGGGCGGGAGCGGCTTCCGGCTCGAGCAGAGCGCGGATGGACAGGGAGATCTTCTGCTTGTCGGTGTCGATGGCGGTAATCTTGGCCTCGACCTCCTGGCCAACGGTCAGGACCTCTTCCGGACGGGCGATGCGGCGGTTGGCGATCTGGGAAATGTGAATCAGACCGTCCACACCGGGCATAACCTCGGCAAAGGCACCGAAGGTCATCATCTTGACCACCTTGACGGTGGCGACATCGCCGACGGAGTACTGCGCCACAAACTTGGCCCAGGGGTTGTCCTCGGGCTTGCGATGGCCGAGGGAGATTTTTTTCTTTTCGGGGTCAAAGCTGAGAACAAAGACCTCGATCTCGTCGCCGACGGAGACAACGTCGGCCGGGGTGCGGATGCGGCCCCAGCTCATCTCGGACACGTGAACCATGCCGTCCACGCCGCCGATGTCGACAAAGGCGCCGTAGCTGGTCAGACTCTTGACCGTGCCCTGATAGACCTTGCCCTGCTCGATCTCGGCCCAGATCTTTTCGGCCTTTTCCTTGCGCTCGCGATAGGAGACGCTGCGGATGGAGCCGACCACGCGCTTGCGGGCGCGGTTAATCTCCGTCAGACGGAAGCGGACGGTCTGGCCGACCAGAGAGGTCATGGGCTCGTTGCGGGGCAGACCGGTCTGGGACGCGGGGATGAAGACGCGGATGCCCTTGAGGTTGACGACGACGCCGCCCTTGTTCTCCTCGGAGACCTTGCCCTCGATGACGGAGCCGGCCTCGTGCGCGGCTTCGATCTCTTCCCAGCTGCGGGCGGAGTCCAGACGGCGCTTGGACAGCTGAACAGTGCCCTCGTTATCGTTGACACGGACGACAGAGGCCGTGACCTCGTCGCCGATGTGCAGGACGTCGGTGATGGACACGCCGGGCTCGTCGTTGGTGAACTCGGACGCGGAAATGTAGCCGGAATGCTTGGTGGGGAGGGCGAGGGTAACCTCGGTCCCCGTGATGGCGGCCACGGTGCCAACAACGGTATCGCCGTTGTGAATCGTCTGAATGGACTCCTCGAGAAGCTGGTCAAAGCTCTTCTCTCCCTCGGGCACGGGCGCTTCCTCGGCGGGGGCGGCCTCGACCACGGGGGTCTCTTCCACAGGCGCGGTTTCTACTGCAGGAGCGGTCTCCTGCGCGGCGGCTTGCTCCGCCGGCTGTTCGGTTGTTTCCAGAATCTCGATCTCGTCACTCATCTTGTTGACTACCTCCTTAATAATCCACGCGGGAGTCGACGCGCCGGCTGTCAGCCCGACGTGCGCAATGGCCGCGAGACAAGCCGTGTCCAGCTCGTCCGCGCGGGAGACAAAGCACACATGAGGACAGCGCTCGGCACAAATCTCGGCCAGGTGGAGACTGTTGGCGCTGTGGGCACCGCCCACAACCACCATCGCCCCGCACTGACGGGACAAGGCGCGAGCCTGCAACTGTCGAATCTGCGTAGCGTCGCATATTGTATCAAATATTTTTGCGTTTGTATAGCATTTTTTGAAAGAATTTATACTTTGTTCAATCTTGCCGCGATTTGTCGTTGTCTGAAAGACAACCGTACACGGCTGCTCGGCCAGAGCGGGCTCCGATTGAAAGCGGGAGAGCAGCGCCTCTCCGTCCGGCAGCACCTCCGCCCCCTCACACCAGCCGCAGATGCCGAGCACCTCCGGGTGCTCCGGCTGGCCGATGACAAAGACGCGCTCCCCGTTCCGGGAGGCGTTCGACACAATGCGGTGAATCCGCGCAACCCAGGGGCAGGTGGCGTCCACCAGCCGGCAGCCGCGGGCCGCAAGGGAGTCCTGCTCCCGGCGGGGTACGCCGTGGGAGCGGATGATCACCACGGAACGGTCCGGGATTTCCTGGGCGCGCTCCGCCGTCATAAGACCGAGCGACTCCAGGCGCGCCGTCTCGTCGGAGTTGTGAATCAGCTCCCCCAGACACCAGCAGCGCTCCCCCGCCCGGGCCGAGGATAAGGTTTCCTCCGTCAGACGGACGGCGCGGCTGACGCCGAAGCAAAACCCGGCGGAGGAGGCAATGGTCAGCTTCATGTTTCCTCCCCCAGGGCGAAAATGGTCTGCATCAGCTGCTCGGTATAATGGGGCATTTGGGTCTTCGCCTCCGGCGGAAGGCGATAGGGCTCGCCAATGGTAACTCGCACGGGATGAAAGAGCTTTTTGTCCCGGGTTACAAACACCGGCAGCACGGGACTGTCCGTCTTGAGCGCAAAGCGCAGAGCGCCGGTCTTGCCGGCCTCGGCATTGTCCGTCTGCGTGCGGGTTCCCTCGGGAAAAATCAGCACCTTTTCGCCGCCCTGCAGCAGACGCAGCGTGGTGCGGACCGCCGCGATGTCCATCTCACCCCGGTTGACGCCGTAGGCGCCGCTCCATCGACAGATAAGGCCGAGAACGGGTTTGGTCATATTCTCCTGCTTGCTCATGCAGCGCAGATAATACCGCAGACCGAAGGCGTAAATAATCAGCAGCGGATCGATAAACGAGGAGTGATTGGCGCAGATAACGCAGGGGCCGTCGGGGATGTTCTTTCGGCCGCGGTTTCGCTGCGGATAGAGAATATGACTGGGAATCCAAAACAGAAAGTAAAAGAACAAATACCCCGCTCTCACAGCGAAAACCTCTCGGCAATTAAGGCGCAGACCGCCTCCACGCTCTGCTCGAGCGTGAGGTCGGAGGTATCCACAAAAACGGCATCCTCCGCCGCCCGCAGCGGGGCCGCGGCGCGGTTCGTGTCGCGCTCGTCGCGTTCGATCATATCCGCAAGCACCTGTTCAAAGGGAAGAGCCTGACCCTTTTGCTCAAGCTCGAGACAGCGGCGGGCAGCGCGCGCCTCGGCCGAGGCCGTCAGAAAAATTTTCAGCCCCGCGTCGGGCAGCACCACCGTGCCTATGTCCCGCCCGTCCATGATGACATGAAAGCTGCGAGCCGTCGAGCGCTGCATCTCCATCAAAAACGCGCGCACCGCCGGCAGCGCCGATACGCGGGAGGCATAGGAGGAAATCTCGTTTTCGCGGATGGAAAGGGAGACATCCTCCCCCGCGAGGAACATGCGCTGCGCGCCGTCGGAGTCATAATCGAGCGTGATGCGGACGGAGGGAAGCAGCCCCTCCACCGCCGCCGCATCCGACGGATCGATGCCCGCCCGCCGGGCGGCGAGACCCACCGTGCGATAAATGGCGCCGGTGTCCACATAGCGAAAGCCGAAGCGTTCCGCGGCGCGGCGCGCCACCGTGCTCTTTCCCGCGCCGGACGGGCCGTCGATGGCGACGGAACAAAACGAATTTGCGTTCATTCAAACATCCTTTCCGGGCAGACACTCTGCCCCGCCAGCCGGCCCGTAGACCAGGCAATCTGAAGATTAAACCCGCCCGTGAAGGCATCCACATCCAGCACCTCCCCGGCAAAATAGAGACCGGGAACCAGACGTGACTGCATCGTGCGGGGATTGATCTGCTTTACATCCACACCGCCTGCGGTGACAATGGCCTCGTCAATGGGGCGGGTGCCGCTGACAGCCAAGGGAAACGCCTTGAGCAGACGCACCAGACGCAGACGCTGCTCGCGCGTGATGGAATGGACCTTTTCGCCGCCGGTCAGACCGCACAGACGCACCAGCACCGGCACAAACGACCGCGCCGCCAGCTCCGTGAGAGCGTTGCGAAAATCACGGTTCGGATTGGCGGCAAAATCCCGCAGGATGCGGGCATCGAGCTTTTCCTCCGACAGAGCGGGCTTGAAGTCGATGACGAGAGAATACGCCGCCTCGGCGCGGCGCATATAGGCGCTCGCGGACAGCACCAGCGGTCCCGACACGCCGAAATGCGTAAAGAGCATTTCCCCGAGCTCCGAGAAAACGGGATGCCCGTCCTCAAGAAGCGTCAGCGTCACGTTGCGCGGCGAAAAGCCCGCAAGCTCCGCGCAGAAATCCTCCGGGCTTTCCAGCGGGACCAGCGACGGCCGCGCCGGCAGCACGTGATGCCCCAGCGCCGCGGCCATCGCATAACCGGAGCCATCCGAGCCCGTCAGCGGATACGAGCGGCCGCCCGTGCAGACAATGACAGACGGCGCCTCGAGAAATCGCGAGCCCGCCCGGACGCCTGTCACATGCCCGTCCGCCGTGATAATCGAGTCACAGCGAAGCGGAAGGACCGCCACGCCGTGCGCGCGGACATAGCGGGCCAGAGCGTCGGCCACATCGTGCGCGTTGTCGGAAACGGGAAACACACGATCGCCCCGCTCGATCTTAAGCGGGACGCCGATGGATTCGAAAAAACGCATCGTCTCCTCCGGCGGAAAGGCCGTCAGCGAGCTGTAGAGAAACTTGGGGTTGGTGGGCACCCGGCGCAGAAAGTCGCGGACCGGACAGGCATTGGTGACGTTGCAGCGGCCCTTGCCCGTCAGACGCACCTTGCGTCCGAGGTCGCGGTTGGGCTCGAGGATTGCGGTTTTCAGTCCCCGCTCCCCTGCCGCCGCGGCGGCCATCAGTCCGGCAGCGCCGCCGCCGATGACGAGAACGTCATACGCCTCATTCCGTCCGGCTGAAGATTTCATACTGACTCCATACCCCCTCCAGACGGCCGAAGGTGTCCGCCGCGCGGATATCCGAACGGGACCCCAGCGCCACAATCAAGGCGTTTAAAAGACTCATTGGCGCTGTCAGCGAGTCCACGAAGGAGACCATCTCGCTGTGGGCGTACAGGGCGATGTCCGCCCCCTGCGCAAAGGGAGAGGCCTCGTTGTCCGTCAGCGCGACAATGGACGCGCCCTGCTCGCGGGCGCAGCGAAGCCCCTGCAGCGAGCGGGAGGAATAGCGCGGATAGCTGATGAACAGACACACGTCCCTCTCCGTCACGCGAAACAGCTGCTCCGGCAGCTCGGACATGGTGGTGTCCTGCACCAGGTGGATGCCGCCGCGCAGAATCTGCAGATAAAAGAACAAATAGCTCGCCAGACAATAGCTTGACCGCGAGCCGATGATGTAGATATTGTCCGCCTCCGCCAGCAGCTCCACCACGCGGTCAAAGCTCGCATGATTGATTTCCTCCAGTGTGGACTGGAGCATGGCGACGTCATCGGCGATGACCTTGCGCAGAACATTGGCCGAGGTCATGGTGTCCCGCGCCGCGGCAATGCGCTGCACGGCGGTCAGACGGCTGCGAACCATGTCCTGCACGGCGCGGCGCATCTCGGGATAGCCCGCGTAACCGAGCTCCGTGGCAAAACGGACCACGGTGGACTCGCTGACGCCGACGGCGCGGGCCAGCTTGCCCGCGGTCAGGAAGGCCGCCTTGTCGTAATTTTCGCCGATATAGGCGGCAAGAAGACGCTGATTTTTGGAAAAGGCGGAGGCATTGGCCTCGATACGGGAAAGAATGTCCTGCTCCATTTTGTTTCACTCTCCGCGGTCATTGGTCCGATTATCTTATCGGATATCGGTTGATTTTGCAAGAAGCGAAAGAAAATATTTCATTTATAGCGGAAAAGAGATTATTTCAGACGGCGGATGTACTCCAGTTCCTTGTCCGTCAGACGGCGCCAGTGGCCGGAGGGCAGGGCGCCGAGCTCCAGTTCCCCCTCGCGCAGACGGACAAGCCGTGTCACCTCCAGCCCACAGGCAAAGCACATGCGGCGAATCTGGCGGTTCTTGCCCTCGTGAATGGTGATTTCCAACTCGGAGCGCTGGCCGTCGGTTTCCTTGAGCACGGCGTGGGGCGGACGGATGGTCTCGCCCTCGAGACGGCGCATGCGGTTGAGCTTCGCGAGCTTTTCGCGGACATTGTCGCCCCGGACCCAGACGGCGTAGACCTTGTCCACCTCGTGACCGGGATGCGTAAGGGCGTTTGCCGCGTCGCCGTCGTCCGTCAGAAGCAGAAGACCCTCGGAATCGCGGTCGAGCCGTCCGACCGGAAACAGCCGTCCGCCGGCGTTTGCCGTCAGCTCCGCCACGGTGGGGCGGCCAAACTCATCATGCATGGTGGTGACATAGCCCTTCGGCTTGTGCAGGAGAATATAGGTATGTCCCGAGGCGACGTGCAGACGCTCGCCGTCGACGCGGATGTCGTCCACGGCGGGGTCGGCGCTGTCGCCGAGGGAGGCGCGCCGGCCGTTGACGGTGACGCGGCCCTGCTCAATCAAGGCTTCCGCTGCGCGGCGGGAGGCCAGCCCGGCCGCGGCAATGCATTTTTGAACGCGCTGGGTCACGGGGTTTCCTCCTCTCCCTCGGGCCGAAGAGGCTCCTCTTCGGCCGAAGTTATGGTTTCTTCGGACTCGGCGGTCGTCTCGGCGGACGAAGGGGCTTCTCCGCTCACGGCGGGCAGCTCCTCCCCCGCGGCGGCGGCCTCCTCGGCGGCCTTGAGCGCCTCCACCTGGGCCTGCAGCTTCTGGACGGCGTCGCTGGCGGTCAGATCCGGCAGCGGCGGCAGCTCCTCCAGGGAGGAAATGCCGGCCGTGCGCAAAAACAGCTCCGTCGTGCGAAACAGCGTCGGGCGGCCGACCGCCTCGAGCTGACCGCAGGGCTCAATCAGACCGCGCTCGGTCAGCACGGAGACGGTATAGCTGCTGTCGACACCGCGCATCTGCTCGATATAGCTGCGCGTGACGGGCTGGAAATACGCCGCGATGGCCAGCACCTCCAGCGAGGCCTGGCTGAGCTTGGGCGGGCGGCGCTGCTCGAGAGAGCGCGTAATCATCTCGGCATACTCCGGCGCGCTGCACAGCTGCAGAGAGTCTGCCAGACGCACCAGCCGGATGCCGCGCGCGTCGGATTCCATTTTGGCCGCCATGCGGGCGGCGCAGGAGAAGATTTCCTCCTCCGACACCTCCAGCACAAGAGCCAGACGCGCGGCGCGCACGGGTTCTCCGGAGGCAAACAAAATGGCCTCGAGCGCGCGGGATAGAGCTTGATAATCAGTATTCATTGTCCATCGTCTCCAAGGCGGATTCCGCCGCGTCCGTATCGTCCACGGCGCGAACCACGCAGATATCATCCGTTGTTTCCAGCAGGATATGGCCGCCGGAGCACAGCTCCAGCACCGACAGCAGCGTCGCGACGAGCTCCGAGCGCGTCCCGGCGACGGCAAAAAGCTCGTAGAGCGGGCGCGGCCCCTGCCGCAGCAGCGCGAGCAGCTGGCGCCCCTTGTCACGCACGGAATAGGTAATGCGTGTGGGGATGGGGATGCCCGTTTCTTCCTCCGGCACGGCCACGCCGCGTAGGAGCATGCCGGTCAGCGCGCCGAGCAGCTCCGAGGGCTCGTGGCGATAGTCGTAGACTCCGTAGCGCGGCATCGGCTCCGGCGGGGTGGAAAACAAAAGCAGCCCCTGCGCGAGCGCCGATTCGAGCGAAGGCAGATTCTCCTTGAGCGCGGCAAACGAATCGCGGCACTGCAGCTGCTCCAGGGAGGTCATCAGCTGTTCAAGCTCCGAGACCTCCTGGGTGCCGGCCAGAAGAGTCCGGCTTTTGATGTAGACCAGGTGGGAGGCCATCTGGACAAACTCCGAGGCGATTTCCAGATCCATCTTCTGCATGCGGTCAAGCCAGGAAAGATACTGGTCCAGAATCTCCGAAATGCGAATGTCGCGAATCTCGATTTTATTTTTGGAAAGCAGCATCAGAATCAGACTCAAAGGGCCTTCAAAGTCCTGCATTTCCTCTTTGTCTTTGACGACACCCTCCAGACGGAAGGTCAAATTTTCGTTCATAACAGCCTCACAGAAAGCCGATTGGCGACCATCGCCAGACCATACAACCGGTCCAGAACCCAGTCAATCCCCGTGTTCAAGACCCCGGTACCGGCGCCGGTCAGCACCAGTATCACCAGCACAATCATGCCATAGCGCTCATAGCGCATCAGCTTGTCGTACAGCGCGTCCCCCAGGACGGAAAAGAGCACCTTGGACCCGTCCAGCGGCGGAATGGGGATGAGGTTGAAGACCATCAGCCCGACGCTCATCTGGGCCGTGAGCGCCAGGAGCTTCAGCGCCGTCATGCCGATGGCGCTTTCATAGAGAAACGGCCACAGAAACCCGTAGAGCAGCAGCGCCAGCGCGGCGAGCAGCAGATTGACAACCGGCCCCGCGAGCGCCGTCAGCGCCATGCCGCGCCGCGGATGACGAAAGCGGTACATATTGACCGGCACCGCCTTGGCCCAGCCCACATGAAACAGCGCCATCATCACCAGTCCGTACCAGTCCACATGGCGCAGAGGGTTGAGCGTGAGGCGGCCGGCGCGGCGGGCCGTGTCGTCCCCGAGCCAAAGAGCGACCACGCCATGCCCCAGCTCGTGCAGCACAATGCACACCAGCGCCGGGATGACCCCGAGCAGCGTATCCGCCAGCCAGGACCAGTCCAGCCCCTGCCAGATTTGCGAAACAACCGTCATAACTCTTTGTCCTTATATCCCCAGAGAGGCGGAAATCGCCGCGAGAAGCTCGCCCTTGCCGGTCCCCTTCTCCGCGGAGAACGGGAGCACGGAAATCTCCTCCGGCAGACAAAGCGTTTCGCGGATGCGGGCCAGATTCGGCTCCACCTCGGATTTTTTCAGCTTGTCGAGCTTGTTCGCAACGACGACAAAGGGGCAGCCCGTGGACAAAAACAGTTGGGTCATCATCGCGTCGAGCTCCGTGGGGGCGTGGCGGGAATCGACAATCTGCACGCCGAAGGAGATCTGGCCCGATTCGGCAAAATACGCCTCCATCAGGCGGCCCCAGCGATCACGTTCGGACTGAGAGACCTTGGCATAGCCATAACCGGGCAGATCCACAAACCAGACGGAGCCCGCAACCAGAAAATAATTCACATTGGTCGTCTTCCCGGGCGAGGCGCCGACGCGGGCGAGATTTCTGCGGGCAAGAAGAGTGTTGATGACCGAGCTTTTGCCCACATTGGACTTGCCGGAAAAGACCACCTTGGGGCGGTCATCCCGGATAAAGCCCTTGGCGTCGCCCGCGCTTTTGACAAATTCAGCGGGAGAGGTTTTCATGGTCTATCCTCCCCCAGCGCCGCGGAAAGCACCTCGCGGATATCGGACGCGGGAACAAACTCCAGCGCCGCGCGCACCGCGGGGTCAATATCCTCCAGATCGGGCAGATTTTCGCGCGGAATCACCACCGTGCGAATCCCCGCGCGCAGAGCCGCCATGGTTTTCTCGCGCAGACCGCCGATGGGCATGACCCGGCCGCGCAGCGTGATTTCCCCGGTCATGGCAAGGTCCTGACGAACGGGTTTGCCCGTCAGAAGCGAGACCAGCGCCGTGCACACCGTGACCCCGGCGGAGGGGCCGTCCTTCGGCACCGCGCCCTCCGGGAAGTGGATATGGATGTCCTCCTCACGAAAGACTCGGTCCTCGATTTCAAGGGAGGCAGACTCCGAACGAATCCAGGTCAGCGCCGCCTTGGCGGATTCCTTCATCACGTCGCCCAAATTGCCGGTCAGTTCCAGCTTGCCGGAGCCGGGCATGCGGGCCGCCTCCGCGTCGAGCACCTCGCCCCCGGCGCCGGTCCAGGCAAGACCGTGCACCAATGCCACCGCCGAGCCCGTATAGCGCCCGCTGTCGACATATTTCGGCGGGCCGAGAAGCGGCTCGAGCATCCCGGCGGACAGACGCCGGGAGCGGATTTTGCCGGAGACCAGCTCCGCCGCCGTCTTGCGGCAGATTGTCGCCAGGCATCGCTCCAGACGGCGCACGCCGGCCTCGCGGGTGTAGAGCGCGATCAGCTCGCGGATGGCCGCGTCATTGAGACGGAGCTGATTGCCGTTGAGACCGTGGCGGCTGCGCTGGCGCGGCAAAAGATGGCTGCGGACAATCTGCAGCTTTTCCTCGTCGGTATAGCCGGGCAGCTCGATGACCTCCATGCGGTCAAGGAGCGCGCGGGGAATCGTGTCCGTCGTGTTGGCCGTGGTGATGAAAAACACGTCCGACAGATCAAAGGGAAGCTCAAGATAATGGTCGCGGAAGGTCGCGTTCTGCTCCGGGTCGAGCGCCTCGAGAAGCGCTGCGGAGGGGTCGCCGCGATAATCCGAGCCCAGCTTGTCGATTTCGTCCAGAACCAGAACGGGGTTGCGGCTGCCCGCCTGGCGCACGGCCGCCATGATGCGGCCGGGCATCGCCCCGACATAGGTTTTGCGGTGGCCGCGGATTTCCGCCTCGTCGTGCACGCCGCCGAGGGAGATGCGCGCCAGCTTGCGGTTGGTGGCGCGGGCAATGCTCATGGCGATGCTGGTTTTGCCGGTTCCCGGCGGGCCGACAAGACAGAGAATGCTGCCCTTGCGGTCGGGAGCCAGCCGGCGCACCGCCAGAAACTCCGTGACGCGCTCTTTGACCTTGTCCAGACCGAAGTGGTCCTCGTCCAGCGCCCGGCGGGCGAGCGCAAGGTCCAGAACATCGTCGGTCTCCGTGTTCCATGGCAGCTCCAGACAGGCGTCCAGCCACGAGCGGATGACGGCGGATTCCGCGCTGCCGTAGGGCTGGCGCAGCATGCGGGACAGCTCCTTTAAAAGACGCTGCTCCGACTCCTCTGCCAAACCAAGGGCAAAGATGGCGCGGCGGTAATCCTCCGCGTCGTCCGCGTCGTCCGGTTCCTCGCCGAGCTCGGCGCGGATGGCCTTCATCTGCTCGCGCAGGAACATGTCCCGCTGGGTGCGGCTGAGCTGCTCGGCGGTGGTTTCGTGCAGACTCTGCTCGATTTGCAGAATGTCGAGCTCCCGGCGCAGCATGCGGTTGACCAGCGCGATGCGGCGCACCGGGCGCAGCTCCTCGAGCACGGCCTGCTTTTGCGAGTGGCGCATATAAATGCCCTGCGCCACCGTGTCGGCGACAAAGCCGGGGTCCTCGCTGTCCGCGATGAGCTTCATGACGGTTTCGGTTTCGTCGCCGGAATATTCCGCGTATTCGCTCAAAAGGCCCATGCACTGGCGAATGAGGGCCTCGGCCTTGATTTTGGTACGGGGCTCCTCCATGGGCTCGAGCTGCTCGACCTGCGCCATCATAAAGGGGCGGCGGGCGGTCACCTGCTGCAGAAAGCCGCGGGCGATGCCCTCCACCATCACCTTGGAGATGCCGGCGTCGGGCACCTTGAGCGTCTGACGGATGCGGCAGACGGCGCCGATGACGCACAGGTCGTCCGGACCCGGCTCCTCGACGGAGATATCCTGCTGCGCCGTGAGAAAGGCGAGCTGGTCGCCGGCCATCGCCGCGTCCAGCGCCGCCATGGAGCCGGAGCGTCCGATGTCAAAGGTCAGCAGCATGCCGGGAAACACGCTGATGCCCCGCAGGGGAATCAGCGGCATGGTGCGATAGCGGATGGCGCTTCCTGTCTGTTCCATATGGTTCACCTCTAAGTCCGCAAGGGCCGCACATAGCGTGCGGCCCCAAGTGTGTGGGATTGAATGGTTCGCTCATCGAGAGGATGAGCGAGAAGAAGTTATTGCCCCTCTCCGTGTCGGACAACATGGGGCGGTTCCCCGTCGGTGACGCAGGCCGCCGTAATCGTGACACAGGCGATGTCCGGCTCGGAGGGAACGCGATACATGACGTCCATCATGATATCCTCCATGATGCCGCGCAGACCGCGGGCGCCGATATCCATGGACACGGCCCGGTCGGCAATCGCCTCGAGCGCCGCGGGCTCGAATTCCAGCTCGACCTCGTCGTAGGCAAGAAGCTGCTGATACTGGCGGACGAGCGCGTTTTTCGGCTCGGTAAGAATGCGAATCAGGTCGTCGCGGCTGAGGGAGGAGAGCGTGGTAATCACCGGCATACGGCCGATCAGCTCCGGAATGATGCCGAAGCGGATGAGATCGTGGCTCTGCACCTCGCGCAAGAGGGCGCCGATGTCCTTTTCGCGTCGGGACTCCACCCGGGCGCCGAAGCCCATGCTCTTGCGGTCGAGACGGTTCTCGATGATTTTTTCCAGTCCATCAAAGGCGCCGCCGCAGATGAAGAGAATGTTCGAGGTGTCAATCTGGATGAATTCCTGATGCGGGTGCTTGCGGCCGCCCTGGGGCGGAACGTTTGCCACCGTGCCCTCGATAATCTTCAGCAGCGCCTGCTGCACACCCTCGCCGGAGACATCCCGGGTGATGGAGGTGTTCTCGCTCTTGCGGCCGATTTTGTCGAGCTCGTCGATGTAGATGATGCCGTGCTCGGCGGCATGGACATCAAAGTCCGCCGCCTGCAGAAGACGCAGAAGGATGTTCTCGACATCCTCGCCGACGTAGCCGGCCTCGGTCAGCGTGGTGGCGTCGGCAATGGCAAAGGGGACGTCCAGCATGCGGGCCATGGTCTGGGCAAAGAGCGTTTTGCCGCTGCCGGTGGGACCGATGAGAAGGATGTTGGACTTGGAAAGCTCGACGCCGCTGTCCTCGGAGTGGAGGATGCGCTTGTAGTGGTTGTAGACCGCCACGGCCAGAGCCACCTTGGCCCGTTCCTGACCGATGATGTAGGCATCCATCCCCCGCTTGATTTCCATCGGGGTCGGAAGGTTGTCCGCGTCCAGATCCAGCGCGAAGCCGGCCGCGCCGCGGCCCTCGTCCTCGTATTCGTCAAGCAGCATGGAGCGGCAGACCTCCACGCATTCGTTGCAGATATACGCTCCGTCACCGCCGATCAGACGGTCGACCTTGGATTGCGTTCGACCGCAGAAGCTGCAGCGGACGGAGCGGGAATCTCCGTTGGAGGCCATGGGGTCACCTCTTCTCGATAATCTTATCGATCAGACCATACTCCAGTGCCTCGGCCGCGGTCATGTAGTGGTCGCGTTCGCAGTCGGCCTCGATCTGTTCGACGGACTTGCCGGTCTCGGCCGCGAGGATGGTGTTGAGGTGCTTTTTGATGCGGAGGATGTGCTCCGCCTGAATCTGGATGTCGGTGGCCTGGCCCTGGCTGCCGCCGAGAGGCTGGTGAATCATGATCTCGGCATTGGGAAGGGCGATGCGCTTGCCCGGGGTGCCGGCCGCGAGAAGGAACGCGCCCATCGAGGCCGCCATGCCGATGCAGATGGTGGACACGTCGCACTTGATGTACTGCATGGTGTCATAGATGGCAAGACCGCTGGTGATGACGCCGCCGGGAGAGTTGATGTAAAACTGGATATCCTTGTCGGGGTCCTGCGCCTCGAGATAGAGGAGCTGGGCGACAATCAGGGACGCCGTGGTGTTGTTGACCTCCTCGGAGAGCATGACGATACGGTCGTTGAGAAGGCGGGAAAAAATATCATAAGAGCGCTCCCCACGGGAGGTCTGCTCGATGACATAGGGAACCAGACTCATAACTGTTCTCCTTTTATTTGTGAAATAGGGGTCTGCGGAGGGGAAGGAATTACTCCTCGACAGGGGTCTGCTCGGCAGGAGCTTCCTCGGCGGCGATGACCTCGACCACGGGCTCGTCGGCGGGGGTCTCGGGCTCGGCCGCGGGCTCGGTGGCAATGGCGCTGTCATAGATGACGGCGGCGGCGCGCTTGCTCTTCATGTCGTCGGTCACGGCATCGACGGGGACCGCCTGCTTGACCACGTCAAGCTCCGCCTCGTAGGAATCGGCGATGGCCCGGTACTCGGCCTCGATTTCCTCGTCGGTGAAGGTGAAGCCCTCCGCCGCGGCAATGGCGTCGAGAAGAATCTCCACGCGGACGCGGGCCAGAGCGCCGGGACGGGACTGCTCACGGAAGGAGGCAAGCGAGGTCTGCAGATAGCGCAGATAAAGCTCAAGACTGAGCCCCTGCATGGCCAGATTCTGGTCCATCTCCTGCATCATACGGTCAAGCTGGCTTTCGACCATGGCGTCGGGAATTTCGACGGTCATGTTGTCGCAGGCCTTTTCGAGCAGCGCGGAGTGGAAGACCTCGTCCGCCTCGGCATCGGCAGAGGACTGCAGCGAGGCGCGGACACTGTCGCGGTACTCGGCCAGGGTGTCAAACTCGGACACGTCCTTGGCAAACTCGTCGTCGAGTTCGGGCAGAATATGCTCGCGCACGGTGCGGCAGGTCACGTGGAACACGGCGGGCTTGCCGGCCAGATCCTCGGCATGATACTGCTCGGGGAAGGTGACATCAATGTCCTTTTCCTCGCCGGCGGACATGCCGACGACCTGGTCCTCGAAACCGGGGATGAAGGAACCGGAGCCGAGAACGAGCTCGTGCCCCTCGGCCTTGCCGCCGTCAAAGGGGACGCCGTCCACGGTGCCGAGATAATCGATGACCGCGGTGTCGCCGTTCGCGGCGGCACGGTCCACGTCCTGTACGCGCTCGTTGCGCTTGCGGGTGCGCTCGATGTTCTGGTCAACCTGCTCGTCCGTGACCTCGGCCGCGGGACGGGGGGCCTCCAGACCCTTATACTCGCCGAGCTCCGCCTTGGGCCAGACGGCCGTCAGGAAGGACAGCGTCAGCGTCTTGTCCTCCGCCACGTCGACGGCGGTCACGGAGGGCTTGCCGACGGCGCGGAGCTTTTCGCTGTCGCGGGCAAACTCGAACGCCTCGGGCGCGAGCTCGTCCGCGGCGTCGTCATAGAAGACATCCTTGCCGTACATGCCCTCGACCACGGAGCGGGGCGCCTTGCCCTTGCGGAAGCCGGCGACAAAAATCTTGCCGCGGTTTTTGAGGTAGACAGACTGGATGGCCTTGTCAAACGCTTCGGCGTCGATCTCGACGTCGAAGGATACGGTGCTTTTTTCTTTTTCCTCGAAATTCTTGACTAACATTGGGTTTACTCCTTCCGAATTACACTATTTTTTACTATATCATTATTTTAAATATATATCAAGATTATAAATGCTCATTAATCCGCGATGCGCAGCGGCCGGAAAGCCAGCGCATCGGCGGAGACGCAGTGAAAGCGCGTGCCGTCCAGCTCGCCGTTGAAGGCCAGGCGCAAACTGTCCGCGTGCAGATGACCGGAGCAGCAGACCGTGACAGCGTACTGCCGCAGCAGCGCAAGAATTTCCGGGCAGACATAGGACCCATACACGGGCGGATAGTGGAGAAAGACGAGCTTTTCCCTGTCCCCCGCCTGACGAAGGGAGGACTCGAGCCGGAGCACCTCGCGGTCCATCAGCTTTTTGTCGTGGGCCGAGCCGCTCCCCTCCTCGTAAAACCAGCCGCGGGTGCCGCAGATGGCCATCGTGTCGCCGTAGGGGAGAAAGTTATTGTGCAGAAGCGACACGGAGTCAAAGCCATTCGCGTCCAGAAAGGTCTGAATTTTGGAGGCGGAGCTCCACCAGTATTCGTGGTTGCCCTTGAGGAGAATTTTTCTGCCGGGCAGATTGTGGACAAAGTGGAAATCCGGCAGCGCCTCCTCCAGCGTCATCGCCCAGCACAAATCCCCACACAGCACCGTGACATCCTCCGGTCCGACGGTTTGGGAAAACGCCTCCCGTAGCTTGTCCATATAGCCGTGCCAGGCGCCGCCGAAGATGTCCATGGGCTTCGGCGCCCCCAGCGAGAGGTGCAGATCCCCGATTGCGTACAGCGCCATGAATCAGCGCAAAAACCGCGCCACGGCGTCCGTCATATCCTGCGGACGCACGCAGCCCGTAAAGCGAATCTCGCGCCCCTCAAGCCCCGCCAGAGGCGCGGGCGCCGCCCGACCGGTCCGTTCCGCCAGCGCGCGTAGAAGCTCACACCCCGACGCCTCACAGGACGCGCCGAGCGCCGCGAGCAACGCGGAACCGAACTTGAAGGGATCCGCCGTGGAGACCACTGCCGTCGGGAAGGGCTTGCCCCCCTCCGCGGCGCGGAGAGACTCGAGCACGCCGAAGGCCACCGCCGTGTGCGTGTCAAGCAAAAGCCGCTTGTCCCGGAAAAAGCGCGCAATCACCCGGCGTCCATCCTCGTCCGAGCAGAAGCCCGCCGCGAAATCCGCCTGCACCGCGCGAAGGAGCGGCTCGGGAACCGTGTAACGGCCGGCCTCGTTCAGCTCCGTCATCAGACGCCCGGTCAGCGCCGTATCGCCCGACAGACAGCAGAGCAGCCGCTCGAGATTGGAGGAGACCAGAATGTCCATCGACGGGGAATCCGTCACGTGGAAGGGGCGGTTGCGGTCGTAGACACCGGTCCGGATGAAATCCGTCAGGACGTTGTTGCGGTTGGAGGCGCAAATCAGCCGCCGCACCGGCAGACCCATTTTCTTGGCAAACCAGCCCGCCAGAATGTTGCCGAAGTTGCCCGTGGGGACACAAAAATCCATCGCGTCTCCAAAGGCGATGACCCCCGCCTCCGCCATATCGCAATAGGCGGAGAAATAATACGCTACCTGAGGCACAAGACGCCCCCAGTTGATGGAGTTGGCCGAGGAGAGGAAAAAGCCGCGGCCGTCGAGCTCCGACGCGAAGGCGCGGTCGGAGAAAATGCGCTTGACCCCGGTCTGGGCATCGTCAAAGTTGCCCTCCACGGCGCAGACATTGACATTGGCGCCGAGCTGGGTGACCATCTGAAGACGCTGCACCTCGCTGACGCCGTCGCGAGGGTAAAAGACCATAATGCGCGTGCCCGGCACGTCGCGGAAGCCCTCCAGAGCCGCCTTGCCCGTGTCGCCGCTGGTGGCGACAAGAATGGAGGCCGTGCGCGTCTCGCCGTTTTTGCGAAGAGAGGAGACCAGAAGCCGCGGCATCAGCTGCAGCGCCATGTCCTTGAAGGCGCAGGTGGGCCCGTGCCACAGCTCCAGCATGGCCGTGGCGTCGTCCGTCACGGTCAGCGGCGCGATGCGCGGCGTGTCAAAGTTGTCGGCATAGGACCGGGCCGTCAGTTCCGCAAGCTCCGCGGCGGAAAATTCCTCCAGAAACAATCCGAGGACCGCGGCAGCCCGCTGCGGATAAGACAGCGGCAGCAGCGAGTGCAAAAACGCCTCGTCCACCGTGGGGATGCGGTCCGGAATATAAAGACCGCCATCGGGGGCAAGACCGCGGACGATGGCCTGCGACGCGCTGACGGAAGTATCGGCCGAGCGCGTAGAGAGATAACGAATCATTCAAATGCACCTTCTATTCGGTTCAGAATCGGTTTTTTGGTATGAAGCCCCTCGGGGGCGTAAATTTCCATCACGTCAAAGCGGACGATATCGTCCGTCGGGTGGCGGGAAAGCCAGCACTCCGCCGCCAGACGAAGACGGCGCTGCTTGGCCGGGGTGACAAATTCCGCCGCCGCGCCATAGCGGGCGCTTTTGCGCAGCTTGACCTCGACCATCGCGGTAATCCCCTGCTTCGCGGCGACAACATCCAGCTCGCCGAAGCGGCAGGAGAAATTGCGGTCCACGATGCGCCAACCGCGGCGGCGAAGATACTCGCAGGTCAGATCCTCGCCCCAGGCGCCGAGAAGCTTAGTGTCGGGCGGCATAGTATTTCTTCAAAAAGGAGGGACGGTGCGCCGGGCACGGGCCGTAATCGTCCAGGGCGGCATAATGCTCCTTTGTCCCATAGCCCTTGTGGCGCTCGAAGCCGTATTGGGGATATTCACGCGCCAGGGCGAGCATTTCGCGGTCCCGGGTCACCTTCGCCAGCACGGAGGCCGCCGCGATGGACGCGCAGCAGCCGTCCCCGCCGACAACCGCCGTCGCCGGGATAGAAATCCCCCGCGTGGTATTGCCGTCCACCAGCGCAAGACACGGCCGGACCGGAAGCGCCGCGATGGCGCGGTCCATGGCAAGCAGCGCAGCGTTGAGGATGTTCATTGACTCGATTTCGTCCACCTCCGCCTGCGCCACGGCATAGCAGACGGCCTCGGCGCAGATTACATCGTACAGGGCGTCCCGCCGGGCGGGAGAGAGCTTTTTGGAGTCGTTCAGACCGGGAATTTCGAGTCCGACGGGCAAAATGACAGCGGCCGCCACCACCGGTCCCGCAAGGGGGCCGCGGCCGGCCTCGTCCGTGCCGCAGACCGGGCCGTCCGCCCCGTCGGAGAGCGCAAGCTGGCGCGTCCAGAGATCAACAGGGTCTTTCAAGCGTCATCCTCCCCAGCTTTCCGCCGCGGAATTCATCGAGCAGCACCGCGCTCATGCGCTCGGTATTGAGAAGACCGCGCGCCATGCGAAAGCCGCGCGCCGCCGCCATGGCCTCCACCAGCTGCCAGCCGGGAAGGTCGGGGTCCTCGGCGATGCCGTAGCGGGCATTCATCGCGCCGGGATAGAGCGCGCGCAGCAGCTCCGCCAGACGCGCGGCAAGGTCCTCGACATCAAAGACCGTGTCCTTAACGGCGCCGGTGAAGGCAAGGTGCTCCCCCACCGAGGGGTCCTCGAACTTGGGCCAGAGAATGCCGGGCGTATCGAGAAGCTCGAGCTTTGCGTCCACGGTGACCCACTGGCGCCCGCGGGTCACCCCGGGACGGTCCGACACCGCCGCGCTTTTGCGGCCGGAGACACGGTTGATGAACGTGCTTTTGCCGACGTTCGGCACACCGACCACCATGGCGCGCAGGGGGCCGGTCTTGCTGCGAAGAGAATGCAGACGCTCCGAAAGCGACGAAAGACCGCGGCCGGATTTGCTGTCACAGCAGAGGAAGGGCAGCTGCAGCCGGGTGTAATACTCCGTCCAAAGAGCGGTGGCGGCGGGGTCCGCCTGGTCCGCGCGGTTGAGGATGAGAAGACGGGGCTTGGAGCGCAAAATGCGGTCGAGATCGGGATTGCGGCTGGAAACCGGGACGCGGGCGTCCGCGATTTCGCACACAACATCCACCAGAGGCAGACTTTCCTCCATCTCGCGGCCGGCCTTTTTCATGTGGCCGGGATACCATTGAACCTGGGCCATGGGTCAAAACACCAGCGAGCCGATCGAGCGGAACGGCAGAAGACGAAACACCGCCTTGCCGAGCACCGAGCGTTTATCGACACAGCCGACCATGTCGCTGCGGCTGTCGGTGGAGTTGTTGCGGTTGTCGCCCATGACGAAGATGCAGCCCTCGGGCACCGTGACCGGCTCGGAAAAATCCTCGCGCGTGTAGGTCAGCTCGTTGACATAGTCCTCCTGCAGAGCGACGCCGTCGACATAGACAATACCGGCGGCAAAGTCGATGTCCACGGTCTGGCCCTCGGTGGCGATGACGCGCTTGATAATCGGCTCGGAGCGCAGCCCCTCCGCCCGGAGAACGACAATATCGCCGTATTCGTAATCCCCGGCAAGACGCGTGATGATGACCTTGTCCCCATCCTGCAGCGTCTGCATCATGGAAACGCCCTTGACATCGATGATGCGGGCCACAAACACAAAAATCAGCACACAGGCCACCAGCGCGATAACGATGCACTGCAGCCACTCGTAAATCTCGCGGCGGGTGTCCGACGCGGGCGACTCGGCCGACGGGGTCTGAGTGGGAAGCTGTTCCTCCACGATGTGTCCATCTCCTTTTCTCATTTGCATAAATAGACAGGATATTATACAACACTCCCCCGCCAAAGAGCAACCGTTTTTTTGCCGGAGAGCGACAAAAACCGGGAGTCCGAAGACTCCCGGTTTTCCGGGTTATGCTGTTGGGTGGGGCTTCGCCGGGCGAAGCCCCGTCATGGAATCGGTCAGCGATACATGACCTTGTCCACGAAGTTGCGGATGACCTGCGCGGCCTCGCAGCGGTAGGTCACGCGCTGCGGCTCGATGCACAGGTGACGGCCGTTCTGGGAGCCGTTGAGCACGCCCCAGCTGACACACCAGCCCGTCGCATCCTTGGCGTAGGCATCGATGGCGCCGATATCGGCGAACATGCCCATCCAGTTGGCATTGGTAACCGTCATGTCATAGCCCTTGTACTGCGCGTAGCGGTACATAATGGCGCACATCTGCTCGCGGGTCACAAGATCCATCGGGCCGAAGGTGTCCGCGGAATAGCCGTTGACAACGCCTGCATCGGCAGCCCAGTTGACCGCCGCGCAGTACCAGCTGTCCACCGCCACGTCCTTGAACTGGCACTCACCGCCCCAGGCGGCCGTGTCAATGCCCTCCAGGCGGCTGATGACCGTCACGAACATGGCGCGGGTCATGCCCTCGTAGGGAGCGAAGATGTCCTCCGCCGTGCCGACCATGTAACCGCGGTCGGTGACGAACTTGACCGCGTCATAGTACCACGCAGAGCTCATGACATCGGTGTAATCGCTGGAGGCTTCCTCGGTGTAGGTGACCACGACATCCACGGCGCCGGCCGGCATCGTGAACACATAGGTCACAACGTAATCCACGTCCTCACGGACGAAGGAGACGCCTTCCACCGGCTTGCCATCGGCGCCGATGACGCTGATTTCGTCAAAGCGCCAGCCGTCATCGGGGTCACAGGTCACGGTGACGACCTCGCCGTACTTGGCATCGGTCTTGTCCACTGTGGTAACACCGTGCTCGCCCTCGGTCGTCTTGACCGCGACCGCATAGGTCTGCTCCTCGACCGTAACGGAAACCGTCACGTCGCAGTCGGGCATCGTGAAGGTGTAATCGCCGCCGGCAGCAGCGACCTCGGGGGCCACCGCCACGTCACCGGCCTCACCGGTCACCGTCAGGCTGACCAGCTGATAGCCGTCATCGGGGGTCACGGTCACGGTCACGACATCCAGATAATCGGCCGTGGAAGCGGTCGTATCCTCGCCGTTGACGCGGACCTCGGCAGGACCCTGGGTCTCAACCGCGATGGCGTAGGTGATTTCCTTGAAGGAGGCCGTCAGCGCGACATCCGCATCCGGCATCACGAAGCCGTAGTCGCCGCCCTCCACGAGATTCGCAGGCTCCGCGGAGAAGACGATCTGCTGCAGCTTGCCGAAGGAATCGGTCCAGACTGCCGTGACCTCATCGATCATGTAGCCCTCGGCCGGGGTAACCGCGACCGTGGCGGAATCCATGTAGTTCACGGACTGGGTGGCGGGAGAGACAGAGCCCATGCCCGCGCTCTCGGCCGCGACCTGCGCCGTAGCCGTGTAGACGATGGTGGCAAAGGAGGCATAGACCTTCACATCGGCGCAGGGCATCGCAAACTCGAAGTGCTTGCTGACCGCGCCGTCGGAAAGGGTCACATACTCGGTCTGAGTCTCGCCGGACTCGTTGAGCCAGGTGTAGTAAATCTCGGAGATGTAGTAGCCGTCCGCAGACTCAACGTCCACCGCGGCCAGGTCGCCGTAGGTAACGGCCACGCAGCCGGTGTCGGTGCTCTGCAGCTCCACAGCGCCCTGGGTCTTGTTGTAATCGGAGGTCAGCTCGTAATCATACGGAGCATAGGAGACCTGGAACACAACGTCCGCATAGGGCATCGTGAAGGAATAGGTGCTGGGATAGGTGCCGGTCACGACATTGGCCGTGCCGTCCGCCACGGAGAACTGAATATCCTGGGCAAGGTCGTTGGAATCGGTGTACCAGGCATAGACAGACTCGGTGTAGTAGCCCTGGGCCGGGGTGACCACGACATCCACGGCATCCTGGAAGTCCGCCTTGAAGGAGGCCGTCACCTCGCCGGATTCGGCCGCGGAGAGAACCTCGGTCGTCACGGCAAACTCGCTCTGGGTGAAGGTCGCGAAGACGGTCACGTCGGAGCAGGGCATCTCGAAGGTGAAGGGGTAGTCGGTCAGACCCGCGGCGTCCGCGGTCTTTTCGACCTTCTGCTCGACACCGTCGGGGGTCTTGTAGGTGTAATAGAGGGTTTCGATTTCGAAGCCGTCGGCCGCCGCCACGTCGACCGCCGCGGTCTCGGTGTAGGTCACGTCGATCGCGTCGACATCCGCGCCCTGCAGACGAATCGCGCCCTCGGCCTTGGCATAGGAGGAAGACAGAGCGTAGTCATAGGGCAGGAAGGAAACATGGAAGTAGACATCCGAATACGGCATCGTGAAGTAGAACGTAAGCGGATAGGTTCCGGTCACGGCGTTCACCGCGCCCGCGGAGCAGAGGGATTCAACCTCCTGGCGGATGGAATCGGAATCGGTGTAGAAGGCATACACATCGTCGACATAATAGCCTTCCGCCGGAGTCGCCACCAAGGACGCCGTATCCTGGAAGTAGCAGGTGAAGGAATCCGTGATGGTGCCGGTCTCCGCCGCGGTATCGACACTCGTGTACACATTGAACTCGCTCTGGGTGAAGGTCGCGTAGACCGTCACGTCGGAGCAGGGCATCTCGAAGGTGAAGGAGTAGTCGGTCTTGCCCTTGGCATCGGCCGTCTTCTCAACCTTCTGCTCGACACCGGCGGTGTCCTTGTAGGTGTAATAGAGGGTTTCGATCTCGAAGCCGTCGTTCGCCGCCACGTCGACCGCCGCGGTCTCGGTGTAGGTCACGTCGATCGCGTCGACATCCGCGCCCTGCAGACGAATCGCAGCCTCGGTCTTATCATAAGAGGAGGACAGCGCGTAGTCATAGAGGACGAAGGAGGCCTCGACGAAGACGTCGTAGTTCGGCATACGGAAGCTGTAGGTCGAAGCGTAGGTGCCGGTCACGGCGTTCGGGGTGGTGTTCTCGGTCTTCTGGAAGAGAACCGCGCACTTGTTGCCCTCGCCGTCGAAGTAGTAAGCGGTGATCTGCTTATAGGCGTCGGCGTAGTAGCCCTCGTCCGGGGTAACCGTGATCTGGGCCATGGAGCCATACGTCCAGTCCTTCGTCTCCACAACCGTGCCGCCGGTCAGACCGGTGGGGCAGGTCACGGTGAAGTCGATGGGCTCGAGCTCGACCACGACATAGACGTCGTAGGACGGCATCGTGAAGGTGTAGGTCTGGGTCGCGGTCAGGTCGCCGGTCTTCGCGGTGGCGTAATCGCCGGCCTGATAGAGCTTGATTTCGCTGTAGTAGGGGTCAAGGTTCTCCGTGCCGCCCTTCACGAGGTCCGCGAAGGCCGTGGGCACCAGAGAGTTGGCCGTCATGGCAGCCGCCTTGTCGAGGTATTCATCATAGTTCGACAGGCTGTAGAGCTTGACGCCGTTTGCGTCGGTCAGGGTGACGTTCTTGATTTTGTAGCCGTGGGCCGGGGTGACGGAGAAGATGGCCTCCGCGCCAACCTGAACATCGCCGGCATTGGGGACGAACTTGTCCGTGACAAGCATGGTGTACTTGCGGGACACGTCGGAGGCCTTCGCGTCGCGAACGGCGAAGACGTTCTGGACAAACTCGCAGCTGACATCCACATCGGCCGCCGGCATGATGCCCTTGTAGAGGACATTGCCGTCCGCGTCGGTGGAGTAGTAGGTGCAGGAGATATACTCATCGCCGGCAGCGTCCACATAGTGGGCAATCAGCTTTTCGGTGGCGGGCGCATAGCCGTCATCGGGGTCAAGGACCACGTAGAAGGCGTCGCCCACGTTCAGCTCCGTCAGCTCGGTCAGCGTGCTGTAGGCAGCGGAAGCGGACAGATACACCGCGCCGTTGACCGCGGCATTCGCCGTGACAGAGTAGGAGGTGGCAATGTACTCGATGTCGACATAGGTGATGACACCGGGCATCGTGAAGGTGATGGTGCTGCCCTCGGTGGGAACGACGGTGCGATAGGTATCGCTCGCGAAGGCGGGGTCGGTATCGGTGTACTGATACCAGATCGTGACCTTGGCCGTGTAGCCGTCATCGGGGTCAACCGAGATCGTGACGGTATCGGCCTGCGGCAGGTCGAGCTTTTCCGCGGTCTGCTGGTTGATGGTCACCACGCCGTGGCGGCTGGTGGCCGTGGGCAGAACCGTGAAGCGGTCGACAAACTTCGCCGCGGACTCATCGGTGAAGCTGGTGTAACGGACCTGAACCGGGAAGGTCTTGGCCGTCGTGACCGGGGCCACCGTGACACTCTCGGCCGGCATCACGAACTGGTAACGGACATAGCCGTTTTCGTCCGCGAGCTGGGTCAGGATGGCGTTGACCGCCACGCCGTTCTTGTCAAGAACGATCAGACCGGAGACGGAGTAGTTCGGGTCGGGACGGACCTCGACATCCACAATCTGGCCGGTGGCAGCCGTCTTGGCCGTGCCGGTCTCGAGGAGCGTGAAGTCGATGTTCGTGTCGGAGGCGTCGTGAATCCAGGCATAGGTCTGGGCCTTGCCGGTGCTGTCGGTCGCGAGCTGGACGGAATGGGTCTCCGCCTCGTCGACGGCCTTGAGCGTGACGTCGCCGTAGATGGTGTAGACATTGACATCGGTCGCCACAGCGGCAACGGTCTTATCCAGGAACGGATCGCCGGTGACGATGGTCCAGCCGGTAACCTCGGAATAGCCGTCGCGCTTGATTTCGGCCGCAATGGCGGTCAGATCGAGCGAATCGCCGAAGCGGACGGACTTGGCGCCGTAGGAAGTGCCGTCGGGCTTGATGAGCGTGACGGTGCACTTGTCGGACTTCTGCTTGAGGTAGATGTTGACGTTGACGTCGGTGATGGGCATCGTGAACTGATAGGTGTACACATCACCGATGTGGCTCACGAGGGTAACCGCGATATCGGAGACCTCCGCGCCGGTGTCATCCAGACCCTTGACCGCGATGTCCTCGAAGTCGAAGGAGGCGTTGAGAAGCTCGGTATCGATGACGACCTCGACCACGGTATCGGAGTCGAAATCACCCACGAGGGAGGAGCTGACCTTTGTATCCGGCTGATAGATGCCGTCGACAAAGACCATTTCGTTCACATGGAGATTCTCCACCGGCTCAAAGCGGGCATAGAAATCCACGCCGTCGAGAGGACAGGTGGTGATATCCACGCCGAGCTGCTTGTCATCGGCGGTGAACCAGCCCGCGAAGGCCAGAGTCTCCTGATCGGGCAGATCCTCGGGAATCTCGATGGTCTCGAGATAATCATAGGCGGCGAAGGAGACAACATCGCCGGTTTCGTCAAAGAAACGGACCTGATATTCCTTCTCCACGCTGACAATCGCGAGCGTCACGTCGTTGGCCGGCATCGTGAAGCTGTAGCAGTTATCGATGGCGGTCACGGTGACAGGCGTAGTGCAGTAGTTCGATTCGCTGTCGAACCAGTACACCTCCATGGCGTCGAGCTGATAGCCGTCCTCGAACTGGACCATGAATTCGACGGTCTCGCCGGCCGTGGCCGTTTCGGGCGCGCCGACATAGGTGAGGTGCTCGTCCGCCAGCGTCTCGGGCTTAACAGTGATGGTGTAATCGTTCTGCTCGTACACGGCGGTGAAGACCACGTCGCGCACGGGGGTATAGGCGCTCTCGGCGTCATAGATGTCGTCGCCGTTATCCCAACCGGTGAAGGTATAGCCGGTCTTTTCCACGGCGGCCTTGAGCGTGAATTCCTGCGCGGCGGGCACAGTGGCAAAGTCCACAATCGCGCCGTCGACGACGTACTTAATAAGATAGGTATCCTCCGCCAGGATGCTCTCGACCTTGACGGTGACAACCGTGCCGTTCTCGGGGGCGGTGAAGGTGCCCTTCACGCTCTCGCCGATGAACTCGATGGCCACATCCAGCTCGGTCCCGTCGTCACAGACAGC
>R18__coassemble_1333_pt1 | contig 37362 bp, 36 predicted proteins | sample R18__metabat2_low_PE_004 | metagenome-assembled genome bin R18
TTATCACTTCCTGCCCTCTACCATAGCAAATCTTTCCCCTCCTGTCAAAATCTTTGCCCTTGAAATTCCGTAGGAATGTATTATAATGATGATATCAATTCTTAATGTAAGGAAGGATGTTTTATTATGGCTTACAAAATCTGCCGCGCCGAAGAGGCGTACGAGTACACCGCTCCCGGTCATTTCAATGTCGTCTGCACGCGTCTGGCCGACGCGGGCGAGGCCGGCGGCTGCAAGATGATCGTCGGGCTGAGTCACTTTGCCCCCGGCGGCGGCTGCGAGTACGGCGCCAACCCCCTCGAGAGCGTGTATTACATCGTCAAGGGCCAGATGACGCTCAAGACCGCGGACGAGACCACCGTCCTCAAGGAAGGCGATCTGTTCCACTGCTGCGGCGGCACCGAGAAGTCCATCCTCAACGAGGGCGACTGCACCACCGACATGCTCGTCTGCCTCCTGCCTCCTCAGGCATAAGTTCCAAAAGAACGCAAGACAAAAAAACCGGGGTTTTCCCCGGTTTTTTATTATTTCGGATAAACTTTTTCTTATCTCCCGCACTTGCACATTTTGAGTTCTGTGGTACAATGATAATTTGATAGAGTATAAAAAGGGGGCAGAGCGCATGCGGGGGCAGTGCACCATGGTCGTGGCGGCGGGCGGCAGCGGGCTTCGCTTTGGCGGGGACAAGCTGGCGGAGCCGCTGGCCGGGCGCCCACTGCTTTGGCACACGCTTCACGCGCTGGACGCGGCGCCGTCTGTGACGGCGATGGTCGTGGCGGCGCGCGCCGATGCGGTCGATTGGGTGCGGGCGCTTTGTCTCCCGCTCGCGACCCCTGTCACGGTGGTCCCCGGCGGGGCAAGCCGGCTTGAGTCCGTGCTGGCGGGGGTGGACGCGGTGGAGGCGGGCTGTCCCTTCATCGGGGTGCACGACGCTGCCCGGCCGCTTGTGTCGGCCGAGCTGATTGCGGCGGTGCTTGCGGCGGCGGAGGAATCCGGCGCGGCGATTCCCGCCCTGCCCGTGACCGACACCATCAAGACCGCTTCGGATGGCTTTGTCACCGCGACGCCCGACCGCGCCGCGCTCTTCGCCGTCCAGACGCCGCAGATTTTCGCGGCGCCGCTGCTGCGCAGGGCGCTGCGCGCGGCATGGGTTAACGCTCTGCCCGTGACGGACGATGCGTCCGCCGTGGAGGCGCTCGGCCACCCGGTACGGCTTGTGCCCGGCGAGCGCGTGAACACCAAAATTACAACGCGGGTGGACCTGCTTTACGCTACGCTTTTTCTTTCCGGGAGGGATACCACATGAGAATCGGCCATGGCTATGACGCGCACCGTCTTGCCGAGGGGCGGCCCCTCGTGCTCGGCGGGGTCACCGTCCCCTTTGACCGCGGACTGCTGGGCCATTCGGACGCCGATGTGCTGCTGCACGCGCTGTCGGATGCGCTGCTGGGCGCGGCGTGTCTGGGGGATATCGGGGCGCTGTTCCCGGATTCCGACCCCGCGACGGAGGGCATCGACAGCCGCCGCATTCTTGCCGCCTGCTATGACGCCGTCCGGGCGGCGGGCTGGCGGCTTGTGAACGCCGACTGCACCGTGCTTGCCCAGCGGCCGAAGCTCGCCCCTTATCTGCCCGCCATGCGCGAGCAAATCGCGTCGGTTCTCGCGGTGCCGGCTTCGTCCGTCAGCATCAAGGCCACGACGGAGGAGCGCATGGGCTTCACCGGCGCGGAGCAGGGGATCGCGGCGCACGCCGTCGTCCTGCTGGAAGCCGCGGACTAAATTCAGAAAGGCTGCTTGTCATGGATTCTGTTGTCACCTTTTTCTCCGATGCGGGGAAGTATATCGCCTCCATGGGCGGGGCGGACTTCTTTGACATTCTGATTCTGGCGGCATTGATTTACTGGGTGTTCGGGCTGATTCGGCGCACGAACTCCTTCCGCATCGCGGGCGTGCTGGCGATGCTGGCGCTGGTGCTGCTGCTGTCGGATTGGTTCAACCTCTCGGTGACCAATTATATTATCCGCAAGGTCTTTTCCATCGGCTTTATCGCCGTGATTGTCCTTTTCCAGCCGGAGATTCGCCGCTCGTTCGAGCGCTTCGGCGCGCGCAGCTTTTCCTTTCTGACGGGGGACAGCAATCTGTCCGGCATGGAGTCCGTTCTGATGCAGACGGTCTTCGCCTGTGTGGACATGGCGCGCACCCGCACCGGCGCGCTGATTGTCTTTGAAAAAAACAACCGTCTCAACGAGGCAATGGGCTCCGGCACGGAGCTGGACGCTTTGGTCTCCGCCGACCTGCTGAAAAATCTGTTCTATGACAAATCCCCTCTGCACGACGGCGCCGTGATAATCCGCGGCGGCCGAATCGCGGCGGCGGGCTGCATGCTGCCGCTGTCGACGAACGCGGGGCTCAGCCGGGATTTGGGCATGCGCCACCGCGCCGGTCTCGGCATGAGCGAGAAATCCGACGCCATTGTGGTCATCGTCTCGGAGGAAACGGGCGGCATCTCCGTCGCGATGGACGGTCTGCTCAAGCGCTATCTGTCCCAGGATATGCTTGAGGAGCTGCTGCGCCGCCAGCTTCTGCCGGACGAGGAAAAGCGCGAGGAGAGCTTCCTGCGCCGCCTGCTCGGAAAGGGGGATTCCCATGGGGCATAAAACCGATACCGATAAGGGCCTTCGCCTTCTGTTTTCCAACCGCATTGTTCAGATTGCGGCCTCGCTGGTCATCGCGGTGCTGGTGTGGGTGTTTTATACCTCCACCTACGGGGCGGAGATTACCCGCACGTTCGAGGCCGTTCCCGTCAAATATTCCGGCGAGGACACGCTGCGCGATTCGCTCAGTCTGATTATCACGGACGAGGAATACACCTCCGTCACCGTGACCGTGTCCGGCCCCCGGCGCGAGCTTCTCAAGCTGACCAGCGCGGATCTGTCCGCCGTGGTGGATCTGTCCACGGTCAACAGCGCCGCCACGCGGTATATGTACTATACGCTCAAGTTCCCGTCGTCTGTGAACATGGACGACATCACCATCGAGGAGCAGACGCCACGCACCCTGCCCATCGTCATCAGCAAGCTCATCACCAAAACCATCCCCGTCTACGGTTCCTTTACCGGAACGGTGTCCGACGGCTATGTCTATGACCAGTCCGGTCTGACCTTTGCCCCGGCGTCGATTTCCGTCTCCGGCCCGCAGGAGGAGCTGGACTCCATCTCCTGCGCCTATGTCTCCGTGTATCGCGAGGGGGTCAGCGCGGGCTTTACCGTGGACTGCGGCTACACGCTCCTTGACGCGGACGGCGACCCCGTCAGCTACGACGATCTGCAGTATGACACCACGGTGGTTTCCGCCACGGTGCCCATCAACATGACCAAGGAAATCTCTCTGGATGTCGACCTGGTCGAGGGCGGCGGCGCCACGGAGAGCGACGTGATTGTCACGGTTTCCCCCTCGGTCATCACGCTGTCCGGCGACGCCGAGACGCTCAACGGCATCAACCGCATCTCTCTGGCGACCATCGATCTGTCGGACTATTCGGCCTTCCCGGACACGAACTATGTCATTCGCATTCCGAACGACACGGTCAATCTCTCCGGTGACACCAATGCGACGGTATCGCTGGAGTTTACGGGGCTGGAGTCCGCGCTGTATAACGTCACAAACCTCGAGGTCATCAATGTTCCCGACGGCTATGAGGCCACCATCATGTCCACCTCGCTCATCGTCACCATCCGTGCGCCCGAGGGTATGCTGTCCTCGATTGAATCGAACAGCATCCGCGCGGTGGCCGATTTGACGGGCGCCACGGCCACCAGTCTTCTGCCGGTCAAGATCTATGTCGACGGCTTTGCCGAGGCCGGCGCCGTGGGCGACTATACCATGTGGGTCAAAATCCGCTCTCTGGAGGACAACACCTCCGAGGCCGCGATTTTTACCGAGTGGGAGGACTGACGCCGTGACGCAAAACGGAGTGGTTGTGCATCTGCTTTCAGACGGCATGGCAGAGGTGATGGTCCAGCGCGGCACCGCCTGCGGCGGCAGCTGCGGCAGCTGCGAGGCCTGTGAGTTTGCGTCCCGGCTGACTATCCGGGCGGAAAACGCGGTGCATGCCGCGCCGGGGGACCGGGTGATACTGTCGTCCCCGTCCCGTGGGATATTGGGCGCGGCGATGCTGGTATATATGCTGCCGCTGGGCGCCTTTCTTACCGGCTGCGCGCTGGCGGCGGTTCTCGGCGCCGCGCAGGGATGGATCATTGCCGCGGGCGGCATGGGGCTTGCCCTCGGCGTCGGTATCAGCGTTTGGCTGGGACGGCGGCGCCGCGAGGTCCGCTTTGTCATCAGCGCCTATCAGCGCGCATGACCGGCTATGTACGCCCGCTCAAGGGCGAGCTGAAGATCTCCGATTACGAGCGCTATCGCGGAGTGTACTGCGCGCTGTGCCGTACGCTGAGGCGCCGGGGCGGTCCGCTTGCCCGCCTCACGCTGCAGTATGACATGGTGGTGCCGGTGCTCGTGCTGTGGCAGGGGGAAGGGACTCCGTGCTTTTCCTGTCGGCGGTGCCCGGTGCATCCGCTGCGCGGGCGGGCATGCCTGGAGGATAACCCGTCCCTGGATCTGGCGGCGGATGTCAGTTTGATTCTGGCGGACGAAAAGCTGTTGGACGATATCGCGGACGAGGGATGGTTTCGCTCCCTGCTGTGCCGCGCGGCGCGGCTGCTGCTGCGTCCGGCGGTCCGGCGCGCTCGCCGGGCAAGACCGGCCTTTTCCCGCCGGGCGACGGAGTGCATGCGCTCGCTGCGCGCGCTGGAATCGGCGCGCTGCGCCTCACCGGACCGGCTGGCGGACGGGTTTGCCTCGCTTCTTGCTTCGATGGCGGAGGAGGTTACGGACCCGGTCCTGCGCCGCGTGGCGGAGCAGATTTTCTATCACCTGGGGCGCTTTGTCTATTGGCTGGACGCGGCGGACGACTGGGCGGAGGATATTGCCCGCGGCCGCTTCAACCCTCTGGCGGAGCGCTACCCCGGCCGCGCCCCGGCGGAGGCGCTGTCCCTTGGGGAGGTGGAAAACTCCCTGATGGCCTCGCTGCAAAGCATGCGCGCGGCGCTTGCCCTGCTGCCGGATACTTGTTTCACCCCGCTGCTGACGAATCTGTTCGGGCCCGGTCTCGAGACCGCTGCCTTTGCCGTTTTGTCTCCGGATAAGCCGAACGGTAAAAAATCTTCCCAAAAAGGAGAACTCGCATGACTGACCCCTATTCCGTGCTTGGCGTTTCGCCCTCTGCCTCCGACGACGAGGTCAAAAAGGCCTATCGCGAGCTGGCGCGGAAATATCATCCCGACAATTACCACGACAATCCGCTTGCGGATCTGGCGCAGGAAAAAATGAAAGAAATCAACGAGGCCTACGACACCGTGCAGCGTCTGCGCGCGGCGGGCGGCTCCCACGGCTCCGCGTCGGGCGGGTATGCGGGCGCCTCCGCGGGCAGCGCCCGGACCTACACAGGGCCGAACGCCGCCGCCTATTCCGCCATTCGCAGCATGCTCGGCGCGAATCGTCTGACGGAGGCGGAGCAGATGCTCTCGCGCATAGCCGCCCGGGATGCCGAGTGGTATTTTCTCATGGGCTCGCTCCACTGGCGCAAGGGTTGGTATGACGAGGCGGCGCAGTGCTTTTCCACGGCGGCGTCCATGGACCCATCCAATCCCGAGTACGCGTCCGCCGTCCGTTCCGCGGCCTCCGGCGGCAGCGGTTATCGCACTGCGCCGATGCGCGCGGACGGCTGCGACCCATGTACCTCGGTTTTGATGGCGGACTGCTGCTGCAGCGTGCTGGGCAACGGCATGTTCTGCTGCATCTGATTATGGCAACACCGCACAATTCTCGGCACGCAATATGCTTGGAAATATTTCCGGCATATTTCACAAAAATGCTCGGCAATACACAAAGTATTCCCTGCGCTTTTTGTTTCATCTGCCGAAAAATTTCCTAGCGCATCTTGCATACCAGAATTATGCGGTGCTGCCTTATTTATCGTAGTGACATAAAGGAGCAGAATTTCTATGGTTTACAGCATGACCGGTTACGGCGGCGCGAAGGCGGAACGGGACGGCATCCGTGTCTCCTGCGAGCTCAAGAGCGTCAACAACCGTTTTCTGGATGTCTCCGTCCGTCTGCCGCGCGGCTTTCTCTTTGCCGAGGAGGGCGTGCGCGCGGCGGTCGCGCGGCACATCAGCCGCGGCAAGGTGGATGTGTTCATCACCGTGGAGCTGACAGGCCCTGCGGCCTTTTCCGTGCAGGCGGACGAAAATCTCGCCCTGGCGTGGTGCCGCGCCATGCGCTCGCTGGCGTCCTCGTGCGAGGTGGAGGACGATCTGACGCTCTCCGCGCTCGCGCGCGTGCCGGAGCTTTTGACCGTCCGGAAGGAGGATGCCGACCAGGAGCTGGCGCTGTCCGTCATACTCGAGGCGCTGGAGCAGGCGCTCGATGCCTATGACGCGATGCGTCTGCGCGAGGGGGAGCGTCTTGCCGCCGACATGCGCGTAAAGCTCGACGCGATTGCCGCGATGACCGAGCGCATCCGCGCCCGTTCGCCCCGGACGGTGGAGGAATACCGCCGTCGGCTGACGGAGAAGATGACGGAGGTTCTGGCGGACCGAACCATTGACGAGGCCCGCATTTTGCAGGAGGCGGCGATTTACGCCGACCGCGTGGCGGTGGATGAGGAGATGGTCCGTCTTGACAGCCACATTGCCCAGTATCGTCTGTTTTTGGACGAGGGCTCGCCCGTCGGCAGAAAGCTGGATTTCCTTCTGCAGGAGATGAACCGCGAGGCCAACACCACCGGCTCCAAATGCTCCGACAGCGACATTGCCTCCGTGGTCATCGACCTCAAGGCAGAACTGGAAAAGCTGCGCGAGCAGCTGCAGAATCTGGTCTGACGCGAGAGGAGGGCCATCGGCGTGAAACTGATCAACATCGGCTTCGGCAATTTTGTCTCCTCCGACCGACTGGTGGCGGTGGTGGACCCGGAGTCCAATCCCATCAAGCGCATCGTCTCCCGCGCGCGGGAGGACGGTCTTCTCATTGACGCGACCTACGGCCGCAAAACCCGGGCGGTTTTGGTGGCGGACAGCGGCCATGTGATTTTATGCCCGCTTACCACGGAAACGCTCAGTCAGCGCATCGGCGCGGGAAAGGCAGGGCAGAGTGATGTCGGACAATAAGGGTCTTCTGCTGGTCATCTCCGGTCCCTCCGGCGCCGGCAAGAGCACCGTGATATCGCGCATGCGCGCGCTGCGGGACGATACGGTGTTTTCCGTCTCCGTCACCACGCGCGCGCCGCGCCCCGGCGAGACGGACGGCGTGGACTATTTCTTCATTTCCCGCGAGCGCTACGACGCGATGGTGTCGCAGGACGCTCTTCTGGAGCACGCGGTTTATGCCGGCAATGGCTACGGCACGCCCGCGGCCTTTGTGGACGAACAGATTGCTGCCGGCCGCGTCGTGATTCTGGACATCGAGGTCCAGGGCGCCGCCGCCGTGATGGCAGCCCGCCGGGACGCGGTCACGGTGTTTTTGTGCCCGCCGTCGCTGGAGGAGCTGGAGCGCCGTCTGCGCGGCCGCGGCACGGACTCGGAGGAAAAAATTCTCGATCGCCTCTCCATCGCCCGCACCGAATACCGTCGCATACCCCATTATCAACATCTCGTCATCAATGACGATCCGGACCGCGCGGCCCGGGAACTGGACGCCGTCGTGACGGCCGCCCTGTGCCGCACGGAGCTGCAGCTACACCGTATTATGGAAGGAGAACTTACGTTATGATGCTTTATCCCCCTCTCAGCGACCTGGTGACCAAGGTCGGCAGCCGCTATCTGCTGGTCAATCTTGTCTCCAAGCGCGCCCGCCACATTTCCACCGAGGCGGAAAACAACGAAACCCCTCTTACCCGCAAGCCCGTCTCCATCGCGATTGACGAGGTCTTCACCGGCAAGCTGACCGCCACCGAGTCCGAAAAGGCCGCCGCGGACGGGATGCCCGTCGCGGAAAGCGCCGAGGAAACCGCGACAGAGCCCGCCGCGGAGCCCGCGGAGGACACGCTCTGAGTCCGACGGACAAAACCATGCCTTTGCCGACGACGGCGCGCGTCGCCGTTTCGGGGGTCAGCTATTGGTTTGACCTGCCGTATACCTATGCCGTTCCGCCTGCGCTGGCGGAGGGGCTTCGGCCCGGCATGCGCGTGCTGGTTCCCTTCGGCGGTGGCGACGGAGGCCGCGAGGGCGTGATTCTCTCGCTTGGCGCAGAGGAGGGGGAGTTTAAATCCATCCTGTCCGCGCTGGACGCAGAGCCCGTCCTGTCGGAAACGATGCTGCGCCTGGCGTTGTGGATGCGCGAGCGCTTTTTCTGCACCGTGTCGGAGGCTGTGCGCGCCATTTTGCCCGCGGGACTGTGGTACGATATCGAATCGGACTGGTCTCTTTCTCCGGCCGCGGACGGGGAGGAGGCGCTTGACGCCTGTACCCCTGCGGAGACGAAATTACTCGATGCCCTTCGTGCGCTGGGCGGCTCCGCCTCCATGCGGGAGCTTCTGGCGGCGCTGGAGAACAGCGATCCGCGCCGCGCGCTCTCCTCGCTTCGCAAAAAGGGGCTTCTGGTCCGCAGCGAATCGGCCTCGCGCCGCGTGACGGACCGGACCCGGCTTTATGCCGAAACGCTCCTTTCGGGGCAGGAGGCGCAGGAACGTCTTGACCGCCTTGCGGCCCGCGCGCCGCAGCAGGCCTCGGTCTTCCGGGTGCTGCTGCAGCTTGGCAGAGCATCGGTGGCGAACCTGTGCTATTTTACCGGCGCCTCACGCGATGCTATCCGCGCCCTGGAGAAAAAAGGCCTTGTCCGTCTGTTTTCCCACGAGGAGCTGCGCCGCCCGGATTATGGCGTCGAGTCCGCCGAATGCCGGCCTCTGCCCGCGCTCAATGACGAGCAGCAGGCGGCCTTTGACCGCATCGCGGCGCATCTGCGCGCGGGGCAAACCGGCGCCACGCTGCTCTACGGCGTGACCGGCAGCGGCAAAACCTCCGTCTATCTGCATCTGATTGACCGGACGCTGCGCGCGGGGCGCTCCGCCGTGCTTCTGGTGCCGGAGATTGCCCTCACACCCCAGATGCTGCAGACCTTTTCCCGTCACTTCGGCGACGGCATCGCCGTGCTGCACAGCGCCCTGTCCGTCGGCGAACGCTATGACGAATGGAAGCGCATCCGCCGCGGTGAGGCCCGTCTGGTCATCGGCACGCGCAGCGCCGTCTTTGCCCCGGTGCAAAACGCCGCCCTCTATATCCTCGATGAGGAACAGGAAACCACCTATAAGTCCGACAGCGCGCCCCGCTATCACGCCCGGGATGTGGCGGCCTTTCTGTCCCACGCGGCGGGCGGTCATCTGGTGCTTGGCAGCGCCACGCCGGATGTGACCACGATGTATGCGGCCGAGTCGGGCCGGTACGATCTGGCCGCGCTGCGCACGCGCTATAACCGACAGGCGCTGCCGATTGTGCGCGTGGCGGACATGCGCGCAGAGCTCAAAAGCGGCAACGGCGGCTCCGTCAGCTCTCTGCTGCGCCGGGAGCTGCAGGCCAATCTCGACGCCGGGGAGCAGAGCATTCTCTTTCTCAACCGCCGCGGCGCGCACAAGCTGGTCACCTGCGGGGACTGCGGGTATGTGTTCGCCTGTCCCAACTGCTCGGTGACGCTGACCTGCCACACGGTGGGTCATCGGCTGCTGTGCCACTATTGCGGCCATTCGGCGCCGGTGCCGTCCCGCTGTCCCGAATGCGGCGGCATGCTGCGCTATCAGGGCGCCGGCACCCAGCACGTGGTGGAGGAGCTCGGCACGCTTTTTCCCACGGTGCCCGTGCTTCGGATGGACACGGATTCCGTCGCCCCGGAGGGCAGCCATCGCAAGCTCTTTGAGCGCTTTGTCAACGAGCGCATCCCCATTTTGGTCGGCACCCAGATGGTGGCCAAGGGGCTCAATTTCGAAAATGTCACGTTGGTCGGCGTGTTGTCCGCGGACCAGAGTCTCTATTGCGGTGATTACCGCGCGGGCGAGAGGACCTTCTCCCTTCTGACCCAGGTCATCGGCCGCAGCGGGCGCTTTTCCCGCCCCGGCCGCGCGGTTATCCAGACCTTCACGCCCGATAACCCCGTCATTCGTCTTGCCGCCGAGCAGAATTATGACGGCTTTTACCGCCGGGAGCTGGAACTGCGGCGGCTGTCCGGCTCGCCGCCCTTTGCCGATCTGTTCGTGCTGACCGTGACCGGTCGGGACGAGGAGGCGGTGCTGCGCTGCTGCGCGGATTTGCGCGCTGTGCTGGCGGACCGGCTTCGCGACAACCCCTCGGTTCGGGTTCTGGGCCCTGCGCCGCTGCCGGTGGCGCGGGTCAATCAGGTCTGGCGTTACCGCGTGACGCTCGCCTGTCCGGAGGGGAAGGACGTGCGGCGGCTGGTTTCCGCCGCTGTCATCGGCTGCAGCCGAAATTCCAACTATCACGGCGTACGGGTTTATGCCGATTTTGACCCGCTGGAATAATATCCTTATGCAAAGGAGTTTGCTTTCATGGCTCTTCGTCACATTGTGGAGGAAGGGGACGCTGTTCTCGAACGCGTCTGCCGTCCCGTTACCGATTTTTCCGACCGCACGCGTCTGCTTTTGGACGACATGCGTGAAACGCTGCTCGAGTCCGGCGGCGTGGGTCTGGCGGCGCCCCAGGTGGGGGTGCTGCGCCGCGCCGTTCTCGTGCTGGAAACCAATCATCCGGAGGGCGAGCCGGATTCCATCATCGAACTGATTAACCCCGAGATAATCGCCTCCTCCGGCGAGCAGGAGGGACCAGAGGGCTGTCTGTCCGTGCCCGGCATTTTCGGCTGGGTTGTCCGTCCGGACACCGTCACCGTCCGAGCCCAGGACCGCGAGGGGAATGTCTTTGAGGTCACGGGCACCGGGCTGACCGCCCGCGCCTTCTGCCACGAGCTGGACCATCTGGAGGGCGTTTTGTTCCGCGAACGGGCGGAGTATATTCTCACGGACGAGGAACTGGACGAATATTATGGCACCGGCAGCGGGGAAAACGAATGAAGACCGTCTTTATGGGCACGCCCGAGTTTGCCGCCTGTTCGCTGCGCGCCATGCTGCGCGAGGGGATGGACATTTCCGCCGTCTTCACCCAGCCCGACAAGCCCAAAAACCGCGGTCATAAGCTGACCCCCGGCCCGGTGAAGACGCTGGCGCTGGAGCATAATCTGCCGGTCTATCAGCCCGCCACCTTCCGTGACGGCGAGGCGGTTTCGATTCTCAAGGCGCTGCAGCCGGATATCATTGTGGTCGTGGCATACGGGAGGATTCTGCCCGCGGATGTGCTGGCGCTGCCCCGCTATGGCTGCGTCAACGTGCACGGGTCACTGCTGCCACGGTGGCGCGGCGCCGCGCCGATTCAGCGCGCCGTTCTCCACGGCGACCGGGAGACCGGCGTCACCACCATGTACCTCTCCGAGGGCATGGACGAGGGGGATATGATCTTCTCCGAGAGCACGCCGATTCGGCCCGGCGAGACCTCCGAGGAGCTGTTTGCGCGTCTGGCCCCGCTGGGGGCGGAGCTGCTGATCAAGACGCTGCGCGCGATTGAGGACGGCACGGCGCCCCGCGCGCCGCAGGACGCGGCGCTTGCCACCTATGCCGCGCCGCTGACAAAGGACATGGCGCCCGTGGACTGGTCGCGTTCGGCGGCGGAGCTTGTGTGCCATATTGCGGGACTGCAGCCCTGGCCCTGCGCCACGGCAGAGCTTGGCGGCGCGGTGTGCAAGCTCTTTCGCGCCGAGGCGCCGGAACATAATACCTCGGCCGCTCCCGGAACGGTGCTTCGCGCGGGGAAGGACGGCATCGAGATTGCCTGCGGCGAGGGAACGCTTCGTCTTCTCGAGCTGCAGCCGGCGGGGAAGGGGCGTATGACAGCCGCCGCCTTCGCGCTCGGCAGAAAGCTGGTCTGAGCCGATGCCGCGATTGCTTGCCGTTCAGGCGCTCGAGCGCTTTCGCCGCGCCGGCTCCTGGAGTGAGGAAACACTGAACGCGCTTTTGCGTCAGCGTCCGCTGGCCGAGCGCGATGCTGCGCTGGGCTCCCGCATTTTCTACGGCGTGCTGCAGCAGCTGTACCGGCTGGACTTCTGGCTGGACGAGTTTGCCGCCGGCCGACTGGAGCCGAAGGTGCGCGATATTCTGCGGGTGGGGCTGTACCAGATTGTGTTTCTGGACCGCGTGCCGGACCGGGCCGCCGTCAGCGAGTCGGTCGCTTTGTGCCGCGCGCTGGGATATGAGCGCGCCTGCGGCCTGGTCAACGCCGTGCTGCGCCGCTGCGCGCGGGAAAAGTCCGCCCTGCCGCGCCCGGCTTATGACGAGGACAGCGCGGAGTATCTGTGTATATGGTATAGTCATCCCTTGCCCCTTGTGCAAGAGCTGATCGGCACGGTGGGCGTTCCCGCCGCGCGGTCGATCCTCGAGGCGAACAACGGTCCGGCGCCCGTCTATCTGCAGACCAACACGCTGCGGATCTCTCCGGCGGAGCTGGCGGCGCGCCTTGGCGCTCGGGAGCATCCGACGCTTCCCGGTTGTCTGCGCGCCGATACGCTGCGCGTGGCGCAGGACGAGGCGTTTTCGGAGGGACTTTATTTTGTCCAGGACCCGGCGGCGCGGCTGGCGGTGTCGCTGGCGGAACTGCGTCCCGGGATGAAGGTTCTCGACGCCTGCGCCGCTCCCGGGGGCAAGAGCTTTGCCGCCGCGCTCGAAATGCAAAACCGCGGCGAGATTCTGGCGCGGGATCTTCACCCACGCAAGCTGTCGCTGGTCGATAAGGGCGCGCGGCGCATGGGCTTTGACTGCATCCGCTGCCGGGCGGGCGACGCCCGCGAGGCGCCGGCGGAGGGGGAGCTGTATGACGTCGTGATGGCGGCCGTCCCCTGCAGCGGTCTGGGCGTCATCCGCAAAAAGCCCGATATCCGCTATCGCCCGTGGGAGACGCTTTCGGCGCTGCCGGCGCTGCAGCTGTCCATTGCGGGCGCCCTGTCGCGGTGTGTGCGGCCGGGCGGTGTGTTGCTTTACAGCACCTGCACCTGGCGCGAGAGCGAAAACCGCGCCGTGGTGGACGCGCTGCTTGAGACGGACGATACGCTTTGCTTTGAATACGAAAGGACGTTCCGTACCGATTGGGACGATACGGACGGGTTTTATGTATGTCGGCTGAGAAAAAAGACATAAAATCGCTTCTTCTGCCGGAGCTGACAGAGGAGCTTGCGGCGGAGCCGCTTGCCCTTCCCGCCTGGCGGGCGAAGCAGATTTTCCACTGGCTGGCCCGCGGGGCGCGGTCGTTTGAGGAGATGACGGATCTGTCTGCGAAGCTGCGCGCGCAGCTGGAGGAACGCTATTTCATCCCCTCGCTGTCTCTGCTGCGGCGTCAGACCTCCGCTTCGGACGGGACGGAAAAGCTCCTTTGGGAGCTGCCGGACGGGGAGAGCGTGGAGACGGTGCTCATGCGCTATCGCCACGGCAACAGCGTGTGCATCTCCACCCAGGTCGGCTGCCGCCAGGGCTGCGCCTTCTGCGCGTCGACCATCGGGGGACTGGTTCGCTGTCTTCAGCCGTCGGAAATTCTCGATGAGGTCATCCGCACCTCGCTTATCACCGGGGAGCATATCTCCAACATTGTCCTGATGGGCATCGGCGAGCCGCTTGATAACTTCGACAACGTGGTCCGCTTTCTGCGTCTGGTGAATGACCCGGAGGGCGTCAACATCGGCATGCGGCATATCTCGCTGTCGACCTGCGGTCTGACGGAGCGCATCGACGAGCTGGCGGAGCTGGATTTGCAGCTGACGCTGTCCGTGTCGCTGCACGCGCCGGATGACGAGACCCGCTCGCGGCTGATGCCCGTGAACCGGGGCCGCGGGGTGGACGAGCTCTTCGCCGCCTGCCGCCGCTATTTTGACAGAACCGGCCGGCGCATTTCCTTTGAATACGCCATGGTCGACGGGGTCAACGATACGCCCTACCACGCGTCGCTTCTGTGCGAGCGTCTGCGCGGTACGGGCTCGCACATCAATCTTATCCGCCTCAATGCCGTGGAGGAACGGACCTTGAACCCCAGCCCGCCCAAAACCGTGGAGGCCTTTTCCGACGCGCTGCGCGCCGGGGGGCTGAACGTGACGGTCCGGCGCCGCCTGGGCACCGATATCGACGCAGCCTGTGGACAGCTGCGCAGAAAGAGTATGCAGCGATGATGGATGTTTTCACTTTGACGGACAGGGGCTCCTTCCGTCCGGATAATCAGGACAGCTGCCTGGCGCGGGATGTCGCAGGGGGGAAGCTGCTGGTTGTCTGCGACGGCATGGGCGGCCGCGCCGGAGGGCGGGTAGCAAGCGAGCTTGCCTGCGCGGAGTTTGCGGACTTCACCGGCATGGCGCTGGAGGCCTCCGGCGGCGGTGATGCGGCGCCGATTTTGCGCGATGCCGCCGCGCGCGCCAACATGGTGGTGTTTGACCGGGCGTGTGTGGAGCCGGGACTTTCCGGGATGGGCACGACGCTCGTCGCGCTGTACGCCGCGGACCGGACCGTTACGGTTCTCAATGTCGGCGACAGCCGCTGCTATCGCATACGCGGCGGCGCGCTGACCCAACTGACCCACGACCACTCCGTTGTGCAGGAGATGCTTGACGAGGGGCAGCTGACGGCGGACGAGGCGCTGCGCCACCCCGACCGCAATCTGATTACCCGGGCGCTCGGTGTCGAACGGTTTGTCCGGTCGGATGTCTTCGAGTCCGCGGCGGAGGTGGGGGATATCTTCCTGCTGTGTACGGACGGACTGTCCGGGTATCTGCCCGAGGAGGACATTCTCCGCGCGGCCTCCGAAGCGCGCGATGCGGCCGGACTGTGCCGGCTGCTGGTGGAAGAGGCTTTGGCCCGACGCTCCCGCGACAACATCACGGCGGCGGTGCTGATTGTGAATGGAAAGGATGGAACGCAGCGTGAATAATTATGTGGATTGGCGCATCGGCAAGCTGCTCGATGACCGGTATGAAATCAGCGAGGTTCTCGGCATCGGCGGCATGGCCGTGGTCTATCGCGCCGTGGATAATAAGCTCAGGCGTTCCGTCGCCATCAAGGTGCTGCGCGATGACGTAGCCATGGACGAGGAGTCCCGCCGCCGCTTCCGTACGGAGTACCAGGCGGTTGCTATGCTGTCCCATCCGAACATCCGCGCCGTATACGACGTCGTGTCGTCCGGCGATACGGAATACATCGTGATGGAATACGTCGAGGGCATCAACCTCAAGCAATATCTCAAGCGCAAGGGCCATCTGGACTGGAAGCAGACGCTGCATTTTTCCATCCAGATTGCGCGGGCGCTGTCCCACGCGCATGAAAAGGGCATCATCCACATGGATATCAAGCCCCAGAACATCATGCTGCCCCGCGACGGCACGGCCAAGGTGGCCGATTTCGGCATTGCCCAGCTCGAGGGCGCCGATACCTCCGACACCGACGAGGCCGTCGGCAGCATCCACTATATCTCCCCGGAGCAGGCGCGCGGCGAAGCCGTCGACGCGCGCACGGATATCTATTCGCTGGGTGTGGTAATGTACGAGATGCTGACCGGGCGTCTTCCCTTTGATGGCAGCACCGTGTCCGAGGTGGCGATGCAGCATTTCTCCGTGGTGCCGCTGGCGCCCTCCGTGCTGGCCACAGAGGTCCCGGAGGGGCTTGAAAAAATCGCCCTGCGCGCCATGCAGCCCGATGTGAACAAGCGCTTCCAGTCGGCGGCGGAGATGCTGTCCGCCCTTGAGAGCTTCCGCAAGGACCAGAACTCCGTCTCCACCATTCTGGGGACGAATATTGTCACGCTCTTTGACCGCGAACGCCCCCGGCGCAAGCTGTTCTCCGGCCGCAGCAAGCAAAGCGCGCCTGCCGCGGAGAATGCGGAATCTGCGTCCGAGTCGTCCTCTGAGCTCGCGCCCGCCCCTTCGGACGCCGATGCGGCGGCGCAGTCCGAGGACGGCGAGCCTCGGTATGTCATCGTGCGCGACGTGCCCCGCATCAGCCGCGGGGGAGAGCCCTCCCGCGAAACCTGGAACCGGCGCCGCTCCCGCGCGAATCTGGTCAGCACGTTCCTGGGCTTCGGTCTGGTCATTGCCTTTGCGGTGGGGATTTTCCTGTTTCTGTGGAATTTCTGGCTGCACGGCATTTTCAGCAAGGCCGAGCGCATCAGCGTGCCGAATTTTGTCGGCTATTCGTATGAGGACATTCTGGCGGATACAAGCTTTGCGGAGCTGTTTTCCTTTACGGTCCAGTTTCGTCCCGACAACGAGGTGCCGGCCGGTCAGATTGCGGCCCAGACCCCGGACGAGGGCACCAGCCGCATGATCGTGGACGAGGGAATCTCCGTCACGCTCTATGTCAGCAGCGGCATCCAGCTTGTCACCATGCCGGATCTGGTCAACAAGCCCATCGCGGACGCGCTTGATACGCTCAGTGACCTGTCGCTCAACAGCTCGCAGACCTATGAGTATTCCGATTTTTATCCCGATGGCTATGTCATCTCGACCGAGCCCGCCGCCCGGACCGAGATTGCCACCGGCAGCACCGTGGTCATCTGCGTCAGCACGGGACCCAATCTCGAGACCGTCATCATGCCGCAGCTTGTCGGCACCACCAAGGACGCCGCGCTGCTCGAGCTGCAGGGGCTGGGCCTGACCTGTACGGAGACCGAGGTCACCTACGTCTCCGCCGCCTCCTCCGACAAGGGCAATGTCATCTGGCAGAGCTATGACGTCGGCACGGAGCTGCAGACCGGAACTGTGGTTTATCTCCAGGTCGGCAGCTGATCGATGGACGCGCATCAGGGAATCATCGTCCGCTCTCTCAGCGGCTTTTACACCGTAGCGGAGGGGGCGGCGCGATACGAATGCCGCGCCCGGGGCCGTCTTCGTCTGTCGGAGGAAGGGCTTTTGGTCGGGGACCGGGTTTGCTTTGAGCCGCAGACGGACGGCACGGGGCGGGTTTTGTCCGTCCAGCCGCGCCGATGGGCGCTGGGGCGTCCGGCGGTGGCCAACGTGGACGCGCTGGTGCTTCTGGTCAGCGCGGCGGTGCCGGTTACGGAGCTGTGGGTCATTGACCAGATGACCGCCCGCTGCGAGGCCGCCGGGTGTCCCTGTCTTCTGGTTGTGTCCAAAACGGATCTGGCGCCCGGGGAGCTTTTTTCCGAGGTGTATTCCGGGCTGTATCCGGTGTATCCGGTTTCCGCCTCGACGGGGGAGGGCATCGAGTCTCTGCGCCGGGCGCTGCGCGGCCGGATATGCGCCCTCGCCGGGAACACCGGCGTCGGCAAGAGCAGTCTGCTAAACGCCCTTTGTCCCACGCTGCGTCAGCCGGTGGGAGAGGTCAGCGCCAAGCTCGGCCGCGGCCGTCACACCACGCGCCATGTGGAGCTGTTCGGGATTGGGGAGGACACCTTTCTGGTGGATACGCCGGGCTTTTCCTCTCTCGAGGACGGGGAGCTTTTCCGACCCGAGCCGGAGGCGCTGCCCGCGCTGTTCCCGGAAATGCGGGCCGTGACGGAGCCGTGCCGCTTTGACGACTGCCGCCACGCCGCGGAGCCGGACTGCGCCGTGCGCCGCGCCGTAGAGGACGGCCGCATCCGCCCCGAGCGATACCGTTCCTATCTTCGCATGCTCGAGGCGGCGCTCGAACGCCGCAGCCGCGCATATAAATAATTGCCAAGCGCGAAAGCTTGTGCTATAATGAATCGGTTATTGTTGTAATTGAATAAAAATTAAGAGATAGATGGGGGATTTCATCCATGAGCGGACATTCCAAATGGCATAACATCCAAAAAACCAAGGGCGCCGCGGACGCCAAGCGCGCCCAGGCCTTCACCAAAATCGCGCGCGAGATGATCGTCGCCGTCAAGGAGGGCGGCAGCGGTGACCCGCGCAACAACATGCGCCTGGCCGCCGTCATCACCAAGGCCAAGGCCGCCAACATGCCCAACGACAACATTCGCCGCACCATCGACAAGGCGCTCGGCAGCGGCGACACCTCCAACTTCGAGTCCGTCACCTACGAGGGCTATGGTCCCGCCGGCGTGGCCGTGATTGTCGAGGCCATGACCGACAACCGCAACCGCACCGCCAGCGAGGTGCGTCACTGCTTCGATAAATACGGCGGCAATCTGGGCGCCACGAACTGCGTCTCCTGGTCCTTTGACCGCAAGGGCGTTATCGTCGTCGACAACGAGGACGGCGACCTTGACGAGGACACCGTCATGATGGACGCGATGGAGGCGGGCGCCGCCGACATGGAGGGCGAGGAGGGCATCTTCACGCTCTATACCGCGACGGAGGATCTGACCGCGGTGGCGGACTACATGACCGCCCACGGCTATCATCTCCTCTCCGCGCAGGAGGAAATGGTCCCCCAGTCCTACATCACCCTGACGGACGAGGGCGACATCCGCAACATGCAGAAGATTCTCGATGTCTTCGACGACAACGAGGACGTCCAGAACGTCTGGCACAACTGGGAAAACGCCGACTGAATGTATATTTACGGCGCCGCCATAGACAAGGCGGCGCCGTCGGCGCTTTTTATGCACAAAATTTTGCGAAAAAACTTTTGTTATTTCGTTGACATGTTGAATATATAATATTATAATGTTATTGGTATCGGGCGGTTTTTTGCCGTCCCGATATTATCATATACAGGGGAGGTGGCCTATGGCCCGGTCTTCCGCATCCCCCCAGTCGGAACGCAACCGACAGGACCACATTCAGCTCAGCCCGCTGAAAACCGACGGCGCGGAGCTGCTGCGTGTCCTGGACGAGGGCGGCATGGCCGCCGTGCTGTCCGGCATGGAGCTGATGTATCTGTTCGAGTTTCGGCTCGAGTACCAATGCTTTATCCACAAGCTGGAGGCCGAGGACGGCCGCCGCAAAAGCTTCGAGATCAACGAGCGCAACCGCGCCATGTTCAAAAATCTCGACAGCGCGGCGGATGCCTTCTTCGAAATCCGCTTTCGGCCGGGGATGGACCCGGTCGGCGTCATGATGGCCGCCGAACGCGGCATCATTTCCTATCTCGATCATACAGGTCGGCTGCCTGCCGAGGACTTTGACTTCATGCAGTGGCAGGAGCCGGATGATGATGACAATAAGGAGGAGATTTCTCAACCATGAAAACCTACCAGTTCGTATGCAGAAGCTCCCGCGGCGGGTTTACGGAATGGGCCAGCGTCCGCGAGGACGGGGTGGAGCTCGAGCGCATCGACCGCGACGTCACCCTGGAAACCGTCCGTCAGTTCCGCGAGCGCGTCGGCGCCCGGCTCGAGGCCGAGGGCTGTGTCCCCGCCGAGCACCAGTACACCTTGTAAGTCAGGAGGGATGATTCGTTGATTCGCATTTCCGTTTTGCTGCAGGAGCATGCCGGTCCGACCGGTCGTGTTCTGGTTTTGAAGGACAGCGACGGGGGATACCGCTTCCCCGAGGGCTATGTCCGCGTGAACGAATCCGAGGCCGCGGCGGTCGAACGCCTGGTCACGGAGCAGTTCTCCGTCACGGCGGAGGCCGGCCGTCTGCTTCTCATCGGCCACAAAAAGCCCGCCGATGGCTATGTGGAGCATCTCTACGAGGGCAACATCACCCACAACACCAACACCCGCTGCGATTACCACTGCTATTACGCCGCGGTTCGCAAGTGGCCGGAGGCTCTGTCCGTTCCGGCGGGGTCGGAGCTTTGCTGGGTCCTTGCCGAGGAGTTGGGCGCGCTTTCCTTCGCCGGGGATGACGCCGACTTCCTGGCCAAATACGACCCCTGGGTGAACGGCCGGGAAATTCCCGACCGCCGCATGCTGTAAGGAGGATACATAGTATGGACCTGGTCAAAAAATATACCTTCCGTCTTCCCGACGGTCTGGTCACCATGGAAAAGGCCGAGCTCGTGGCCCGCATCGAGTCGCTGATTGCGAACCACCCCAGCGAGCACATGTGCGCCTTCCGCGTCTGGTACGAGGGCTTTGAGGGCTGCGGTATGCCGCCGGTGGATGTCTATGACGTCATTGTGGAGGTCTTCCGCGCCCACACGGACGAGTGGAAGGAAATCGGCCCCATGCGCTTTGAGCGCTACGGCGTTGTGGACCCCACCTTCGTCAATCTCCGCTATGCCCAGGCGCAAAAGAGCGCCGACGCCCCGGGCGGCGAGGTGCAGATGCTCCTGCATCAGTTCCACGCCGGCAAGCATTATCGCGGACCCGACGGGCGGGAGTTCTGGATTCCCGTTATCGAGGATTTTGACATGCGCTGCTTCGAGCGCAAGGACGGCAAATATGTCGGCACCATGGTCGAGATTGATCCCAAATCCGACTACGCCCGGCAGCTTGTCGAAATTCAGTAAGGAGGTTCGTGCGATATGCAAACCAAAGCCATGCAATCCGATTCCCGGCGCGAGCGCATTACCCACAGCGTGTGCGTCGGTGGTCCGATGACTCTGCACACCATCGACGGCGTGATTCGCCGCGTGCGCCCCATCGTTCTGACGGACGACGATCCCGCGGGCTGGGTCATCAAGGCCCGCGGCCAGCAGTTCACCCCCCAGCGCAAAACCACCATGAGTCTTCTCGGCTACTGCGAGCGCGAAAAGACCTATGCCTATGACCGTCTGAAGTACCCGATGATCCGCGAGGACTTTGTCGAGACCCCCGACGGCAAAAACCGCAACACCGAAAACCGCGGCAAGTCCGGCTATCGCCGCGCCTCCTGGGACGAAGCGCTCAGTCTGGTCGCCCGCGAAATCAAGCGTCTTCACGCCACCTACGGCAAGGAGACCATCACCGCCTGCACCTCCTCCCACCATTCCTGGGGTCTGGTCGGGTACAAAATCTCCCTGTTCAAGCGTTTCTTCTCCATGATGGGCTATACCCGCGTGGCGGACAACCCCGACTCCTGGGAGGGCTTCCACTGGGGCACGCCGCATACCTACGGCTATTACTGGCGTCTGGGCGGTCCCGAGCCCTATGACATGCTCGAGATGGCGATGCAGAACGCCGAGACCATGATCTGCTGGTCTGCGGACCCCGACACCAGCCGCGGCGGCTACTCGGCGCAGGAATCCGCTCTCTGGCGCTGGTGGATGAAGGAAATGGGCATCGAGTTCATTTACATCGACCCGTTCAACAACTACACCTCCGTCAAGCATGCCGACAAGTGGGTCGGTCCCCGCATGGGCACCGACGCCGCGCTGATGGAGGCCATTGCCTACGTCTGGATCACCGAGGGCACGTACGATAAAGAATACGTCGCCCAGCACGGCCACCGATTCAAGGAATTCGAGGACCACATTCTCGGTCTCGGTCCCGACGGCACGCCCAAAACCCCGAAGTGGGCGGAGGCGCTCACGCTCATCCCCGCGATGGACATCAAGGCCATTGCCCGCCGCTGGGCGAGCACGCTGACCACCGGCGGCTCCGGCATGCGCGGCGGCTTCGGCGGCGCCTGCCGTCACTCCAACGGCACGGAGTATGCCCGTCTGATGACACTGTTGTTTGCCATGCAGGGCATGGGCAAGCCGGGCCGCGCCTTCTGGTCTCCCGGCTGCGGCGGCCCGATGAACTACAACTTCTGGTTCGGCGGCTATTCCGATCCGCTGTCCTCCATCGCCGGCTACCCCATCTGCGACGAGGTTCCCGTCAACACCGTGGAGCAGACGCTTTATCGTCCCAATCTGCCCGACGCGATTCTCGACGGCCACTACGAGTGGTACGGCGAGGGCTTCTGCGGCGGCGGCGTGGACCAGGAATTCACCCGTCACGTGTACCCCATGCCCGGGTATAACAAGGTCCACTGCTTCTGGCGTTACGGCGGCTCCTTCTTCGGCACCATGCTCGACACCAACAAATGGGCCAAGATGTACAAGAGCCCCGAGCTGGAGTTCGTCATCAACCAGGACATCTACATGACGCCGGAAACCCGTCACGCGGACGTGATTCTGCCCGCCTGCTCCAACCTCGAGCGCGTGGACATCGGCGAGGTCGGCAACTCCGGCAACGGCGGCTATTGCTCTCACTCCCAGACCGGCAACTCCTGGCAGGTCATCGTCTTCCAGGACAAGGCCATCGAGCCTATGTGGGATTCCCGCTCCGACTTCTGGATTTTCTCCCAGTTGGCGGCCCGTCTCGGCTGGGGCGAGCGCTTCACCGAGGGCCGGACCGAGGAACAGTGGGCCAAACGCTTCTGGCAGTTCTCCGACCTGCCCAAGCACATTTCCTGGGAGGACTTCAAAGCCAAGGGCTATTATATCCCGCCCGTCTCCTATCTTGAGGAGAACAAGGACCCCGAAACCGGTCTGTACGAAAACTGGGACCGCTATCCCGGCTTCCAGTGGTTCGCCGAGAACCGTCCCTGCGACACGATGAACCACAAGATCTTCCAGGAGGAGGGCCGTCTCGGCACCTTCAGCGGCAAGTTCGAGTTCGTCTCCGAGTCCATCACCTACTGGGCGCCCGATGACGAGGCCCGTCGTCCCATCCCGCAGTATCAGGACTCCTGGGAGGGCTTCAAGTCCCTCACGGCGGACAAGTTCCCGTTCGGTCTGATTTCCCCGCACCCCCGCTTTGACTATCATACGCATTACAACCAGCACTCCAAGTGGCTGTGGGAAATCCCCAAAAACCGTGTGATTATCAACGGCAACCCCTATTTGGTCTGCCACATCAACCATAAGATTGCCGAAATGAAGGGCATCGCGGACGGCGACGTGGTTCGGCTGTTCAATGACCGCGGCAGCGTTCTGTGCGTGGCGCGCGTCACCTGGCGTCTTAACCCCGAGACCATCCACGCCTACACCTCCTCCGGCATCTACAACCCCATCGTCTACGGTGAGGTCAACAGCTGGGATAAGGGCGGCAGCATCAACGTGCTGGTTCCGGGCCGTCTGATTGGCGACTACGTCCCCGGCATGGCTCCCTACAGCTGCAACATCGATGTCGAAAAGTGCGAGCCCGACCCGCACTACGGCCAGGGCTTTGAGCATATTCTCGACGCCGTGGACAAGCAGCAGGACGAAACCCGGCGCCCCGTCCGCACTTCCATGGAGGCGGACCTGATTTTCGGCGAACGCGAACAATGGCTGCAGCAGCAGCTCGACAAGAAGGAGGGCGGCACTCATGCTTAAAAAACCGATGAAAAAGCCCGGCATCGCCATCAACTCTGCCCGTTGTATGGCCTGCTATGCCTGCTTTATCGCCTGCAAGGACGAACACTGCGGCTGGGACTCCGCGCTGACCAAATCGCAGCCGGAGCTGGGCCAGTACTGGATGAACATTGTGGAGTGGGAGCGCGGGGACTGCACCCGCCGCGTCAAGACGGCCACCGTTCCCACCCCCTGCAACCACTGCGACAACGCGGCCTGCGTGGCCGCCGCGAACAACGGCGCCGCCTATAAGCGGCCGGACGGCATTGTCATCATCGACCCCGAAAAGGCCGTCGGCCAGAAGCAGATCGTCGACGCCTGCCCCATCGGCGCGATTTACTGGAACGAGGCGCTGCAGCTGCCGCAGAAATGCACGCTCTGCGCCGAGCTTCTCGACGATCCCGATTATCCCGGCTTTGAGCCCCGCTGCGTCGAGGCCTGCCCGAACCAGGCGCTGGTCTTCGGCGATCTGGCCGACCCCGACAGCGAGATTTCCAAGCTCATCGCCGCCAATCGCGTGACGCCTCTGCGTGGTCTGGAGGAGGCCGGCGGCAACGTCGTCCATCTGAACATTCCGACCGCCTTCCTGGCCGGTACCGTGGCGTACCCGAAGGAACTGGAGGAGGTCTGCATCGGCGCGCAGGTCAAAATCACCTGCAACGAAACCGGTGAGACCCACGAGATGGTCACCAACTGGGCGGGCGACTTTGAGTTTGAGGATTTGCCCCTCGGCAAGAGCTGGACGGTGGAGATCCGCATGGACGGCTTCAAGCCCGTTGTTCTTCCCGACGAGCGCACCGACCACGACCACTCGGTCGGCGAGGGCGGCATCGTCTATCTCGAGGCGCTTTAACTACTTTATACAAAAACGGTCACCGCAAGCCATTGCGATGACCGTTTTTTGCGGCGCCGTATTTGTCCGTGCTGCCATATCAAAAGGGGTGGCTGCGTTTGGCAGCCACCCCTCTGTTTTTTTATGCGATTGAATTCGGATGCAATCGGTTACGACGCCTCGCCGGAGGAACCGGTGTCGGTGTTCGCGACCAGATCGGAGCAATCGGCGGGAACCACGCCGTTGGCAAGAGCCGTCTCGATGGCTTCGACACCGGCGTTGACCGCGGTCTCCAGATCGGTACCGGCGGGAACCACGATGACGTTCTCGTAGGTGCCGGCCTTCAGCTCGAGCTTCTGGCCGTCCTGGTACACGTCGCCGTCGATGACGCTGTCGTCGTCCACGGTCAGCGAGGCCAGATAGCTAAGCCCCGTGCAGATCCAGGCGGAGCCGGTCATGTCCAGACTCACGCTGTTGCAAACGGCAGGAGCCGCGAAGTTGAGGTTGCGGCCGATGACCAGATAGTCATAGGTGCCCTCGCGGGTGTAGCTGTCAACGGTCATGTCGCCGATGATGGCCGTGCCGTCCGCGTCGCAGTGCACCGCGTAGGAGGAGGAGATGACGCCCTCGATGGAGGAGTCGACCAGATTGACGCGGATGCTGTCATCGGAGAAGGACGTGCCGTTCATGCTGCCGTTGGAGTCGTACACATTGCCGACCAGGTTGCAGTTGGTCACGTTGAAGATGGTCTCGCCCTTGGCGCCGGTGCAGGTGTTCGACAGATAGGTTTCGTAGTCGCTGTAGGGGATGACGAAGGTGGTCGCGCCCGGGCCGCCGCCCAGGTCATCGGAGGTGATGACCTCCAGCAGACTGCCGCTCCACGCGTCGGTGCCGTAGATGTTGATGGTGGAATCGGCCAGATTGATGGTCTCGCCGTTGCCGCCGGCGGACTTGACGATGGCGAAGTTGTCCTTCACGTCAAAATCGGACTCGGTAACCTCCAGCAGGGTAGAGGTGCTGGTCTTGTGGCTCATGAACGCCGTGCGCTCGGAATAGCCGTAGAAACGGTTGTTGTCGCTGGCGCCCACCGTGACGGAGCCGCCGGTGATGATGGCCAGATAGTCCGGCGCGTACCATTCGCAGCCGTAGGCGTAATCCGTGAAGCCATCGCAATAGGCGATGTAGCCGCTCATGTCGCCCACATGGCCGAGCTCGATGCCGTACTCGGTGCCGGACACGGCGTAGGTCAGATCATAGTCCGCGCCGTCCTGAGCCTCTTCGATCTCGCCGACCACCGCGATCATGTCCGTGGCAATCAGCGTACCGCTGCCGGAGTCGGTGGAAAGCACCGCCCAGCCGTTCGAGGCAACCAGCGAATCGGTGAAGGTGATGGTGGCGTTGCCGCAGTCGAGCGTGGCGCGGATGTTGCCCGTCAGACCCAGCGCAAAGGGAACCTGCTGCATCATCGGGGTGGCGTAGTTATCCTCGGTGTTGTAGGGGACAAAGTCCTCCTCGTTGTAGGACTGGATGACGGTGTTCGTCACGTCGACCTGCGCGCCGTTGCGGCCGCCGGCCCAGATGGCGCTGCGCAGCGCGCCGCCCGTGGTGAACACGCAGTTATCGATGGTCACGTTGGACTCGCCAGTGACCACGACCGCCGAGCCGCTGCCCGTGAAGTCGTCGCCGCCCTTGCCGAAGGCCGTGAACACGGAGTCGGAAATGGTGTAGTCCGCGCCGTTGATGTACACCGCGCCGAAGTAATCGCCCTCGGAATCGAACACCAGACCGCTCGCGCCCTCGTTGTCAACCTGAGCGCCGCCCTGGGCCGCCACCACAGAGGAGGCCTCTTCATAGCCGTCCGCGTCCACATACACCGCGCCGGTGTAGTAGAAGTTGCCGATCAGACTGCCGGCGTCATCGCCGAACTTGGCGTTGCCGGAGTTGGCAAAGTCGCCCTTGTCGGCCAGCGTGATGACCACGTCGCCCGTATAGGTGACGGGCTCGGAGATGTTGAACAGGTCATACTGCACGCCGTCCACGGTCAGAATGGCGTACTGTGTGGCCGCGTCGACCTCGATCTCGCCGCCGTCATAGAGGACCTTGGACACATAGCCGAACAGCGTCCCGTCCACATAGCCGTCGACGGAGGGGTCCGTCTCCACGCCGGTGATGGTCACGCTGCCGCCGCCCCAGTGAGTGGCGTCGAGCTGTGCGAACGATTCCGCCGCAGCCGCCGTTTCCGCGGCGGGCAGATCCATGCCCTCGATGTTGATGTCCACCGTGCAGCCCGCCATCAGCGAGATCAGCAGGCAGACCGCAGCCACCAGAGCCAGAGCTTTGCTTGTCTTTTTCATGCTTGTACCTTCCTTTCAAAAAATAAAAATTTGATGAATCATACGGAAAAGGTTTTGCTTTTCATCAGAGCGAGATATTTCTCGCGGATGACAGTCAGCCGGTCGCGGCCGACCGGAAGGGAAATATCCCCATCGAGCAAAATACTGCGCGAGGTAATCCGGCAGATATACCGGTAATTAGCCAGAAAGCCCTTGTGAATGCGGATGAAGCCGCTGGTCTCCAGCTGTTCCTCCAACTCGTGAAACGACAGTCCGCGGATGACAAAGGGCTGCTCCGAACCGGAGAGAAATAGTTTCTGGGTCTTTCCGGCGGATTCGGCATAGAGGATGTCCTCCGGCCGGACGCTGCGCGTTACGTTGTGCTCCCCGGTGAACAGCAATACCTCGCTGTGTACCCGACGCTCGTCCAGCCAGCGATGCAGGACGGCAGGCGCCTCCTCGCGAAAACGGCTTTTGCGGATAAAGCACCAGGGGTGGACCTCGAAGATGCCGAACACCCGGTCCTCCATCTGGGATACAAAGACGATGTCCGCCTCGGACCCCGCGGCGCGAAGCCTCTGCGCGCAGCGGATGCCGTCCATCTCCGGCATGTCGATGTCGAGAAACACCAGATCGAACGCGCCGTCCGCCAGCAGCGGCGCGCCGGCGGAGTAGGCCTTCAACTCCAGCGATACGCCGGGCCGGTCCAGGGCGGCGGTGATGCCCGCCGTCATGATGTCCAGAAACACCGCGTCGTCATCGCACACGGCCACACGGATGGCGCTGCTCATGCGGAGACCTCCTCCAGCGAGAGCATCGCGTCCGCCGTGAACAGACCGTCCGAGCAGGCAAAGGTAATGCAGCCGTCGTGCTTTTCCACAATGCGGCGGATGACGGGGATGCCGAAGCCATGCGCGGCGGCGGCCCGCTTGGTTGTGCGCAAAGAGGGGTTCTCCGCCAGAACATCGCCCCGCACGGGATTGGAAACAGAAACAAACAAAAAGCCCTTTTCCACCCGGAGCGTGCTCTTGACGAGCGATCCGCCCGCCCGCAGGCATCCCTCCACGGCGTTATCCAGAAGATTGGACAGCAGCGAGCAGACGTCACCCTCCGGCAGAGCCAGCGCGCCGGGAATGGCGGCCGTCACATCCAGCCGCACGCCGACCGCGTGGGCGTTGGATTGTTCGTAGCGGATCAGTGAGCAGACCACCGGGTCGTCGCAGAAAAACTCGTCCAGCACATCGCCGCTGCGGCCCAGGAAGGTGTTGAAGTATTCGTCAAGACGGGCATAATTTTTGTCCGCAATCAGAGCCTGCATGGCGGTGATGTCGTTTTTCAGCTCGTGGCGCAGTCCGTGCAGCTCGCGGCACAGGGCCTCCGACCGTTCGTAAAATTCGACATCGCGCTCCTGTCGGCGCTGCAGCGCCTCCATCTCCAGCGCCTTGCGGTGCTCCTTGGTCAGCATGTGATAAAGATAGTAGATGAACAGACTCAGCAGCAGGAATATGCCAAGCAGAATCTTGGTCGCGCCCATCAGCTCGCCCTGGCCCTGGTTGAAGGCCGTGCGCTGGGCGTAGCGGACGTAGAACAGACACACAAACGAAATGACGGCCATCACCAGCATGCTCAGCCAGTAGAAAACCGGAATCTGTTCCGCCGCCGCCGGACGGAAGCAGAGAATGAACACGGTGATCAGAATCAGCAGCGCAATCTGCAGCACATTGGCCCCCGTCAGCGTGGTCATCGGCAGGAAAATCAGCGCCGTCACGCACAGCACAAGATTGATCAGCGTGAATGCCTCCGACGCGACCACAACGCGGACACTCGTGGGGTACGGGCAGAAAAACACCGTCAGTAAGCAGACATAAAACAGCAAAAGAATATGCTGATAAATGCTGCGGGAAAAATAATCCCCGGCCATAGCCGAAAACAGCGCGTAAACAATTACGCCCGAAACCAGCACGCCGCCGCAGACCAGCGCGTACCGCCGAACCCGACCACGCCGGCGCACCGGCGGAACCAGCGAGAAAAACGCGCAGCACAGCGGAAACAGAAAGCAGTTGTACATCGAGCCGGAAATCGTGCCGATATCGGACAAAAGGGTGCTCATGACCGTTTGCCAATAAGAAGCCATGACATCACCCCTTTCCGAACTTATTATAAAATAAGAATGCTTTTCTGTAAAGAGAAAAGGGGACGATAATGCGGGAAAAATCAAACGGACTGCATCGGGAATATGCAGTCCGTCTTGGTATCACAGAGCATACCGGCGTTTGCGCCGTTTAGCCCCCAGGGCAAGGCCGACCCCGCCGCCGACAAGCGCCGCCAGCAGCGCTCCCGCCCAGATCAGATTGAGCTGATAGCTCTGCAGCCGGACGGTCTTTGTCTCGCCGGAGAGCAATGAAGCAATCCGGGTGCCGACGTTCGCCTGCAGATTGCGGTAGAACAGGTTGTAGTCATACGGGTGATATTCGCCCAGCTCAAAATAGGGGACATCCGTGGTAAACAGCCTCGGGTTTAAGTCCGGGCACTTGAGCGTGCCTCTGTCCGGGTCGACATAGCAGCCGGTCACGTGTGTGAATTCACGGTACACGCGGCCGGTAAAGTCCATATAGCATGTGCCGATATTCAGCGAGGCGTCGGCGTAGTCACTGCCCGTGCTCCAGTTGAGAGGGTTGATGGAGAGCATTTTTTCGCCCTCCGGCACCACCAGCGTGCCCGTGACGCTCTCCGCCTCGCAGTCGTAGGATATAATTACGCCGGTGTCGTATTCCCCCTGCGCCATGTGCCAGTTGGGGTGGTCGGCAAGCTCCTCCTCCGTGATGCACCAGCCGATGGCGTACACAGCCACCAGCCGGTCACGGAGCGCCTGGTCGTCAAAGAAATCATCCAGCAGCCGCAGGACCATATAGGCGCCCTGGGAATATCCGAACAGCACCAATGGCCGGTCCTCCTCCGTGTTTTCCAGATACCAGGCGAAGGCGTCATAAATATCCTGATAAGCAAAGTCGAGATAGCTCTCCTCCTCGTCCTCGTCGAGCGTGAACACCTCCAGCGTGGCCTGGCGATAGAAGGGGGCGTAAATGTTGCAGTCATCGGAGAATATGCCCTTTTCCTTGTTGACCTCCTCGAGATAACTAATCAGATAGTTCATGTCCTCCAGCGACATGTTCCGGTCGCCGTCCTCGCCCCAGTCCACGGTGGGCCCGACCAGAAAGGCGTCCGCCGCCTTGTCCGCCGTCATGTCCCGCTCCACCCAGTATTTTTCCTCGTCAAAATCGGGCGATAAGTCCAGAGAGTAAATTCCGTGACGGATGTTGTATTCGGACAGATACCCGGCCTTTTCCGACAGGAAGATCTTCAGCTCGTCGTCGGCGTCCAGATGATATGCGTCTTCAAAGCTGCCGCTGCGGACCGCGATCAAAAGACGCCCGGTTGTGGACAATAGATAATCTTCGCCCGCGTCTACGTCTGACTCCGCCGTGACAAAGGGCATTTCCAGCATCAGATCGTCGTTGATGCTGACATACACCAGATCGCCGTATTCGTACCCGTCGTCCAGAAGCGTATCCGCCGAAATGGTCAGATACAGGTTGCCATAGGCGTCAAAATGGTCGATCTCCGCGCTTTCCAGCGGCAGCAGCTCATCAATCGGGAAAAAGGGGAAAGCCGCCGCGCTGACCATCGAAACCATCACCGCCGCCAGACACAAAACCGCCATCCGCCGCATTCGCTTCATCGGTCTCACAAGCCTCCTTGCCACAATATCTTGGGATTATTGTAAGCCGGATACCTAAAACGGGAAAAAAGAACCTGTGAACAAAAAGTAAACAGGCGGACACTTTTCGAAAAAAGTGTCCGCCTGTGGGATGGGATTTGGGTGATTATACGGGATCGTCCAGGAATTTGCGAGCGAGCTTAAAAACCTCGTAGAGCTGCTTGTCGCGCTTGACGAGAAGCTCCTGCATGTCGATGTCGCTGTAATCGTAGAAGCCCTTGCCGCTCTTGATGCCCAGCTCGCCGTTGTCAACGTGCTGCGCCAGCGTGGCGGGCATATCGACCTCCGGCGGCATGGTGTAGCTCTTGTTGCGGAAGTTGTTGGCCGTCATGTCCAGACCGCCGAAGTCCATCCGCTTGCAAAGACCCAGCACCACCGCGCGGGGGATAAAGCTGGCCTTCACGGCGCGGTCGATGTCCTCCGGTGTGCAGTAGCCGTTGTCCAGCAGATAAAAGACCTCCTGGTTCAGGCACATCTGCATGCGGTTGGCAATGTAGCCGCGGATGAATTTCTTCATCAGAACCGGGGTCTTGCCGCATTTTTCGAGCATTGCGACCGTGATGGCGGCGTATTCCTCGGGCGCGGACTCGCTCTTGACCACCTCGACCAGCGGAATCAGCTGGGGCGGAGCGTACCAGTGGGCGATGACCATGCGGTCGAGGACCTTTTGCGGCGCCAGCTCGAACACGTTCAGACCGGAGGTGTTCGACGCCACGATGCATTCCTCGGGCATGCAGTCGGCCAGCTGCTCGAACAGAGCCTTTTTGGCGTCGGCCTTTTCCACGATGGTCTCCATGATGAAGTCGGCGTTTTCGACCGCCTTTTCGAGCGTCAGCTCATAGTGGACGCGGGCGTAGCATTCCTCCAGCTTGGCGGCGGGGAGCAGGCCCTGTTCCACGAAGGTTTCCACACCCTTGCGCAGCGTAACGCGCGCCTGCTCGAGCTTTTCCTCCCGGCGGGTCCAGATGGTGACGTCATAGCCGCCCATGGCAAAGCTCAGGGCGATGCCGGGACCCATGGTGCCGGCGCCGAGCACGGTAATGTTTTTGACTTGATCGAATGTCATCATGTCCGTTGTATCCCTCAGAAGGAGCCTTCCTCCCAGGCAACCAGACGCACCATGCCGCCGTCCGCCGCCTCGCAGCGGAAGGGGAAGGCCGCGATGGTCATGCGCTTGCCGGTGACCATGTCGACGTCGCCGCCGGCGTTCTCGACCGCGATCAGACCATGCTGACCGAACAGACGGTGGCAGGGCTCGTAGTCGGGGTAGTCCACGTCGATATCACGGCCGGTGGCCAGACGATAGTTGGTGGCCAGCCAGGGCATCTGCTCCTTGACCGGGCAGTGCCACACGGGGGAGTCGGAGGCGCCGTAGGTGCCCGCGATGCCCTTGATTTTCTTTTCGAACATCAGCCACTTGGCAAGCTCGGGGCCGTTGCCGGCGTAGTAGTTGAAGTACTTGTCGTTGTTCTTTCTCCAGTAGCGATGGAAGCCGGTGTTGAGCACAACCCAGTCGTTCGGGCGGATTTCCAGCCCGTCCTTGTCCAGAGCCTTCTGCACGTCCTCGGGGGTGATGATGTGCCAGATGGCGCCCTTCTTGTCCGGCGTCTCGGCAAACTCGCCCATCTTGGCGGGGTCGCCGTCGGCGGCGTTGAAGGCCTTTTCGAACTCGTCGTACATCCAGGTCAGGTCCACGATGACGCCGGAGCCGATGCAGTGCTCCAGCGGCAGCTCGGCCAGCGTGTAGCCGTAGCGCTCGCGATCGACCTCTTCCTCGTGCAAAGTGTGGTTGGGGGCGTCGCAGTGGGTGGCGGCGTGCAGCGTGCCGGTGTAGGTGCAGGTGCGCTTATGGAAGCGCTCGAGATACTGACCGCGGGGGAAGTTCAGGTCGGAACGGGCGCCGGGGAACGGCCACAGCGGCGTATCCCAGCCCCAGGGCTGAGACAGGTCCCAGATCTTGGTCATTTTTTCGGTTTCGAGATAGAGTTCTTCCTTGCGAAGCGGCATGTAAGCCATGGTGTATACCTCCTGTAAATAATATTATTATCGTTAGGATAAAATTATTTTAAACCATGAAACCGTTCCAAAGTCAAGGACAACACAGCACAAGACACTTGAAAGTTCATGATTGCATTTGTTATAATGGCTGCGGGGGGATGCTGTATGAAATATAAGATCGGTGACGTTTCCAAAATTCTCGGCATTTCGCCGGATCTTCTCCGGTACTACGAGAAAAAGGGCGTCGTCAGTCCCGTCAAGGACACGAACAACGATTATCGCTACTACGAGCCGTGGGATATCAATTATCTCATGGACTGTCTGTGGTTCAAGCCCTTTCAGTTCGGCATCGAGCAGATTGCCCGCATCGTCAGTGACTGCACGCTTGACGACGTGGATGCCCTCTTTGCCGAAAAGGAGGAGGAGCTTGCCGCCGCTATCGAGCGTCAGCAGCTTCTGCTTGAGCGCGCCCGCGTCTATCGTGAGGAGCTGACCCATCCGGCCAAATATCTCGGCCGCTGCGACATTCAGCCCAGTCCCGCGCTGGCGCGGTATCTCAACCGGCATAATTTTATCTATGACAAATCCGACCGACTGCAGCAGCTGACGCAGCAATGGCTGCAGTACATGCCCTTCACGCATCGCTGCTTTGAGATTGACAAGATGTCTCTGACCGGCCAGCGAGAGCAGGAGAGCTATCAGTGGGGCTTTTCGCTGGATATGGACTATGTCCGGCGCTTCGGCATCCGGGTGGAGGAGCCGGTGGCCTGCCGCGAATCCCGCCCCAGCATCCACTCCGTCTTCAAAAGCTCCGGCAAGTATAATTTCTCACCGCGGCTGCTCGATTATATCGTGGATTATGCCGAACAGAATCATCTGGAAATCGAGGGCGGCGCCTATGGCTATCTGCTTGGCAGCGTGATGGACGAGGGAGCGCTGACCGGCTTTTTCGAGGTCTGGGTCCCTATCCGGGAACAATAAAGCACAGGGCACATTCCCATCCGGGAATGTGCCCTGTTATTATGCTTATTCTCCAACGGGATGAGTGACCTCGTCACGCAGGCAGTGGCGGGTGATGCCCAGAATCTCGCGCGCCTCGTCGGCGGTGGCGATTTCACGGCCGGCGATTTTCGCCAGCTGCACCGCGCGCTCCACCAGGCGGACGTTGGTGGCGATGTCCTTGCTGCCGTCGGGGTTCTTGCCGAACATGACGTTGTCCTCCAGACCGACACGCAGTCCGTCGCAGCCAAGAGCAAGGCCGGCCAGCATCATCGGCATGTGCGCCTTGCCGATGCCGGACACGGACCAGGTCGCGCCCGCGGGCAGATGGTCCACCATCCAGGCCAGTCCCTGCGCCGTGCCGGGCATGCTGCCGCCGACGCCCATGATGAACTGGATATGCGGCGGCTGGGGAATGCCGTGCTTATTCATGTAATAGAGAACGGAGTCGATGTGGCCGGTGTCGAAAACCTCAAACTCCGGCTTGACGTCGTATTTGATGACCTCGTCGGACAGCAGGTTGAGGAAGCGGGGATGATTCTCGAAGATGTAGGAGTTGGACCAGTTGATGGTGTTGGGGTCGAACGAGCACATCTCCGGCCGCAGCGCGCCGAGATGCTGCAGACGCTTGTAGTCCTCGTATTCGCCGCCGGAGGTGGTCAGATTGATGATGATGTCCAGCCCTTCCTCCGCGCAGTACTTGCGGCTGAGCTCCACGGCCTCGGTGAATTTCTGCAGACTCATGGACTTGTAGCCAATCTGCATGACGCCGTCGACCATCTTGTCCTCGCGGACGTGGATGTGAGCGACGGAGGCGCCGGCCTTCGCCACGGCAACGACCTCGCGGGCGATTTCCTCCGGGGTGTAGGGGACGGTGGGCGCCTGGGCCTTTTTGGTGCCCGCGCCGCAGATGCAGCACTGAATGATAATCTTGTTGCTCTTGGACATAATAAAATACCCTTCTTCCGAATATAATTATTTATTCTAAACTATTGTGAATTAAAGCATTTCAATGACGGTGGCCTGGCCCATGCCGCCGGCGATGCACAGCGTGGCAAGACCGTATTTCAGACCGCGCTTTTTCATCTCGTGCATCAGCGTGACCAGAATGCGGCAGCCGGAGGAGCCGACCGGGTGACCAAGCGCGATGGCGCCGCCGTTGACGTTGATGATGTCCATCTTGTCCTCCCAGCCGAGCAGCTTGATGCAGCCGAGACTCTGGGCGGCAAAGGCCTCGTTGAGCTCGATGAGCTGGATGTCATCGATGGTCAGACCCGCGTATTGGAGCGCCTTGGGCACGGCGTACACAGGGCCGAGACCCATCTGCTGCGGGTCGGCGCCGGCGCAGCCCATGCCGATGATGCGGGCCATGGGCTTGAGCCCGAGGGCGGCGGCCTTTTCCTCGCTCATCATAAGCATGGAGGAGGCGCCGTCGTTGCGGCCGGAGGAGGAGCCCGCCGTGACCGTGCCGGTCAGCGCGGAGGAATTGAACATGCGGCCGTCGTCACGCACCTCGATGTTGAACACGGGCTTGAGCTTGGCCATTTTTTCCTCGTTGGTGCTGCGGTTGGGGAACTCGTCGGTATCGAAGACGATGGGGTCTTTTTTCTTGCCCTGGGGAATGGTCAGGGGGACGATTTCGTCGCGGAAGCGGCCGGAATCCACCGCCGCGATGGCGCGCCGCTGGCTCATCAGGGAGAAAGCGTCCTGCTCCTCGCGGGTGATGCCGAGCTCCAGCGCCACACGCTCCGCCGTGGCGCCCATGTTGTACCGGCCGTAGGTTTCCTCCGGCTGGCTTTTGAACTGGCCCTCGGTCAGCGCGTCGACAAACTCCGTCGTGCCGGTGCCGACGCCCCAGCGGGCGTTGCGGACATAAAAGACGGCGTTGGACATGCTCTCGGTGCCGCCGGCAATCACGCAGTCGTTCACCCCGGTCATAATGCTCATGGCGCCGTTCTGCACGGCGGTCATGCCGCTGGCGCACTGGCGCATGACGGTGTAGGCGGGGACCGAATCGGGGATGCCGACCTTCAGCGCGGCAACGCGGGCGATGTTCGGCTCGTCCGAGGTCTGACGGCACTGGCCCAGGATGACCTCGTCCACCACGTCGGGGGACACGCCGCTGCGGTCCAGATTGCCCTTGATCACCGCGCAGGCCATGTCCAGCGCGGACAGCGGACGGCAGGCGCCGCCCATTTTGCCGACGGCGGTACGGCAGCCGTCGACGATGACAACATTTCTTGTCTGCATAATGAATCCCATCTCCTTGTTTTCAGAGAAAGGCTGAGCACAGTCTTTCCATACTTTCGTGCTCATTGTAAACCCTAGAACAATCCTAAAGTCAACCACCAATTTTGCCGCCGCGAAGGATTTGACATAACGCGTGGGGAATACTATAATTATTCGGATATATAACGAATAGGAAGTGCAGCATGAAAGACAAATTCGAGCCCGATTCCAGCAGCATCGTCTCCTTCAGTCTGATGGGGCCGGAAAGCGGCGCTCCCTGCACGGTGGACTCGACGGACGGCCGTATCACCCGCATCCGTCCGTATCATTATGACACCGCGTACACCGATAAATACTGCAACCCCTGGAAAATCGAGGCCAGGGGCAGCACCTTTTCCGCCCCCGACCGGGTCACCATCACGCCCTTCGGTCTGGGGTATAAGTCCCGCGTCTATTCGCCGAACCGCATTCTCTGGCCGATGAAGCGCGTCGACTGGGACCCAAACGGCGACCGTCACCCCGAAAACCGCGGCAAAAGCCCCTATGTCCGCATCTCCTGGGACGAGGCGGCGCAGCTTGCCGCTGACGAGCTTCGCCGCATGAAGGAAACCTACGGCCCGGAGGCCGTTCTCTGCGAGGCCGACATGCACGGCGAGGGCAAGAACGTCGCCCCCAGCCACGGCTGTCCGAACCGTCTGCTGTCGCTGATGGGGGGCTACACGCTGCAGATGCGCAACATGGACAGCTGGGAGGGCTGGTTCTGGGGCGCCAAATATGTCTGGGGCTGCGAGCCGGTGGGGGAGATGGCTCCCCAGACCAATCTGTATCCCGACATTGCCAAACACGCCGACACGCTGCTTTTCTGGGGCTGCGACCCGGAGACAACGCCCCTCGGCGTCGTCAGTCACATGCCGAGCCGCCTGTGCTACTGGCTCAGCGACATCGGGCTTAAGAGCATTTATATCTGCCCGGATCTCAACTACGGCGCCGCCGTTCACGCGGACAAATGGATTCCCATTCTGCCGAATACCGACGCCGCGCTGCAGCTGGCCATTGCCTGGGTCTGGATTACCGAGGGCACGTATGACAAAGAATACATCGCGACGCATGCCTACGGCTTTGATAAGTTCGAGGACTATGTACTCGGCCGGGAGGACGGCATCCCCAAAACCCCCGCCTGGGCCGGCGAGAAATGCGGCGTGAAGGAATGGACCATCAAGGCGCTGGCCCGCGACTGGGCCAAAAAGACCGTCAGCATCATCCACGGCAACGGCGGCTGCTATATCCGCGGACCCTATTCCTCGGAGCCGGCAAGACTCGAGGTCATGCTGCTCGGCATGCAGGGACTCGGCCGCCCCGGCGTGCACCAGGCCAAGATGATCGAGTGGTCGCTGTGGAACCGGGATTATCCCGTCCCGTATCAGGGTCAATTTGTCCCCAAAATCACGGCCATCGCGGACCCGCTGCGCGCTGTGGACGGGGATCTGGACCCCTCCATCAACATGGATCGCTTTGTGCTGACCGAGGCCCAGAAAAAGCGCGCACCGGAGCTGATCGACCTGTTCCGCCAGCTGCCGGCGCCGAAGCAGTTTATCCCGCGCTGCTGTGTTCACAAGGCCATTTTGGAGGGTCATGCCGAGTGGCGGGGGCTGCAATGCTTTTCCTCCAGCCAGCAGCCGGACGCGAACAACTACCGCAAGCCCACGCAGCAATATCAGTTCCAGTCCATGCAGTATCCGCGGCCCGGTCTGTCCCGCGTGCACATGATCTGGACCGACGCCCCCTGCCAGACCACCTGCTGGAACGACGGCAATCTTTCGATTCAGGCCTTCCGCGACCCCGCCATCGAAGCCATCATCGCCCCGCGCCCCTGGCTGGAGAACGACTGCTATTTTGCCGATCTGATCTTCCCCGTGGCCAC
>R18__coassemble_1375_pt1 | contig 33866 bp, 31 predicted proteins | sample R18__metabat2_low_PE_004 | metagenome-assembled genome bin R18
TGAGTGTCTGCCGTGTAAACGGTCAGCGCTTGCTGAACTGAGGCGCGCGACGGGCAAGGCGGCGTAGCCGCCTTCATTATGTCCCCACTCGCTCGTCGCTGCGCGACAACCGCTCGGGGATGACAAAAGCCGCCCGACGCGCACAAAAAAACAGACACCCACCGAAGTGAGTGTCTGCCGTGTAAACGGTCAGCGCTTGCTGAACTGAGGCGCGCGACGGGCGGCTTTGAGACCGTACTTCTTACGCTCCTTCATGCGCGGGTCGCGGGTCAGGAAGCCGGCGGCCTTGAGAGGGGCGCGGAAGCTGTCGTCCACGAGCAGAAGAGCGCGGGACACACCGTGGCGGATGGCGCCGGCCTGGCCGGTCACGCCGCCGCCGGTAACGGTGGCTTCGATGTCGACCTTGCCGAGGGTGCCGGTGGTGACCAAGGGCTGACGAACGATGAGCTTGAGGGTCTCCAGACCGAAGTACTCGTCGATGTCACGGCCGTTGATGGTGATCACGCCGGTGCCGTTGGGAATCAGATGAACGCGGGCGACGGAGGACTTCCGACGGCCGGTGCCGTACAGATAGGGCTTTTTGCTCTGATAAGTGGCCATCAGTTATTGCCTCCTTCCTCGTAAACGACGGGCTGCTGAGCCTGGTGGATGTGCTCATTGCCGCGGAAAATGCGCAGGCGGGTCAGCTGACGCTTCGCCATGGCGTTCTTCTGCAGCATGCCGCGGACGGCGAGCTTCATCGCCAGCTCGGGGTTCTTTTCCATCAGGCGGGAATACTGCGTCTCGTGCAGGCCGCCGGGATACCCGGAGTGGGTGCGATAGTACTTCTGCTCCAGCTTCTTGCCGGTGAGCACGGCCTTCTCGGCGTTGATGATGATGACGAAATCACCGCAATCGACGTGGGGTGTGTAGTCGACCTTGCGCTTGCCGCGCAGAAGATCGGCCGCGATGACGGCGGTTTTGCCCATGGGCTTGCCGGCGGCATCGATCACATACCACTTGCGGACGACCTCGGCAGGCTTGACCATAGTCGTGGACATAATGTTTCCTCCGCAGATATGTTAAAATATTTTTTGACATTCGGGACGCGGACGGGTACACTGATACCGGTCCGACGCGCTTTCTTTTTATAGCACAAGCGTCCGCGCAAGTCAACACCAAAATTAAGATAAAAGTTTTGTTCTCTCGATTGCTCGTTTTTTCTCCGTTTTTCTCTGCTTTTCTCGATATCGAATTTACTTTTTTGTTTGCAAAGGAGCCGAAGCATGTCCGATTGGAACCGGTTCTGCGGTCTTGTCCGGCGATGTATCGACGACTACGGCATGCTGTCCCCCGGGGACAGCGTGGCGGTGGGCGTCTCCGGCGGCAAGGACTCTCTGGTGCTGCTGGCCGCGCTGCGCCAGCTGCAGCGCTACCATCCCTCCGGCTTCCGGCTGCAGGCCGTCACCTGCTCGCTGGGCTTTGAGGGCATGGACTATACCCCCGTGGCCGACTGGTGCGCCGCGCAGGACATCCCTTATACCGTTCTGGACACGGACATCCGCGAGATTGTCTTTGACCTGCGGCAGGAGTCAAACCCCTGCTCCCTGTGCGCCAAGCTCCGCAAAGGGGCGCTGATGAACGCCGCGCGGGAGCTCGGCTGCAGCAAGGCCGCTCTGGGGCATCACTTCGACGACGCGGTGGAAACCTATATGATGAATCTGCTGTTTGAGGGGCGAATCGGCTGCTTTCAGCCGATGACGCTGCTCGACCGCAGCGGCATCACCCAGATCCGCCCCCTCCTCTACTGCGGCGAAAAAAGCACCGCCGCCATGGCGGAGCAGCTTTCGCTGCCCATCGTGCAAAACACCTGCCCGCTGGATTTTACCAGCAAGCGTCGGGAGGTCAAGGAGCTTCTTGCATCCATGAGCCGGGATTACCCGGATATAAAGGATAAGATCTTCGGGGCCATGCAGCGTCTTCCGCTGGACGGCTGGGCCCCTCATCACACAAACCGGAAAGGAGACCACCATGAGTAACGAAGCAAAAAAGCCCTCTCTTCTGTTCTTCCATCACGAGGACAACTGGCAGGAGGTCAAAAACGCCACGATGAACACCATCGGCAAGACCAAGGGCGCCTACCCGGATGCCAAGTGGAAGCACGACCTGATTCTGGCCGAGCATTCCCCCATCCGCAAGCTGAGCTTTTCCTGGCGCTGGGTCGATCTGCCCTACTGGGTCAGCGTGCATTTTGTCCGGCACAAGTTCGGCATTGACCACTTTGTCAAAACCCAGCGCACCGACCGCACCGGCATTGACCGCGGCGAGCTGCCCCAGGGGTCGCTTGTCAACCACGAATGCACCGCCAACGCCCAGGCGCTGATCAACATCAGCCGCAAGCGTCTTTGCAACTGCGCAAGCCCCGAAACGCGCGAGGCCTGGCAGCTGGTCAAGGACGCCGTCGCGGAGTGCGAGCCCCAGCTTGCCCGCTGCATGGTGCGCGAGTGCGTCTACCGCGGCTTCTGCCCGGAGATTTTCAGCTGCGGCTTCGTAAAAACCGAGGCCTATCAGAAGGAACTGGCCGAATACCGCCGTCCGGAGGAATAAGCCCCCGAGCGCAAATAAACACAGAACCCCGATGGTTCGGACCTATGCACATCGGTCCGAACCATCGGGGCGTTTTCGTTTTGTGGATTGGCTCAGATTGCTGCGCCGTCCGGCTGTTGCTGCGGGGTAATTCCCTCCGCTGCCAGCAGCGCCTCCGTTTCGGCAAAGCCGAAGCGAAGCCGATCCGCCCGGTGGCAGTCCGACGACAGGAGAAACCGCGCCCCGCGCTCGGCCAGATAAAGGCGTTTTTCCCGGCTGGGATAGGGCTCCGTCCGATACCCGGAGGCCATGGCGCCGGTGTTCACTTCAAACAGCGCCCCCGTCCGCAGCAGCGCGTCCGCCGCCCGCTGCCAGGCCGCCGTGACCCGCGGCTCCGTCTCGTCAAAAAGCGCACCGCCGGCGTTGAACTTGGAAATCACGTCAAAGTGGCCGATAATGCCGCAGCGCGTTTTTTCCACGACACGGGCCGCGGTATCGTAATACGCCGCGGCAAGTGCCGCCATATCTCCGCCGAACCAACGATCTGCCGCCTTGCGAAGATCCTCGGCGCTCTCGTCCACCGGAAACCATTCTCCCGGAACCGGAAACAGATAATGCACAGAGCCGATGACGTAATCATAGCCCTCCGCCGGCTCGGCGGCGTAAAAATCCTGCTCGATGCCGCACAGCACCCGCAGCCGCCCGGCATAGCGTTCCCTGAGTGCCTGCACACAGGCCCGGTAGCCCTCGGTTTTCTCCGGCGTCATGCACCACCAGCTGTCAAAGGCCGTATAGGAATGGCCGGAAAAGCCGAGGGCCGTCATCCCGTCCGCAAGCGCCCGCTCGCAGAGTTCCTCCGGCGTGCTCTCCCCGTCGCAGAAGGTGGAATGGACGTGGAAATCCGCCGTAATCATGAGGTCATTTTCTCCTGCTTGACCTTGTGGTCGATAATATGGCGCGAGGCAAGCTCCGTGCGCACGTCGTCCACGGTGATGCCCATTTCCGTCATCAGCACCATCACGTGATAGGCCAGATCCGCAATCTCGTAAATCGTTTCCTTCGGGTCATTGTTCTTCGCGGCGACAATGACCTCCGTGGACTCCTCGCCCACCTTTTTGAGGATTTTGTCCATCCCCTTGTCAAACAGATAGCTGGTATAGGAGCCCTCCGGCATATCCCGCTTGCGCTGCGCAAGCAGCTCCGCCAGACCCTCCAGCGAGAATTCGTGCCGTTCGCCGCTGTGCCACACGGGATACTCAAAGCAGCTGGTCGTACCCAGATGACAGGCCGGTCCCTCTGCCTCCACCAGCACCACCAGCGCATCCCGGTCGCAGTCGGCCGTAATGGACACGATGTGCTGATAATTGCCGCTGGTCTCCCCCTTCAGCCACAGCTCCTGCCGGGAGCGGCTGAAAAAGCAGGTCAGCTCCTTTTCCATCGAGATGCGAAGACTCTCCTCGTTCATATACGCCAGCGTCAGCACCTGCTTTGTCTTTGCGTCCGCCACGATGGCGGGAATCAGACCCCGCTCGTCAAATTTCAGTTCGGAAATATCCACCATTGTATTTACACCATCCTTACGGGAATATTTTTGGCTGCCAGTTCCTGCTTCAAGCCGGGGATGCTGACCTCGCCGAAGTGGAAAATCGAGGCCGCAAGCCCCGCGTCCACCCAGGGAAGCGTCTCAAACAACCGAACAAAGTCCCCGGCGCACCCGGCACCGCCCGAGGCAATCACCGGCACCGCCAGCGACCCGCAGACCGCGTCGAGCATCTCCAGATCAAAGCCGCCCTTCACGCCGTCGGTATCGATGGAATTGAGCACCACCTCGCCGGCGCCGTTGTCCACACAGCGGCGGACCCATTGCACGGCGTCCATGCCGGTGTCCTCCCGGCCGCCCTTGGCAAACACGTGAAACCGGCCGTCCACCCGCTTGACATCCGCGGACAGCACCACGCACTGGTCGCCGTAGCGCCGGGCCGCCTCGCCGATCAGCTCCGGGCGGCGAATGGCGCCGGAGTTGACGCTGACCTTATCCGCGCCGCAGGCCAAAACCCGCTCAAAGTCCTCCAGCGAGTTGATGCCGCCGCCGACCGTCAGCGGGATAAAGACGCTTTTGGCCGTTTGGCACAGAATGTCCGTGAACAGCGCGCGTCCCTCCGCCGAGGCCGTAATGTCGTAAAACACCAGCTCGTCGGCGCCGATGGCGCTGTACGCCTTCGCCAGCTCCACCGGCGAGGACACATCGTTCAGCCCGGCAAAGTTCACACCCTTGACCACCCGTCCGTCCTTGACGTCCAGACAGGGAATGATGCGCTTGGTAATCATACGCGCCCCTCCTCTTCGTCCGTCTCGGCGCACAAGGCCGCGGCCGCGGCCAGATCCACGGCTCCGGTATAATACGCCTTGCCGACAATCACGCCGTACAGTCCCATGTCTCGCAGCCGGCGGATATCCTCCAGCGAGGACACACCGCCCGAGGCGATAAACCGCGCCTCTCCGTCCGCTGCCGACAGCCGGCGATATAAGTCAAAGTCCGGTCCCTGCATGGCCCCATCGCGGGAGATTGCCGTGCAGATGAAGGTGGTGATACCCAGCGCGCGCATCCGTCCGAGCAGCTCCTCCGCCGTCACGGAGCCGGTTTCCGTCCAGCCGCGGATGGCGGCCATGCCGTCGCGAATGTCGATGCCGACGGCGATTTTGTCCCCATAGAGAGCCGCCGCGCGGGCCGTAAAATCCGGGTCGGTGACCGCCGCCGTACCCAGGATGACCCGGTTCACCCCGGCCTCCAGATACCGCTCCACGGCCTCCATGCTGCGGATGCCGCCGCCGACCTCGGTGAAAAGACCCTCTCCGGCAAGACGGCGCACGGTGTCCAGATTCGGCATGGAGCCGTCCCGGGCCCCCTCCAGATCCACCGTGTGCAGACAGGTCGCGCCCTTTGCGCGAAAGTCCCGCGCCAGCGCGGGCGGGTCGTCGCTGTAGACGGTCATGCGGTCATAATCGCCGCGCAGCAGACGCACGGCCTTGCCGCCGTATAAATCAATCGCGGGAAACAGCTTCATACCTGTCCGCCTCCCTCGTATTCGCAGAAGGCCTGCAGAATTTTCAGTCCGACGGGACCGCTTTTTTCGGGGTGGAACTGGCAGCCGAACACATTGCCGTTTTGCACGGCAGCCGTCAGCGTCGCGCCGTATTCCGTCACGGCAATGGTGCTCTGCTCGCAGTCCGCCGCGTAAAAAGAATGCACAAAATACACACAGTCTCCCTCGCGGATATAGCGCCAGAGAGGACTCTGTCCCCGCAGCTGCAGCGCGTTCCAGCCGATGTGCGGAATTTTCAGTCCCGGTCCGATAACGTCCGCGATGGGGCGCACCTCGCCGTGAATCAGTCCGAGTCCCTCGTGACAGCCGTATTCCAGCCCGCGGTCAAACAGCAGCTGCATTCCCAGACAGATGCCCATCAAAGGCTTGCCTTTCGCCGCCTCGGAGAGCACCGTTTTGTCCAGACCGCTCGCGCGCAGCTTGTCCGCCGCGTCGCCGAAGGCGCCCACACCGGGCAGAATCAGTCGGTCCGCCTTTTCCAGCTCCGCCGCGTTCCCGCTGACGCAGGCCGGCACGCCGATGGCGGCAAAGGAGCTTTGCAGACTGAACAGATTGCCCACGCCGTAATCCACAATCGCAATCATACCAGCGTCCCCTTGGTGGACGGGACCGCATTCTCCCGCCCCGCCTCAATGGCGACGGCCTTGCGAAGACTGCGGGCCGCGGACTTGAACACGCCCTCGAGAATGTGGTGGGTGTTCCGTCCGGCCAGCTGCCGGATATGCAGCGTGATGTCCGCCCGGCGGGCAAAGGCCGCCCAGAATTCCTCCGCCAGCTCCGTGTCGAAGGTTCCGACCTTCTGCGCCGGCAGCTCCAGCTCGCAGCAGAGCATTCCGCGCCCGGAGATATCCACCGCCGTCAACACGAGCGCCTCGTCCATCGGCAGCAGCATGTCACCGTAGCGGGCAATGCCGCGCCGCTCGCCGAGCGCCGTCCGGAAGGCATCGCCCAGACAGATGCCGATGTCCTCCACCGTGTGGTGGTCGTCCACCTGAATATCCCCGCGGCATCGGACCGTCAGGTCAAACCCGCCGTGCAGGGCAAAGAGCGTCAGCATGTGGTCGAGAAAGCCCACGCCGGTATCGATATCCGCCGCGCCCTCTCCGTCCAGCTCCAGCCGAAGGGAAATATCCGTCTCGGCTGTGTTTCGATTGATTTCGGCTGTTCTCATGAAACAATCTCCTTTATAATCTCGAGCGCCCGGTCCATCTGTTCCTCGGTACCGATGGTGATGCGCAGATAGTCGGTAATGCGCTGCTTGTCAAAATGGCGGACAAGTACGCCCCGCTCCTTCAGCCGGGCGTACAGCTCTCCTCCCGCCATGGCAGGGGTTCGGGCAAAGACAAAATTCGTCATCGAATCCGTCACCTCAAAGCCCATCTGCCGCAGGGCCTCCGTCACGCGCTGCCGCGTCCGGGCCACCGTCCGGCAGCAGCGGCGGGTATAGTCCTCATCCTCCAGCGCGCCGATGCCGGCGGCCGCCGTGGCGGAGTTGACGTTATAGGGGTTGATGGAGTTGCGCAGCGTCTCCAAATCCGCCATCAGCGCCTCCGCCCCGATGGCAAAGCCAAGCCGGGCGCCCGCGAGACCGCGGGACTTGGAGAAGGTCTGGACGACGAGCAGATTATCGTACTGCTTTGTCAGCGGCACGCAGCTATCCCCGCCGAAGTCGATATACGCCTCGTCCACAATCACCACGCGGTTCGGATTTGCCTCCGTCAGCGCCGCGATGGTCTCAACCGGGAGAATTTTCCCCGTCGGGGCATTGGGGTTGGCCAGAACGATGGTCCCCGGGCAAGCCATATAGTCCGCCGGGTCCACCGCCAGCTCTTCCGTCAGCGGAAGCTCCGTATAGGGGATGTGGTTGAGCGCGGCAAACACCGGATAAAAGCCGTAGGTGATATCCGGGAAATACAGCGGCCGTTTCTCGTCCGCAAAGGCCATGAAGGCCAGATTGAGCGCCTCATCCGAGCCGTTGGAAACAAGCACGTTCTCCGCCCGGACATCAAAGCGCTCCGCCAGCTTTTGCCGCAGTTGCTTCTGCTCGGGGTCGGAATAGAGATTGAGCGGGCGGGTCCTCTCCCGCAGCGCCTCCATCGCCCTCGGCGAGGGCGGGAAGGGCAGCTCGTTGGTATTGAGTTTGATCAGTCGTTCCATATTCCGGGGCTGTTCCCCCGGCACATAGGGCTCCAGCGCGGCATAGCGCGCAGAGAAAAACCGGCTCATTGCGTCACCTCCGTTCCCCCGCGGCTGAGCGCGCTGCGGGCGTGCCCCTCCAACGCCTCCGCGCGGGCAAAGCGGGCGATATCCTCCGCGCAGGCGGCAAGCGCCTCGGCGGGATAATACAGATACTGTGAGCGGCGGACAAAGTCCTCCACCCCAAGGGGGCTGGAAAACCGGGCCGCCCCGGCGGTCGGCAGCGTGTGATTCACGCCCGCCAGATAATCCCCCAGCGCCTCCGGGCAGTTCCGTCCCAGAAAGACCGAGCCCGCGTTTTCCACCCGCTCCAGCCAGCGGAAGGGTTCCTCCACGCACAGCTCCAGATGCTCCGGCGCCAGGCGGTTTGCCACCGCCACGGCGTCCGGCAGATTGTCCGTCACAATGATTTTGCCGCGTCCGTCCAGCGAGGTCCGCGCAATCTCCCGCCGGGGCAGAAGCGCGACCTGGCGCTCCAGCTCCGCCTGTACCGCCGCGGCAAGCGCTTCGCTGTCCGTGACAAGCACAGCCGTCGCGCACACATCGTGCTCGGCCTGGCTGAGCATGTCCGCGGCGAGCACGGCGGCGTCGTTCGCGCCGTCCGCCACGATGAGAATCTCGCTCGGCCCGGCCACCATGTCGATGGCCACTTCGCCGAACACCTGGCGTTTGGCCTCCGACACGAAGGCGCCGCCGGGACCGACGATTTTGTCCACCTTGGGAACGCTTTCGGTTCCGTAGGCCAGCGCCGCCACGGCCTGCGCCCCGCCCAGACGGAACACCCGGTCCACGCCCGCCAGCTCCGCCGCCGCGAGAAGCGCCGGCGCAACGACGCCGTCCGGCCCGTTCGGCGTGACCATGATAATTTCCTTTACCCCGGCAAGCCGGGCCGGAATGGCGTTCATCAGCACCGTGGAGCACAGCGGCGTGCGTCCGCCCGGTACGCAGATGCCGACCCGTTCCATTGGCAGCACCCGCTGTCCGAGCACGATGCCGCCCTCTTTTTCCAGCCGGAAGCCCTCCGTGCGCTGTCTTTCGTGAAACAGGCGGATGTTGTCCGCCGCCTGCCGCAGCACCGCAAGCAGCGCCGGGTCCAGTCCCTCCAGCGCGCCCCGGCGCTCCGCCCGGCTGACCTCCAGCTCCGCCGGGCGCACGCCGTCATAGCGCTCGCACAGGTCGCGCAGCGCCTCGTCCCCGCCCGTCCGAACGGTCTTGAGCAGGGCGGCGACCGCCTCCGCGTGGTCTGCCCCGGGCCGTTCCCGGGCGAATATTTTTTCATCGGGGATCTCCCCGAATCGCAAAATCGGTACCATTTCCTGTTTTCCACCACATAATCCGCCTGCGATGCGTTTTGACCGCAAGGGATTGGGTCCTTTCTTTCTTTATGTGGTCATCTCCGCCCCTTTCGCGGCAGAAATATGCACTTATATTCAGCTTTGAATGGTTCTTTATTCGTGTGGAACCAGCGGTTCCAGCGCATTGCGGAGCGCCTCGATTCTCTCGCGCTTAAAGCCGTACAGCGCCTTGTTGGCAATCAACCGCGCGCTGATGGGAAAGATGGTCTCTCTGGCCGACAGGCCGTTTTCCCGCAGCGTGCTGCCGGTCTCCACAATATCCACAATGACATCCGACATCCCCAGCACCGGGGCAAGCTCGATGGAGCCGTTGAGCGGGATAATGTCGATATCCCGACCGAGAGAGTCGTAATATTTTTTGGCCACATGGCTGAACTTGGTCGCCACGCGCAGCGTGCGCCGACGGTCGTCGCGCCAGTCTGCCATTGCTGCCACCGCCATCCGGCACCGTCCCACGTTCAAATCCAGCAGCTCGTACACGTCCGGCGCGTATTCGAGCAAAATGTCCTTGCCCGCCACGCCGAGATCCGCCGCGCCGCGCTCCACATACACCGCCACGTCCGACGGCTTGACCCAGAAATAGCGCACGGCGCGCTCCGGGTTTTCAAAAATCAGACGGCGTTCGGGATTCAGCAGCGCCGGGCACTCATAGCCGGCCTCGGCAAACATGGCATAGACCTTCTCCCCCAGCCGGCCCTTCGGCAGGGCAATGTTCAGTGTCTGCATTCGCTCGTCACCCCTCCTCTTTGGGCCATTCGATCCGGCTGCGGCAGCGAATGCCCTCCGCCGGCTCGCAGGGCAGCACCATCACGGTCTGGCCTAACCGGATAATATCCTCCGCCGCGCGGCAGAGTGTCCCGGCCTCGGCCCCGGGCTCGTACCGCAGCAGCACATCCGCGTCATACATCTCGCTCTCCGACTCCGCGCGTTCGAGCATATCCAGATACACCGCGAACCCCACCGCGCCGGACCGACGTCCCATTTTTTCAAGCAGACGGTCATACTGCCCGCCGGATAAAACGCCCGCCGGCACGCCCCGGACAAAGCCCGTGAACACAATGCCGTTATAGTACCGCATATCGTTCACAACGGAAAAATCAATCCGCAGTACATGCCCCGGCACACAGGCCTCCGCGTTGGCCGTGACGGTCTCGAGCTGTGCCACCGCCTCCGGCGCGCAGCCCAGGCTCTTCAGCTCCGGCAGCACCTCCCGCGGCGTGCCGTTGAGGGAGGTCAGACGCAGCAGCCGCTCCACCGCCGCGGGGTCCGCCCCCGCCTCGGCGCAGAGCGAGGCCAGCTCGTGCAGATTTTTGCCTCCGATGCACTCGGTCAGCCGCGCCCGGTATTCCCCGGACACGCCCAACTCGTCAATCAGCGCCGCCACGATGCCCAGATGGGACACCGTCAGCACGCACTCGTCCGAAATGGTCTGCAGGCTGCGGGCCGCCAGAATCAGCGCCTCGCTGAGCGCGTAGGTATCCACCCGCCCGATGCATTCCAGTCCCGCCTGCAAAATCTCCCGGAAGCCGCTGACCCCGCCGCTGACGCGATAGACGTTTTCCTCATAGCAGACGCGGCGCAGACCCTCCGGCTCGTCCCGATCGGCGCGCACGATGGACAGCGTCACGTCGGGCTTGAGCGCCATCAGACGCCCGTTGGTGTCCGTAAAGGTGATGATGCTGTCGGAAACCAGAAATTCCTTGTTGCGGGCATAGAGGTCGTATTCCTCGAATTTGCTCATTTTATACCGGGTATAGCCGTATTGTCTGTACAGCGAACGCAGGGCAAAGGCGATGCGCTCGGTCGGCTTCATCACATCGGCAAAATTCACGGCTTTCTCTCTCCTCTCTCGAGCGCGAGACGGTATCCCTCGCCGTAATCGAGGCATTTTTTCACCCGGGTGATGGTGGCCGAACTGACCCCCGTGGCTTCCCCAACCTCCGCATAGTTCCTGCCGCGGCTGAGCAGCTCCGCCACCTCCAGCCGCTGCGCCATATCGTGCAGCTCGCGCACGGTGCAGAGATCTTCGAAAAACGCATAGCACTCATCCACACTCTCAAGCCGCAGGATGGTCTCGAACAGGCGGTCCGTCCGCTCGCTGCGAAGTTCCTTCATCTCGTTCCTACTCCTTTACGCATGATTCATCAGCATGTTATCACAATAGCGCGCTAAAGTAAACCCCGTCCGCTTATTTCCCCGGCTCGAGGCACAAACTTTGGCTGAAACGCCGAAAAACCGGCGCTGTCAGCCCCTATCTTTTGGATTGATTGCGCCGCGTTTTCGTATTGACACTCAAAACGCCGAATGCTAAAGTATATAGAATAAAGTGTCGGATTGTATCCTCTCATTTTATCTGTCTTTTCGGGGACCGCGGCGCGCAAAGAGCCGTCCTGTCCCCCTATACACGCGGAACCGCCGCACAGAAAGGAAGCTGCCTCATGCGCAAGGTACGAATCAGTGATGTCACCATCCGAAACGGAAGCGAGAACGGTCTGCCGCTCACCTTCCGCGAAACGCTGGAGCTGGCCAAATGTCTGGACCGTCTGGGTCTGGATGTCATCGAGTCCGCCCCCATCCGCAATCGCCGGACCGACAGTCTGCTGATCAAGTCCCTATCCTCCTCCGTGCGTGATGCCGCGCTGGCCGTGCCCGTGTCCGTCACGGAGCCGGAGCTTATCGAGGTCGCCTGGGCCGCGCTGCGGGAGGCCCGTTCCCCCCGGCTGCAGATTACGGCCCCCACCAGCCCCGTCCAGATGGAATATTTCTGCCACGCCAAGCCCAAGGCTCTTCTGGAAAAAATCACGCAGGCCGTTTCCGCGGCCAGCGCCCTGTGCCCGCAGGTCGAGTTCATCGCCGAGGACGCCGGCCGGGCCGAGCCCGCCTTTCTCGAGCAGGCGCTGAACGCCGCCGTGGCGGCGGGCGCCGTCTGCGTCACCATATGCGATTCGGCCGGCAATCTTCTGCCGGAGGAATACGCCGATTCCGTGCGCCGCATCCGTGCCGCCCTCCCGGCGGACATCTCGCTGGGGGTCCAGTGCTCCAACCGCATCTTCCTGGCCGATGCCTGCGCCATGGCCGCGCTGGCCGCCGGCGCCGACGAGGTCAAAGTGGCCGCCTGCGGGGACTATACCGCCTCGCTCGAGCGCGTGGCCGGCATTGTACTGTCTCGCGGCGAGGACTGCGGCGTGTTCAGTACCATCCGCTCCACGGAGCTGCGCCGCATTCTCGAACAAATCCGCCGGGTGTGTCTGTCCCGTCGCAGCAAGGCCTCTCCCTTTGACGACGGCGTACAGGAATCCCGGGGCGAGATTCTTCTGACCGCCCATGACGACATTCACGCCGTGACCCGCGCCGCCGAACAGCTCGGCTACGACTTAAGCGAAGAGGACCGGCTGAAGGTTTTCGAGGCCTTCGGTTCCATCGCCGCCCACAAGGACGAGGTCGGCGGGCGCGAGCTCGACGCCATCATCGCCGCCGCCGCGCTGCAGGTCCCGCCCACCTACCGGCTGGACAGCTATGTCATCAACTGCGGCAATGTCATCACCGCGACGGCCCACATCCGTCTGCACCGCGGCGAGCGTCTGCTGGAGGGCGTGTGCGTCGGCGACGGCCCCGTGGACGCCGCTTTCCTGGCCATCGAGCAGATCACCGGCCACCATTACGAGCTGGATGACTTCCAGATTCAGGCCGTTACGGAAGGCCGCGAGGCCATGGGCGAGACCGTGGTCCGTCTGCGCTCGGAGGGCAAGCTCTACTCCGGCCGCGGCATTTCCACGGACATCATCGGCTCTTCGGTGCTGGCCTACATCAACGCCGTGAACAAAATCGTCTATGAGGAGGAGACCGGAGCATGAAGCTTTCCTTTTCCGCCCGCGGCTGGGCCGGGCTCAGCTGGGAAGAACTGACCGAGCTCGCCGCCGAAATGGACTTTAACGGTCTGGAACTGTACAACCTCCACCGCACCCCCGCGCTGCTGGAGCGCGGCGGTCCGCTGCACCGCTATGCCGTCGCCGCCACCTCGCGCGAGCTGCGCCGGCGCGGTCTGGAAATCCCCTGCATCGATTCTTCCTTTGATATCTCCGTGGCCGACGAGGCCATGCTGACGGAGCTCAACGGCATGCTCTCTCTGGCGGCGGACCTGCGCTGCCCCTGCGTCTGCGTGTTTGCCAAGGACGGCACCCGCGAGGCCGCGGCCGAGACGCTGCGCGGGCTGCTTCCGACCGTCGAGGAAAAGGGCGTCTGTCTACTCATCAAGACCAGCGGTCTGTTTGCCGACACCGCCGCGCTGCGCGCCATGCTTGACGGCTTTGCCTGTGACAATCTGGGCGCGCTGTGGGACATGCATCACCCCTTCCGCGACTGCGGCGAAACCCCGGCGCAGACGATTGCCAATCTCGGCGCCTATGTCCGCCACGCGCATCTGCGCGACAGCACGGCCGACGGCGGCTATGAACTGATCGGCGAGGGCGACATGCCGGTGGCGGATTTCATGCGCGCGCTGTTCAGCATCGACTACGACGGCTTTGTCTCGCTGGAATGGAAGCCCGAATGGATGCCCGATCTGACCGATCCCGGCGTCATCCTGCCCCATTTTGTCAGCTATATGCACCGCTTCGAGTCCGGCCGCAGCGGCCGCCCGCTGCGCTATCTCAACCACGACGGCAGCGGCGAGTTTCTGTGGGAAAAGGACGAGCTGATCCCCCTGACCTTCCCCCAGGTGCTCGACAGCGTGGCCGAGGCCTTCCCCGACCAGCTCTGCTTCAAATACACCACGCTCGATTACACCCGCACGTATGCGGAGTTCCGCGAGGATGTGGACCGCTTCGCCCGGGCGCTGATTTCACTGGGCGTGCGCGGCGGCAGCAAGGTGGCCATCTGGGCGACCAACGTCCCCGCGTGGTATATCTCCTTCTGGGCGTCGGTCAAGCTGGGCGCCGTGCCCGTCACGGTGAACACGGCGTACAAAAGCCACGAACTGGAATACCTGCTGCGCCAGTCCGACACCCACACTCTGATCATGACCGAGGGCAGTCTCGACTCCGACTACCGCGCCATCATCCGGGAGCTCTGCCCGGAAATCGACACGGCGGAGGCCGGCAGGCCGCTGCACTGCTCACGGCTTCCTTTCCTTCGAAACGTCATCTCCGTCGGCTTCCGGCAGGCCGGCTGTCTGCCCTTTGACGACGCCATGGCCCGCGGCGACAGCGTCCCCATGGAGGAGCTCCGACGCATGGCGGCCCGCGTCCGCCCGGACGATGTGGCCAACATGCAGTATACCTCCGGCACCACGGGCTTTCCCAAGGGCGTTATGCTGACACATTATAATGTCGTCAACAACGGCAAGTGCATCGGTGACCGCATGGATCTGTCCACGGCGGACCGCATGATGATTCAGGTCCCCATGTTCCACTGCTTCGGCATGGTGCTGTCCATGACGGCTGCCATGACGCACGGCGCCACGATGTGTCCGATGCCCTACTTTTCGGCCCGGGCCTCGCTGGCCTGCATCCGCTCCGAGCGCATCACCTGCTTCAACGGCGTGCCGACGATGTTCATCGCCATGTTCAACCACGAGGACTACCGCAAGACGGACTTTTCCCACATCCGCACGGGCATCATGGCCGGCTCCGGCTGCCCGCCCGAGCTGATGCGCCGCGCCGCTCGCCCGGACGAGATGAACATGACCGGCATCGTCAGCGTCTACGGCCAGACCGAGGCCTCCCCCGGCATCACCATGAGCGCCTGGACCGACCCGCTGGACGACCGCTGCGACACCGTGGGCCACGCCTTCCCCCACATCCGCTGCAAAATCGTCGACCCGGAAACCGGTCTTGAGGTTCCGACCGGCGTCAACGGCGAGTTCTGCTCCAAGGGCTACAACACCATGAAGGGCTACTACAAGATGCCCGAGGAAACCGCCCGCGCCATCGACTCCGACGGCTGGCTGCACACCGGCGACCTGGCCTGCGTGGACGAAAAGGGCAATTACCGCATCACCGGCCGGCTGAAGGATATGATCATCCGCGGCGGCGAAAACATCTACCCCCGCGAAATCGAGGAATTCATCTATACCCACCCTGCCGTCCAGGACGTCCAGGTCGTGGGTGTGCCGGACAAAAAATACGGCGAGGAAGCGCTGGCCGCCGTCATCCTCAAGGAGGGCGAAACGCTCACCGAGGACGAGCTGCGCGCCTACATCACCTCGCGTCTGGCCCGGCACAAGGTCCCCCGTTACATCGAGCTGACCGACGCGTTCCCCATGAACGCCGCCGGCAAGGTTCTCAAGTATAAAATCCGCGAAGAGGCCGTAGCCCGCTACGGTCTGGAATAAGCACCAGGAGGTATCCCGTATCATGTCCGAAAAGCTTTCTGTTCTGGACGGCAATGCCGTGGTGGCCCGCGCGGCCTACGAATTCACGGAAATTGCCGCCATCTATCCCATCACGCCCTCGTCTCCGATGGCCACCTCCACCGACCAGTGGAGCGCCTCCGGCCGCAAAAACATGTTCGGCCAGCCGGTCCGTCTGGTGGAGATGCAGTCCGAGGCCGGCGCCGCCGGCGCCGTTCACGGCGCGCTGCAGACCGGTTCTCTGGCCACCACCTTCACCTCCAGTCAGGGTCTGATGCTGATGATCCCCGTGCTGTACCGCATTGCCGGAGAGCAGCTGCCCGCCGTCATCCATGTGGCGGCCCGCACCGTCGGCACCCACGCCATGAGCATCTTCGGCGACCATTCCGACGTCATGGCCTGCCGCCAGACCGGTTTTGCCCAGATTTGCTCCTCCAGCGTGCAGGAGGCCGCCGACCTTGCCGCCTGCGCCCATCTGGCCGCCGTCAAGGCGAAGGTCCCCTTCATGCACTTCTTTGACGGCTTCCGCACCTCGCACGAAATCAGCAGCGTCGAGCTGCCCGACCTGCAGGCCATGTCCGCGCTGATGGACACCGACGCGCTGCAGGCCTTCCGCGCCCACGCGCTCAACCCCGAGCATCCTCGTCTGCGCAACACCGTGCAAAACGGCGATGTGTACTTCCAAATGCGCGAGGCGGCCAACCGCTTCTATGACGCTGTGCCCGACATTGTGGAGGACTATCTGACCAAGCTCAGCGCCATCTGCGGCCGCAGCTACCATCTGTTTGAGTACTACGGCGACCCCGAGGCCGAGGACGTCATCGTGGCCATGGGCTCCGTCAGCGGCACCATCTGCGAAACCGTGGACCGGCTCAACGCCATGGGACACAAAACCGGCTTTGTCCAGGTACGCCTGTACCGCCCGTTTGCCGTGGACCGCTTCCTGCAGACCCTGCCCGCCAGCACCCGGCGCGTGGCGGTCCTCGACCGCTGCAAGGAAATGGGCAGCGCGGGCGAGCCGCTCTATCTCGATGTCTGCGCGGCGCTGACCAACAGCGGCCGGGACGTGTTCGTTCTGGGCGGCCGCTACGGTCTGAGCTCCAAGGACACCGACCCGGCCCAGATTGCCGCGGTTTATCGCAACCTGCGCGCGGACGCCCCCATCAACCGCTTCACCATCGGCATCTGCGACGATGTGACAGGGCTGTCCCTGCCGGTGGAGCCGTTTGATGTCACCGACCCCGACACCTTCTGCTGCAAGTTCTGGGGACTGGGCGGCGACGGCACCGTCGGCGCCAACCACAACACCGCCAAAATTCTCGGCGACTGCGCGGGACTGTATTCCCAGGCTTACTTTGAGTACGACGCCAAAAAATCCTTCGGCACCACCAAGAGCCATCTGCGTTTCTCCAAAAAGCCGATTCGCGGTTCGTACTATGTCCGCTCGGCCGACTTTGTGGCCTGCCACAACCAGAGCTTCCTGGCCTCCTATGACATTGCCGAGGAGCTCCGTCCCGGCGGCAGCTTCCTGATCAACTGCACATGGACGCCGGAGGAGCTTGCCGCCCATCTGCCCGGCAAGACCCGCCGCTTCCTCGCGCAAAACGACATCCGGCTTTATATCATCAACGCCACCGCCATCGCCGAGCGCCTCGGTCTTGGCAGCCATACCAACACCGTGCTGCAGGCCGCCTTTTTCCGTCTGGCCAATCTGATGGACCCCGCGCAGGCGCTAGAGGAAATGAAGGCCGCCGCCCGCCGCAGCTATGCCACCAAGGGCGACGATGTCATCGAGCGCAATCTGCAGGCGATCGACGCCGGCGCCGACGGCGTGGTGTCGGTCCCCGTTCCCGCGGACTGGGCCGACGCGCCGGACGATATCGAGGACACACATCCCGAGTGGCCCGACGCCGTGCGCAACATTCTCATCCCCATCAACCGCCAAAAGGGCGATGACCTGCCCGTCAGCGCCTTTTCCGGCCGCGAGGACGGCAGCATGGAGCCCGGTCTGACCGCCTTTGAAAAGCGCGGCATTGCCGTGAACATCCCCCAGTGGAACGCCTCGGCCTGTCTGCAGTGCAATCTGTGCTCCTTCGTCTGCCCGCACGCCTCCGTGCGCCCCTATCTCCTCGACGAGAGCGAGGCGGCCGCGGCTCCGGATGGCTTTGACACCATCGAGGCCAAGGGCGCCAAAGGGTATCGCTATTCGCTGCAGATTTCCGCCTATGACTGCACCGGCTGCGGCAGCTGCGCGAGTGTCTGCCCCGCCCCCGGCAAGGCGCTGACCATGGTGCCCGCCGCGCTGGATGAGGCGAAGAAGCAGCGCTGGTCCTACGCCGTGTCGCTGCGGGACAAGGGCGACGTGTTCTCCGCCTGGACCGTCAAGGGCAGCCAGTTCCGCCAGCCGCTGGTGGAGTTCTCGGCCGCCTGCGCCGGCTGCGGCGAAACCCCCTACGCAAAGCTCATGACCCAGCTGTTCGGCGACCGGGTCTACTGGGCCAACGGCACCGGGTGCTCCCAGGCTTGGGGCGCTCCGATGCCCGGCATTCCCTATACCGTCAACGCGAAGGGCCGCGGTCCTGCCTGGACCAACTCCCTGTTTGAAAATAACGCAGAGCTTGCTTTGGGCATGTATCTGTCCGTCGCCCAGCAGCGCGACGCCGAAAAGCTCCGCGTGGAGCGTCTGGCCGATGAGACGGAGAACGCCGCCGTCCGCGGCGCCTGCCGCGACTGGCTTGCCGCCTTTGACGATTTTGACGCCTCCCGCGCCGCCTCGGACCGTCTGATTGACATTCTCACCGCAAACCCCGTCCCCGGCAGCGAGGACATTCTTCGCCACGCCGACCAGCTGGCCAAAAAGACCTTCTGGATGTACGGCGGCGACGGCTGGGCCTATGATATCGGCTTCGGTGGTCTGGACCACGTCATTGCCTCCGGCGAGAACATCAACGTGCTCGTCATCGATACCGAGGTCTATTCCAACACCGGCGGCCAGAGCTCCAAGGCGACCCCCATCGGCGCCGTCGCCCAGTTTGCCGCCTCCGGCAAAAAGGTCCGCAAAAAGGATCTGGGCGCCATCATGATGAGCTACGGCAATGTCTACGTGGCGCAGGTGGCCATGGGCGCCGACCCCGCCCAGCTCGTGCGCGCGCTCAAGGAGGCGGAGGAATACCCCGGTCCCTCTGTCATCGTGGCCTATACGCCCTGCCAGGCCCACGGCATCCGCGCCGGCATGTCCAACGTCCAGGCCGAGATGAAGCGCGCCGTCAAGAGCGGCTACTGGCTGCTCTACCGCTACGACCCCCGGCGGGAAAAGCCCCTTACGCTCGACAGCCGCCAGCCGGACATGGATTACGAGCAGTTCCTTGACGGCGAGACCCGCTTTGCCTCTCTGCGCCAGACCTTCCCCGCGAACGCGGAAAAGCTCTTCCGCCAGGGCGCCGAGGACGCCGCTGCCCGCTATCAACACTACAGCGAAATGAGTAAATAAAAATATATCTATACAAGGAGGAACCATCATGGAAATCATGATTACCCGCATCCCCTCCCCCGCCGCGAAGCCCGCCGACGAGAGCAAGCTCGGCTTTGGCAAGCTCTTTACCGACCATATGTTCCTTTGCGACTGGGATGCCGGCACCGGCTGGCATGACGCCCGCATCGAGCCGTTCGGCATGCTGCAGATTCACCCCGCCTCCACCGTGCTGCACTACGGCGAGGAAATCTTTGAGGGTCTGAAGGCCTATCGCGCCGCCGACGGCAGCGTCCGCATGTTCCGCCCGCTGGAAAACGCCAAGCGCATGAACAACTCCGCCGCCCGTCTGTCCATGCCGGAGATGGATCCCGAATTCATGGTCAAAGCCATGGAGACCCTCGTCTCCATCGATCAGGACTGGGTTCCCCACGGCGACGGCACCAGTCTGTATCTGCGTCCGTTCATGTTCGGCGACGACGAAAAGCTCGGCGTGCACACCTGCAGCCATGTGCGCTTCATCATCATCGCCTCCCCCTCCGGCAGCTACTATGCCGGCGGTCTGGCCCCTGTCCGCATCATGATTGAGGACGAGGATGTCCGCGCCGTACGCGGCGGCACCGGCTTTGCCAAGTGCGGCGGCAACTACGCCGCCTCCATGCGCGCCGGCGAACGCGCCGAGGCCCGCGGCTTCTCCCAGGTTCTCTGGCTTGACGGCGTGGAGCGCAAATACATCGAAGAGGTCGGCGCCATGAACATCATGTTCAAAATCGCCGGCAAGGTGGTCACCCCGATGCTCAATGGCTCCATTCTGCCCGGCATCACCCGCAAGAGCATTCTTGAGCTGCTCCGTTCCCGCGGCGTCGAGTGCGAGGAGCGTCTCGTCTCCGTGGACGAGCTGAAGCAGGCGGCGGCCGACGGCACGCTGGAGGAATGCTGGGGCTGCGGCACGGCGGCGGTTGTATCGCCGGTCGGCGTTCTGGCCTTCAAGGACTGGGAGGTCGAGATCAACAACGGCGAAATCGGCCCCTTCACCCAGCAGCTCTACAACGACCTCACCGACATCCAGTGGGGCCGCGCCGAAGATCCCTTCGGCTGGGTCTATCCCGTCAAATAAGCTCCATCTCCATAAAGCCGGCCCCCCGACAGCTTTCGCTGCCGGGGGGCTGTTTTGTTTTAGGCAATAAAAAAAGTGACGCCCGTGAAGGCGCCACTTTTTTTGTTGGGTGAAACTTAGAACTCGCCGTTGCCGATCCACTGGTCAACGTTCTCCGCGGTGACGTAGGTCAGCGGGGTACGATGATAGTACACAGTGGTGCCGGTGGTCAGGTACTCGAAGACGGCGTTGACGGCCTCGGCGCCGATATCCTGGGCGCGGTTGACAACCGTCAGCTCCATCTGGCCGTCCGCAACAGCCTGGATGGCGTCGTTCTGGCCGGTCAGGGAGTAAACCTTGATGGTGCCGGTCTTGCCGGCCTCGTCGATGGCGGCGACGGCGCCCATGGTCAGGTCGTCGTCATAGCCCATGACGATATCGATGTCATCGCCGTAGGTGGTGAGGAAGTCTTCCATGAAGGCCTTCGCATCGGAACGGCTGGAGTAGGCGTCGACCTTCTCCTTGACGTCGTAGTTGGTCTCTTCCATAGCGGCGGCAAAGCCGGCGTTACGCTCGATGTAGTCCTCCAGGAAGGGGACACCGTTGATCTGCACAACCAGGCAGCCGGCGTCGGCGCCGTTCTGCTCGATCACGTACTGGCCGATGTCATAGCACATCTGCTCCTGGTCGGGGCCGACGCAGGCGACGACGTTGTCGCGGCCTTCTTCGGCGACGTCAAGAGCCAGCATGAACAGGCCGATGCCCGCATCCGCGCACTGCTCGGCAATGTCAACCATGGCGGTGGGGTCGCCGCCGAACACGGCCAGCGCGTCCACGCCGGCGGAAATCATCTGCTCGCAGTACTCAACGACCTTGTCCGGATCGGTCTGGGCGTCGAGAACCTTCACCTCGGCGCCGGCCTCGGTGGCATAGGCCTCAAAGGAGGTGCCGACCAGGCCGCCCCAGGGGGCCGCGCTGTTGATGGTGACATAGCCCAGGGTGTAGCCGGTCAGATCCACGTCGTCATTGACATGAACGGTGCCGTCCTCGTTCTGCACGGCAACGATCTCGTTGGCATCGGAAGCTTCCTCCACGGGCTCTTCCTCGACAACTTCCTCGACCTCTTCGACTTCCTCGGCCTCTTCGACCTCTTCGGTCTCTTCGACGGTCTCTTCGACCTCGACGACCTCTTCGACTTCTTCCTCAGCGGGCTCGGTCGTGCTGCTGCAGGCAGCCAGAGCCAGAACCATCACCAGAGCAAGAAACAGTGCCAGAAACTTTTTCATCTTTTTCTTTGTCCTTTCTGTTTTTTACCCCTCACGGGGCTGTAATATGATAATCCCTTTTCCGGGAAATATCAAGCAAAAATTTAACGATACGAAAATTTTACGCAAAAATGAGGGATTTCTCAGTCGTCGGCGCTCTTGTTGCTGGTAAAGCGGTCAATGACCAGCACCAGAATCAGCAGCACGCCGGTGATGAAGTTGACCACGTCCGCCGCCAGGAACAGGCAGGACATAATCTGCTGAATCGAGCGCATGATCAGAATACCGATGAGCACATGAATGGCCGTGCCCTTGCCGCCCTGCATCTTGATGCCGCCGATGACGCAGCAGGAGATGATAAAGGTCTCCAGACTGTTGCCCTGGCCGTAAATGGCGTAGCCCGCGTTCGACACCATAAAGAAGCCGCACACACCGGCCAGCACGCCGCTGAGAATGTAGGCAACCCATTTGGTGTTGGTCGTGCTGATGCCGGCATAGGCCGCCGCCTCGGGGTTGTCGCCCACGGGGTGCAGCCGGTTGCCGAAGCGCGTGTAGCGCATCCACAAAAACACCACAACAACCAGCGCGATAAAGATCAGGAAGGCGGGTGTCAGCCACTTCCAGCCGAAGATCTTGGTCTTCGCAATTAGCTTGACAATGTCGGCATCCTCCGGTTTGAAGGAGGAGTTGGCCCAATAGAAGACCAGTCCCTTGTACGCATAGTTGATGGCGATGGTGCCGATAAGGGAGGAGATGCCGAGCTTTGTCACGATAAAGCCGTTGAGCACACCCATCAGTCCGCCCATCACAACGGCGCCGATGATGCAGACAATCAGCGACAGGACGGAGTTGCCCGTGGCGTTATAGACCATGTTGAACGACAGCACGGAGAACACGCCCGCAAAGCCGGCCTGGAAGCCGGCGGACAGATCAATCTCGCCCGTGATCATAATCAGACCGAGACCCAGCGCCGACAGACCGTAAACCGAGGAATAATAGATGATGTTCGAGACATTCTTGCCAAAGCCGTCCACGAACGCAAAGCCCGCCACCAGAAACAGCAGCAGAATCAGGACCGAGTTGTTATCCTTGAACTGGCGGACCAGCTGACGGCGACGGTCCGACACAGCCTCCGGCGCAGCCGGGGCGATCATTTTTTCTTCCACAGCTTAACCCCCTTTGCATTCATGACATCCATGCCGAGCACGGCCACCAGAATGAAGCCCATGACGACCCACTGCAGATAGGTGGACATGTTCAGCGCGGTAAAGCCGGACGAGAGCACACCGGAGAACAGCACGCCGATGATTGTGCCCCAGACAGAGCCCTTGCCGCCGGCCACGGATACGCCGCCGACCACCACGGCCAGGATGATGTCCATCTCCTTGCCGGAGCCGCTCTGCGGGTTGGAGCTTTTCACGTTGGCCATCATGATGACGGCAGCCAGACCGACGGTCAGACCCGTGATGACATACGCCAGCGTCGTATTGCGCTTGGAGGGGACACCGGACACGCGGGCCGCGATGGGATTGGCGCCAATCATGTACAGCTGCTGGCCGTAAACGGTCTTCGACAGCACCAGACCCAGCAGCACCGCCACCAGCACAAACCAGATGATCAGAATGTGGATGGGGCCGAGGCTGAACGTGCCGACGAAGGAGAAGGCCGCCGTGCAGTCGTTCGGAATGACCAGCACCGTGCCGGCGGAGACAATCAGCGCCAGCGCGCTGAAGATGGAGCTGGTGCCCAATGTTGTGATGAAGGAGTTGAGCTTCATGTAGCTGACCAGAACCCCGTTGAGAAGCCCGCACACGCCGCCAAGCAAAATGGTGCCGACAATGCCGAGGAAGGCGTTGTCCGTCTTCATGACAATGATTGCGGCGATGCAGCACAGGAACGTCAGCATGTTGCCGACCGACAGATCGATGTTGCCCGTGATCATAACCAACGTCAGACCGAAGGCGATGATGCCGACGTAGACCTGCTTGCGCAGAATGCTCATGAGGTTGTCCGCCGTCATGAAAATCAGGCCGCCCGTGTTCGAACGGGTCAGCTGCAGAATAATCTCAAACAGGAAAATCAATGCGATGGTCGCGACCAGCACGGCCGCGCCGTTCATGCTGAAAAACCGTTTGACAAAGGATTCCTTCTTTGTTTCGTTCATCAGACGGCACCTCCTTTGTTCACTGCTTCAATAACGTCCCGCTTGCCGATGGAGCAGGCCAGAACCGTCTCGTTGGAGAGCGCCGGCGTAATCGGAAGCTGCGCGGTCTTGTGACCTTCAAAAATGGTGATGACGGAATCGCACACACCGACGATTTCCTCAATCTCGGAGGAGACCACGATGATGGCGACGCCCTCCTTGGCAAGGTCGTTGATGATGGAATAAATCTCCGCCTTGGAGCCGACGTCGATACCGCGGGTCGGCTCGTCCATGATCAGAAGAGCCGGCTTTTTCGTCAGCCACTTGGCCAAGACGACCTTTTGCTGGTTGCCGCCGGAGAGGTTGCCCACCAGCTGGTTGACGGACGGTGTCTTGGTGCTCAGCGCCCGCACATAGCCCTCCGCGTCCTCCTTCTGGGCCCGGCGGTTAATCCAGCCGATGCCGTTGGAAAGCTCGTCGAGCTTGGCGATGGTCTGGTTGAGCAAAATGGACAGCCGCAGCGCCAGACCTTCTTTCTTGCGATCCTCGGTGCAAAAGCCCATGCCCGCCTTGATGGCGGCGGAGGTGCTGTGGGAGCGGACCGGCTCGCCGTTCATCAAAACGGAGCCGCTTCGGATGGCATCCACACCAAACACCGCGCGCATAATCTCGCTGCGGCCGGCGCCGACCAGCCCGAAGAACCCGAGCACCTCGCCCGCGCGGACCCGGAAGGAGATGTCCTCGAACACCCCGCCGCAGAGATTCTGCACGTCCAGCACGACCTCGCCCTGGCTGCGACCTTCCTTGCTGGGGTATTGCTTTTCGAGGGGGCGGCCGATCATGTGGGTGATCAGCTCGTCCTGGGTGGTGTCGGCCTTGTTCATCGTGATGATGTTCTGGCCGTCGCGGATGACCGTGATGCGGTCGGCCAGATACATGACCTCGTCAAGCTTATGGCTGATGTAGACAATGGAGATGCCGCGGCCCTTGAGCATGTTGACGATTTTGAACAGGGTGTCCGTCTCCTTCTCGGACAGAGAGGAGGTCGGCTCGTCCAAAATGATGCAGCGGGCGTTGCGCGTCAGAGCGCGGCCGATTTCGAGCATCTGCTGCTGACCGACGGACAGGTCGCCCGCGATGGTCTTCGGCGAGATGGGAAGCTCCAGCTCCTCCAGAACGTCCTTTGCCCGGGAATAAAGCTCCGCGTGGTCCACCAGCTTGCCCTTCATGGGAAGGTTGCCCAGAAACAGGTTTTTCGCCACGTCCAGCTGCTGCGCGATGGAAAGCTCCTGATACACGCAGGAGACGCCGTAGCCGATGCCCTCCTGGGTGCTGTGGATCTGGACCGGCTTGCCGTCGATAAGGTATTCGCCGCCGTCCGCCGCATGGGCGCCGGTCATGACCTTGATCAGCGTGGACTTGCCGGCGCCGTTTTCCCCGCACAGGGCGTGCACCTCACCGGGGTAGATGTCAAAGCTGACATCCGACAGGGCAATGACGCCCGGAAAGATCTTCGTGATATGCTTCAGCTCGATCAGGGGCGTGCCTTGATTCTCCATGAGATCACCTCACATCAATATATTATTCCTATAATATGTCGATAATATCACAATCCCGCCCGTTCCGCAACACAAAAAAACGGGTCTGCGAACGTTTTCTTTCGCAGACCCGTTTGCAGCAAACGGACAGTCTCAGTCACCCAGATACATCTTGAGCGCCTTCATGTTCATCGGCAGGAACTTGGCCTTGGTGCCGGAGAACATGTGCTCCACCTGGGTATAGACGGTTTCCGGCCGGACAATGCCGGTTTCCTTGATGATGGCGCCCGTCATAATCATGTTGGCCGCCTTTTCCGAGCCGAGCTCGCGCGCGAGGTCGTTGGCCGGGATCTCCAGCACGCGGATATCCGTGCGCGTCGCCTTTTCGGGAATCATGGAGCTGTTCATAATCAGCAGACCGCCGGGAACCACCATGGACTCAAACTTTAGCAGACTCGGCAGATTCATGACAACCAGCATGTCCGCCTCGTGAATCAGCGGGCAGCTGATGGCCTTGTCCGACACCACCACGGTGCAGTTGGCCGTGCCGCCGCGCATTTCCGGTCCGTAGGAGGGCAGCCAGGTGACCTCCTTGCCCTCGTCCATGGCCGCCTTGGCCAGCATCTGACCGATGGCCAGCGTGCCCTGACCGCCGCTTCCGGCGAAAAACATTTTCATTTTCATCTCAGAAGCCCTCCGGAGTTTTGAAGTTGCGCACGGGGTAATAGTCCGCCATCTTTTCCTCGACCCATTTCAGGGCGTCGGCAGGGCTCAGACCCCAGTTGGTGGGGCAGGCGGACAAAAACTCCACAAACGTAAAGCCGAGACCGGCCTGCTGGATGTCCAGCGCCTTGTGGATGACCTTCTTTGCCTTGCGCACGTTGGCCGGCGTGTTGAGAATGACACGCTCGACAAACACGGCGCCCGTGATGGTGGACAGCATCTCGCACACGCGCAGCGGGTTGCCCGCCTGCTCCACGGTACGGCCGTTCACCGCCGTGGTGGCGCGCTGACCGATCAGCGTGGTGGGAGCCATCTGGCCGCCGGTCATGCCGTAGATGGCGTTGTTGATAAAGAAGGTGGTGAACTTCTCGCCGCGGTGGGCCGCGTGGACGATTTCACCGGCGCCGATGGAGGCCAAATCGCCGTCGCCCTGATAGGTAAAGACGACCTTATCCGGGTGCACGCGTCGGATGCCGCTGGCGATGGCCGGGGCGCGGCCGTGGGTGGACTCGCACATATCCACGTTCATGAAGTGATGCGCGTTGATGGCGCAGCCGATGGGCACGACGCCGATGGTCTGGCCGAGCACGCCGCGCTCCTCGAGGCATTCCATGATAATCCGGTGGGCAATGCCGTGGGAACAGCCGGGGCAATAGCTGGTGTCAACGGGGACCATGCCCTCGGTCGGTTTGTAGACTGTCTTCATTTGATCACCTCCAGCTGCTTGAGCGCGCGTTCCGCGATTTCCAGGGAGGACGGCACAATGCCGCCCGTACGGTTAATCAGACCGACCGGCCAGCGGCCCTTTGCCGCCGCCTTTACGTCCGCGATCATCTGGCCCATGCTCAGCTCGGCCGAGATAACCAGCTTTGCCTTCGGCCCGATTTCGTCAAAGGCCGCGTCGGGATAGGGCCACAGACTGATCGGACGAATCAGACCGGCCTTGACCCCGCGGGACTCCAGAATCTCGATGGCCTCGGCGCACAGCCGGGACATCGTGCCGAAGGCGACGAAGACGACCTCCGCCTCCTCCAGGCCCTGGGTGCGGTAACGGACAAGTTCCTTTTCCGCCCGGGCGTATTTTTCGAACAGGTGCTCCACGTGCGCCTCCAGATCGTCCGCCTGCATGCGCAGGGAGAAAATCACGTTGCGTCCGGGATGCTGGTCGGTGCCGGTGACGGCCCAGGGCTTTATCTCGGCCAGCTTGTCCACCGGGGTAATCCCCTTGTGCGGGGGCAGCTCCACCGGCTCCATCATCTGGCCGATCATGCCGTCCGCCAGAATCAGCACGGGGTTGCGGTATTTTTCCGCGATATCAAAGCATTCGTAAATCAGATCCACGCATTCCTGGATGCCGGCCGGGGCAAACACGGGAATCTTCGCGTCGCCGTTATAGCCGCCGCGCGTCACCTGGGTGTAGTCCGCCTGGCCGGGCTGGATGCCGCCGACGCCGGGTCCGCCGCGGGACACGTTCAGCGCCACAAAGGGCACCTCGGTCGAGCAGGTAAAGCCAAGCCCCTCCTGCATCAGCGCAAGACCGGGGGAGCTGGTGGAAATGAACACCCGGCCGCCCGCCGCCGCCGCGCCGTAGGCCATGTTGACCGCCGCCAGCTCGCTCTCCGCCTGCAAGAAGGCGCCGCCCGCCTTCGGCAGCTCGTGGCTCATATACTCCGGCACCTCGTTCTGCGGCGTAATGGGATAGCCGAAATAGCATTTGACGCCGGCGCGGATGGCCGCCTCGGCAAAGGCCTCGTTGCCCTTCATCAGAACCTTGCTCATTCGTCTCCCTCCTCCAACTCAAAAATGGAAATGCAGCAGTCCGGGCACATCGTTGCGCAGCTGGCACAGCCGATGCACTCGCTCTCGTCGGTCATGCCGGCGGGGTGATAGCCCTTGGCATTGACCTCGGGGTCGGACGCCAGAATTTTCTTCGGGCAGAACTGAATGCACAGCTCGCAGCCCTTGCACTTGTCCTTGTTGAAAACAACGCGGAATCTTTTTTTCATACTTTAACCCTCCGTCAGTCAGACTTCTTTGTCAAGATAGGAATCGCGCATATACATGCCGATGGGAAACAGCGGCGCGCCAAGACCGCCCTCGCGTTCGAGCAGCCGGCAGATGCCCTCCATTGCGCACACCGCGACCAGCGGCACGCCGGCAAGCTGTTCCACCTCCCTCGCGAAGGTCAGCCCCTCCCGCACGGTGTCGCTCGTCGTAAAGCGGACCAGATGCGCGTTGGACACCAGTCCCGTCACGCGCAGCCCCGTCGTCTCCTCCGTCAATCGCAGCTGCTCAAGCGCCTTTTGCGGCGTATCCGTGCCGGGCCGGCAGCTGTTGACCACGCACAAAAGCGCCGTGTCCTCCTGCAGATAGCGGGAGAACTGATTGAGAATCATGGCGCCCGTGTGGTCGCCGCCGCAGTCGAGAATCACGCGGCAATGCTCGTTTTCGAGCGGGGCGCGGATGGCCGGGTCGATGACCTGCAGCTCCGAGGCGTTGCGCCCGTGGAAGGGGTCGGAATATACCCGCACCCCGACGCTCTCGAGCAGCTCCTGCCGCTCCCGCGAGCGGAAATAGGGGTTTTCGATGTCCAGGTCGCACAGCGCCATCGGCGTACAGCCCAGCCGCGCCATCGCCATGGCCAGCGAAACGGAAAACTCGGTCTTGCCGCTGCCGAAATGGCCGCAGACGGCAATCTTGCGGGGACCGTCCGCCATCGTCCGTACAAACGGCATTGTCTCCGTCACCGCATCCACTCGCTCACCCCCTCTTTTGCGCTTTACCCTGCTAACAGCGTAAATTATTCATTAGTATAAACCCCAAAATCGGAGGCGTCAATTCTTCCTTTTTTGATTTTTGAAAAAACAGTCGTTTCGACGAACGAACGCCCCATTTCGCCCGCTCCGCTTGGCAAATCCCACTATTGACGGAGGGGATTTTTTCTTATATTATTTATGAATTACCATGCATTCTTATCTTGGGCACCATATATTCGGGGGTGATTTTCTTGGCACTCAACAGCGGCAGCGCTCTGTCCGAGGTCGCGCGTCGTATCCGCGAGCTGCGTTTGGACATGGATTATTCCGAACAGCGCATGGCCGAGCTGACCGGCATTTCGCTGGATGATTATCTTCTCTACGAGGCCGGCGGCACCGACCTTCCGTTCACCTTTATACACAAATGCGCTCTGACCTTCGGGGTCGAAATCGTCGAGCTTCTCGAGGGCAGCAGCACCCGTCTGACGGGCTACAGCGTCACGCGGCGCGGCGGCGGCAGTCTGACCTCGTGCGAGCCGGGAACGGAAATCCGTTCCATCGCTCCCCTGTTCAAAAACCGCAAGGCCGATCCCTACTGGGTCCGGTACGAATATTCCGAGGCCGAACAGAACGCCCCGATTCATCAGGTCACACACAACGGCCAGGAATTTGACATGATTATCGAGGGCCACCTCAAGATCAAAATCGGCGAGCACGTCGAGATTTTGGCCCCCGGCGACAGCATCTACTACGACTCCTCCTCGCCGCACGGGATGATTGCCATCGACGGGCAGGACTGCACGTTCCTGGCGGTGATTCTGGCCGGGGACGAGGACGCGGTGGTCTGGGACCACGGGCGGCTGCACGACGCCTCGGCGCTGGCTGCCGAGGAGGCAAAGCGCCTCGCGGCGGAGGTCAGCGAAAAGACCGCGCCGGACTTCATGGACGAGTTCATCCATGTGGACACGGACGAGAACGGCGTGCCGGAGTTTATCCGGTTCGAAAACGAGGACCGCTTCAACTTTGCCTTTGACGTGGTGGACAAAATCGCCGACCGCGAGCCGGACCGCCTCGCTATGGTGCATCTGGACCGCGAAAAGACCGAACGGCGCTTTACCTTCGGCCAGATGAAAAAAATGTCCGCGCGGGCGGCCAACTACTTCCGCGCGCTCGGCATCCAAAAGGGCGATCGGGTCATGCTGGTCATGCGGCGCAACTGGGAGTTCTGGCCGGTCATTATCGGTCTGCACAAGCTGGGGGCCATCGCCATCCCCGCGACGGACCAGCTGGTGGAAAAGGACTTCGAATACCGCTTCCGCACGGCGGAGGTCAACGCCATCGTCTGCTCCGCCTATGGCAGCTGCTCGGACGAGGCGGAGCGCGCGGCGGCAAAGGCGCCCTCACTGCGGCTGAAGGTCATCTCCGGCGGCAAAAAGGACGGCTGGCACTGCTTTGACGAGGAATACGAGATGTACTCCTCCCGCTTTGCGCGGGACGAAAACAGCATCTGCGGCGACGAGAGCATGCTCATGCTCTTCACCTCCGGCACTTCCGGCTACCCCAAGGCGGCGGTTCACAGCTGCAAGTATCCGCTGGGCCATTATCTGACCGCGAAGCACTGGCACTGCGTGGACCCGGAGGGTCTGCATCTGACCATCTCCGACACCGGCTGGGGCAAGGCGCTGTGGGGCAAGCTCTACGGCCAGTGGATGTGCGGCGCGGCCACGTTTGTCTATGACTTCGACCGCTTCTCGGCGGAGGATCTGCTGCCGCTGTTCGGCAAGTACGGAATCACGACCTTCTGCGCGCCTCCGACGATGTACCGTTTCTTCATCAAAGAGGACTTGAGCAAATACGACTTAAGCTCCGTACGCCACGCCAGCATCGCGGGCGAGGCCATGAACCCGGAGGTTTACGAACAGTTCCGCCGCGCGACCGGCATCGCCATCCGCGAGGCCTTCGGCCAGACGGAAACCACCATGGTCATCACCACCTTCGCCGGCACCAAGCCGAAGCCCGGTTCCATGGGCAAGCCGAGTCCCCAGTACGACGTCGAGCTTTTGAACGCCGACGGTCAGCCCTGCGGTCTGGGCGAGGTGGGCGAAATCGTCATCTTCACGGGCGCCGGGGTTCCCTGCGGTCTGTTCAAGGGCTATCTCAACGACCCCGAGGCCACGGCCCGCTGCCATCACGACGGGTACTACCACACGGGCGATCTGGCCTGGCGGGACGAGGACGGATATTACTGGTACGTCGGCCGCGCCGATGACGTCATCAAGTCCAGCGGCTACCGCATCGGCCCGTTCGAAATCGAAAGCGTGCTGATGGAGCTGCCCTACGTGCTCGAGTGCGGCGTCTCGGCGGCGCCGGACCCGATTCGCGGTCAGGTGGTCAAGGCGAGCATTGTTCTCGTCAGCGGCACCATCGGCACCGACGAGCTCAAAAAAGACATCCAGGATTACGTCAAAAAGCGCACCGCGCCGTATAAATACCCGCGCATCGTGGAATTCCGCGAGTCACTGCCGAAAACCACCAGCGGGAAGATTCAGCGCAATCTGCTGTAAAGAACAACAAAGACGGAGATACAGGGCATGAAGGGACTGGAACTGAAAATTCACGAAATCGCGGACCGCGTCCGCGAGCTGCGCCAGATCGAGGGCTTCAGCGAGGAATACATGGCCGAAAAAAACGAGGTCACGCTGGAGCAGTACCGCGCCTATGAGGCCGGCGAGGAGGAGCTGGACTTTGCCTTCCTCTACACCTGCGCGCAGGTGCTCAACGTCGACGTAACCGAGCTGATTGAGGGCGTGACCCCCCGTCTGTCCAATTACATTCTGACCCGCCGCGGCGAGGGGCGCCGCGTGGAACAGGCGCACGGCATGACCTACTACAACCTCGCCTACAAATTCCGCGACCGCGTGGCGGAGCCGCTGTTCGTGCACACCGTGTTCGACCCCGAGGCGGAGCTCAAGCCCATCGAGGTCACCACCCACGACGGCCAGGAGTTCGACATCGTCATCTATGGCTATCTGAAGGTCCAGCTGGGGAACCATACCGAAATTCTCGGCCCCGGCGACACCATTTACTATGACTCCTCCACGCCGCACGGCATGATCGCGACCAACGGCGGCGACTGCGACTTTTACGCCATCGTCCTCAACGCCGAGGAATCGGCCGCCGCCCGGCCGCAGCAAATCCCCGCCATCGCCCCCGTCACCGAGACCAAGCAGCGCATCTGGGACCGCTTCGTCGAGGTGGAGGAGGACGAGACCGGTGTGCTCAAGGCAGTCCGCTACAAGGACCCGGACAGCTTCAATTTCGCCTTTGACGTGGTGGACGCGCTGGGGCGGGAGCAGCCGGACAAGCTGGCGCTGCTGCACATCGGCCGCGACGGCACGGAAAACCGTTTCACCTTCGAACAGATGAAGAAAATGTCCGCCCGCGCCGCCAACTACTTCCGCGCCATGGGCGTGAAAAAGGGCGACCGGGTGCTGCTGGTGCTGCGGCGCAACTGGCAGTTCTGGCCGATTCTCATCGGTCTGGAAAAGCTGGGCGCCATCGCGATTCCCGCCGTGGACCAGCTGCTGGAAAAGGACTACACCTACCGCTTCGAGGTCGCGGGCATCACGGCCGTCATCTGCTCCGCCGACGGCGACAGCACGGCCCAGGCGGAGCCCGCCATTGAGGCCTACGGCAAGATTGCCCTGAAGGTGACCACGGACGGCAGCGTGCCCGGCTGGCACTGCTTTGACGAGGAATACGAGATGTACTCCTCCCGCTTCCACCGCAGCAAGGACTCCATCCACGGCGACGACCCCATGATGATGATTTTCACCTCCGGCTCGACCGGCTACCCCAAGCTGGCCGCTCACAACTGCAAGTATCCGCTGGGCCACTTCGTCACGGCGAAATACTGGCACTGCGTGGAGCCGGACGGCCTGCACTTCACCATCTCCGACACCGGCTGGGCCAAGGCCATGTGGGGCAAACTCTTCGGCCAGTGGTTGTGCGAGAGCGCGCTGTTCGTTTACGACTTCGACCGCTTCCACGCGGACGAGGTCATGCCCATGTTTGCCAAGTACGGCATCACCACCTTCTGCGCGCCCCCGACGATGTACCGCTTCTTCATCAAGGAGGATCTGAGCAAATACGACCTCAGCTCCATCCGCCACGCCTCCACCGCCGGTGAGGCCATGAACCCGGAGGTCTTCCGTTGCTTCATGGACGCGACCGGTCTGTCCATCATGGAGGGCTTCGGCCAGACGGAGACCACCGTCGTCATCGGCAACTTCGCCGGCATGAGCCCGAAAATCGGCTCCATGGGCAAGCCGAACCCCCAGTATCACGTCTGTCTGATTTCCACCGAGACCGGCGAGCCCGCCCCGGTGGGCGACGTCGGCGAAATCTGCGTGGATATCTCCACCGGCAACCCCTGCGGCCTGTTCCTCGGCTATTACGACAACGTCGAGGATACCGCCGCCTGCCGTCACGACGGCTGGTACCACACGGGCGACCTCGCCTGGTGCGACGAGGACGGATACTACTGGTACGTCGGCCGCGCGGACGACCTCATCAAATCCTCCGGCTACCGCATCGGCCCGTTCGAAATCGAGAGCGTCATCATGGAGCTTCCCTACGTGCTCGAGTGCGGCGTCTCCGCCGTCCCGGACGAAATCCGCGGCCAGATTGTCAAGGCCAGCATCGTTCTGGTCAAGGGCACCGAGGGCACCGACGAGCTCAAAAAGGAAATCCAGGAGTACGTCAAAAAGCGCACCGCCCCCTACAAATACCCCCGCGTGGTCGTCTTCCGCGACGACCTGCCAAAGACCCCCTCCGGCAAAATTCTGCGCAGCAAGCTGTAAAAGGAACCTCAAAAAAACCAAATACGGCTCTCTCCAACCCCTGCCGGAGAGAGCCGTATTATTTTTGCGCCCATTGCTCATAACAAAATCTCCCCACGGAAGCGCGGTTCATCGACCGCTTCCTCCGCGGGGAGATTTATCATTACGCAATGCTATCCGCGACATTTTCCAACCCGTAAAGCATGTCCGGGTCAATATCCACACACCGGGCGGCATCGCGATTTCCGCTCAAATCCCAGGCCAGGGTGTTATTCATAATCGTACATGTATCAAAGAAGATTTTCCTGTCCCGGAGCGGCTGAAATACCGGCTTTTCCAGCAGCGGCTTGACATCAAAGCTTACAATCTTTCCGTCCTCAAAATATACCTGTACCGTGTAATCCTCATAGGGAACAACCTGCACAATATCATAAAACATACGGTTCTCTCCTTACATAAGCGGATC
>R18__coassemble_1382_pt1 | contig 33593 bp, 27 predicted proteins | sample R18__metabat2_low_PE_004 | metagenome-assembled genome bin R18
TGCCGAAAAATTTCCCGGCGCATCTTACGCACCAGAATTATGCGGTGTTGCCTTAAAAAACGGATGACAACCGGTGCGTGAGATGCGTAAGGAAATGTTTCGTTTGCTTCAGCGCTTATAAAAGTGTATGATGATGGATGAAATTCAAAGCCATAAGGAGCGCGCCATGAATCTGAAACCCGTAATCAGCGATGAAGCCGTAAATACCTCCCGACAGGTAACCTTTGATTTCATGAAGGTCGGCGCCATTTTCTTTATGGTGCTCATTCATGTTTATGAGGAGCTGTCCGTGTTTCCGGACGCCGCGTCGGGATTTTTCGGAGAGCTGGTTGAGTTTTTCGGAGGGCCGTTTGCGGCGCCCATGTTTATGATTGCCATGGGTCTGGGGATGGTCTATTCCAGCCACGGAAGCCCCCGGGAGATGTTTGTCCGCGGCGTGAAGCTGTTTGTGTTTGCATATGTGCTCAATTTCGCGCGTGACGGCATACGGGCGATTGTTTGCGGTCTGGCCGGCGGCGGTCTTGACGCGGAGGAACTGGCGTATCAGATCTGCAACATCGACATCCTGCATTTCGCGGGACTGACCTTCATGCTCACGGCGCTGCTGAAAAAGCTCGATGTCAAGCCGGGCCAAATGCTTCTGCTTGCCGTGGTGATGCAGGCCATAGGCGATTTTCTGTTATCCGTATCGGTCGAAAATCCCTTTTTGCAGTACTTCCTGGGTCTGTTCATATACACAAGCGAGGCCTCCTGCTTCCCGCTGCTGTTGTGGTTTGTTTATCCGGTTTTCGGGATGCAGGTCGGGCATTTTCTCAAGCAGGTAAACGACCCGGATTACTTTTATAAAAAGCTTCTGGGCATCTGCTTTACGGTGTACCTCGGGATTCGGGCATTCATCATTTATGCCGGCTATGATCTGAACCTCTTTTTCGCGTTGGAGGATGACATTTACTACAAGCAGACGTTCTTGAGTCTCCTGTATACAATCACGCTGCTCGGCATGGTGATGTCTCTGGTATACTTTGCCCGCAGGATTCCCCTTATGAAAAAGCTCGAGAAGCGCTGTGTCTATATCGGCAACAATTTGAATGTAATCTACGTCAATCAGTGGCTGATTATCGGGTGGCTTGGCTTTTTGTTTGAGTTTGAGGTCATCGGGTGGCTGAGCTATGCGTGGATTGTTCCCGTTGCCATCGTCATCTATGCCGCCTCTATCGCTCTGGCCGGGTATACGGGAAAGGTGATAGAAAAGTTTATGTAAGTAAGAGCGTGTAATCGCGCAAGGGAAGGACGGGTACCCTGTTCCCCGGGAAAGGATTCAGTCTAAAATGAAATTTTTGAAATTCACGGAGATTTTCCTGTTTTTTATTTGTATTGTTTTGTGCTTGTCGGGCTGTAACAGAGAAACGACGACCGAAGAATCCGGAGAGGTTCAGCTTGAGTCGGTTGCCGATCATCTTTATGAAGCGGTATTCTCGGACGATTATGACTGGGAGGCGGAGATTACTCCCGTCAGCGGAGCGTTTTCCTGTTCCGGTATACAGGTAGGACAGTACAGAGGCAGAAATTATGACTGGTATTATGCGGATACCGACCTGTGCGTTGTGCACACAACGGTTACCGAAAACAGACCTCATGCAAGTGTCGGTGTTGCGGATATGAGCTTTGTGGTGGATGATGACGGCAATCTTAAGAAGGACAGAATCCCGTTTGTTACCGTTGACGGAATCAACGATGCGGGGGTCTGCGTTCAGGTGAATGTTATGCCCTACGGCGAAAACGGGCAGCTTGTACACACGCAGTCAACCGAGGATGATTTAAGCGGAGAACACGTTACAAGATTCATCCTTGATTTTGCCGGTTCCGTAGAGGAGGCGGTCGAACTTCTGGAGCAAAAGGATATTTACTCCGCCTTCGGCACCGAGGAAGAATTGCACTGGATGATTTCCGGTCCGACAAGCAGCGAGGATTCCTCCATAAAAACGGTTGTGCTTGAGGTGTTTCCGGACGGGCTTCATGTGACGGAGAAATTCGTCAAGGATATACCCATTATGACAAATTTCAATGTTTCCAATTTTGACGGGACTGCGCAGTCCGTTGGTTGGGGACTCGGATACGAAAGATGGCAGATTCTGTGTGAAAACGCATCGCAGGCGAATTCCGTCATGGGAACCTTTGATTTAATGGAAAAAGTATTCTTTTCCAAGTTGTACGATTTATACAGTGACCGATTCTGGTATTCGGAATATGCCATGATTTGTCTTTCGGATTACTATTCCGAGAATGAATTAAAGGATATTCTCGGGGAGGAAAGCTACCGGACCTTCATGGAGACCGGCGGAGGCGTTTATTATCTTCCCTCTCTTTGGGATGGCGAAACGGCCATTGCGGGTGATATTTCAAAGACGGGAATCATTGCCCCGGTTGTGGAAAAGACGATGGAGAAGTACAATAATCAGAATCCGGGAACAGAGCTTTGGATTACCGTAGAAACAGCGGTATATGACCTTGAAAATCTCACTCTCGATTTGTCCGTAAGGGAAGCTCAGGATCATTACCATTTTACGATAGCGTGTGACTGAAAGCCTCCGCAGGGGAAAGAGTGTCCCTCGTGACGCGCTTTTCCTTTATCCTTTTCAAAATTTATCAATGAAAGGATAATCATCATGAAAAAAATCAAATCATCCCCGCTTGCTTTTCTTTTGGCGGCGATTCTGGCGGTCGGTCTTTCCGGCTGCGGCAATCCGGAGGGACAGACCGGACTGTGGGAAAGCGCGGCCTATACGGAGGACACCTCCCTTGGCGAGGGGGCGAAGGAGCTTGTTGTTGAGGTGGCGGCGGGGGAGAGGACGGTGACCTTCACCTTTTACACGGACGAAACCACCGTCGGAGCGGCGCTGCTCGAGGAGGGACTGATTGCCGGGGATGAGGGCGAGTACGGTCTGTATATCAAGCAGGTGAACGGCATCACGGCGGATTATGATATCGACCAAAGCTACTGGGCCTTTTATATTGACGGCGAGTACGCGCTGTCCGGCGCCGATACCACGGAGATTACGGAAGGAGCCGTTTACCGGTTTGAGTACACAAAATAAAAAAAGACTGTCGACCCGGGAGGTCGTTGTCTTCGCCATGCTGGGGGCCGTGATGTTCTGCTCCAAAATCATTATGGAGTCGCTGCCCAACATCCATCTGCTCGGCATGTTTACGATGAGCTATACCGTGGCGTTTCGCAAAAAAGCGCTGATTCCCATTTATATCTATGTGCTGCTCAACGGACTGTACGCCGGGTTTAACATGTGGTGGATTCCGTATCTTTATCTGTGGACGGTTCTGTGGGCGGCCACGATGGCCCTGCCGCGCAGTCTGTCCAAAAAAGCGAAGCGCGTGGTGTATCCGGCGGTCTGCTGCGCGCACGGGCTGGTCTTCGGAGCTCTGTACGCGCCGGTACAGGCGCTGGTGATGGGAATGAATCTGCGGGCGACGATAGCGTGGATTGTGGCGGGGCTTCCCTGGGACGCGCTGCAGGGCGCGGGCAATCTGGTGGCGGGCTGTCTGGTTGTGCCGCTGTCGGAGCTGCTGACAAAGCTGATGAAGCTGCCGTCCACGGCGGCGTAAAATAAGCCCCCGGCTAAATTGCAGACAGATCGAATGCGGTCTGTCTGCAATTTACTTTTCGGACCGCATGTGGTACACTGCAAAATGGAAATGTGTAAACAATGCAAGGATGGTTGCTTTTATGGGAACAGACGACGCCGGCATCAACCGGCGGGCCTGGCGGTATCTGTATGACCGGGTGTGCAGCCGGGAGCGGGGGATGGAACGGACCGCTCTTTCGGACGGAACCCGGCGCTACACCTACGGGCAGTTTTTTGAACAATGCGAACGCTATGCCGCCGTCTTTTCCGCCCTGCGGATGACGGAGGGCGCCCGGGTCGGTCTGGTCGGCACCGGCGCGGCGGAAACGATTTTCGCCTTTTACGGGCTGAATCGGACGGGAGCGGAGATTTCCGTGCTTTCTTCGCTGAGCGCGCTGCGGGGCGACAGACTCCTGCAGGTCGTGCGGGAGGAGCGGTTGACCGATTTGATACTGACGGACGAGCTGGTTGCCGACAGCACACTGCGCCGCCTTGTCCGGGAAAAGGACGCGCTGGGGCTGCGGTTTATTCTGCTGCTGGGAGTTCCGATGGGAGGCTGTGCCGTGCCGCCGGCGATGGCGCTGTCCTGCGCACGCAAATCCGCCGCGCTGCGAAGCGTGTGGGAGCCGCTGTATATGGATTTTCTCCTGCGCATCTACGGGAATACGCCCGTGGTCCGCGGACCGGAGGAGAGCCGGGACACGGCGGTCATTCTCCATACCTCCGGCACCACCGGCGGCAGCGGCAAGCCCGTTGTCCTTTCCGACCGGGCAATGAACGCCACGTGCCGCACGCTTTCCGAGTCCGAGCGCTTCGACGCCCGGCTGAGAGAGGACCCGGTATGCGCGCTGATGGTGGATCTGAGCAATGTATACGGGCTGATTATCCAGGTCCATCTGCCCCTCTGTCTGGGCGGCAGAGTGGTCACGGTGCCGTGGAACGGGCTGAATCCGTGGTTTTACCGGGTCATCGGCGCGGAGCGGGTGAATGTGCTTTTCTGCACCGGGGCGGTGATGGAACTGTGGATGAAGCCGGCCCGAACGCCGGGGCTGAACTTTTCCTCCCTGCGGTGCGTGATTATGGGCGGCACGTCCATCTCGGCCGAGGACAAACGCCGGTATCAGCGCTTTGTCCGACAGCACGGCGGCGGGATTGTCCCCATCTTGAACGGCTACGGCATCTCGGAGCTCGGCGGCGTGTGCACGCTGAGCACGGCGGACGTGGACGACGAGTCCATCGGCTATCTGCTCGAGGGGCTGGAGGCCCGTTTTTATGACGAGGAGGAGGGCGTGTTCCGTCATCCGTCGGACGAGACGTGCACGGGTGTGCTGTATCTGCGGGGCGAGACGATGTGCGGTACGGTTCTGGACGGAAAAACGATTGTACCGACCGAGAGCGTGGACGGCAAAGACTATATCTGCACGAACGATCTGGTCCGCCGGGAGCAGGACGGGCGATACATCTATCTGGGCCGCGCCAACCGCTATTTTCTGCATAACAGCGGCATCCAATACCGCTCCGGGCCGGTAGAAACAGAGCTTTCGCGCCAGCCGGGCATACGCAGCTGCGGCATCGTGCCGGTGTTTGACAAGCCGATTCACGACAACCTCCCCATGCTGTGCGTCACGGCGGACGGAGCGCCGGGGGAGCGGGCGGAAACGGTCCGCCGGGCGCTGCTGCGCTGCTTCCGGGAGAAACGCACTCTTCCCGAGGACCATGTGCCGTCGCTGGTTCTTCTCGCGGAGGAGCTGCCCCGCAATCCAAACGGAAAAATCGACCTGTACGCGCTCAATCGCGGCCGGGTCACCGGGGAGAAATACAAGGTTGAGGTCCGCCGTGGTCCGGCGGGAATCGAGGATATCCGTCTGCATCCCACCCGGGAGGATAACCGGGACATTGTGGGCGAAATGTATCGCAGCATTGCCAAGGATATGTTGGAAGAGGCCGAAGCAGCGCTTCGAAGTCGAAGACAAGGAGGGAAGAGAGCTTGAGCAGCGAGAGTCTGAAACAGATTGTCAAGCGTGAGGTGGTCCGGGCGGCGCTTGAGCGCATCCAGAGCATGGACATGGAAAAACTGGGCGGTCCCCGGGCGGAGGACGCGGTCCACTTTGACAACGTGGAGGAAATTCTGAACATCCCCTATATGAACCGGGACGAGGTTCCGCTGGGGATGGATATCTTCAAGCCCGTTGTGGCGGAGGATGCGGAGATGCCCGTTGTTGTCACCATTCACGGCGGCGGGCTGACCATGGGCGACCGGAAAATTTCGCGCCCCTTTGCCCGTGTGCTGGCGCACAAGGGGTATCTGGTGTTTTCCATCGAGTATCGACTGGCTCCCCGCGCCAATGTGTGCATGCAGCTGGACGACGTCTGCGCGGGTCTGGATCTGGTGGGGCGGAAGCTGGTGGATTACAACGTAGACTTCCGGCGCATTTTCCTTGCCTCGGAGAGCGCCGGCGCCTATCTGGCGGCGTACGTAACCGCCATGAAGGGGTCGGAAAAGCTGCAGCAGGCCATCGGCTATGAGCCGAGCCGCGTTGTCTTCAAGGCGCTGGGACTGATGAGCGGCATGCTCTATACCAACCGCAACCCGATGGTCCGCTGGCTGATGGCGGACCAGCTCTACGGGGAAAAGCGGGCCGATGAGAATTTCCTGCAGTATATGAATCCGGAGCACCCGGAAATTCTGAATAATCTGCCCCCCACGTTTTTCATCACCTCCCGGGAGGACGTGCTCAACAACTACAGCGTGACCCTGCACGAGGCGATGAAGCGCGCGGGCAAGCCGAGTCATTTGCTGTATTACGCAAACGAGCAGCTGCAGCATTCCTTTACCACGCTGCAGACGGAGCTGCCGGATACGCTCGACTCCATTGACCGGATGCTGGCCTGGTTTGAGCAGCAGGCGCAGCTTGCCGCCGAGCGGGAAAAAACCGCCCGCGCCCTGGAGCGGAAAAAGAAAAAAGCCGCCGCTGCCATGGCGGACGGCACCTTCAACGACCAGAAAATTTGGCAATACATCAAAAAACGCGCGGAGCTGGAGCCGGAGCGCCTGTATGCCCCGGCCATTCTGGACTGCTCGCGCACCTATACCTACGGCCAGATGTTTGCCGAGTGGGACCGGTATGCGCGGGTGTTTTCCGCGCTGGGCATGACCGACACGAAAAAAGCCCGCGTGGCCATTGTGGGCTCGGTGAATGCCGAACCGCTGTTTGCCTATTACGCGCTGAACATGACCGGCGCCGTGGCGTCGATGTTTTCCTATCCGGATCTGCTTCCCGGCGGACGATGGAAGACCATGGTGGAAAAAGAACACATCACCGACATGGTGATTTCGGACATCATGGTTATCCCGCAGATGTGGGAGGAGCTGCGCCGGGCCCGGGAGCAATTCGGTCTGCGCAACATCATTCTGCTCCACAGCCGGATGGGTGGGCCGTGCCTGGGCTACGCGGAGATGCTGTATAACGAGTTTAACTGCCGGGCGCTCCGGCGGCTGCCGGACGTGCGGTACATGGACGATCTGGTGGAGCAATATAAGGACCACGCCATTCATTACGGCCGCCGGGGCGGCGACAATCTGGCGGTTATCTGCCACACCTCCGGCACCACCAACGGCACCAGAAAGCCTCTGCCCTACACCGACCGCATGGTCAACGCGCTGACCTCGGATAACCCCACCGGTACGCTCAGCGGAATCCGGAAAAAAGCGCCCGGGGCCGAGCAGAGCGCGCCGGATGCCGGGGCGCCGGAGAGCGACTGGACGGCCGCGGGACGCCGGCAGATGACCATGATTCTGCCCTTTGACTTCAGCGCCTCCTCCATGATCAACGGCTTTGCCACCATGACCTTTGCCGGCGGCAACGCGGTGGCCGCGACCTGCTTCGGTTTTCTGCACCCCAAGTTCGTCCGCGCCTTCCGGTATTACAAGGTGGAGCTTGGGTTTATCAGCGGCTTTATGCTCGATGGCTGGATGAAGCTGCCGGAGCTGGAAGAGGACGCTTTTTCCACGGTGAAGGTGTTCGGCTTCGGCGGATCCTATATCTCGCCGGCCAAGATGGAAAAATACGAGGCCTTCCTGCGGGCGCACGGCTTTACGGGCATCATTTCGCAGGGCTACGGCATGTCCGAAATCTGCGGCTCCATGCTGTTTGTCCCGCCCGACTGCCGGGAGGATATTTTGGGCTATCCCGACAATCCGGAATTTTATCGGATTTGGGACGAGGAGGATGGGCAATTCCACCGTATCGACGAGGGAGAACGCGAGGGCGTGCTGTACGGCCGCTCCAACTCCCTGTGTCAGAATACGCTGGACGGGGAAACGCTCTTTGAGCTGACGGAGATTGACGGGCAAGGCTTTGTCTGCATGAACGACGTGGTGCATGTCAACCCGGATACCAGTCTGAGCTATGTGGGACGCGCCAATCAATTTTTCGCCAACAACGAGGGCGTCAAGTTTGAGTCCGGCATCGTGGAGACCCAGCTTCTGGCGCACCCGAACATCGATCTTTGCGCCGTGGTCCCGCTGCTTGACAAGCGGATTCACGACACGGTGCCGGTGCTCTATGCCATCCCGGCTGACAAACAGGCCGATGGCGCCGAGCTGGTTCGGCAGGCGCTGGCGGATATCTATGTCCGCGGGGACCGGCTGCGGGATTCCGTGCTGCCGACCCAGTTCGTGCTGGTGGATCATATTCCGCTCAGCGCCACCGGCAAGGTGGATATCTATCACATCACCCGCAGCCGCATCGACGGCAACGCCTTTAACATCCTGCCCGTGAAAAAGGACGGCCGGCTGGTGAATATCCGCTATGAGCGGGCCGAGGGGCTCAACAGCTATACCGCCGGTACGCTGCCGGAGGGCATGGGCAAGGATTCCGCCTTCGGTCTGTATGATATTTTCAGCGTCCCGGCGAAAAAGAAAAGTCCGACGGCGCAGCTGAAAAAATGCCGCGAGACCGTCCGGGACGTCCGGGAAAAATGGAAATCCCTGCGGCCGGAGCTTTCCACCCTTTTGCCTGAGATGAAAATTCCCGGGATAAACTCCGAAATGCGCGGCATGCCCAGCATGACGGACCTGCCCGAGCCGCTGCGAACCATGTCCCGCGTGTCCATGGTTTTGATGAACGACCAGGAGGTCACGGACCACGATTACGAAGAATAATACCGATAAGGAGCGAATCGATATGTTTAACAATAACAGCAATCCGAATCCCTTCATGAACCGGCAGATGCCCCCCATGCCCTTCCCGATGCCGTCGATGCCCTTTGGGATGGGCCAGATGCCCTTTGGGATGGGCCAGATGCCCCCGGCGTTCAACCCCATGATGTGGATGAACGGCTTTCAGCCTCCCAGACCCGCCGAGGGCGAGGGCGGGCAGCCGGGCGGCTGCGACCCGTTTGCCTGGTTCCGTCTGGCGCAGATGCCGTTCCCGTTCCCCAATCCCTTCGCGCCTCCGGCGCAGGGGGAGACCGGGGAGGCAGAGAGTCCCTCGAGCCCGTGGACCATGCCCGGCATGGACGAGATGGCCGAGTGGTTCAACACCATGAAGACCCGGTGCGACCCGGCGGGCTTCTCCCTGCCCTTCGGCATGCCTACGGCGGAGGAGTGGAAGGCGCAGCAGGTCCGGATGCCTACCATGGACCAGTGGCTGGAGCTTGGCAGACAGTGGCTCGAAATGGGCAGACAGTGGATGGAAATGTATCAGGCGCTGTGCAAAAGCATGGTGGCTATGTTCGGCGTCGACCCGCAGATTTTTGCCCCGGACGAGGGGAAAAATCCGTTTTCCGGACTGCCCGGGCTGGAAGAGGTGGCCGGCCGGTGCAGGGAGACTGCTGAAAAGTGGAAGTCCAAGGCGGCCGGCAAGGACGGCAAAGAGGGCGCTCTGCCCTTCGGTCTGCCGGCGAAGCTTTTGCAGCAGCTGCTGAATATGGACTCCACACCCGAGGGACTGACCAAATTCCAGAAGCTTCTGGATATGCTTTTTGAGGCCTATTCCAAACCTCGCGCGGCCGAGTCCGCCGCCGAAGAGAGCGAACCCACCGCCGAGCCCGCTGAGGAAGCGGCGGAGCCCGCTGCGGAATAATCCGCAGGGAAAGGAGAGCGCGATGAAAAAAATCCTATGTTTGCTGCTGTGTCTGGTCATGATGACCGGGGTGAGCGGCTTTGCCTCCGCCGTGTTTGAGGAGGCGGCGATTGTGGAGATTGACGGGGAGGAATATATCCCGCTCGAGGATCTGCAATCCTATTTCCGCGAGCGCTTCGGCTCCGCGGGGGAAACCATTGTGCTCAAGGGCGCGCAGCTTCTGGACAGCTCCTTTGACGGCGAGGTGTGCGATGTGCTCATCCAGGATGGGTATATTCTCGCCCTGGGCCAAGATCTGACCGGTGACACGGTTGTCGATCTGACCGGCTATACGCTGATGCCCGGCATGATCGACGCGCATGTGCACATTGCCTCCTCCTCCGACTACGGCATCGACCGGCTCGCGCAGTTTTGTGAGCAGGGCATTACCTCCGTACGGGAGGAGGGCATGCTCTCCACCGGCGGCGAGATGGAGTTTCTCGCGCTGATTGAGCAGGCCAACGAAGACCCGGCCAACGCCTATCTGGTGTCCTGCGGCAAGTATCTGGACGTGACGGGCGGCTATGGCATGGGCCCCACCGGCAACATGGGCATTGTCATTACCAATGCGGATGAGGCCGCGGCGGAGATTGAATACAAGGCGGAGCTCGGCTATCACCAGGTCAAGGTGGGTATCAATTCCGACACCGACCGCATGACGGCGGAGGAATTCACCGCCATCATCGACACCGCCCACGCAAACGACATGCCCGTCGCCGCCCATGTCAATTACGCAAAGCATTTGGAGGAACTGGTCGGCTACGGCATTGACGAGGCCGCTCACACCCCCTCCGACGAGATGTCCGCCGCGCTGATTGACGACATGGTGGAGCGGGGCGTTGCCATGAACACCTCCGGCGCGGAAAATTACGAGGACATCAAAATCGCCAATCTCAAGGCCTTTTACGAGGCCGGCGGTTTCATCACCGTGGGCACGGACCTTATGCGCGGCTATGACACCGCGATGGAAAGTCTCGTGTCGGAAATGGCCGTGCTGGCAAAGGCCGGTCTGACCGTGCAGGAGGTCATCGCCTGCGCCACGCACAACAACGCCGCAGCGCTGGGCATCGTCGATACCGGCGATATCATGGTGGGCATGCAGGCGGACCTGATTGCCGTGAAGGGAACCGTGGACGAGACCTTTGCGGCGCTGGAGGACGTGGCCTTTGTCATGAATAACGGCGTCGTCCTTGTGTCTCCGTCGGAAACAGTCCCGGAGACTTCCTCAGAGCCTTAAAAAAAGGAAGTGCTTGATATGAAAATGCGTATTCTTTCTCTGTTCGCGGCCCTGTGTCTGCTGTTTGCGGTCTCGGCCTTTGCCGACGGCGGCACGCTGACGGTGGGCGCCGGCGAAACCTATGTTGTGGAGCAGACCACGGTTCTCGACCGCCTGGTCGTGGAAGAAGGCGGCAGCATTGAGGCGCCGGAGGGTTGCAGCGTCACGCTGACGGTCAATGGCGTGGAAACCGGTCAGACATTGACGGAGACCACCGGCACGGAAAGCGCTTTCGTGGCCGGGGAGTGGAGCGGCAATGTGATTCTGACGGTCACCGAACGCACGGCCACGGAGTACCAGGGGCTGACCTTCCCCATCCGGCAGGCCATTTATCTGGACGAGGACGGTCTGAACGAGGACCGGTCCGTCACGGCGGCGGTTATCGGCGACGCGGCCTCTCTTTCGAACATCGTTATTACCTCCACCGGCGAAAACTTTGACGGCATCTACGCCGCTGCCGGGGAGCATACCGTCTCCAACGCCACCATCTATCTGACCGGCAACGGCCGCAGCGATATGGTGGGCGAGGGCGCCGCCCTTTACGCCGACGGCGAGGGGACCCGCCTTGTGGTGGAGGACTCGTTGGTGTTCAATCGCGGCGTTGTGCGTACGGCGGCGATCGCCAACAACGGCGCCAGTCTGATTGTGAAAAACTCCACCCTGATTGCGCAGGACGGCGTTCTGCCGGAGGACTACGTTCCCTCCGCGGACCTGGCGCAGATGCGCGGCGGCTTCCCCATCGGCGGCTCCATCGGCACTTGCCGCGCCACCAATCTGCTGGGCGAGGGGACAAAGGCCACGTATATCAATTCCTGGATTTCCGCCGAGGGCTGGGGCACACTGTCCACCGACGGCTGCACGAACCCCTTCCTCACCGGCATCAACAGCGTCATCAATGTGACCGGGGATGACATCGGCGGCTACGGCGCCTATGCCATCGGCAATGTGACCCATCGGTATCTGGGGTGCCGCTTCAATGTGGACTATGATATCGTCTCCATCAAGGGCGGCTATGTCACGCTGGGCGACAGCACGCCCGAGGCCGTGGCGGCGCTCAACGAGGAACTGGATCTGCGTCTGACGGAGGAGGAGCTTGCGGCCATCCCCGAGCAGGGCACCGTGGTCAACTCCAAACGCTTCGGTTTTGTGGCGAGCGGCGCCGGGGAAATCAACATCACCGGCGACTGTCAGATTCATACCGGGGAGGCCTTCTTCCTGAATATGGCGCAGCAGAACTGCATATTGAACGTGGATGGCTCCGAGGGCGCGGCAATCTGGTCGGATAACGGCATTCTCATTCAGCTCATGGACAGCGACAACCCCGGCCCGAGCGGCAATCCTTATACCCAGCCGGACGAGACCCCGGTGGCGGACGCGAGCTTTGAACCCGCCAGCGCGGACAGCGCCGCCGTTGCCAATTTCTCCTCCATTGAGCTTACCGGTGACTTCTATAACACGATGGGCTATACCAAGACCACCGGCATGCTGAATCTGGCTTTGAACTTTGACGACTGCGTTATCACCGGCGTCATGAGCTCTGCCTCCGCCACCCATCTGCAGGACGAGCTTTACATCAACGCCGAGGACTACAAGCTCTTCGGTGTGCTGGATATCACGCCCTGCGAGACGGTCAATAACGGCGTCATCGTTTCGCTGACCGGCGGCTCTGTCTGGAATGTCACCGGGGAGAGCTATCTTGCGTCGCTCACCGTGGAAGCAGGCTCCGTCATCAACGGCACGGTCACCGTGGACGGAACCATCGTCGACACCGCCGCCGGCGGCACCTGGACCGGCAGCATCCTCGTCACGGCATAAGCGGAATGCTCCCAAAAAACGGCCGGTCCCTTTCTCTTCTGGTGAAAGAGAAAGGGACCGTTTTTTCGATTTACTGCATATAAAACGAAAAAATATATGCAGTAAAAGGGTTGTGTATATGCAGCTTTAAGGCAACGCCCGGAACCGCTCGCTTGAAGCCGGTTCCGGGCGCTTTTTTTTTGCTGAGCTGTCCGCGTTTTTAGGCACGGACAGGAGGGGAATTACTCGGCGCAGATGGCGTCGATCCAGTCGCAGATGGTGGTGTCGGACTGCTCGATTTCGGTGTGGCCGCCCTGCCAGACGAATTCCATGTCGACCTCGGCGCCGTAGTTTTCAAGACCCAGACGCAGCAGCGTGATGATGGGCAGCGCGGTGTTGGCGTCGCTGGTGCCCATGCGCAGACGCATGTGGGGGGCAACCTCGCTGCCGGCGGTGTAATCCTGCTCGCCGACGGTCGCGTCGTTGTAGCCCAGGAAGCACATGGGGTTATACAGATCGATGACGCAGTTGCCGTATTCGTCATAGTATACGCAGTCGGTGTCCGCCTCGGCGGTGAAGGCGGCGGTGTAATCGAGAATGCTCTCGGCATCCGCGAGATACTCCATGCCGAAAATATCCTGCGCGTAGAGGGCCAGCAGCTCGGCATAGGTCTCGGCCTCGGCGATGGGCGCGGCGTCATAGATGGGGGCAAGGACATCCTCGTACTTGACCAGCGTGTTGAACAGCGACAGCGAGAAATGACGGCAGTCCTGGTCCTCGTTGCCGAGCGGCTTGTTCTCGGTCAGATCGTTATCCAGACCGTCAAAGCTGGTCACGTTCTTCTGGCGGCTGTACTTGGATTCGTAGTACTCGGGCACGGCCACGATGACGCTTTCGCCGTCCTCGCTGACAGCCAGGCAGTCGGCGTAGGTAAGCGTTTTGCTGGTGTAAATCGAGCCGGTGGAGGCGCTGCCGGAGGTCTCACCGGACGCCTCACCGGAGGCCTCGCCGGACGCTTCGTTGGATGCCTCGCCGGACGCCTCGCCGGACGCTTCATCGGAGGCCTCACCGGATGCCTCGCCGCTCGCGGAGGAGGAGCTCTGGCTGCCGTAGTTGCCGGCGATGTAGTTTTCGGCCACGTCGCGGAAGCTGGTCAGATCGACGTCCACGTTCCAGTCGAGCGTGACGGTGCCGTCCATAATTTCGTGAATGTAATAGGTGGCGGCGTAGCTGATGTCCGCCCAGAACTCATCTTCGAATTCCTCAAAGCTCTCGCACACGCCCAGCTCCTCGATATAGGCGATGAATTCCTCGGCCATCAGAGAGGACAGCGTCTGCTTGAACTCGCCCGCGTTGATCAGATGGCCCTCCTCGCCCTGAGTGCCGAGGAACCATTCGTAGGCGATGTCCGCGTTGCCCACGTTGGTGATGGGGCAGTAGCCGCAGGAGCCGTACACCAGATCGCCGGTGAAGGTGTCATCGCCCTCGTAATCGCGGACGATGGCGCCGGCCGGCTTGAGATAGTCATAGTAGACATCGGCGTTGGCCTCGCAGCCGATGAAGGGGGCCATGGCGCCGCCGCCGGAGCTGGCGAAGGAGATGATGCGCTCGGCGCTGCCGGGAATGACGGCGTCGTTGAACTTAAGGTAGCGGATGCAGGCCTTGCAGTCCACCACAGCCCACGGGGATTTGCCGTCGTAGGTTTCGAGCGTGCCGTCCTTGTTCGGCTCGGTCGGTGTTTCGTCGGCGACGGTGTTCTTGCCGCGATGGCCGGGGCTGACATAGACATAGCCCTGCTTGAGATAGGTGGTGTTGGCGTTGCCGGCGGTGTTTTCGCTGTAGCCGGGGCCCTCGCACTTAAAGCACATGGGGGCGGTCTCGGCGGTGTAGGTCACGCCGTTGGAGCTCGTGATGGAGCCGGTTTCGCTGAAGACGAGATTGCCGTCGTCGCCGATGGAGTCGACGTAGGCGCCGGGAACGTAGATGTTCACGGTCTGATAGGCGCTGTCCACCACGTAGTCGTCGGCCACGAAGTACACGCCCTTGAGCGCGTAATAGTCGCCGGAGGACACGTAGGTCCACGCATAGTCGCCGGCGGCCAGCCGGGCGGCCAGGTCCAGATCGGCCTCGACAGCGGCCTCGTACCCGTCGGAGGAGGCCTCGCCGGAGGCCATGCCGGGCACGCACAGCGTGAGCGCCAGCATCAGAACCAGAAGAAGGCTGATGGCTTTTTTCATGTGTGTGTTTCTCCTTTATATGAAATTTGCAAGCTTATTTTACGCCTGCCTGTCGCAATTCACAAGCGACAAAAGCGGAAGTGGGTGCGTTGTTTGTGCTTTTTTTGCGCGGTTTGTGCCGGCGCGGAGACATCTTCATGTCCGACGCAGACAGGCAAGCATTTTGTCGATGTGGGGATTGGGATTGCCTCGTCGTCGGACGGCGATGATATCGGAGGCCTCCTGGTCCACCAGGGGAACGGTGTGGATGCTGCGGTCCGTTTCCAGACGCGTGTTGCGGTCCAGGACGGCCACGCCGACGCCGGCCTCCACATAAAACAGCAGACTGTCCAGCGAATCCGCCAGCCGGACGATGTTCGGCTCAAAGCCCCGGCTGCGGCAGAATCGCAGCAGCTGTTCAAACCCGCCAAAGCTCTCCTTTGGGCTGATGGCGACAAAGGGGGCATCGGCCAGTTCCGAAACATCCGCAATCGGACTCATCCGGCTGACGAACACGGCCACGGATTGCTTCAGAATGGGCGTAATTTCCCAGTCGTTGTTATCCGGAATGTCAAAGGAGAGCGTGAGGATGATGTCGTACTGACCGTCCTCGAGCGCGCTGCGCAGCGCGGCAAAGCCCGCCCGCTCCAGCACAAAGTGTACGTCCGGATGCTCTCGTGTAAAGCGGTTGAAGCCCTCCATCAGCTCGCCGCTGAGCCGTTGACCGGACAAAAGCCCGATGGACAGGTCCCCCCGGTCACTGCGGGCCAGCGCCTGCGTTGTTTTGGCGATGCGGTCCATCTCCGACGGGAGGCGGCGGACCTGTTCGTAGAAATATTCTCCCGCGCGGGTCAGTGTGACGGCGCGCTTTTCCCGGTGGAAGAGCCTCGCGTTCAATTCCTGTTCCAGGGAGGCGATCTGTTTGGATACGTTCGGCTGGGAGGTAAATTCCCTCCGGGCAGCACCGGTGAAGCTGCCGGTTTCCGCGGCGGCAATAAAATAACGCAATTTCAGCAAATCCATAACAAAACCTCCTGTAAAATAACTATAACACATAACTAAACGGAATCACAAGAGAGGGAAAGAGATATTTGTTATTTTTCGAACAAGCCGATATAATCTGTTTAGAAGAGCAATAAATATAAGGGGGATTTATCATGGCACAGTCAAAAGCAAAGGGCTTCGGCCGCAAGGGTTGGAGGGTTCTGATCCTGACCTTCTTCAGCATTCTGATCAACGCAATGATTATCTACGATTCTCTGAATGTCACGCTCCTGACGGATACCGGCATGGGATGGCCGGCCCGCCTGGGAATGCAGAATCCGAGCATCCTCTACGTCTTTTCCACCATCGCGGCGTGGATTTCCGTTCCCGGCGCCATTTTCTTCGGCTGGCTGGGCGGAAGGAAGGGCAATAAGTTTGCCTGGGGCATCGCGCTGCTGGTCAATGCGGTGGTGTGCGTGCTGTGGAGCTTTGCCGGGGCGGCGCCGTTGTATCTGCTGTTTATTGCCCTTGCCAATGTCTGCGGCATGGGCTTTAGCTACATCGCCAGTCTGAATGTGGTTTCCAACTGGTTCCCCACAAAAAAAGGTCTGGCCATGGGTGTTGTTACCATCGGCTTCCCTCTGTCTGCCACCATCGCTACGCCGCTTTGCACGGCGCTGCTGGGCGGGATTGGGCTTTCCGGTATCTATTACTTGTTTGCGGCTGTGTGCCTGGTGCTGGGCATTTTGGTCTTTGCGCTGGTGAAAGACTATCCCGAGCAGGCCGGCGCCTGGCCCGATAACGACCAGAGCTTTGACCGGGCGCAGTCAGACAGGATGCTGGCGGAAGGTCTTGCCTATCAGAAGATTTCCGAATGGCAGCCGAAAAAATTCCTCAAAACCAAAAACGTCTGGCGAATTATCTTCCCGCTTGGTATTATGGAACTGTTCAGTCTGGGCGTTATGTCGAACTTTGTTCCCCGTATGGCGCAAATCGGCTTTGTCAATGTCAGTGATGTCACGCCCATGCTGGCCTGTGCCGGACTGGTGGCCTGTGTCGGAAGCTATCTGTGCGGCGTGATGGACCAGAAGCTCGGTACGAAAAAGGCGATTATTGTCACCTTCTTGTTCGGCATCGTGTCTCTGGCGCTCAATGTGGTCGGCGGCTTCCTGCACGGCTACAGCGAGGAAAAAGATCTTGGCTATGTTCTCATTTTCATCGGTCAGCCCTTCATGGGTATCATGCTCGGCGGCGCGGCCAACTATCTGGTCAGCTTGATTTCCACCATCTGGGGACGGTACGATTTTGATAACGGCTACCGTGTCATGAAGCCTGCCGTCGCCATCATCGGCGCGCTGGGCATCACCATTTGCGGCGCGCTGGGCAACGCCCTGTCGAACGGCTATGCTTATGCGTATCTGCTCATCTGCGTGTTGTGCGTTGCCGGCGTCATTGTGGCCGCCTGCATCGACGACACCTATGTCGGCAAAAAGGACTGAGCTCCGGTTTGCCTAATCGGAAAGGGGAATATATTATGAAAATAACAGGTGTATCCTTCGGAACAAAAAACGGCAATAACGACACCATGTGCCGTGCGGCGCTGATGGCCGCGAAAGAGGCCGGGGCCGAGGTGGAGTTCATCCACCTGCACGACTGGAATATCGAACACTGCACCGGCTGCGTGGCCTGCTCGCGCGGGCTGGTGATGGGCGCTGGCAATGTCTGCACGCGCAAGGACGATTTCGACGCTTTCCGCAGCATTCTGCTCGATTCCGACGGCGTGTTGTTTGTCAGCCCGATTTTTGAGTCCGGCGCGTCGGGGCTGCTGCACACCGTGTGCGACCGCTTCGGTCCCCGGATGGATCGCAGTATGAATATCGTGGGCGATGGCATTTGCAAGGAAAAGGGCAAGCCCGGCGTGGATCCCCGTCTGCTGCAGGACAAGGTTATCTCCTTCATCGGCATCGGCGGCTCCGACTGGGCCTGCCGTGTCCAGACCGATCACGCCATGGTGGCCATGAGTCCCGCGTGGAAGATTATCGACAACGACTTTTTCTCCTGGTCCAAGGACATTATCATGAACGACGACGCCATTGCCCGCGTGTCCGAAATCGGCCGCAATCTGGCCGAGGCGGCCCGGGATATTGCGGCGGCCCGCTACATGGGCGAGCCGGGCGTCTGCCCGCACTGCCAGTGCTCCAACTTCTGGCTGGTTCCGGGCACGACCAAGGCCGTGTGCGAGCTGTGCGGTCTGGAGGGTGAAATTGCCGTGGAAAACGGCGCGTGGAAGTTTGTTTTCAAGCCCGAGGACGAGCACAAGGCCCACGACACCATCAGCGGCAAGTTCCTGCATGTGGACGATATCAAGGAAAACGAGGGCCGTCTGATGCATCTGTATTCCGACCCGGAATACAAGCGCCGCGTGGCGTACTATCGCGATTTTATCGCGCCGACGCCGCCTCCGGCGAAGGCCTGACACACCGCACAACCATTCTGACGCCGGAACTCTCCGGCGCCGCCTGAAAAACGAAAGGAGAGGCAAACCCAATGAAAGCACTCGCACTGTACGGACCCGGTGATCTTCGGCTGGAGGAGCGCCCGGTACCCCATCCCGGCCCCAATCAGCTGGTGGTGAAAATCGACTGTGTCGGCATCTGCGGCACGGACGTGGAATTCTATGCCGGCCATTATCCCCCCTTCATCCAGCTGCCGATGGTGCTCGGCCACGAGAACGCCGGTACCGTGGTGGAGGTCGGCGAGGGGGTCACGGACTTTCAGGTCGGCGACCGGCTGCTGTGCGGTCCCCCCTCCGCCTGCGAGCAGCTGTGCCCCAGCTGTAAGGAGGGCAAGACCAACATCTGCATCAACGGCTTCCCGAACACCGCCGGCATCGGCGGCCCGGACGGCGGCTACTGCGAATATTTTCTGATTCGCGATGTGGCGCACACCATGCTTATCAAGATCCCCGAGGGCGTGGACGCGAAGGACGCCGTTTTGTTCGACGTCATCTGCGTGGCGCTGCACGGCATCCGTATTTCCAATTTCAAGCTCGGTGACGACGTGGTGGTTTCGGGCACGGGCTCTGTGGGACTGTCCGCCATTCAGTTTTTGAAGGCGGCCGGCGCCCGCACTGTGATCGCCCTGGGCACCAGCGACGAAAAGGAGCCTCTAATCCGGCAGTACGGCGCGGATGTTTTCATCAACTCCAAAACCTGCCCGGATGTGGGCGCGGAGGTGAAGAAAATCCTCGGCAGGACCGTGGGCGCGGATGTGGTGTACGAGTGCGCGGGCAACCCCGCCAGCTGGAACACCTGCGTTTCCTGCGTCAAGCCCGGCGGCCAGGTGATGTGCATCGGCACCATCAACGAGCCGCTGACCATCGTGCCGGGCTCCTTCTCCATCTTTGAGCCGGACTTCAAGTACAGCTTCGTCTACACCGAAGAGGAAGTGAAGATCTATCTTGACATGCTGGCGGCCGGCAAGGTCCGCTTCCCGGGCATGGTCACCGGCGTGGTCAGTCTGGACGACGCGGTGGAAAAATACATCGGCTGCGAGCCGGCCGGGCGCAAAGGCCATCTGAAGGTTCTGATTGATCCAAGTCTATAACAAAGGAGAACGCAATGAAAAAATATCCCCATGTATTTTCCCCGGTGCGCGTGGGCGGCGTGGTGCTGAAAAACCGCATCATCTCCGCGCCCAGCACCATCCACTCCAGCTCCAGCGGCCAGCCCTATCCGACGGAGGAGGGCATCCGCTTTTTTGAGCAGCGGGCCAAGTCCGGCGCGGGGCTTGTCACCTGCGCGGGCGCAAGTCTCGGCGGAGCGTTTGACGACGGGCTGCACTGCTCCTGGGATCTGAAAAAGGGCAACGATACCAACCGTCTGGTGGATCTGACGGAGCGCATCCATCTCTACGGCGCCAAGTGCACCATGGAGCTTATCGGTGTGTTCCCCGACGGGTACACCGTGTCGGACGGCTGCTCCATCATGGGTTCGCCCCCGGTCGGCCGCGAGATTCCGAAGGAAAAGATGGAGTGGTTCAAAAACGAATACATCGAGGCGGCTACGGTCCTCAAGGCCACCGGCTTTGACGGCGTGATGCTCCACTTCGGCCATTCTATCCCGATGGCGCAGTTTTTCTCCCCCTACACGAACCGCCGTACCGACGAATACGGCGGCTCCACGGAAAACCGCTGCCGCTACGCCGTGGAGGTGCTCGAGGGCATCCGCAAGGCCTGCGGCCCGGACTTCATCATCGACGTGCGCATTTCCGGCACGGAGTTCCAGGAGGGCGGCATTGACCTGGAGGAGGGGCTGAAGATTGCCCGGATTCTGCAGAGCCGCTGCGACATTCTGCAGGCCTCCTGCGGCATGCACAACTCCGACTGGATGACCTGGACCCATCCGTGCGGCTTCCTGCCGCCCAATCCGAATGTTTTCATCGCCGAACATTGGAAAAAAAGCGGCGAAATCACGGACTGCTTCGTGTCCACCATCGGCGGTCTGACCAATCTGGCGGACTGCGAGGCCATTCTGGCGGAGGGCAAGGCGGACTTCGTTGTGGTGGCCCGCGAGTTCTTTGCCGATCCCGACTGGATCAAAAAAGACCTGGCCGGTCATCCGGAGGACGTGGTGCCCTGCATCAAGTGCATGCGCTGCCACGACTCGGACAACTACGCCCAGCATCTGCAGTGCGCGGTCAACCCCCGCTGCGGTCTGGAGGCGGCGCTGGACAATCTGCCGGAGACGGCGGCCGTGGCGAAAAAGGTGGCGGTCATCGGCGGCGGTCCCGCCGGAATGTACGCGGCGCTCGAGTGCGCCCGCCGCGGCCACAGCGTGACTCTGTTTGAAAAACAGCCGTATCTCGGCGGGCTGCTGGAGTACGCCGACCATGTCAGTTTCAAGTGGCCGCTGGCCAACTACAAAAACTGGCTGATTGCCCAGCTGGAAAAGAGCGCGGTGGAGGTGCGGCTGAATACGACCGCCACGCCGGAGCTTGTGGCAGGCTTTGATTCCGTCATTGCGGCGCTGGGGTCCGAGCCGGTCGTGCCGAAGTGGCTGAAGGGGACGGAGTTTGCCCGCACGGCGGTGTCCGTCTACGGCCGCGAGGAGGAGCTCGGCGGCAGAGTGGTCATCATCGGCGGCGGCCAGGTGGGGCTGGAAACGGCGGTGCATCTGCAGCGTCTGGGCCGTGAGGTCACGCTCATCGAGATGCTGCCGCAGCTGGCGGGCGATGCCTCCAAGACCCATCGGGACGAGCTTTTGGTGGAGGTCCGGGACCATGCGGACCGTCTGCATGTCATTCTCGATGCCAAATGCACCGAGCTGGAGGCCGGCGTCGTGCACTACGAAAAGGACGGCAGCGCCGAGACCATCACCTGTGACAACATTCTGCTGGCTGTGGGACTGCGCGCCCGGCGGGACGAGGCGGACCGCTTCATGAACGCGGCGGACGATTATTTTGCCATCGGCGACTGCGTCCGCGCCCGCACGGTGGAGTGGTGCACCAAGGAGGGCTTCTACGCCGCGGTGAATCTGTAAAACGACGCGCTGCGGAAAAACAAAAGGGGCAGACCGGGATTTCGGTCTGCCCTTGCTGTTTGGGGGAATCGCCGTGAGGGATGTCGTCCGTTATTCATGCTCGCGGAACCAGCGAAGCGTCATGCTGCGCCAGGTCTGCGCCTCTATCGAGCCCGAGGTGTCGCACAGATGGTCGGCGAAGGGGAAGACAACGCTGCGGTTTTCTACGCCGAGCGCGTCCAGACGGGCGAGATACCGCTTCACGGTTGCGCCGGGGACCATGTGATCGTTTTTGCCGTAGACGGTGAACACGGGGGCCATATTCTCATCGGCCAGCCGGTCGCTGCTGTTTTGCCGATAGCGCTCCGGAACCTCGTCCGGGGTGCCGCCCCAGTTCGCTTTGCAGGCGCTCCGGAGCAGCGGGGCGAGCGGGGCAGGGGCCTCGTTGTACAGATCGGTAATATTGGTGGCGGGGAAAAGAACGGACACGGCGGCCACACGGAAATCCGGACCGAGAAGCCCGGCAAATTCCCCTTTGTTGATGCGGGCCGCCAGATTCAAAGCCAGATTGCCCCCGGCGGAGCCGCCGGTGAGATAGAAGCGGCGGGTATCGCCGCCAAAGTCGGCCGCGTGGTCTCTGAGCCAGGCGATAGCCCGGACGATGGTGTTCTCCTGATGGGCATACATAGGGCGGTCCTTTGCGGCCAGAGGGTAATCCACGCTTGCCGTCAGACAGCCGTTTTGAGAAAACCAGCGGCAATGATGCATGTCGCCGTTTAGAAAACGGTTGTCGTTCATCCAGGCGCCGCCGTGAATGTACACAAGGACCGGAGCGCCGGCGTCCGCGCCATGGGGCTTCCAGAGGGACAGACCGATGTCGCTGTCCTCAAAGCGGGTATAGCTGTCAATTTCCACATCGGCGGCGGCCTTGTCCTTTTCACCGGACAGAGCGACAGCCGGCGATATGTCCGCCTTATGACGGGAGGCAATCAGAAAATTGCATATTGCCGCCAGCAGGGCGCAAAGCAGCCCGACGACGGAAAATATAAAAATGACATAACGGGCGGCGGTCTGCTTGCACAAAAGCAGCAGAAGCGTGACCGCCGTGATGATCAGCATGGTGCGGCTCAGTCGGACGGTCCGGGGCTCGGTTATCAAAGACACGACGGACACGACCGGCAGCCGCAGCGTCTGAAACAGCAGCAAAAGGGCGAAAAAGACGGATACAATGCCGCTTGCGACGGTGAGAAAGCCGGAGGTCATCACAGTCATAAAAAATGCTTCCATAAAAATGTCCCTTCCCATAAAATGAACGGTCGGACAGGGGGAAATTCCTGTCCGACCGTGTTCGGTCAGTCGGTGGGGATTTTGGCGTAGCCCTCCAGGCATTTGAGCAGGCATTTGGGCAGCGTCATGCCCATTTCCTCGTCCATGAGCTTGGAATCACCGGAGCCCTCGGCCGTGCCGAGCATCAGTCCGCGAATGCCCTCATAGCGGCCGGTGCCGCCCACGATCACATTGGTCAGAATATCCCGGCGGCACTCCAGCGTGTCATCGGGTACGCCCTCGTCGCCGGCACCGCGCTGGCAGAAAATGCCGTCATAGGCGTAGATGTCGCCGTCCTTCATGCGATAGATGCAAAACAGGGCGGTGTCATAAGTGTCCATCCAGTCCGGGGTAAAATATTTTTCGATGGGGTAGTCCTTGCGCTCCGGGCAGTCGCCCAGAATGGCGTAGTATTCGCTCCGGCCGAAGGGGTGGAACCAGCCGACACCGGCGTGGACGGTCTTTCCTTCGCAGGGCCAGGGCTTCATGTGGTCATAGCCGGCCTCGTAGGCCATGCGGATGGAATAGGTCATGCAGGGGCGGAAGGGCTCGTCCTTCGGGCCCCCTTTTTTTTCGGGGGAGTTCTGGGCTTCGGTGACGGTGACGTTTTCTTCTTTTTCCATGGTGTTCTCCTTTCAGACGCGGTACGCAGTCCGTGGGACCGGTACGCAGGTCTTATATATTATCGTTGATTTCGCGGATTTTGTGGCAGGCAGCGAAATGCCCGGGGAGAATTTCCTCCAACGGCGGCTGTTCCCGGGTGCAGGCTCCGTCCGCATAGGGACAGCGGGCGGCAAATCGGCAGCCGGGCTTGGGGTCAACGGGACTGGTCAGCTCTCCTTTGAGGATGATGCGCTTTTTCTCCACGTTGATGCTGGGAATCGGAATGGCGGACAGCAGCCCCTTGGTATAGGGGTGAAGCGGCCGGGCAAACAGCTCCCGGGAGGCGCATTTTTCCACCATAGATCCCACGTACATGACCATAATATCGTTGGAAATGTGCTTTACGACGGATAAGTCGTGCGTGATGAAAATATACGTCAGACCCTTTTCCTCCTGCAAATCCTGCAGGAGGTTGAGAATCTGCGCCTGAATGGATACGTCCAGAGCGGACACGGGCTCGTCGCAGACGATGAATTTCGGCTCCAGAGCCAGCGCTCTCGCCACGCCAATTCGCTGGCGGCGGCCGCCGTCCAGCTCGTGGGGGTAGGAAAAGGCCAGCCGGTGCGCGAGACCGACGGTATCCATCAGCTCGAATACCCGTTTTTTTAGCTCCGCCTTGGAGCTTTGGGTGCGATAGATTTTCATGGGTTCGGCAATCAAATCCGAGACACACAGACGGGGATTGAGACTGGAAAAGGGATCCTGAAAGATAATCTGCATATCCTTGCGCAGTTCTTTTCGCCGGGCGCCGCGGGCGGCCGTGATGTCCTCACCCTCAAAGAGAATCTGTCCGCCCGTGCTGTCGGTCAGACCCAGAATCGTGCGGCCCAGCGTGCTCTTGCCGCAGCCGGATTCGCCGACCACGCCCAGCGTCTCGCCCCGACCGAGGGAGAAGCTGACGTCGTCCACCGCGTGCAGCATTCCGCCGGGGGTCTTGAAGTATTTTTTCAGATGAGAGACTTCCAGCAGCTTGTCACTCATGGTCGATGCCTCCTTGCTCATAATGCAGACAGCGGACCAGATGTCCGGGGGCAATCTCCGTCATAACGGGACAGCGGACGGCGCAATCCTCGGCCGCCACGGGACAGCGGGGGTGGAATTTGCAGCCGGTCGGCAGATTGGCCGGGTCCGGCATCAGTCCCTCAATGGGATTGAGTCGGCGGACCTCCTTGTCCAGACTGGGCAGAGAACCGAACAGCCCCTTGGTGTAGGGGTGGGCGACCTCGTTGAAAATATGCTGCAGATTGCCGTATTCCACAATCTGGCCGGCATACAGGATGGCGACCTTGTCGCAGGTTTCCGCTACCACGCCCAGGTCATGGGTGATCAGAAGCATGGAGGTTCCGAATTTTTTCTTCAGCTCGTTCATCATCTCCAGCACCTGGGCCTGAATGGTCACATCCAGCGCGGTGGTCGGCTCATCGGCCAGCAGCAGCTTGGGGTTGCAGGCCAGGGCAATGGCGATGACGACGCGCTGCTTCATACCGCCGGAGAACTGGTGCGGGTAATCGGACGCGCGCTCCCGGGGGATTCCCACCATTTCCAGCATGTCCAGAGCCCGGCCCATGGCTTCGATGCGGGAGCAGCTGCCGTGCTGGTGTATGACCTCGGCAATCTGGTCGCCCACCCGAAGAACCGGGTTGAGGGCGGTCATGGGGTCCTGAAAGATCATGCTGATCTCACCGCCGCGGATTTTGCGCATCTGGGCCTCGGATTTTTCCATAATATCCTCGCCCTTATAAAGGATCTTGCCGCGGACAATTTTTCCGGGGGGATCCGGGACCAGTCGCAGAACGCCCAGAGCTGTTGTTGTTTTGCCGGCGCCGGTTTCTCCCACCAGACCCAGGGTGTCCCCCTCGGCCAGAGAGAGGTCGATGCCGTTGACGGCTTCGACGACGCCGTCGTCGGTGATGTAGTGGATTACAAGATCATTGATTTCCAGTAAATTCATCCCGGGGCCTCCTTATCGCTTCAGACGGGGATCGAGCGCGTCGCGCAGCCCGTCGCCGAACATGTTGAAGCCGAACAGTGTCAGCATGATGGCAATGCCGGGGAAGGTGACCAATGGGTAGAAGTCGCGGATATAATCCCGGCCGTTGGCCATGATGGAGCCCCATTCCGGCGTGGGGGGCTGAACCCCCAGCCCGATAAAGCTCAGAGAGGATATCTGCATGATGCTGGCGCCGATGCGGAGTGTCGACTCCACAATAATGGGGCTGAGCGCGTTGGGGATAATGTCGTGGAAAATGATGCGGAGCTTGCCGGCGCCCATGGCCTCGGCGGCCTCCACGAATTCGCGGTCCTTGATGGTCAGAACCTGACTGCGCACCAGACGGGCATACGAGGGAACGCCGCCGATGGCGATGGCCAGCGCGGTGTTGAAGGTGCCGCTGCCCAGCGCGGTGGAAATGGTCACGGCCAGCAGAAAGCCGGGGATGGCCATCAGAACGTCCATCAACGCCATGACGATGGTTTCGTAGGTGCCGCCGAAGAAGCCGGCAGTGGCGCCCAATATTCCTCCAATGACCAGAGCCATAGCCACGGCGGCGCAGGCGACAAGCAGACTGATGCGTCCGCCGTAGATGATGCGGCTGAGCAGATCCCGTCCGAAATTGTCGGTGCCCAACAGATGCTGCGCGTTGGGAAACTGCAGCCGGGCGGTCACGTCAATGCCGTCGTAAGGGTAGGGAGCGACCCACTCGGCAAAGATGGCCGAAAAGACGATGACAATCACGACTACCATGCCGACCATGGCCAGCTTGTTGCGGCGCAGACGCTTCCATACATCCCGCCACTGACCGCGCTTTTTCATGGAGTCATCACGGATGACAGCGGTTTCTTTTTTTGTCATCTTATGCCGCCTCCTCGATGGTCGATGCTTTGATTTTTTTGCGCTTCTTTTTTTTGCTGCCGCCGGAGTACTGCGCCATAATGCGCGGGTCAATGAAGCCGTAAATCAGATCGACCAGCAGATTCATCAGAGAAATCGAAACGGACAGGAAGAGCACAACGCCGTTGATGACCGGATAGTTTTTGGCGCTGATGGCGGTCATGAGCAGCTGGCCGGTGCCGTTGATGGAAAAGATGGCCTCGGTGACCACGGAGCCGGCCACGATAATGCCAAGCTGCATTCCGATGACGGTCAGCACCGGGATCAGCGCGTTTTTCAGCGCGTGACGGCGAATGACCACACTCTCGGAAAGACCCTTGGCCCGGGCGGTGCGGATGTAGTCCTGTCGAATGACGTCCAGCATGGAGGAACGGGTCATGCGCGTAATGGTTGCCACCGGGGACAGACCCTGGGTCAGCACGGGCAGAATCCAGTGCTTCCAGGTGAAAAGACCGGAGGCCGGCAGCCAGTTGAGCTTGTAGGAGAAAACAATGATGGCCATGAGCGCCAGCCAAAAGCCGGGGATGGACGCGACAAACAGGGAAACCATGGTTACGCCGTAATCCAAAGCGGAGTATTGTTTGGTGGCGGATATGATGCCGAAGGGAACTCCGATAACAATGGTTACCAGGATGCCCAGCAGTCCCAGCTCCATCGTGATGGGAAAGCGCTCTAAAATTTCCTTGGACACACTGCGGTTGGTCTGGTAGGAGGTGCCCAGGTCCAGCTTGGTTACCACGTCGCGAACATAAACAACAAACTGTTCCATAAAGGGCTTGTCCAGACCCAGCTCCGCTTCCTTGGCGTCATACTGCTCCTGGGTGTAGTTGGTGCCCAACAGAGCGATGACCGGGTCTCCGGGCATGAAATGATTGATGGCAAATACAATAAATATCACGCCCAGGAGAATGGGAATCATCAGCAGGATTCTCTTCAGGACGTACCGTAACATCCTCTCTCACTCCTTTATCCGTCATCGACCGTTTCGGTCCTGTTCAGTCTATCATATCCGTCGAATCCGGGACAAGTCTCCGACCAATCCGTTTTTGTTCAAAATCTATCAATCGTTGCGGCCCGGTCTGACGATTTCTTGACATTCGTTTCGTTTTTGTTATGGTGACATTGTACCCGTAGAACGGGGAGATTCCGAAAGAAAAACCGTAAAAATTGGAGGAAAGAAAATGAAAAAAATTCTTGCGCTGCTCCTTGCGCTCAGCATGGTCTTTGCGTTGTGCGCCTGCGGCACAACCGAAGAGACTCCCGCTGTCGACGAGTCCGCGGCGGATGAGGCCGTGGTCGACGAGTCCGCGGACGACGAGGTCGTTGTTGACAAATCCGCTGCCGGCGAAGTGGCCGCGGAGGAGTCCGGCTTCCAGCGTCTGACGGAGGAAGGAACTTTGACGGTCGGCATTACCTCGACCAACGATTCCTTTGATCCCTGCACCAGCTTCTTCATTCCCGGCATGACCCTGGTCTATGACCAGCTTCTGCGCATGGATGAGGATGGGAACATTGTCGGTGAACTGGCGGAGGAGTTTGAGTATCAGGACACCACACACATCTATTTCAAGCTTCACGAGGCGACCTTCTCCAACGGCGATCCCGTCACCTCGGAAGACGTTCTGTGGACGCTGGAGCGTTATGTGCTGACCAGCAGCAGCTGGGCAGACTCCGTCAGCTTTATTGATTTTGATAACTGTGAAATCATCAACGACCGGGAGTTTGTCCTTGCCTGCACGGAGGAATTCGGCCCCGGCCTGAGCTATCTCGCGACCCGCATCAGCTACATTCTGAATAAGGACTATGTGGAATCCGTTGACGATGAGGCCATGTGGGACCAGCCCTGCGGCTCCGGTCCGTATGTCTGCACCTCCAATGTCTCCGGCTCTCTGGCGACCTTTGAGCTCCGGGAGGATTACTGGGATGCGGACAATATTCCCGAGGCCCGGGAGATTACCATCCGCTGCTACTCCGAGGCGACCACCATGTTTATCGATTATGAAAACGGTGTGCTTGACATGGCCTTCCTTCTGGGCGAGTCCGATGCCGAGCGTCTTCTCAACGGCGAAGTGGCGGACACCAACTACAAGATTCAGTCCGGTCTGGATGTTTACGGTTTTGCCATGCCCGAATATGTCGATGCCTTTGACGATCTCCGCGTCCGTCAGGCCATCGCCATGGCGGTGGATTGGGAAGCCGTTACCGAAATCGGCATGGGCGTTCTGGGCAGCGTGGCCGACTCCATCGTGCCCAACGGCGTCCTCTATCACAAGAGCGTCGGCACCTATGAGTACGATCCGGAAGGGGCCAAGGCTCTTCTCGATGAGGCCGGCTTTGATTACAGCCAGGTTTTCAGTCTGGTCGTTGTGAACTCCGAGAGCAATGCCCGTCTGGCGGAGGCGATTCAGGCCTATCTCGCGGTTGTGGGCATTCAGATGGAGGTTGAGACCTGCGATCTGGCTACGGCGATTACCCGCTTCATGTTCTGCCAGACCGATTTCGTCATCAACTCCATGGGCAGCTGCACGACGCTGGACCCCGACTCCATGTTCTCGACCATCGGCCCCTGGTCCCAGAATGGCACGGTCAGCATTACCTCCGGTGAGATGGCGGAGGATATGGGTCTTTATCTGACGACCGGCCGCTACTCCGTGGACCCGGAGGTCCGTGAGGAGGCCTATGCCAACGCGCAGGAATGGATGTATACCTACATCCGTCAGGTCGCCTTTGCCGAGCCGTATTATTGCTACTGCTACCGTCCTTACATCAGCACGGATTTCTGGACCGCCTCCGTGGAGCAGCCCAATCTCCGTCTGGTTGAGTTTGTTGACTGAAAAAAGAGAGTATAAAATCCATGAACGGGCGGGGTTTTTCCCGCCCGTTTTTTGTGATACAATGCAAGTATGAAATGGATGAAACAAATTGTTATGCTGCTTCCGGTCCTGCTGCTTCTGGCCCAGCCGGTTCCGGCGGCGGATTGCGGCATGGTCATTGCCTCGGATGGAGGCGGCTGCCGAGAGTGCGCTATGGGGGATCTGGGCGCCGACGCGCTGCGGTATTATACCGGCGCGGATGTGGCGCTGCTTCCGGCGGCGGAGCTGGGCATCAGTCTGCAGGCCGGTCCGATTGACGAACAGGCTCTTGCCGAAAGCTTTCCGACCGACGGGACGATTGTGGTGAAAACAATGAGCCGGGAGGAGCTTTGCGCCCTGCTGGAGCAAGGGGTCGGTCACATCACCCTGGGAGAGGATGAGCGCATCGACGAGGAGCAATCCGCCTCGAAGGATTTTTTCTGCCCGGCCGGTCTGACCTTCTGCTACGACGCGTCCGCTCCGGTGGGAGAGCGGCTTTATGAGCTGGAGACCGAATCCGACGCGGAGTATCTGACGGTGGCGGTTCCGGCGGAGTACGCGGATGGCACGCCGGTGGGAACCGTTCGGGAAGCGGTGGCGGCCTGGGCCTCGTATTGCGGAACGTTGAATCCCCCGGACACCGGGCGGATTCGGGTCATAGGCGCCAACGACAATCCCGTGATCGGCGGTCTGCTGCCGAGGGGGTTGGTTCTGGTATTTGCGGCGGTTGCCGTGATGTTCGGCGGGTATCGCTGGCGGCGCAGCATGCGGGAAAGGACGGAGCGCTGAAGGATGGAAGATGTTTGGATTATTCTCGTTGATCTGCTTGTTATTTTGATGCTGGCGGTCATTTTTGTGTATAACCACTATGACCGGCTGCGGTTCCGGCTGGAACGATGCTATCATGCGGCAAGGGAACCGCTGGATCAATGGGTGCGGCTGTGCGCCGAACAGCGGGGCGGAGACGATGCCGGCTACAGTCGGTGCAGAAAGCTGGCGGACAAAACCGCCTGCATCCGCGCGCTGGTGGAGAGCACGGAAAACGGTGAGGAGAAGCTGACGGTACAAGAATCCCTTCTGGAATTCTGCGGTTCGTTTAACTTTCAGGCGGAAAAATACGATCGTCAGCTGACGACGACGCTCAGCGGCCGGCTCGCCGGGCTTTTGGGCTTTCGCCCTGTCGGAAAAATTGATTTTTACCCGGATATTAGATAAGGGCCCGGTTTGGATACCGGACCCTTATCGTTTGTGTTCCTTTCGGTATTGGCTGGGACTCATGCCGGTGGCGTTGCGGAACAGACGCGTGAAGGAGTTTGCTTCCTGATAGCCGACGCGGGCGGCGATATCCGCCACGGAGAAATCGGTGTCCTCCAGAAGATGCCGGGCCCGCACGACCCGCCGTTCGCTCAGCCATGCGCGGAAGGTCATATTGGTGCGGCTGCAGAACAGCCGGCTGAAATGGGCGGGGGAGAGATAGAGACTCTCGGCCACATCCGTCAGCGTGATGCTTTCCTCCAGATGACTTTCGATGAAGCGCTTGGCCGCGGTCACAAGATCGTCCGGGAGCTGCCCGCCGCCGCCGGACCAGCGGTCCACCGCCTCGTGGATATCCCGGGGGCGAGTGGGCTTGAGCAGATAATCATTGGCGCCGGCCCGCAGCGCCCGCTGGATATATTCAAAGCCGTCGTGCGCGGTAAGAATGACGATGTGCATATCCGGCCGGATTTTTCGCAGGTGGGCGATGGCTTCAATGCCGTCCATGCCGGGCATGGAAATATCCAGAAACACGATATCCGGCGGGTCTTCCTGCGCCATGGCGATGCCCTCGACGGCGGTGTAGGCCTGGCCCAGATATTTGGTGTAAGGGCATTCCCGATTCAGAACGAAGGCAATCATCCGTCCCTCCAGCGGCTGATCGTCAATGACCATAACCTGTATCAATGCTTAAACACCTGCCTTGTCTCGCGGGATGCACAGGGATACGGTGGTTCCCCGGCCCGGTGCGCTGCGTATTTTATAATGAAAGCCGGCGCCGAAAAAATTCTCCAGCCGGGTTGTCACGTTGCTCAGACCGATACCGCTCATCTCGCCGTTGTTTCCCGGCTGCGCATGGTTTGGGTCAAAACCGATGCCGTCGTCCGTGACAGACAGAATCACATGGGTCTCGCTGCGGTGCGCGGTAAAGCGGACATGGCCGCCCTGCTGATTGGCCTCCAGACCGTGGGTGATTGCGTTTTCCACCAGCGGCTGTACACACAGCGGCGGCAGCAGCATCCGGTCTATCCCTTCCTCGATCTCCGCGCTGTATTGCAGGGTTTCCCGGCCCGTCAGCTGTTTGATGCGCACATAATCCGAAACCAGCTGAAGCTCCTCCGTCAGGGGAATCATCTGGGTGTGCTGCTTCATGGTGCGGCGCAAAATGCCGGCCAGAGAGTAAATGGCCTCCGGTGTCTGTTCGGCGCCCTCCAGCAGAGCCAGCTGACTGATGGAATTGAGCGTGTTGAACAGAAAATGGGGGCGAATCTGGCTTTGCAGGGCTTTGAACTCGGCCAGGGACTGAAGCTGTTCGGCCCGTTGGCGGCGGTACAGCTCCGTGAGATATCCGGCCGCGATGCGGATGATGCTGATGGTGTCCGAAACCCGTTCCCGGTAGAGAAAGGGGTATTGTTTCCTCTCCGTCTCGCTCAGCGCATAGCGGGGCTCCGGGTTGATCTGTTCGGCCAGAGCCATGCTTTCCGGGGAGGAAACAAAGACGCTGATTTCCAGCCGTCCCAGATATTGTCCGTCCACCCGGATCGGCGCCAGAGCGCTCATCAGTCCCCGCCAGCAGCGGTATATATACACGCCGTCTTTTTCCCGGGATCGGCGTTCCACTTCCGTTCGGCAGGCGGCGCACCGCGCTTCAAAATCCGGTATGTCGGGGGATGGCACGCAGCGAATCTCCTGTCGATCGGCCCGGGCGATGCGCTCCCCATGGCAATCCACCATGGTGACCTGCAGACCCACGGCGTCATAGATGTCGTCCATCAGCTTCTGAATGACATCCCGGGGCAGTACGTCGAACACCGGAGTCTTTTCCGGAAGGTCCATTTTCCCTCACCTCGTAACCATACTACCATAAGGCGGAGGAAAAAACCATTCCAATCCCACATTATCTTTCCGGCGAAGACAGAGGGAGGCCGGGCCTGCTGTTGCGTTGGGAGGGTCCCGCGGACATGCTGCCGGCGCGAAAACTGTAACTTTCTGTTCTTGCATTGGGAACGCATTCTCGTTATAATTTGAACACATTTTTCTACAATTGGAGGAAGAAAGCATGAAAAAGCTTCTTGTCGTCCTGCTGACGATGGCCGTGCTCATCTGTCCTGTTCTGGCCGCCGGGGCCGGCGCTGCGCTGGATCTTTCCGCCGGCAGCGTGACGGTCGCGGAGGAGGGCACGTACACTCTGTCCGGCTCTTCGGCTGAAAACGGCGTTCGGGTCGAGACGGATGGCTATGTCACCCTTGTCCTGACCGAAAGCGCGGAAATCGGCTTTGTCGACTGCGGCGAGGCCACGGTGTATCTGTTCTTCGGCGAGGGCGTGGATACGCTGACCGTCGGCTCGTCCGTGTTCCACGGCAGCACCGTCATCACCGGTGTTCTCGGCACGGTCACGGCTGCCGCCCAGCCTGCTGCTGCCCAGCCTGCCGCCGATCAGAGCGCGGCTTCCGGTGAGCCCGCTGCGGCCCAGAGCGCCGCTTCCGGTGAGCCCGCCGCGGCCCAGAGCGCGGCTTCCGGTGAACCCGCCGCCCAGTCCGCCGCGTCCGGTGAGCCTGCGGCTGCCGCCTCCGGCGAGACTGCCGCTTCCACGGAGACTGCCGCCTCCGGCGAGACCGCTTCCGCGGAGCCTGCTGCCGAGGAAACTGCCGCGACCGAGGTCGCTGCGGATGCCATCGGCGCCAACATCACCGCTGCCGGCTGGTCCACCATCGAGCTTGTCTGCGTCATCGTTCTTGTTGTCGAATGCGCCATCCTGATGCTCTCCTTCGGCAAGAAAAAGACCGGTAAGAACTGAGGAGGAACCACTATGCTGAAAAATAAAAAATTCCGCTTTTATGCCATTTCCTTCTGCATTCTCGGCATCATCTACATGTTCATGTATTCCGGTCTGCAGAATGACCAGATCAACATCATTCAGGCCTACTCCGCCTGGGACGCCACCGCGACCCAGCTGCCGATGACCATCGGCAACATCGTCTGCATTGTGCTGACCTTCCTTTACGGCACCTTCTACATGAAGTTCGGCGTCCGCAAGACGCTCATCCCCTGCATCA
>R18__coassemble_1394_pt1 | contig 32916 bp, 26 predicted proteins | sample R18__metabat2_low_PE_004 | metagenome-assembled genome bin R18
AAAAAAATCTCCGCCACAGGGGAGAAAGCAGGGATAATTATGTTTGATTCCATCGGATTTATCGGCTGCGGCAATATGGGCGGGGCGCTGCTGCGCGCGCTGGCCGGGACGGAGGCGGGGCAGGCTCGCTCGCTGTTCGTTTCCGGCAAAGGACGGGACCGGGCCGAGGCTCTTGCCAATCGGACCGGCGCCGCCGTAAGCGACAACCGGACCATCGCCGCGGGCTGCTCCATGATTTTCCTGGGCGTCAAGCCGCAGGTCATGCCCGCCGTGCTTGCGGAGCTCCGCGACACGTTTGCCGCGCGCGCAGACCGCTTCGTGCTTGTCTCGATGGCGGCCGGGCTGACCACGGACGCCATCCGCTCCCTTGCGGGCGGCGCGTATCCCATCATCCGCATCATGCCGAATCTGCCGGTTTCCATCGGCGCCGGGACCACGCTTGTGTGCGCCGCGGACGTCGACGAGAAGGAACTTGCCGCCTTTGCCGCGCTGATGACGGGCAGCGGCGCGCTGTGTTCCGTTCCGGAGGCGCAGATGGATGCCGCGGGCGCCATCTCCGGCTGCGGCCCGGCCTTTGCCGCGCTGTTTGTCGAGGCGCTGGCGGACGGCGGCGTCGCCTGCGGTCTGCCGCGCGAAACCGCCCAGCTTCTCGCGGCGCAGACCGTCGCGGGCTCGGCGGAGCTTCTGACCCGGGGCGCGATGAGCCCCGCCGAGCTCAAAGACCGCGTCTGCAGCCCCGGCGGCACCACCATCGAGGGCGTCCTCGCCCTCGAAGACGGCGGCTTCCGTTCCCTCCCCGCCGCCGCCGTCCGCCGCGCCTATGACAAGACCAAACGCCTCGCGAAAGCATAAACAAGCGCGAAGGACAAAACAAACCCCGGCCGTCGCCCCTGTATCAAGGGCGGCGACCGGGTTTGTTCATTCGGATTTGCTTTTGGCCGTGTTGATCGAGGAAATCAGGATACGCTTGATTTCCAGGCAGTCGGAAAGAAGAGACTTCGACATTTCGTCGTCTATGTACCCGGATTTGAAGAGCAGACGCAGCCAATACTCGGTTTCGGCGGTTTCCTTCAGAGAGATGTGCAGCTTGGCAATAAAGTCCGCTTTACTGTTGCCATATTGGGCCTCGTTGATATTCGCACCGATAGAGGTCGCGCTGCGAATAATTTGTCGTGAGATAATATACTCTTTCTTTTCCTGATTCAGGTACCGATTAAGCTTAATGATGCGTGCCGCAAAGTCAATGGACTTGGTAATCAGGATGTTTTCCTTCATGGGTACAGGCCTCCGATATAAAAATTATTCATTCTTCCCTCTTCAGTATTCATTATTCATTCGAAAATCCTGGCAAATTTTAATAAATACTGAAGAAAGAATAGTGAATATTGAATAATACAAAGCGAAAATCCTGTCCCTTGCGTGACAGGATTTTCGCTTTGGTGCCGGTGGTGGGACTCGAACCCACACGGTGTTGCCACCAACGGATTTTGAGTCCGTCACGTCTGCCAATTCCATCACACCGGCTTGTATCCGCCGCTTATTATACACAAACGGCGGAAAAATGCAAGATTATAGTTCGCAGCCCGTAAAAAAGCCCTCTTCGATGGCGTCGATGGCGCGGCAGAGGCGGGCGGCGTTGCCGATGCGGCGGGTGGGAAGGAGGGTTTCAAGGGAGGAGAGAAGCGCCTCCTCCGGCTCTGTGCCGGGGCAGAAGACCACGGCGTCACAGGGCCAGAGGCCCTCCCCGGTCTCGACGCCCTTGCCGGTGACGCGCAGGACCTCGGTCCGGTCATGCAGCTCGCAGCCAAGGCGGGCCAGGTCGTCCGTCACGGGCCAGGCAACGCCCGGCTCATAGCCCGCGCGCAGTTTGCCGCGTTCAAAGACCGCGACGGTACGGCCGCTTGAGGAAAGCATGGCGCGGACGGTATCGGCCGACTCCACATGATAGCGGAAATAATGCAGCAGCGTCGCGTCGTCCACGGCGCCCTCCGCAAGGAGCAGCCGCGCCGTTTCGAGCCCGACAAAGCTGCCGCCGATGACGGCGACGCGGGCGGGCAGCACGGGGCGGTCCTCCGGCTCCGGGGCGAGAAGCTGCTCCGGGGTATAGACCGGCACGGCGTCCGGCTCCATCGGAACGGACACGGGCTTATACCGCCGGCCGCAGGCCAGCACACACTCGTCGTATTCCCCCGCGCGGATGGTCTCCGCCGACGCCTCGCAGCCGAAGCGCAGCTCGACCCCCGCCTCACGCAGCGCGCGCTCGTACCAGTCAATCAGCCGCGCAAAGCGCCCCCGCGCGGGCAGACGCATGGCCAGCCGCAGCATCCCGCCCGGCCGCTCCGCCCGGTCGAGCAGCGTGACGCGGTGGCCTCGGCGGGCCGTCTGCAGCGCGCACTCCATGCCGGCCGGTCCCGCGCCGACGACGAGCACCCGCTTTGACACCGGCGCCGGACTCGCGGCGCGCAGATGCTCCCGCCCGGCTTCGGGGTTGGAAAGACAGCGGATGGGTTTTTCGAAGAATGTTCCGGCAAGACAGCCCTCGTTGCAGGCCATGCAGGGGCGCGCCCGCTCCGGCGTGGCGGCGAGCCATTGGCGCGGCAGATCCGGCGCCGCCACCAGCGGGCGGCCGAGCGCAATCATATCGCACTGACCGAGGGCGATGGCCTGTTCGGCGCGGCGGGGGTCGTCCATGCGGTTTGCCACCGCCACGGGGATGCCCGCGAGCCTGCGCAGCCGCGCGGCCAGGGGCAGCAAAAAGCCCTCCGGCGCGTCCTGGGTCAGCTGGGGGGTGCGGCTTTCGTGCCAGCCGCCGGTCATGTCCAGCAAATCGACCCCCGCCTCCGCCGCCGCGGCGGCAAAGCGAAGACTGTCCTCGCTGCCGCCCGCGCCGGGCACAAAGGTGTGCGACCCGCAGCGCAGCAGCACCGGGTACGACGGTCCGACCGCCGCGCGCACCGCCGCGATGACCTCCAGCGGGAAGCGCATGCGATTTTCCTCCGAGCCGCCGTATTCGTCCGCGCGGACATTCGACAGCGGCGAGAGAAACTGACACAGCAGATACCCCGCCGAGGCGGAAAGCTCCACCGCGTCAAAGCCCGCTTGTTTTGCCCGCAGCGCCCCCGCCGCAAAGGCCTCGCGAATGGCGGAAAGTTCCTCGCGCGTGGCCTCGCGCGCCGTCTGGCGCGTGAAGGGCGTGAACACAGCGGACGGACCGATGGCGTCACCGCCGTCGGGGACCTCCTCATGGCGCATGTAACGCCCGGCGTGGTAAAGCTGTACCGCCACGGGGCAGCCCTTCGCGTGGATGCGGTCGGTAAAGCCGCGCCACGGCTCGACGCAGGCGTCCTCCGTCAGCGACATGCAGCTGGCCTTGGCCCCCTTGCCGTCAAAGCGGCAGGCGCCGACCACCAAAAGCCCCGCGCCGCCCTCGGCCCGGGCCTCGTAAAAGGCGGAAAAGCGCTCCGTCGGCAAACCATCCTGCGTGTAGAGCGTGTGCATCGCCGGCATGAGAAGGCGATTTTTTAAAACGAGCTCCCCGATGGCAATCGGGGAGCCGATAAAATTCATGGAACTCATCAGGAACCTGCTTTCATGGCGAGGAAGGCGTTGATGAAGCCGTCGATATCGCCGTCCATCACGGCCTGGATGTTGCCGTTTTCGTACCCGGTGCGGGTGTCCTTGGCGAGCGTGTAGGGCATGAAGACATAGGAACGGATCTGGCTGCCCCACTCGATTTTCATCTGGACGCCCTTGATGTCCTCGATTTTCTCGAGATTTTCGCGCTCCTTAATCTCGGCCAGGCGCGCGCGCAGCATCTCGCGGCAGTTCTCGAGATTCTGGAAGTGGCTGCGCTCCACCTGACTGGAGACCACGATGCCCGTGGGGATGTGGGTCAGACGGACGGCGGAGCTGGTTTTGTTGACCTTCTGCCCGCCGGCGCCGGAGGAGCGGAAGACGTCCATCTTGATGTCCTCGTCGCGCAGCTCGATGTCGCCGGTGTCCGTAATCTCGGGCATGACCTCCAGCGCGGCAAAGCTGGTATGGCGGCGGCCGGAGGAGTCAAAGGGGCTGATGCGGACCAGACGGTGGACGCCGTGCTCGCTCTTGAGGTAGCCGTAGGCGTTCTCGCCCTCGATCTTGATCGTAGCGGACTTGATGCCGGCCTCTTCGCCGTCGAGCCAGTCCATCAGCGTGTATTTGTAGCCGTGGCGCTCCGCCCACATGGTGTACATGCGGTAGAGCATACCGGTCCAGTCCTGGGCCTCCGTCCCGCCGGCGCCGGCGTGGAAGGTCAGGATGGCGTTGTTCGCGTCGTACTCGCCGGACAGCAGCGTGCCCAGACGCATTTCCTCCAGCGTTTTTTCAAACCGGGCATAGCCCTCCGTCAGTTCGGGGAGCATGCTCTCGTCGTTTTCCTCCAGCGCCATGTCGCACAGGGTGAAAAGATCGTCCCAGTCCGAGCGCAGACGCTCGTAGCGCTCGCATTTGTTCTTGAGCTGCTTAAGACGCTTCTGGCCCTTCTGGCTGCGCTCGAGGTCGGACCAGTAGCCGTCCTCGGCGCTCTCGGCCTCGAGCGCGGCGATTTCGTCCCGCGCCTGGTCGAGATGGAGCGCCTGTCCCAGACCGTCGAGATCGGGGCGCAGACCATTGAGCTTGACCTTGTATTCTTCAAATTCCAGCATAGACACAATACCTCACATTCTGACACGATATTATATACAAAATCCGCGCCGTTGTAAAGGGAGAGTTCCAACGGATTTTTCCCGTCCGAAACGGGTGTTTTTTATCGGATTTGCTCTTTCTTTTAGCCAACGACTTTGCTATAATAAAGTAGCAATAATATAATAAGCGGATTTCTGTGAGGGAAACCCGCGGGAGGATGTGCATCATGAACGTTTTCGGCTCCAACCACGACTTCAAGCTTTTCACCGGCAACGCCAATCCCGCTCTGGCGGAGGCCATCGCCGCCACGCTCGGCCGCAAGCTGGGCGATGCCAGCGCCAGCCATTTTGCCGACGGCGAATGCTTCATCACCGTCCAGGAGCCGGTCCGCGGCGAGGATGTGTTTATCATCCAGTCCACCTGCGGTCCGGTCAACGACAATCTGATGGAGCTGCTGGTCATGATTGACGCCATGCGCCGCGCCTCGGCCGGCCGCATCACCGCCGTCATGCCCTACTTCGGCTATGCCCGCCAGGACCGCAAGGCCCGCAGCCGCGACCCCATCTCCGCCAAGCTCGTGGCCAATCTGATCACCGAGGCCGGCGCGGACCGCGTTCTGACCATGGATCTGCACGCCTCCCAGATTCAGGGCTTCTTTGACATCCCGGTGGACGATCTGCGCGGCGCCGGCATCTTCACCAGTCATTTCATCGGTAAGTTCGGCTTCGGCAACGAGGACGTCGTCGTCGTCTCCCCCGACGTAGGCAGCGTGGCCCGCGCGCGCCAGTTCTGCATGAAGCTGGGCGTGGGGCTTGCCATCGTGGACAAGCGCCGCGAAAAGGCCAACGTGGCCGAGGTCATGAACCTCATCGGCAATGTCGAGGACAAGACCGTCATCATCCTTGATGACATCGTGGACACCGCCGGTTCTCTGTGCGGCGCCGCGCACGCCGTCATGGAGCTTGGCGGCGCGAAGGAGGTCTATTGCGCGGCCTCCCACGGCGTGCTGTCCGGTCCCGCCATCGAGCGCATCGCCGCAAGCGACATCAAGGAGCTGCTGCTGCTCGACACCATCCCCTACCCCAAGGACCAGCCCGTTATCGACAAAATCCGCTATGTCTCGGCGGCCCCGACCTTTGCCGAGGCCATCCGCCGTATCGCTCAGGGCGAATCGCTGTCCTCCCTGTTTGACTGATGGCGGCTCTGTTTCGCGGCCGGGGCGGCGGCGGAATCAGCTGGCTGATCGTGTGTCTGGGCAACCCCGGACCCCGCTATACCTCCACGCGGCACAACGCGGGCTTTCTGGCCGCGGACGCCTTTTGCGAGCAGAAGGGCATCCGCTGCGACCGGCTGCGTTTTCGCGCGCTGACGGGCCGCTGGGACTGCGAGGAGGGCTCCGTCCTCGTGATGAAGCCGCAAACCTTCATGAATAACTCCGGCGAATCCGTCGGCGAGGCCGCCCGCTTTTTCAAGCTCCCGGCTGACCACGTCCTCGTGCTGTCGGACGAGATGGCGCTGCCTCCGGGCCGCATCCGTGTGCGCGCGGGCGGCTCTGCCGGCGGCCACAACGGACTGAAAAGCATCATCTCCCACCTCGGCACGGACCGGTTCCCCCGCATCCGCATCGGCGTCGGCCAGCCGCCCGCGCCGGGCCCGGACCAGGTGGACTGGGTGCTGGGCGTGCCCCGCAACGAGGACTGGACCGCATTCTCCGACGCCTGCCGCCGGGCGGCCGAAGCCGCCGGTGACTACATCCTCCTCGGCGCGGACAAAACCATGAGTAAATACAATTAAGTATCACCAATACGAAAGGAGACCCCCATGAAGAAAACATCCCGTATTCTGGCCCTCGTGATGGCCGCCGCGATGCTGCTGTGCCTTGGCGCCGCCGCCTCCGGTGAGCCGGAGAACGGCACCGACACCAGCATGGCGCTCAACGCCAGCGCCGAAACCGGCGGCACACTGTTCACCATCAGCGAGAGCGGTCTGACCACCACCGAGGCCGGCGAGTACACGCTGACCGGCGAGGTGGGCGAAACCGGCGCCGATGGCATCGACCTGGTCATCGACACCTTCACCACCAACGGCTTCAAGGTCACCGGCGGTGAGTACACCATCTCCAACAGCACCATCACCACCAACGTGACGGCCGAGGTCGGCGCCAATGACGGCGGCGGCTTCTGCGCGGGCGTGACCGGCGGCATTCTGACGGTCGACAACTGCGTCTTCACCACCAACGGCAAGGGCGGCCGCAACGGCAACTACACCATCGACTGCGAGTCGAAGGGCACGCTGGTCGTCATCAACTCCCAGATTATCCAGACCGGCTTCACCGGGGACCCGGAGGGCTATACCGCCGCCATCACCGATCCCCCCTCGAACGCCGCGCTGACCATCTCCGGCTATGCCCGCGCCAACATGTCCGTGGGCACCAGCAAGACCTATTACTACGGCTCCTATGTCGAGACCGAGGGCTGGGCCGCCATGAGCACCGACTCCGCTCAGTCCGGCTTCGGCTTCTACAGCTATGACAGCATCGGCAAGGCCCTCTACGGCGGCTACGGCACCTACGCCGACACCAGCTGCGTGGACTGGTTCTACGCGAGCGTCCTGTCGAGCCCCGAGGTCGGCGCCATCATCTCCAACAACGGCGAGATTCACATGTTCGGCGGCGAGGCCGCGGACGAGGAAGTGCTCGCTTATCTGCCGGCGGATTATGAGGTCACCGAGGGCTATGTCGAGCGCGGCGGCCGCAGCGTGATCGAGGCCGGCCGCAACTGTCTGCAGCTGCACTCCCCCGACATGATGGGCTCCGGCGCGAAGAGCGACTATGTCGCCATCTTCGAGGCCGAGGACACCGACCTCATCACCAGCGCCGAGCTTGACGCGAACGCCACGCTGGTCGACTGGTACGCCGACTACGGCCCCGCGCTGGGCGAGTACGTCGACTTTGTCAAGGGCGCCATCGTTCTGGTCAAGAGCACCAGCGCCGACGTGAGTCTGACCCGCTGCACGGCGGAAAGCTCCTCGAACGTGCTGCTGATGACCGTTCCCAACTCCGACAGCATGAGCCGCTATGCCAAGGCCACCGACGACATGACCGGCAAGGGCGCCGCCCTCACGCTGACCGACTGCGAAATCGCGGGCGACGTGATGGCCTGCGACTATCAGCGCAACGCCTCCGTCACGCTGTCCGGCTCCGTCTGGTCCGGCGCCGTGGTCACCATGACCAAGGCCGACTGGGACGCGCTGTGGAGCGACGAGTGCAAGGCGGATGACGCCTGCTACTGGATTCTGGACACCTCGGTTTACCACGACGGCACGGGCAACGGCTCCTCCGTCACCGTGGGCGCGGACAGCGTGTGGAACGTCACCGGTGACTCCGCGCTGGTCAGTCTGACCGTCGAGGCCGGCGGCGTCGTGAACGGCACCGTGTACGTCGACGGCGTCGAGACCGACGTCACCGCGGGCGGCAGCTGGTCCGGCGACATCACCATCGCCGCCGGGGCCGAGGCTCCCGCCGCTGCCGCGACCGCCGCGGACGGCGTGGTCAACGTCGACATCGACATCGACTCCGATTCCGTCCTCGCCGCCTTCGTGGCCTGGCTGATGAGTCTGTAAGTAAGGCAGCGCCGCACAACTCTCGGCACGCAATATGCTTGGAAATATTTCCGGCATATTTCACAAAAATGCTCGGCAATACACAAAGTATTCCCTGCGCTTTTTGTTTCATCTGCCGAAAAATTTCCTTGCGCATCTTACGCACCGGAATTATGCGGTGTTGCCTTAAGACAGCGCCGCGCCGCTCCCCCCTCGGAACGGCGCGGCGCCAAACGAAAACATTCAAATAAGACCATTTTAATAAAAAAGGAGAAAGCTTATGAAAAAACGTATTTTGGCCCTGGCGCTGGCTTGCTGCCTGTGTCTGAGTCTGGGCGTGTTCGCGTCCTCCGGCGAGAGCGTGTACACGGCCGAGGAGCAGGCGGCGGCCGCCGCTGCCACCGGTTCCACCAACATGTCCTCCAACGCCGCAACGGCCTGCTTCGGCGTGACGGCGGACGGCATCACGGAGCTGGACGACGGCTTCACCGTCACGGGCGCCGACGCCGAAAGCTCCGCCACCATCTCCAACGACTACGCGAAGAACATCCTCATCACCGGTGTGGAGTCCGGCGCCTCCGCCGGTCTGACGGTGACGGGCGGCGTGGAATTCACCTTCGGCGGCGAGGAGGAGAACCTCGAGATCACCTACCCCACCTTCCTGGGCGAGACCGAGACCGATACCTTCAACAGCGCCATCATCATGACCGATGACGGCAGCGCCAACGCCGCGAGCGTGGACGACGGCATTCTGTTCATCGAAAATGCCTACATGGAGGTCGCGGGCCAGCGCCGCATGACCGTGGCCGCGCACGACACCGCCACGCTGGTTCTCAACGACTCCGTCGTTGTCTCCACCGGCGGCACCGAGGGCGCCGTGGACACCAACCAGAAGCTTCTGGTCGGCGGCATCACCCGCACCAACTTCTCCGAGGGCGCGACCAAGACCTATTACTACAACAGCAAGTGCATCACCGACGGCTGGGCCGCCATGAGCACCGACTCCGCCAAGACCCCCGGCCTGTACTTCTACAGCTACAACTCCGTGGGCATCAGCTATTGGGGCGGCTACGGCACCTACGCCGACACCAGCTGCCATGACTACTTCTACGCCTCCAAGCTCTACGGCGAGGACATGGCCGTCATCATCTCCAACAACGGCGAGGTCTATGCCTATGCCGGCTCCGAGGCGGACGAGGAGGTCCTGGCCTATAACACCGGCGCGACCAGCGACGAGGGCAGCGAATTCTGGGGCGGCCGCAACTGCTTCGAAATTCACGCGCCCAACATGAACCACGCCTCCAACAACCCCGGCAAGGCCGCCAGCCAGAAGACGGCTCTGGTCGTCATCAAGGACTCTCTGGTCGGCGTGGATAAGGCGCTGGAAAACACCGAGGACGGTCTGGACTTTGCCGAGAGGTACGGCGAGGCCTACGGCGAATACGTGGACTTCATCGACGGCGCCGTGTTCCTGATCAAGAGCACCTGCGTGGACATCACGCTCGATAACGCCGAGGTCGTCAGCCCCAACGGCATCATCATGATGACCGTGGTCAACAACGACGACACCCCCTACACCCTGGCCTCCGGCGATGTGGCCGAGGGCAAGCTCGATCTGCTGAAGATGACGAACGGCAGCTACGAGGGCGACGTGCTGCACTATGACTACATGCGTCCCGTGACCATCGAGATCACCAACGCCGAGTGGACCGGCACGGCCGAGACCTGGGACTATGACACCTGGCAGGCCTACTGGGAGCCCTACGCAGCGGACGAAAACTGCACCTGGTACATCCCCGACTTCGCGGGCTATGAATCCGTGGGCACCACGGTGAACGTGAACGAGGGCGGCGTGTGGAACGTCACCGAGGAATGCGTTCTGGCCGCGCTGAACGTGGCCGAGGGCGGCGTGGTCAACGGCACCGTCACCGAAAACGCGGACGGCACCGTCACCGTCACCCCGCTGGCCGGCGCTGCCGCGGCGGACGAGGATGCCGCCGCCGGTGAGGACGGCGTGAGTCTGTCGTTCAACGGCATCGACTTCGGCGTGTTCGGCGTCGAAGGCACCGCCGACGGCGACAGCGTCACCTTCGACCTGGGCAGTCTGCTCGACACCTTCGGCGCGACGGCAAGCTATGACGAGGAAAGCGGCGTTCTGACCGTGGACGCCGGTAACGGCCTGGCCGCCGCCCTCTTCGGCGCGCTGCTCGGCTGAGGCAATCCCCAACCCCCGAATTACGCAAAGAGGTCCGGCTTCGGCCGGACCTCTTTTTTTCTCTTGTTTGTTAATTCCACAACGAACATTGACCCATCCCTTATTTAATGGTAAAGTACTGTCTTATGATGATGGGTCGGATTGTCCGGCCGGAAATGAGGAGAGGGTATATGGATTTCAGTCTGACCGCCGAACAGCGCATGGCACGGCAGCTGTTCCGCGATTTTGCGGAGAACGAGCTGCGCGACCAGGCCGCCGCGCTCGATGAGGAGGAACGCTTCCCCTACGAATCGGTCCGCCACATGGGCGAAATCGGCATGATGGGCGTCTACTTTGACAAAAAATACGGCGGAGCCGGCTCGGATGTGGTCAGCTACGCCATGTGCGTGGAGGAAATCGCGAAGGTCTGCGGCTCGACCGCCATCGTGGTCAGCTCCCACTGCTCGCTGTGCTGCGCCCCGATTTACGAATTCGGCACCGAGGAGCAGAAGATAAAATATCTGCCGGATCTGCTGACCGGGCGCAAGGTGGGCGCCTTCGGTCTGACGGAGCCCGCCGCCGGCACGGACGCCTCCGGTCAGCAGACCACCGCGGTGCTCTGCGGGGATCACTACGTGCTCAACGGCACCAAGATTTTCATCACCAACGGCGGCGCGGCCTCGACCTACGTCATCTTCGCGATGACGGACAAGGCGGCCGGCAACCGCGGCATCAGCGCCTTTATCGTGGAGCGGGACTTCCCCGGCTTTGCGGTCGGACGCGAGGAGAAAAAAATGGGCATCCGCGGCTCGTCCACGACGGAGCTGGTGATGACCGACTGCCTCGTGCCGAAGGAAAATCTTCTCGGCCGCGAGGGTCAGGGGTACAAAATCGCCCTTCACACGCTCGACGGCGGCCGCATCGGCGTCGCGGCGCAGGCGCTCGGCATCGGCGAGGGCGCCATCAACGAGGCCATCCGCTACACCAACGAGCGCATCCAGTTCGGCAAGCGCATCAGCCAGTTCCAGTGGACCCAGTTCCAGCTGGCGGATATGGCCACGCGCATGCAGGCGGCGCAGTATCTGGTCTACGCCGCGGCGTACAAAAAACAAACCGGCCAGAGCTATACCGCGGACGCCGCCATGGCCAAGCTTTTCGCCTCCGAGGCCGCCAGCGACATTACGCGCCGCGCCGTGCAGCTGTTCGGCGGGTACGGCTTTACGCGCGACTACCCGGTGGAGCGCATGATGCGCGACGCCAAGATTACCGAAATTTACGAGGGTACCAGCGAGGCCCAGCGCATGGTCATCGCCCGCGCCCTCGGCGTGAAATAAGGAGGGGGAACCGATGAAAATTTACGTCTGTCTCAAGCAGGTTCCGGATACCTCCGGCAAAGTGGCCGTCAACCCGGACGGTACGCTCGACCGCGCCTCCATGGCGGTCATCACCAACCCCGACGACCTAAACGCGCTCGAGGCCGCGCTGCGTCTTAAGGACGAAACCGGCTGCCGCGTGGTCGCCGTCTCCATGGGCCCTGCGGCGGCGGAGAGCATGCTGCGCGAGTGTCTGGCCCGCGGCGCGGACGAGGCGTGTCTGGTCTCCGCGCGGGAATTCGGCGGCTCCGATACCTTTGCCACCAGCCAGATTCTGGCCGCCGCGCTCAACCGGCTCGGCATCGCGCCGGACGACATGATATTCTGCGGCCGGCAGGCCATCGACGGCGACACCGCCCAGGTCGGCCCCCAGATTGCCGAAAAGCTGGGTCTGCCCCAGATTGCGTACGCGGCGGACATTCAGTATGACGCGGCCGACCGCGCCGTCACCGTCCGGCGCATGCTCGAGGACGGATACATGACCGTCCGCACGCATACGCCCTGCCTGATCACCTGCGTCAAGGAGCTCAATACCCCCCGGTACATGACTGTCTCCGGCATCATGGACTGCGGGAAAAAGCCCTATACCATCCTCGGCTATGACGAGCTGAAGGACGAGCCGCTCATCGAGCCGGATACCATCGGTCTCAAGGGCTCGCCCACGAACATCGCCGTTTCCTTCACTCCGCCCGTCAAGGGCGCGGGCGTGATGCTCGACGGCTGCGATGGCAGCACCGTCGGCGACTTGATTGCCCGGCTGGAAGGCCGGCACATTCTGTAAGGGAGGCGCGGCGAAATGGACAAAACAGCATGGAACAACACAAATCTCGATGATTTTCGCGGCGTATGGGTCTTTTGCGAGCAGCGGCGCGGCGTTTTGATGAACACGGCGCTCGAGCTTCTCGGCGAAGGACGGCGTCTGGCCGACGAGCTGGGCACGGAGCTGACGGCGCTGCTCGTCGGCGACGAGCCGGACGCGCTGATTGACGCGCTGGGCGGCGGCGGCGCCGACCGGGCGCTGGTGCTGTCCCACCCCGCGCTGCGCGAGTATACCACCGACGCCTATTCGGCGGTGATCTGCGACGCCGTACGGGCCGACCGGCCCGAAGTGCTGCTCTTCGGCGCGACGAACATCGGGCGCGATCTGGCACCGCGCTGCGCGGCGCGGCTGCACACGGGACTGTGCGCCGACTGCACCCATCTGGACGTGGACATGACGGGCTATCGCGACTTTCTGCGCGGCGCCTCCACGCTGGGGGACGAAAAAATCGACTCTCTCGGCACCATCCGCGTCATGAGCGTGCAGGACGGCAAGCCCGTGTCCACCGAGCATTCGCTCGAGCGCGATCTGAAAATGACGCGTCCGGCCTTCGGCGGACATCTGATGGCCTCCATCGTGTGTCCCCGGTTCCGTCCGGCCATGGCCACGGTCCGCCCGGGCGTGATGAAGAAGCTGCCCTATGACGAGGCGCGGGCCCGGTCCGTCCGCGTGGAAAAGCGCGTTCCCGCGCTCGACCCGTCCGATTTGCAGACCGAGGTGCTCGAGGTGGTCAAGGCCGCCCGGGAGCTCGTGGATCTGACAGGGGCGGAGGTCGTGGTCTCCGTGGGCCGCGGCATCGCCGCCGACGTCGAACGAGGCATCGCCCTGGGGCAGGAGCTGGCCTCCTTGCTCGGCGGCGTGCTGGGCGGCAGCCGCGCCGTCATCGACTCCGGTTGGCTTCCGGCCGATCACCAGGTCGGCCAGACCGGCAAAACCGTCCGGCCGAAGCTCTATGTGGCGCTCGGCATCTCCGGCGCCATCCAGCATAAGGCCGGCATGCAGGATTCCGACTGCATCGTCGCCATCAACAAAAACGCCGGCGCCCCCATCTTCGAGATTGCCGACTACGGCATCACGGGCGACCTGTTCCAGGTGGTCCCCATGCTCATCGATCAGCTGCGCGCCCACAAGGACACCAAATAATCCCCCCTGAAAAACAACAAAACGGGATTCCCCGAAAAGGGGTCTCCCGTTATTTCATGCTCAAATGTTGTCAACCGGAACCGTCCCCAGTGACAACTTGCGTTGACACTGGGGACGGTTCCGGTTGACACATTTTTTGGCTTAATACTCCAGCTCGTAGCGCGTGGTTTGTTCTTTTTTGGGGCCGGGGAGCTTTTGGCAGATGCGATACCACAGCACGCCGAGCACGGCCACACCGATGACCACCATGGCCACCGCGCGCCAGAAGCCGAACCGCGGCCAAATCTGCGCCGCCAGCCAGTTCAGTCCCGTCACGCCCGCGGCGCCGAGAAGAAGGGACGTGAGGTTTTTCTTTTTGAACAGTTCGCGCACGGAGCGGTTGGGGAAAAGCAGCTTGTACACCACGCAGAACACACCGACCAGCAGCAGCGCCTGCGCCGCGAAGCCGACCAGTCCGCCCCACACGGGACCGAGCGCCGAGGACAGCGCCGTAAACAGCAGCACCGGCAGCTCGCCAATCAGCCACAGCGGCAGAAAAACCACCGCCTTGACCGCCACAGGCAGCGCAATGATGCGCGCGCGCAGCGCGTCCATCGCCGACAGGGAGACGGACTGCGTGACGGTGATGGCGTCCTCCGCCCGGGCGGGAGCCGCCTGTTCCTCGTGCGAGGAAAGAGCCTCCTGCGAACGAAGGAGCTCCTGGGGGTCGACGGCGACATTCGTCACCACACCGGCGGCCGCGACGGCGCCGAGAATGCCGACTTTCAGCTTTTTGTCCATACAGGCACCTCCTTCCCGCTTGTATTTTATCACAGCGCTCCGGGAAAGAAAAGCAAAATGCCCGTTACAATGATTACAGTTTCATTACCGATTGTCTCAATTCGTGTCTAACCGCGCTTTTTGTCCATTAGTAGAATTGACAAGGCATGGGGAACGAAATATAATACAATATATTGTGTTCATCTAAACACGGGGTGGGAAACTATATGATTAAGTGGAAGCATGCTGACATTCTTCCATCCGTTTTGCTGACGATTTTCTTCTCCGTCAGCACAGTGGTGCCGCTGTATGTGCAAAACACCGAGGAGCTGCGTCTGACGGAGGCGCTGCTGTGCATGGGCGCGCTGGCGCTGGTCGGTCTGGTCATTGGGGCGGTTGGGCTGTGGATTACCCGTTCGTGGACCAAGGCGTCGCTGGTCAGTGTGATATGCATGGCCGTGCTGCTCAACTTCGGCTATCTGCAATACAGCATTCCGCAGCTGGCGCTCAACTATATCGTCACCGGTCACCACAGGGCGTATTATCTGGCCGCCGGGATTGCCGTCGCGGTCATGCTGGGTTTGTGCGTGGTCATCTGGCGCGCGCTGAAGGAGGACCACGCCTCCCTCGCCGTGACGGTGCTGCTCATCGCGGTGGTGGCCGCCATGCTCATCAGCGCGTCAACCACTATCGTCCAGCGGCTCGGCCGGCCCGAGTCCGACCGGGAAGCCGTCCGCCAGAGCGACCCCGTCCCCGGCAAAAACGACCGCGGCGGCCCCGATGCCCAGAGCTCCGAGGAGCCCGTCTCGCTTGCCGCCGGGACGGAGCGGCCGAATATTTATCTGTTCCTCTTTGACGAATACGCCGGCTTTACCCAAATTGACGAACAGCTCCATTTTGACAACAGCGAGCTGTATGACTATCTGACGGACAACGGTTTCACGATTTCCTCCGACAGCACCAACTACTACACTATGACCAAATACGTGCTCAAGGATCTGTTCAGTCTGTCTCATCTGCCGAACACCGAGGACAACACCCGCCTGCATTACAGCCGGGACATGACGCTGTTCCGTCTGCTCAGCGAGCTGGGCTACGACGAAAAGTCCCTGGATGTCTATCAGATGTTCGAGCTCGACCCCATGGTGGAGCTGGGCGACTATCTCGAATGGTCCGAGACCCAGGACGGCAACAGCATCATCGATCTGCTTGTCAGCAAGTCGGCGTTCTACCCGCTGGCGGACCTGTTCACCCACTGGTTCCAATCCGGCTTTGACCCCAAGGCCCAGATGGACATCATCACGGATTATTTCTCCACGCTGTCCGCCCCCGCGGAGGGGGACACGCCGTGCTTTTATGTCTGCTACGCCAACTGCCCGCACATGCCCTTTGTGGTCAATGCGGACGGCAGCGCCATCCCCTACCTCTACCACGACAACGTGGACGATCCGCAGTATTATCTCAGCCAGCTGCAGTATGTCAACACCTGCATCCACGACATCGTGGACGGCATTCTGGCGGCGGACCCGGACGGGCTGGTCATTCTGATGTCCGACCACGGCGCGCGCGGTCTGCCCGGCAGCTCCCACGAGTATAACTCCAACATTCTGATGGCCGTCTACGACGGGGGCGAGGCCGTCCCCGAAATCCGCGGTCTGTCCGGCGTGAACATTCTGCGCACGCTGCTCGATAACCATTTTGACCTGGGGCTCGGCTGCATCGAGTTTGACCAGGAGATTCCCCTCAACGACGACGGACCGGAGGAATAAGCCTCCCCTCCGCTATCCCAATTTTACAACAGGTGGTGTTTTTTCCAATGCAAGCAATGATTCTGGCGGCCGGCATGGGCAAACGACTGAAGGACCTGACCGCGGACAACACAAAGTGCATGGTCAAGGTCAACGGCGTCTCTCTGATCGAGCGGGCCATCCGTCACCTTGAAAAGGCCGGGCTGAGCCGGCTGGTCATGGTGGTCGGCTACGAGGCGCAAAAGCTCATCGACCACATCGAGAGTCTTCACTCGACGCTGCCCATTGTGTACATCCACAACCCCGTCTATGCCACGACGAACAACATCTACTCCCTCGCGCTGGCCAAGGAGTGGCTTTTGAAGGAGGACACGCTCCTGCTCGAAAGCGACATCATCTTTGACTATGACGTGATTGACGCGCTGCTGTCCGACCCGCGTGACACGCTGACGCTGGTGGACAAGTACGAGGCCTGGATGGACGGCACCGTGGTCAAGCTCGACGAGGAGGACAACATCACCGACTTTATCCCCGGCTCCCTCTTCCGCTTTGACGAAAAGGACGAATACTACAAAACCGTCAACATCTACAAGTTCAGCCGCGAGTTCTCCCGCACGCGCTATGTCCCCTTCCTGGAAGCCTACACCGCGACGCTCGGCAACAACGAATATTACGAGCAGGTGCTGCGCGTCATCACGATGCTTGACGAGCCGGTCATCCGCGCGCGCCGTCTGACGGGCCAGAAATGGTACGAAATCGACGACCTGCAGGATCTGGACATCGCGACCAGTCTTTTTGCCGAGTCCGAGGTGGAGCGATACGAGCGCGTGACGCTGCGCTTCGGCGGCTTCTGGCGGTATCCGAGGCTGCTGGACTTCTGCTATCTGGTCAATCCCTACTTCCCGCCGCAGAAAATGCTCGACGAGATCCGCGCCAGCTTTGACACGCTGGTGACCCAGTATCCCTCCGGCATGCACGTCAACGCGATGCTTGCCGCGCGCAACTTCGGTCTGCGGGAGGAGAACATTCTTGTCGGCAACGGCGCCGCGGAGCTGATTGAGGTTCTGATGCGCCGGCTGGAGGGCCAGCTCGGCTTTATCCGTCCGACCTTCGAGGAATATCCCAACCGCTGCGCCCCCGAGCGCGCCGTCGTCTATCGCGCGCAGGCGCCGGACTTTTCCTACACGGCGGAGGATCTGATCGCCCACTTCTCCGGTTCCGGCATCGAGGCGCTGGTTCTCATCAACCCCGACAACCCCAGCGGCAGCTACATCGACCGCTCCGGACTGGAAACACTGCTTGCCTGGAGCGAGCGGGAGGGCATCCGTCTGGTGCTGGACGAATCCTTCGCGGACTTTGCCGACGAGCCGGACAACACGCTCTTTGACCGCGAGGTCCTCCGCGCCCACCCCTCGCTGATTGTGGTCAAGAGCATCTCCAAAAGCTACGGCATCCCGGGTCTGCGTCTGGGTGTGCTGGCCAGCGGCGACACGGAGCTGATTGCCGCGCTGAAAAAAGACGTCTCCATCTGGAACATCAACTCCCCGGCGGAGTTTTATATGCAGATTGCGGAGAAATATCGCAAGCCCTACGCCAAGGCGCTCGAGCGCTTCCGCGAGGTCCGGAGCCAATTCTATCGCGAGCTGTCCACCATCCCCCAGCTGCGCGTCATCCCCTCGCAGGCAAACTACTTCATGCTGGAGCTGACCGAGGGCGACAGCAAGGCCCTCGCCGTCCGGCTTCTTTCCGAGGACGACATTCTCATCAAGGACCTCAGCCACAAGCTCTCCGGCGGCCAGTACATCCGCGTCGCCGTCCGCACCGCCGAGGAAAACCACCGCCTCGTCGAAGCCATGCGCCGCCATCTCGGCTGACCGCAACCCAAACAGACAAAACCAATGCGCGCCTCTCTCCGTTTTGGCGGAGGGAGGCGCGCATGATGTGTCAGCCGATGTAGGTGCTTCGGAAGCGCTCGGGTTTGGGCTTGTAGTGGACGCCGGAGACAAGACCCATGGCGGCGAAGGTCGTGAACATAGACGAGCCGCCGTAGCTGAAAAACGGCAGCGTCAGACCGATAACGGGCGTCAGCCCCAGAACCATGCCGATGTTTTCAAACGTCTGGAACGTGACCATCGCGGCCACGCCGAAGCATACCAGCATGCTGAAGGTGTTGCGGGAGCGCAGCCCCACCATCACGCAGCGGATGATAATCGCCACCAGCAGCGCGATGACGATGCAGCAGCCGATCATGCCCAGCTCCTCGCCGATGCAGGCGAAGATGAAGTCCGCGTGCTTGCTGGTAAGGGCGTCGGACTGGGTCTGGCTGCCGTTGCCGAAGCCCATGCCCGTCAGACGGCCGCCGGCGAGAGCGAGCTTGCCCTTGCTGGTCTGCCAGTTGATGTCGAGGCCGAGGGGGTCGATGGTGCTGTCGTAGGGGGCCAGAATGCGTTCCTTTTGGCGGGAGGTGAGGAAGTTGGACCACGCGAAGGGCACCGCAACCGCAAGCGCCGCCGCGCCGAACAAAAACCAATAGAGCTTCAGCCCCGCGGCAAACAGCAAAATCAGAAAGATGAAGAAGAAGACCAGCGCGCTGCCCAGGTCGTTCGACACGACCATGATCAGCACGAACAGAAAGCCGAAGTGCGCCAGCAGCTGCGCCACGCTGAGAATGTTGTCGAGGCCCTTGTATTCCTTCAGCCAGGCGATGTGCTTGCTCATGAGGACGATGAACATAACCTTGACGATCTCGGACGGCTGGATGCCGATGCCGAGAAAGCGAATCCAACCGGTGTTGCCGGTGTCGCCGGACTCGCCGAACGGGATGAGCAGCAGCAGCAGCACAACCTCCAGAAAGAAAATCAGCGGCCAGCGCCCCGCGATGATGTCCACGTCAATGACCGTGAAGACGAAAAACAGCGCGATGCCGATGAGCATGGCCGCCGTCTGCACGTAAATATACGAGCCGCCATAACTGGCGGTGACACTCGAGAGGATGACGATGCCGAACACCGCGCACCCCAGACACAAAAAGAACAGAAGCCAGTCCGTCCGCCGCAGAAAATCCCGCGCCGCCAGCAGCTTTTGCTTCATACCGGACCGCCTCCTTTGCACACAAAATGCGCCGCATAATTTTGTAGGTGCAATTTGCACCCGACAGGGGTATAATCATAGCATATCAAATGAAAAAGTGCAACCACGGGAGGCCGACCATGGGCGAACACGACGGACACAGAAAACGCATGCGCGAGCGTGTGCTGCAGGGCGGGCTGAACAGCATGCCCGACCACGAGCTGCTGGAGGTGCTGCTGTTTTACGTCCAGCCGCGGCGAAACTGCAACGATATCGCCCACCGGCTGCTCGACCGCTTCGGCTCGCTGCGCGGCGTGCTGGAGGCAGACCCCCGTTCGCTGCAGAGCGTGGAAGGCATTGGGCCGCAGTCGGCCGCCTTTCTGCACCTGCTGCCGGAGCTGACACGCCGCTACCACCGCGACACGCTGCACGGCCGCACGAAAACCGTCAACAACGAGACCGCCGCCCGCGCGCTGCTGTTCCCCGTGTATTTCGGTCTGCGGGTGGAAAAAATCGTCGTGCTGACGCTTGACTCCCGCTTAAAGCTCATCCGGATGAACGAGATGAGCGAGGGGACCAGCTTTTCCGCCACGCTGGACATGCGCCGCATCGCCGAGTGGGTCGTCAGCCAAAACGCCTCCGCCGTCATCCTGGCCCACAACCACGTATCCGGCCCGGCGGAGCCGTCGAACGAGGATCTCAACGCCACGCGCCAGCTGCAGTCGATGCTGCGCCCGCTGAACACCACGCTGGCCGATCACTTCATCTTTGCCGGGGACGAGGTCTATTCCATGGCGGCGCACGGACTGCTGAGCGCCAATCCGGCCTCCGACTCCGGTCGATGAAAATATGCAAAAAAACAGGCAGACAGAGGGTTTTAAGCCGCTTTAAGGCATTCACCCTCTGTCTGTTTTTTGCATGAGAAGCGATGAATGAAGCATTATGTCAACCACTTTCACACACAAAAGCGCGAAAGAACTTCATTCCAAGCCCCTGCAACAATTGTTACAAAATTGTGAAAAGCGAGCAAATACAAGGCGGGGCGCAATGTGGAAAACTCTGTGGGAACTGTTGATAACTCTTTGAAGAATTCATAATGAAATCGATTATGTCAAATTATCACTCTGCGGATAGAAAAATCGAAAATCCCGTAAAAACAAGGCTTTTCAAATCGACACGACAGAATTATTCGTCCTATTCACTCGATTATCGCCGGGATATTCACGCAAAAATCGACAAAAAGTTTGCGAGAATACTATTTGTTATCGCGTTTTCTATTGACTTTCCCGTATGGCTGTGGTACTATATCTGAGCTTGCCCCGTTGGGGCGCGCATGCTAGTGTAGCTCAGTCGGTAGAGCAGCTGATTCGTAATCAGCAGGTCGGGTGTTCGAGTCACCTCACTAGCTCCAGAGCGAGGATTGCTTCGGCAGTCCTCGCTTTTTGTTTTGCGAAAACGCCGCGCTCCCCCGCCGCCGGACAGCGCCGCGACCATACCCGAATAAAAAAATCTGCCCCGGAGAACCGGAGCAGATTTTTTTGTTGTTTGTTTGAGACGGAGCGGATTATTTGCCGCCCATGCCCTTGGCCGCGAAGTACGGGCCGCCGAACTCGTCCTTGACAGCCTGCTTGAAGGCCTCGAGGTCCTCGACCTTGATGGCGTCGAGCTTGGCGATGACCGCGTCGATATCCAGCGCGGGCAGACCGAGCATCTCACGGGCCTCGGCCGGGGTGGCGGGCTCGTTGCCGAAGGCGCGGATGGCGTTGGCAGCGCGCTCGACGAGCATCATGTTGGTGGCCATGATCTTGTTGCCGTCCTTATCCTTGCCATAGACCACGTTGTCCTCCATGCCGACACGGACACCGCCGCCGTTGGCGATGGCGGAGAACATGACGGGCAGATGGCCCTTGCCGATGCCGAAGGCAGACCAGGTGATCTCCTTGGGCAGCTGGCCGGCGGCCTGCAGATTGTGCATCTCCTGCAGGAGAATCTGCAGCGCCTCGGGGGTGGCGTCCATGCCGCCCATAACGCCCAGGCAGAACTGGAAGTGCAGAGGAGCCACGACGTAGCCCTGCTTCCAGTAGGCGCCGATGGCGCGCAGCGCGCCGAAGTCAAAGACCTCGAACTCGGGCTTGATGCCGACCTGCTGGTACAGCGTGCCCAGGCTCATCAGCATGGAGGGGCTGTTGTGGAACACGCCGCCGGGAACGCCCCAGTTGAAGCTGGACGCGTCGAAGGTGCCCATCTCGATGCCGGGGACATTCTTGTGGTGCAGCATACGCATGGCGTTGCCGTAGGGGGAGTCGTCGGAGACGCGGTTGTCGCCGGAGGAGGTGCAGTTGACGATGATGTCGCAGTCCTTGTAGGAGCGGATGGCCTTGATGGTCTCAAAGAACTTGACGGGATCCATCACGCCCATGCCGTCGTCGTCACGCATGTGCAGGTGGCAGACGGAGGCGCCCAGCTTCCAGCACTCATAAACCTGAGCGGCGATGTCGGCGGGCTTTTCGGGGATGTTGTAACCCTTGGGGGTCACGGCGCCGGTCATAGCGGCGGTAATAATGGTTTTGGCCATGGAATTGTTTCTCCTTGTCAATTACATTCTCTCGTGCATCTTCAGAACACTGATGATGACGTTGTCGCGGAAATCGGCGATGGCGGACTTGTCATGGCCGATCACGTCGGGCAGATTCTCGATCAGGGGGCCGATTTCGTCGCCGGACTGATCCGCCCAGGTCGCGGGGACCTTCTTCATGTCGGAGATGTCCGCGAAGACGGCGTCGGTCATGGCGCCGAACTTGATGGCGCAGCCGCGCAGACCGAGGTCGCCGCCGCCCAGCTCATAATGCAGCGAGGGGCCGAAGGCGGCCAGCCGGATGCCGGGGCCGAAGGTCCAGGCGTCGTCGCAGTCCGCCATGGAGCAGACACCTTCGGTCACGAGGGCGATTTCCTCGCGCCAGAGGGCGTGCATGAGACGGTTGGCGATGAAGCCGTTCTTTTCCTTGTTGAGGACGACGGGCGCCTTGTCGTATTTCTTGTAGAAGGCGCGGGCCAGGTCGATGGTCTCGGCGGAGGTCTTGTCACCGCCGCAGATCTCGATCAGGGGCAGCAGATACGCGGGGTTGAACGGATGCGCCACGATGATGCGCTCGGGATGCTGGGCACCCTCGGCGATCAGCGTGCAGGGCGTGCCGGAAGAAGAGGACGCGATGATGGCGTCGGCGGGGAGATATTTCTCCATCACGGCGACCATCTCGTGCTTCTGCTCGACGTTCTCGGCGCCGTTCTCCTGCACGAAATAGACGCCCGTGAAGGCCTCGGCAGGATCGGTGCACCACTTGATCTTGGACCAGATATCGTCCGCGGAAGCGGCCAGACCGTACTTGACATAGGTGTCGATGGCAATCTGTACCTTGGGCTTGGCGCGCTCGATGGAGCCCTCGCTGCGAACGAAGACGTTCACATTCAGACCCTTAAGCGCAAAATACGCCGCGAAGCCGCCGCCAATGGTGCCCGCGCCGTACATGGCAATTGTTTTGATGTCTTCAATCTTCATGTATGAACTCCTATTAAACAAGCTTGTCCGACCTCCGCCGAAGCGGAGGCCGGATAGAAAATTCTGTCTGGGTCAGACTCAGCTGGTGGCAACCAGACCGCCATCGGGGTAGATGGTGGCGGCGGTGACCATGTCGGAGGCAGCAGCAGCCAGGAAGATGGCCGGGCCGACGACGTCGATCTCGTAGCCGATACGCATGGCGGGCAGATCCTTGGCAATGGCGTTGCGGGCCGCCTCATCGGGGGGCAGCTTGCCGACCATCATCGGGGTGTAGGTGATGGTGGGGCCGATGGCATTGACCTGGATGTTGGGACGCAGGTCCGCGGCGTAAGCCTTGGTCAGCATCTCAACAGCGCCCTTGGTGGTGTTGTAGGGGACGTTGCCGCCGCCGCCGTTCTTGACAGCGCGGATGGAGCGGACGGAGCCGAAGTTGATGATCTTGCCGTAGCCCTTGTTGAGGTTGGGCTGGCCGGGCTCGTAGGGAACGAACTCGTCGCCGTCGAGGTTGTTGTCCTTCATCCAGTTGCCGAAGTACTTGCAGGTCAGCATCAGAGAGGTGATGTTGGTGTGCAGCATGGCTTCGAAGTAAGCGGTGTCGATTTCCCAGGACCACATCTTCTTGTTGATGCCCTGGGCGTTGACAAGGATATCGCAGCCGCCGAGACCCTCGGCGCTGACGACGAAGTCGCGGCAGGCGATGACGGCCGCCTCGTCACCCGCGTCGCAGGCGAAGTAGCAGACCTTGACGCCGGGAGCGGCGACAGCCTGAATCTTGGCGCAGGCTTCCTTCAGCGCGTCTTCGCGACGGGAGGAAATGCAGACGGACACGCCGTTGGCAGCGTAGCCCTCGGCGATTTTTTCACCGAAGCCGCCGGCTCCGCCGAAAATCATGGCCTTCTTGCCGGACAGATCGAACATTTTGGTCAGATCGCCATCGTAAATTTTAGGCATAACAGTTATCTCCTTATTTTAATAAATATGCTTTCCAGAGGAGGCCTTGCGGCCTCCTCCGGGAGGTAGATAAAATTATTTCGCGCTGGAGGGACGATAGGGCTTGTAGTAGCCCGGGGTGTCGTTGTACTTGAAGGGGTTCTCCACTTCGCCGGCCTCGACGCGGCGGAACCACTCGGCGGCCTTCTTGGGCATCTGAGTCCAGGACTCGGAGGTCTGCGGGGCGCGCATGTCGGTGGTGGCGTAACGCCAGTCGTTGACGCGGGAGATGTACTTCTCGTCCTGCTGCTCGGAGTTCTCGTCGCCGAGGGTGCCGGCGGCGATGCGGAGCAGAGAGCCGTACTGCTCGGACACGGTGTGCAGCTTGAAGTCCTCCATCAGCCACTTGCGGACGGGGCGCTTCATGATGTTGGCCATGATGCAGCGGTTCTCATAGGCCATTTTCTTCCACATGCGGGCGATTTCCCACGCGCGCTCGACGGCCTTGCCCTTGGGCACGACCTCGGAGATGAAGCCGAGATCCAGCGCTTCCTGCGCCGTGAACTGACGGGTGGTGGACAGGTAGTAGTTGCCGCGCTTGGCGCCCATGTAGAACTGGCACAGGCCGCCCATGCCGTCGCCGGGAACCAGACCGCCCTGGCCGTGAGGAACCTCCATCACGGTGTCCTCGGTGGCGATGGTGATGTCCGCCAGAAGAGCGGAGTCCCAGTGGAAGCCGGAGCCGGGGATCGCGCCGATGGTGGGCACGTCAATATCGAACAGCATATTCTTGAACAGGTTGGTGTCGTCGAAATACTGATGCTCGAAGCGCTGCGTGGGCAGCTCGGAGTAGGTCTCCCAGCCGTTGGGGTCGGACTCGATCATCCAGTTGTCGCCCAGGTGGGTGAAGATGATGATCTCGTTTTTCCAGTCGGCGCCGAGGATACGGGCCAGCTGGCCGATGGCGCGATGGCTCATGCCGCTGTGATGCATCGGCATATCCTTGGTCTTCCAGGTGACCTGCAGAATGCCGTCTTCACGGTAGAGGTCCGCGAAGTCCTTGAACCATTCGGCATATTCCTCAAGCTCAGGCAGCTTGACGTAATCAGCCATGGGTGTTCCCATAATAAGAGTCCTCCTAAAATAAAATAATTTTTGACTGAACGAATTTTATGAACGCACGGGCGCCGTGGAGACGACGTTGTCCGTGAGTTTCCGGAATAAATCGGCGGCGGCGGCCTTTTCCGCCGGGGTGAGGCCGTCAAAGACGACCAGCGGCTCGCCCTCCATGAAGGCATCGAGCTTTTCGAACGCGGCCTGACCGGCGTCGGTCAGACAGACCAGATTCGCCCGGCCGCCGGGCGTGCCATCGCGCCGGACGAGACCGTCGCGCTCCATCCGGTCGAGCATGATGCTGATGGTGGCGGGGGTAACCTGGCGAAAACGGGCCAGCTCGTTCTGCGTCAGGGGGCCCGAGCGGCCCAGGGCCGACAGAACGCCGCCCTGGCCATTGGAAAGGTGGAGCCCGGCCAGCTGGCGGTCCATATAGACCGTGTGCGCACGGACCAGGTCCGTGAAAAGGTTGAGCAGATCCTTGTCCTCCACAGATACACCTCACATGCCGTGCCGGATACGAATTAGCCGGCTAACAATAGTATAGTCGTTTGCCCCGGCAAAGTCAACAATATTGTTGATAACAAAATAACGAAAAATTGTTTCCTTGGTGATTTTGTACAAAAAAAAAGAGAGGGAAGCGCTCTCCCCTCTCTTCTCTTCTTTGCATTCGGTTTGGTCCGGCTCAGCCGCCGGCGTCGTAAAAGATTTTTTCATCCGGCATGACAAGACCCAGCTTCTGCCGGGCGATGTCCTCCATGGTGGAGGGGTCGTCCGCGTGTTCGATGGCGTAGCGCAGCTGCGCGTTGCTCTCCTCCACCTCCGCGATTTCCGCCTGCAGAGCATTGGTGGTGTCCGAGGCCGTGTTCGCCTTGCTGCGCAGCTGCACCAGCGTCACGCAGGCATAGGCAATCAGCCCCAGTATCACCACAATGGTCAGTATGTGAGAGCGCCGAAAGCGCATAACCGGACCTCCTTAATCAGGCAGAAACAAAAACCATATTCTATGCAGGGCAGGCGTCCCCCTGCCGCAGCGGGTCAGCAGACGGTCTGTCCCGCGGGCACGCTGTCGTCAAGCAGAATGAGCCGCACGCTCTTGCCGTCCGCGCTTTCCGTACTGAGCAGCATGCCGTTGGACTCCATGCCCATCATCTTGCGCGGGGGCAGATTGGTGCAGGCCAGCACGGTTTTTCCCACCAGCTCCTCCGGGCGGTGGAACTTCGCGATGCCGGAGAGAATCTGCCGCGTCGCGCCGGACCCGTCGTCCAGCTCGAAGCGCAGAAGCTTGCTGCTGCCGGGCACGGCCTCGCACGCGAGCACCTTGCACACGGTCATGCGGACCTTCGCAAACTCGTCAATCGTGATAGGCGCAGGGGCGGGGGCCGCCTCGGGCTCCGGCTCCGGCGCGGGGGCTGCCGCAGCCGCATGCAGCGCCTCGAGCGCGGCGAGCTCCTTTTCCATGTCGATGCGGGGGAAGAGCACCTCGCCCTTGTGCACGGTCACCTCCACCGGCAGCACGCCGACGCGGTCCGCGTTATCCCAGCAGGCCTCGCCGTTATCGGCGCCGATCTGGCGCGCGATGGTCTCGCAGCTGCCGGGGATGAAGGGCGTGAGCAGCGTGGACGTGATGCGGATGGACTCGAGCAGATTGTAAAGCACCGTCGCGAGCCGCGCGCGCCCGGCCGGCTCCTTCGCGAGCTTCCAGGGGGCGGTCTCGTCGATGTATTTGTTCGAGCGGGAAATGACGCGGAACACCTCCGTCAGCGCCTGCTGCGGGGCAAAGGCGTCCATATAGCGCTCATAGCTATCCCGCAGCGCCGTCATCAGCTCGACCAGCGGCGCGTCCTCCGGCCCGGCCTCGCGCTCGGGGGGCAGCGTACCGCCAAAATATTTCTCCACCATGGCGACCGTCCGGGACACCAGATTGCCCAGATCGTTCGCGAGGTCCGCGTTGATGCGGTTGATGAGCGCCTCGTTCGTGAAATTGCCGTCGGAGCCGAAGGGGAACTCCCGCAGCAGGAAGAACCGCAGCGCGTCCACGCCGTAGCGCTCCGCCAGCTGATAGGGGTCCACCACATTGCCCTTGGACTTGGACATCTTGCCGCCGCCGAAGAGCAGCCACCCGTGGCCATAGACCTTTTTGGGCAGCGGCATGCCCACGCTCATGAGCATCGCGGGCCAGATGATGCTGTGGAAGCGGACGATTTCCTTGCCCACGATGTGCACGGCGGGCCAGTAATGCTCCACGTCGTCGTGCCGGTCGTTCATATAGCCCATGGCGGTCAGATAATTGAACAGCGCGTCCACCCACACATAGACCACGTGCCCCGGGTCAAAGTCCACCGGGATGCCCCAGGTAAAGCTGGTGCGCGACACGCACAGATCCTCCAGCCCCGGGTCGATGAAGTTGTGAATCATCTCGTTGACGCGGCTCGCGGGTTCGAGGAAGGTGCCGGACAGCAGCAGCTCCCGCACGGGCTCGGCATACTTGGACAGACGGAAGAAATAGGCCTCCTCCTCGGCATAGTGGACCTCGCGCCCGCAGTCCGGGCAGCAGCCGTCCACCAGCTGCGACTCCGTCCAAAAGCTCTCGCAGGGGGTGCAGTACATGCCGCGATAGGCGCCCTTATAGATATCGCCCTTGTCGTACATAAGACGGAAAATCTTCTGGATGGACTCGACATGATAGTCGTCCGTGGTGCGGATGAAGCGGTCGTTGGAGATGTTCATCAGCTTCCACAGGTCCAGAATGCCGCCCTTGCCGGTGACGATGTTGTCCACGAACTGCTGCGGCGTAATGCCGGCGGCCTTCGCCTTTTCCTCGATTTTCTGGCCGTGCTCGTCGGCGCCGGTCAGAAACATGACGTCATAGCCGCACATGCGCTTGTAGCGCGCGAACACGTCCGTGGCCACCGTGCAGTAGGCATGGCCGATGTGCAGCTTGTCCGACGGGTAATAAATCGGTGTGGTGATGTAAAAGCTTCCCTTGCTCATGGTTTCCTCCCTGTGTATAGATAACATATTTCTCTGAAGCATTCGCGGACCGGCGCGTTATCAGCCGGTGCCGCCGTCATCCGGGCCGCCGCCCGGTCCGTCGGCGGGATTGCCGCCGGGGTCATCCGGGCCCCACGGGTCCGGCTCGGGCTCCGGCTGCGGCTCCGGCGTTACGGGAACCGGCGTCTCCGGCACCGGCGTCACGGGCACCGGCGTCGCGGGCGCCGGGGTCACGGGTACCGGGGTCACAGGTACCGGGGTGGGAGCCTGTGTGGGCGTCGGTGTGGGCGTGGGCTCCTCGGTCGGCTCCGGCGTGGGGGTATTGGCCTCGTAGCGGTGATAGCGGCTGTAGGCCTCCTCCGCCGTGCTCAAAAGCGTGCCGTCCGCCGCGTAGACATTGCGGTAGGTTTGGGCATAGAAGTATTCGTCGTCCTCCCAGGTGTTGGAGGTGATGTCCACATAGCTGCCGTCCACGTCCGTGCCGTACATCTCGCAGTACAGCCACCCGTTCGATATCCACATGTCAATGCGGATGGGGTAATCGCGCGTGTTGCGGAAGCGGAACTCCACATCCGGCCAGCTGACCGTCGCGTCGATGCCGCGCGGCAGATAGGTCACGACAAAATAATGGTTATAGCGCTCCACAATCTCAAGATTGGCGAGAATGGCGCATTCATACACCATGGAGCTGGTCTGGCAGATGCCGCCGCCCACCGCCGTGGTGTGCTGACCGTTTTCATAGGCGCCCGCCTCGGCAAAGCCGCGCGCGGTGGTGCGCTGGCCGACGCAGTCGTTATAGGTCCAGACCTCGCCGGGGTTGAGCACGCTGCCGTTGATCTGCTGCGCGGCGAGCGTGATGTTCGTGATGCGGTTGGAGTCCGAGCCCGACAGCGACGTACAATCCGACGCCAGACAGTCGCGGAAAAGCATCTGCTCGAGTGTCGCGGCGTCAATCTCCGGCTCCGTGTATAGCAGCGGGATCACGACCTCGTCCCCAATCGCCGCCGCGTTCCAGGCGCTCTGCGCCGCCTCAAGGTCAAAGCTCACGCCGCGGACACCCTCGACCACGGAGGCCGTCGCGGTGTCATAGGAAGCGTTCGCCATCTCCACATAGACGCTGTCATACAGCGCCTGCCAGTCGATGTCCTCCCCGGTCTGCACCTCGGGCGTATAGGTCAGCGTGCCCCAATTGCCCGCGCACAGCGCCGTCCACAGCAGATTATACAGCCCCGTCCCGTCCACCATGGACACGCCGGAGCCCTTCACCAGGGTGATGCTCTCGTCCGTAATCTGCTGCTCGGCGGCCAGCAGACGGCCGTTGACCTCCGCCGCGGCGGAAAGCGCGGCCTGCTGCAGCGCGGCCGGGTCCGGCGTCGTCGAGGCCGTGGTGTCAATCGCGGTTTCCCGGCGGTTCATGCGCAGATAGTGGAGCACCTGGCGCAGACGGCTATCCGACCGCCCCTCGGCATAGGCGAGGTCAATCAGCTCCTCGCGGTCAAGCGCCATCCCGACATCCTCCGCCGTCAGCGTCAGCAGCGTCACGCCGCCGAACTCCACGGTCACGCTCCGGTCGGCGGTGGACTGAATCCCGGCGCTCTCCAGCGCCTGTTCCGCCTCGGCCCGGGTCATGCCGCCGACATTCACCCCCATCACCGTGACGTTGGGATAGATGGTATCGCGCGCGTCCACCTCCTGCGCAATCAAAAGCAGAAACAGCGCGGCCAGCACCGCCATCAGCGCCAGCGCCGCCACCGGAATCAGCCAGATGGGTCCCCGGCCTTGCGCGTCGGAGCCGCGACGGCCCGAGCCGCCGCCCGTCGGCGCCACCACACGCACGGTGGGCCGGGCGGGCGCGGAGGAGGGATCCCCTCCCCGGCTCGCGCCGGACGCCGGGCGGCTGCCGTTTCGTTCACTCATAATATTCCCCTTCCCACGGGGTCTCCGCCCCGCCTGTGCAAAGCAAAAAAACAACCATACAGATCGTTCCCCTGTCCGGCGACGCCGCCGAACGGAACCGGGCACGACGAATCAGTAGATCTCTCCGCCGGCGGGGACACGGATGGTGTCCGGATCGATGCGGCAGTCCGCCTCGCCAAAGAGCGTGCCGCCGCGACAGGCGGCCTGCGCCTCCAGCAGCGAGCCGATCAGCACGTTCGACAGCAAAAAGCCCGACGGCGTAAAGGCCCATCGTCCGTCCAGAAACCGTGCCCAGCCTCTGCGCTCATAGTCCTTGAGCAGCGTCTCGATGGGCTCGAAATCGCTGCGATAGATGCGGTGATACTCCGCGCCGGAGATGCCCCGTCCGCGGCGCATGCCCAGCATGATATACTCCGCCGCGCGCTCCATCGGGCTGAGAACCTCCCACTCGTCAAGGACGCTCTCGCCCGCGTCGATGGCGCGGATATAGTCCTGCAAATCCCGGCGGAAGCTGTAGCGCGTGTCCGCCACGCACGAGTGCGCCCCGGGGCCGAAGCCGATGTAATCGTCCAGATCCCAGTATTTCATGTTGTGCCGGGATTCAAAGCCGGGCTTGGCAAAATTCGAGATTTCGTACTGGCCATAGCCGTAGCGGCCCAGCGTCTCCACGGCGAACAGATACATATCCGCCTGCTCGTCCTGGCTCGGCAGCAGCACATCGTCGTGATAGCGCTCGTACAGAGGGGTCCCCTCCTCCAGCTGCAGCCCGTAGCAGGAAATGTGTTCGGGATTGAGCGTGATGGCCTTTTCCAGCGTGTGGGCCCAGTCGGTGCGGCTCTGGCCCGGCAGTCCGAACATCAGATCCAGACTGAGATTGTCAAAGCCCTCCTCCCGCGCGGCGCGGACGGCGGCCTCCGTCTGGCGGTGGCTGTGGCGCCGACCGAGGATTTTCAGCAGCTCGTCCGACCCCGACTGCATCCCCAGCGAGAGGCGGTTGACCCCCTCGCGCCGCAGCTGGGCCAGCGAGCGCTTTGTCACGGAATCGGGGTTGCACTCCACCGTTACCTCCGCGCTTTTGAGAATGCGCGCCGAGCGCTTGAGCGCGGCGAAAAGCTCCGTGATGCGCGCCGCGCCGTAATAGCTGGGCGTGCCGCCGCCGAAATAGAGCGTATCGACATAATACGGCTCCATCACCGGCGCCGACTCCCGGATGTGGCGCAGCAGCGCCTGCTGATACCGGGGCATCTGCTTTTCGCAGCCGGGCAGCGAGTAAAAATCGCAATAGTGGCACTTCGAGGCGCAGAAGGGAATGTGCACATAAACACCCAGATGCTTATCCATGGCTGTCCTCTCCCGCGGGGGCGTCCGTCTCCGGCGCAGAGGGCGCGTCGGACGCGGGCGGTTCCTCCGATGCATCGACATCCGCCGCCGCGCCGGGGTCTGCCGCGCCGGGGTCTGCCGCCGCCTCCGCCGCTTTTTCCTCCTCGGACAGAAAATCCTCCCGCTGCAGCGTCATCAGCGCGTCGCGGTCCGGCTGTTCGATGGCGGCCACGCGGTTGGCGTGGCGGACCACCATGTCCTCAAAGCGGTTTCGCACGTCGCGCCCGTTGCCGAAGTTTTCGTCCCGTTCGGCATAGAGCGCGTCGAAATAGCCCTTGGCGTACTCTGCGGCCTCGTCGCTCAGACAATAGCCCGCGCGCTCCACCTGGCCGTTGAAGATGGCCAGCAGCTCCTCCCCGGTGTAATCGGGGAAATAGATATATTTATTGAAGCGGCTCTGCAGTCCGGGGTTGGAGTCGATAAAGCCCTCCATCGGCCCCGTATAGCCCGCCACGATGACGACCAAATCGTCCCGGTGGTCCTCCATCGCCTTGAGCAGCGTGTCGATGGCCTCGCGGCCGAAGTCGTTCTCGCCCCCCTCGGACAGGGAATAGGCCTCGTCGACAAACAGCACGCCGCCCAGCGCGGACTCGATGACCTGCTGGGTTTTCAGCGCCGTCTGGCCCACATAGCCCGCCACCAGCCCGGATCGGTCCACCTCGACCAGCTGGCCCTTGCTCAGCGCGCCGATGGCGGCATACAGCGACCCGACCAGCCGCGCGACGGTGGTCTTGCCGGTGCCGGGATTGCCCATGAAGACCAGATGCATGCTCATCGGCGGCACGGGCAGCCCCGCCTCAACCCGCAGCTTGCGCACGCGGATAAGATTCATCATGCTGCGTACGTCCTTTTTAACCTCGGTCAGACCGACCAGCGCGTCCAGCTCCGCGAGCAGCGCGTCAAGATCCGGCTTTTCCTCCGCGGGCGTCTCCGGGCTTGGGACCGCAGGATCCGCGGTTTCGCCGGCGACGGCCGGGGCGGCGGATGGTCCCGGAAGCGAGCCATCCCCACCAAGAGGCGGCAGCTTTCCGCTTCGGTCCGGAAGATCCTTGAGCAGCTCCGGCGGAATCGGCGCCCCGGGCTTTGTGGTAAAGGGCGGCTCGTCGCTGGTGACAAAATCCTGCGCGCACAGACCCGGACGGCCCTTTTTTACGCCGGCGCTGTCGCACAGCGCGCCCAGCTTTTCCGCGCAGGAGGCGATGAAGTCCGCCTCCGCCGCCGTGATATCGTCGTCCACGGCCGACAGATACAGCAGAATGTTCGTCAGCATGCGGATGAACACGCGGGAGACCTCCGTCCCCTCGCGCGCGTCGCTCTCCGTCAGACTCCAGAAAAACAGCGGCGGCAGAAAGTCGCCTCCCCGGCACACGCTCTCCGACAGACCCCACAGCAGCCACGTGGGCTGCGGCCGGCCCTGAGAGTACAGCGCGTTGACGGCGTCCACCTGCTCCTGGCCCAGCGAGGAGCCGCAGGCAAAGAGCTTCACCGCGCAGTCCGCGCAAAAGCGGTCCATCTCCTCCGCCAGTCCCCGTCCGGCCGTACGGTAAAAGGCCTCGGTGTTGGCGATGTATTTTTTATGAAGCTCCTCCGGGGAGCATTTCCACGGCGTCGGCATGGGCGTTGGGCCTCCTATAGAAATTCACACAAATCGACAATGA